>Ga0207797_1001092_pt1 | contig 20107 bp, 10 predicted proteins | sample PRCRCaboRojoPR_6_FD_187275 | JGI IMG/M metagenome (GOLD analysis project Ga0207797, IMG submission 187275) | Marine sediment microbial community from Cabo Rojo, Puerto Rico - PR CR 10% Liquid 1 (SPAdes) | ecosystem: Environmental > Aquatic > Marine > Coastal > Sediment | place: Cabo Rojo, Puerto...
CCGGCTCGTGCACGTCGAGCACAATCTCGTGCTCGGCGGCCAGCTTTACGACGCGGCGGTAGTGGTTCACCATCTGCTGCCCGTGGTGGTGCACGCCCTCCGGACGGATGGGTCCGGCATACCCGGTCTTGATGGCGGACACGCCCACCGAATCGTACAGCGCGAAGGCGTCCTCCATCTGCTGCTCGTAGGCGGGCACGTCGCCGCCCGTCTCGTGGTGGCCCACGAGCGCCACCCCTCGCTCCTCGCCGTAGTCCACGACCTCCTGGAGGTCGAAGTCGGGGTACGACTCGGTGAAGTCGAACTCGTCGCCCCCGAGCCAGGTCTCCCACCCGGTATTCCAGCCCTCCACGAGTACCCCGTCAATGTCGTGCTCGGCGGCAAAGTCCATGTAGCGCTTCGCCCGCTCGGTGGTGGCGCCGTGCACGCCGTTGCGGCCCCACGTGTATTTGCCGATGTGCATGCCCCACCAGATGCCGACGTACGTCATCGGCTCGATCCAGGAGGAGTCCTCGATCTTCGAGGGCTCGTTGAGGTTCTGCAGGAGGTGCGACTCGATGAGGCCGCCGGGCCGGTCGGCAATCTGAAGGACGCGCCAGGGCGTCTCGTGGGGCACGGTCGCCTTTACCTTGAGGCCGTCGGGCCACGGGACGAGATTGGTGTGGAAGGTGGTCGGCGCCTCCGGATCGGCCCGCAGCGTCATGCTGGAGTAGTCGGTGAGCGCCGCCTCGTGGATCGCGAGGTACCGCTCCTCGTCCGGACTGCGCATCGTCATCGGCGGATTCACGGCGCCGGGATGGTCGTCCTTCACGCTCGTCTCGGGCCGCCCGCCGTCCGTCTCTTCGAGGTACGAGTTGTAGCTGATTTTCGAGGCGCTGTCGCGGATCGTGCTCAGCGGCGTTTTGCGGTAGACCCACTCGTAGTTGTCGTAGTCGTCGGGAATCCACCAGGCGGTGTGGTCCGTCGTGAGGCGAAACTGTGTCTCCTCCGACGCGATGCGGAGCGAGTCGAGGCCGTCCTGCTCGGGCCAGCGGTAGCGGAAGGCGACGCCGTCGTCGTAGGCCCGCAGCACGAGATCGAGTCGGCGTTCCGACGCGTCGGTCTCCCGCAGCCGAATCGTGCGCTCGGTAAAGTGGTTGCGCACCGAGTCTTGCGTGCCCCAAACGGGCGTCCAGGTGGTGTCGACCGTGCGCTGTGAGGTCCCGGTGACCTCGAAACCGTCGCGCAGGGGCGGTCCGTTGTCGAGCTCGAAGCCGAGCGCAGAGGGCGCGATGATCGTGTCGCCGTCGGCCACGACGTGGTAGTGCGGTCGGCCGTCGCGCAGCTCAACGCGGATGGTGTTCGAGCCGTCGGGGGAGGTTGCGTTCATTGGGGCGGGAGAGGAACAGGCGGTGAGGGAGAGCGCAAGTGCAGCGACGACCATCAGCACAAATGGGACGGGACGGGACACGACCATGGCGGGGGAGAAGGCGTAGGACGTAGAGTGTGAGGATCTCGTCGCGGTGATGGGGCCGGAGACGTCTCCGCGCCCGCGGATCATAGAATATGGCGCGGCCGGAGGAAACCCAAAGTCCGCGTCGGACATCCCGGTCCGCCCGTGCGTACAGGTGAACGCGCCTCGGCAACCGCCGTAACGGCTCCTGCCCGTGCCCGGCGGAGCCCCCCTCTCACCCGCTCCTGCGTCCGTTCCACCAGCGTGTATGTACGACTGCTGCCCGCACGAAATCACCGAGATCGAGTCCGCCGACGCCCTGCTCCGGTACATCGACCAGGAGCACTCCCTGAAGAACGTCGCCGTACAGGGGGTCGACCTCACGGCGCCGGACGTGGAGGCGGCGCTCACCTCGGTCTCGGCCGAGGACGCGTGCTTCCTCGGGTGCCAGCTCTCCACGAACGCCGAGCGGCACGTGCGCAAGACCGGGGGGACGATCTTCCCGGGCTTCGTGGACGTGCCGTTTCGCCCGTATCGATCCGCCCTCTATACGCCCGCGGAGCTCATGGAGGGCTACGAGCGCGGGCAGCCCGACACCCGAGACGAGACAGCCGATGCCCGCATCTACCGGTACTTTAAGGAACGAAAGCGCGACGGCCGCGACGCGCCCATCATGGATGCCCTCGCCTTCCGCATCCACGACCACGCCATCGACAATGCCCTGCGGGACCTGCTCTTCCCGGCGAATGGGCCCGGCCGGCAGGTGGTCGGCATCATGGGCGGTCACCAGCTCGACCGCGATGCGCCCCTCTTCCGGCGGGTGGCACATCTGGCCTGGCGATTGTCGAGAGCCGGGTTTTTCGTCGCCACGGGGGGCGGCCCCGGCGCCATGGAAGCGGCCAACCTGGGCGCGGCCCTGGCCCCGTACGAGTCCGATGCAGTGGACGACGCCGTCGAGACCCTCGCCACCGCCCCCCACTACGAAGACGACCCGTACCTCGACCGGGCTCTCGACGTCCGCGATCGCTTCTCCGACCGGGCCGAGAGCCTCGCCGTGCCCACCTGGTTCTACGGCCACGAGCCCTCCAATCTCTTCTCCACACACGTCGCCAAGTACTTTGCCAACAGCATCCGCGAGGACGGCCTCCTCGCCATCGCCACGTACGGAGTGATCTATGCTCCGGGCAGCGCGGGCACCATCCAGGAGGTGTTCATGGACGCGGCCCAGAACCACTACGAGACGTTCGGGCCGGCCAGCCCGATGGTGTTTCTCGACCAGAGCTACTGGACGGAGACGAAGCCGGTCTACCCGCTCATGGAGACGCTGGCGGCGGGGACGCCCTACGAGGACCGGCTCGCAGCCACCGACGACATTGAGACGGCCGTGTCACTCATCCGGGACTACGCCGCGACACGGACCTCGTAGTGGTCCTGTGCACCCCTACCATAATACCGTCTGCACAGGGTGGTTGTACAGGTTCTGAGCGATTGGCACAGCCGGCAGATCGGATCTGAACTTTTGATTCTACTCTCATCTCGATGGAGGGACGCATCGCGATGCGTCCCTACGTGGACGGAGGAGGGCGGAAATGTACACCGAAACGTCGCGCCCCACGCACGGCGTGAGTGCCTCAACGACGCGCTACTGCGACCCGTCACCCGTCGCCTCTTCATCGGCCGAGCGCGCATCGCCCCGCATCTCGGCCCAAACGTCCCTCGCGTCCACGCGCTTCCACACCTCGCGGAGCTTATAGTTGCCCACTTCCCCCACGTGGTACCACGTATCGTCCTCCACACGAGCCTCAAACCGGAGCGTGATTCCGTTCATCGACGGATCCGAGTGATACTGGATGTGCTCGATGTACACGTCCCGCTCCGGGTAGTATTCGTATCGGCCGCCCCCCGCAAGCACCGACTCCCCATCTTTGGTCTCTCGTCCCCAGGCGAAGTGCGTCGAGTTTAGGATTTTGTAATTGGCCCCCCAGCCCCCGCTCTGATCCACGACCGAATCCGGGTACACGAGCTCCTGGGACACCATCTTCCACGTGCCCTCCAGCTCGTTGGCCGGAAGCTGAGCCCAGGCGCCCGTTGCGCCGAGGAAACACGCAGCGACGACGAGAACGCAGAGACGCTGTACGGTACGCATGGCGACAAACCTCCGTATTTGGGGAGAGGCAGTGTGGAGACTTCTTTAATTCATGGTAACAAGGTTGTTAACGTCTGTCAACCAAATCGGCCGTACGGCGCCCAGAATGGGCCGTCGGAGACCTCGGCGAGCCTGCACTATGGGAAGATGCCCATCTGCTCGTAGGAACTGGCAATCTTGTCGATGGCGCTAATGAACGACGCCGTGCGCATGTCCACATCTTTTTCCTCCCGGATCTCGCGGACCTCGCGGTAGGCCTGCGTCATCGTGTCCTCCAGGCCCGAGTTTACGAGGTCCCGCTCTCCGGCCCCGAAGCTGACCTGCTCAATGAGCGATTCGAGAAGCTCCTCGTCGAAGTCCTCGGCGGTCAGTTCGTCGACGGCCCGTAGAATCCGCTCGGCATTTCGCTCCTCGAAGCGGCGGCTCATGCGGCCGTGCCGCACGTGCGAGAGGTTTCGCAGCCACTCGAAGTACGACACGGTGACACCGCCCGCGTTGAGATAGACGTCCGGGATGATCATGACCGTCTTCTCCTGCAGGATGTCGTCGGCCTGAGAGGTGACGGGGCCATTTGCGGCCTCCGCGATGATGCTGGCCTGAATGTTCGGGGCGTTGTCGGCGGTAATGACGCCTTCGAGCGCCGCCGGAATGAGGATGTCGCAGGGAAGCTCAAGGGCCTTCGCGGAGGTCTCGATATTCTCGGCTCCGGGGTAGTTGAGGATGGAGCCCGACTCTTTCCGGTGATCCACCACGTCGTCCACGTTGAGGCCGTCGGGATCGTAGATAGCACCTTCGATCTCGGCGATCCCCACGATGTCGGCCCCGCCCTCGTCCTGCAGAATCTTGGCCGCGTGGTAGCCCACGTTGCCCAGTCCCTGAATGACGATGCTCTTCCCCTCCACCCCCGGCTGCAACCCAAAGCGCTTCATGTCTTTCTCGTACTCGCAGGCCTCCCGGATGCCGTAGTACACCCCGCGCCCCGTCGCCTCGGTGCGGCCGCGCACGCCGCCCTGCCCCACCGGCTTACCGGTCACACAGGCAAGGGCATTCAGGTCCTCGTCCCCGATCTGATTGAACGTGTCCATGATCCACGCCATCTCGCGCTCGCCCGTGCCGTAGTCGGGCGCGGGCACGTCGGTGCCAGGCCCGATAAAGTCCTTCCGGGCCAGCTCGAACGTGTACCGGCGGGTAATGCGCTGCAGCTCCGCCGTGGAGTAGTTGCGGGCGTCGATGCACACGCCCCCCTTCGCCCCGCCGAAGGGGACGTCCACAATGGCGCACTTGTAGCTCATGAGCGCCGAGAGGGCCATCACCTCGTCGACGTTCACGCTGGTGGCGTAGCGGATGCCGCCCTTCGTGGGCTGCATGTGGTGACTGTGCTCCCCCCGATAGCCCCGAATGACCTGAATGGTGCCGTCGTCGCGCTTGATGGGAAACTCGAAGCGGATGATGTTGTCGCAGGCCCGAATCTGGTGGAGGACGCCCCGATCGTGATCGGTGTGGGCCGCAGCCCGGTCGAACATCCGGTTTACCTGGCCGAAAAAGCCGAGCGTCGATTCGGCCTGAGCATTCGTCTGCGTGGTCGAGGTGTCCATAGGGGAGATGTTACAGCATGTGGAAAGAAGCACGGTACTTGCATAAAAATGAGCGATGCGCCGAACTGCAAGCGCTTCCAAATCCGTTCAGTGCAAATTTCACTGTGAGCGCGCCGTCCCCCGAAGACCAAGTGTCCTTGCGCGACAACGGCGCACTGTCGCCCGATCAGTCGGCTCCGGTGGACCGGTGGCCGCCCGTCTTTCAGCCTGGCATGCATCTGGCGGGAAGAATTCTGCCGGGGAGTTGCTACTGTTCGACGGTATTCGTTAGACTCCCTACGAAGACGCTTCTCCTTTCTCGCTCTTTCTGGCCGATCATCCCGCGCCGTGCCCGAATCTGTGCTCCTCGATATTACCGTCGTCGTCGTGCTGGGCATTGGGGCGCAGTGGGCGGCGTGGCGGTTCCGGCTGCCGTCCATTCTGCTGCTGCTCCTGGTCGGGTTTCTCGCTGGCCCGGTTCTGGGACTCCTCGATCCGCAGTCGCTGCAGGGGGATTGGCTCTTTGCCTTCGTCTCGCTGTCGATCGGCATCATTTTGTTCGAGGGCGGGCTGAACCTCCGCCTCTCAGAGCTGCGCGAGGTGGGCACGACGGTGCTCACCCTCACGACCCTCGGGGCGCTCATTACCTGGGGGCTCGGCGCGGTGGGCGTGCACTACATTCTCGAGTACAACGTTGCCCTATCGGTGCTCATCGGGGCCATCCTCGTGGTGACGGGACCGACGGTCGTCATTCCCCTCCTCCGCCACGTACAGCCCAAGGGGCGCGTGGGCACCATTGCCAAGTGGGAGGGCATCACCATCGACCCCGTGGGGGCCATCCTGGCCGTGCTGGTGCTCGAAACGCTGCTCCTGCTCAACGACCCGGACGCAGGGGCCGGCGTTAATGCGGCCATCGAGCATGTGGCCGTCGGCCTCGGCCTCGAAATCTTCGTGGCGCTCGGCGTAAGCGTGGCGGCCACGATGCTCCTGGTTTTCGTCCTGCGGCGGCGCCTGGTCCCCGACTTCCTTCGGAGCGCGGTGACGCTCATGGTGGTCGTCGCGGCGTTTGTCATCTCCAACGTCCTTCAGCACGAGTCCGGCCTGCTCGCGACCACCATCATGGGCATTGCGCTGGCCAACCAGCCGTTCGTATCCGTCCAGCGCATCATCGAGTTCAAGGAGAACCTGCAGGTGTTGCTCATCGGGTCACTCTTCGTGCTGCTGAGCGCGCGGCTGGAATTGAGCGCGCTGCAGTACATCGACCTTCAAGTGCTTGTCTTTCTGGGCCTGCTGGTGCTCGTCGTCCGGCCAATCGCCGTCTTCATCTCCGCAATCGGATCGGGCCTGGACTGGGAGGAAAAGGCATTTCTGTCGTGGATGGCCCCGCGGGGCGTGGTGGCCGCGGCGGTGGCGTCCCTGTTCGCGTTTCAACTGCGGCCGGTGTACCCGGAGGCGGTAGACGGAATGGTGCCCGTTGTCTTTGCCGTGATCGTGGGCACGGTGACGATCTACGGCCTCACCGCCGCCCCGCTGGCACAGTGGTTCGGGCTGGCCGACCCGGCCCCCAACGGCATTCTCTTCGTGGGCGCGGCGCCGTGGATCCGCTCGGTAGCCAAGAGCGTGCAGGAATTCGGGATCACGGTGTCTCTCATCGACAACAATCCCCAGCACGTACGGCATGCCCGCGAGGAGGGCCTCCACGCGCAGCAGGCCAACGTGCTCTCCGAGGCTGTGCTCGACGAGATTGACCTGTACGGCATTGGGCGCCTCCTCATCACCATCCCGAACGACGAGGTGGCGTCGCTGGCGGCCCTTCATTTTTCCGATGTCTTCGACTCGACAGCCATCTATCAGCTCGGCGCCAGCTCCGAGAGCCGACACGGGGGCGAGGGCGTGATGCCGAAGCACCTGCGGGGGCGCCCCCTCTTCGGCGAAAATACCAGCTATCAGTCGCTCCGGGCACAGGTGGAGCACGGCGGTGAGATAATGGTGCTGAGGCTGGCGGAGGATTTTGCCGACGATGAGCAGCAGGAATACTACACGGCCGAGGATCTTTCGACGCAGTACGAGGAGCGGACCGTCAGTCCCCTGTTTATCCTCAGCGAAGGGGGCGACCTTGAGGTCGTCTCCGAAATGGACCAACTCCGAATGCGGCCGACCGATCGGATGATCGCCCTCGTCGGCACGGGAACGGGTGCGCAGGTGTCCTCTAAGGAACAGCCTCCCACGGATGGCGATGTTCCTTCGAAGGAGGCTCCCATCTTCGAGGTCGCGGAGCCTCCCGGAAACGACGGCGACGGAGTAACACAATAGCTGACATTTTGCGACTCCTTTTCTTCCCATGGCCGACGACGCCTCCCACCCACCGGAGCCCGCCACCGGGCAGGAAGAACTTGAGCGTACTCTCGGACTGGTTCCGGCACTGGCCATCGGGACGGGGACCATGGTAGGTGCGGGCATCTTCGTGTTTCCGGGGCTCGCGGCTGGGCAGGCCGGGCCTGCGGCCATGCTCTCCTTCGCGATCGGGGCCGTCATTGCTCTGCTCGTGGCCCTGCCCACCTCGGAACTCGCCACGGCCATGCCCGAGAGCGGAGGGGGCTACTACTTCGTCTCGCGGGCCCTCGGTCCCCTCCTCGGCTGCATGGTGGGCATTGGGCAGTGGCTGGGGCTGGTGTTTGCCTCGGCATTCTACTTGATGGGCTTTGGGCACTACCTCGCCGACCTGTGCCGCGAACTGGGGATCCCCCTCCCGCTCTCCGTCACGGGGCTCGCCCTCGGGATGGCCCTCCTCCTGACGGGCGTGAGCGTCACGGGTACGGAGAACACGGGCGATCTGCAGAACTGGATCGTCGGGAGCCTACTCGCCATTCTCGGGGGCTTTCTCGGACACGGCGGCCTGGATGCCCTCGGCGTGTTTGGCCGACAGCAGGTGCCGGAAGCGTTCTTTCCGTACGGGACCTTTCCGGTCTTTACGACCGCAGCACTGGTGTTTACCTCCTACCTGGGCTTCGTCCAGATTGCGACCGTGGCCGGGGAGATCAAAAACCCTTCCCGCAACCTGCCCCGGTCCATGATCGGGAGCGTACTGCTGGTGGGGACCCTCTATGTGCTGACGATCTTCATTAGCACCAGCCTGCTGGGGAGCGAGCAGCTCGCGGAGCTGGGAGAGACGGCCATCGTGAACGTGGGGCGGGCCATCGTCGGTACGTTCGGCGCCGCGGCCCTGCTCGGTGGGGGCTTGCTGGCAACGCTTTCGAGCGCCAACGCGTCGATCCTCAGCGCCTCTCGTTCCATCTATGCCCTGAGCCGAGACGACCTCGTGCCGCCCCAGGTGGAGCGCATCAACAAGCGGTACCGCACGCCCCACGTGGCGCTCCTGCTGGCCGGCGGGCCCATTATCGCTCTCATTCTCTTTGGGCGCGTCGAAGTGCTCGCCGAGGTGGCATCCCTGCTTCACCTCTTCATGTACGGGCTCATCTGCGTGGCCCTTCTCGTCCTGCGGCGAACCGACCCGGAGGGCTACGCCCCGAGTTTCCGGTGCCCCGGCTATCCGGTCGTGCCCCTGCTCGGAGCCGTGGCGAGTTTTGGGCTCGTCGGATTCATGACCCCGCTGTCGATTCTGCTGGGCGGCGGCATTCTCCTGGCCACGGCGGGGTGGTACCTGTACTACGCACGAACCGTCACCATTTCGGGGATCTCGTCATGACCGAATCTGTCCCGTCCCCCTCCTCCATTCTCGTCGACGTGGAGCTTCCGGACCCGGAGCCGCTCGCGCCGGGTCTCACTGAGATGCTCTCCTCCCTGCGGGTGGTGCTCCTCGGGTGGTATGCTGTGCCCGAGCAGACGAGTCCGGAGCAGGCCCGCGATCAGTTTGGCGACGAGGCCCGGGCCGCGCTCGCGGAAATTGCTCAGGACTTCGAGGCGGCCGGGGCCGAGGTGACCCCCCGTCTCGTCTTTACGGGGGACAAGTTCGACAGTCTTGGGCGCATCAGCAGGGAAGAGCACTGCGATGCGGTACTCGTTCCGACGCCCATGGACCGCGATCACCTGCGGCGCGTGCTGGTGCCGCTGCGGGGCCTGCACAACGCCCGGCGCATTGCGCCGTTCGTGGCCGACCTCGTTCAGGACGACACGACGGACGTGACGCTCCTCCACATACTCGAAGAGGACGAGACGGAGGACGCCTCGCGGGCGGACGTGCTCGAACCCGCGGCCGAGATGATGCGGGAGCACGGCATCGACGCGGGCCTTCTCCGGCTCGACGCTCGCGCAACCGACGACCCGGCCGACACCATCGTGGAGCGGTCGGGTGAGTACGACCTCGTCGTGCTGGGCGAAACCAAGCCCTCGGTCCGTAGCATTCTCTTTGGCTCGGTGCCAGAGCAGATTGTAAGACAGGCCCAAGTGCCGGTCATCGTGGTGCGGCACGAGGACGTAGAAGCGGAGGTGGCCGAGCGGGCCGCACAGGCGGATTGATGCCCGGGTCCCACGATTTCGTTACCGGATCGAAATGTCAGTTTGTGCCGACGGGCCGTGCGACAGGGACTGGCCCGAGGAACGAGCAAATGCGTCCCGAACCAGCCCGGGAAGCGTAAGTACAGGACGCTCTACCGCAGATCACTCCGCGTCATTTCCAACGATATATCGTCCTCGCACATGGCTAAAAACGACCTCCGCCGGGAGCTCGGATTCTGGGACGCGCTCACGATTGGGGCCGGTACCATGATTGGGGCCGGTATTTTTTTGCTCGCGGGCGTGGCGTTGGAATTGACGGGCCCCGCGGCCATCTTCTCCTACGTCGCGGCAGGAATCGTCTGCATGATTACGGCGGCCAGTGCCGCCGAGTTGGCCACGGGCATGCCCACCTCCGGGGGCGACTACTACTTCGTGTCGCGCTCGCTCGGCCCGGCCCTGGGCGCCATCTCGGGCGTGGGCATCTGGCTCAGCCTCACGTTCGCCATCTCCTTCTACCTCTTCGGGCTCGGGGAGTACCTGTCGCAGTTCCTGCCCCTCACCCCGTTCTGGGGGGCGTTTGGCGGCGGGCTCCTGCTTACGGCCATCAACGTGTACGGGGCCAAGGAGTCGGGGCAGATGCAGGTGATCGTGGTGCTCACGCTGATGGGCATCCTGGGCGCGTTCTGTGGGATCGGGGCGTTCTACATCGAGTGGGAAAACTTCACGCCCTTCTTCCCCTTTGGCGGGGCCCCGGTGGCCTCGACGACGGCCCTCGTGTTCGTTTCCTTCCTTGGCTTCGTGAAGATCGCGGCGGTGGCGGAGGAGATTCAGGAACCGGCCAAGAACCTGCCCCGCACCCTCATCGGGTCGGTGGCGCTGGTGACGCTGCTCTACGTGATCATCCTGCTGGTCATCGGCGGCATCTTTCCGCAGGAGACGATCGGGGAGGTGCGCGACCCGCTCACACAGGCGGCCCGCACGCTGGCCGGGCCCATTGGGGCCGGCGCCATCATTTTTGCGGGCCTGCTGGCCACGGTGTCCTCGGCCAATGCGAGCATCATGGCCTCCTCGCGCATCAACCTGGCGATGGCGCGCGACCGCATGGTGCCCAACTGGCTGAGCGCCATCCACGAGACGCTCCTCACGCCCCACCGCGCGATTCTGCTCACCGGCGTGCTGGCCCTCAGCTTTCTGCTCATTGAGAGCCTGGAGCAGCTCGCCAAGATTGCCAGCGTGCTCCAGCTCTACAGCTACGCGGCCCTCAACGTGGGCTGCGTGGTCCTCCGCGTGGCCCAGCCCGACTGGTACGAGCCCTCCTACCGCACGCCCGGCTTCCCGTTTGCGCAGGGATTTGCCGCCCTCGCGTGCCTGGGCATCATCCTATACTCGGGGCCCTTCGCGCAGATTGCGATCGTCGTGCTCATCGTGGCGAGCCTGGGCTGGTACGCCGCGTGGGGCCGGGGCCGGGTGGAGATTGAGCACGCCGTGCCCGAGTTTCGCGCGCAGTGGGGCGAGCAGGGCTGGGGCGCCCTCACGGCGCCCGCCCCCGAGTTTGCGGTGGAGTTGCCGGAGGTGCTGGCGCCGGCAGAGCGCGCCATTAGCGTCGACGATGCGCGGCGCGTGGCGGTGGCCCTGGCGAATCCCGCCCACGAGACTGACCTGTTGCAGCTGGGCCGCTACATCGCCACCGGCAGCACCGAGGGGGGACACGTCTCGGGCATCCACCTGGTCAACGTGCCGCTCCAGACGCCCCTCCGCAGCGCCCGCGAGCGCTTCACGGATCGGCCTTCCCTGGAGAACGCGATTGCCACACTCACCGAGCAGGCCGAGGCGCGCCGGCGCACCGATGGCGCCCGCCCCCTCCACGAAACGACGATCGAGTCGATCGTGGACGTGGCACACGACGTGTTCGGCGGCCTCATCAGCGAAACCCAGGACCGGCAGGCCGACCTGCTCGTGATGGGCTGGCAGGGCGGCTTCAACGTGGGCCGCATCTACAACAGCCCCGTACAACGCATCGTGCGGGACCTTCCGGCGGATCTCGCGGTGCTCAAGGACCGGGGCTTCGACCAGATGGACAACATTCTGCTGCCGTGGGGCGGCGGACTGCACGCCCAGCTGGGCCTCGAAATTGCACTCCGCGTGGCCCGCACTACCGGCGCCACTGTCAACCTGCTCCGCGTAGTGCGCGAGGACGTGGACGCCGAACAAGAGAAGGCCGCTCTGTCCGAAACGGTCTCCGATCTGGTCGGCAGTGACGACAACGTCCGGTACCTCGTGCAAAAATCCGAGAGCGTGACCGAGGGCATCGACGCCGAAATGGCGGAAACCGACTACGACTTCGTCATCATCGGTGCGTCCCGCGAGTGGAGCCTGCGCCAGGTGCTCTTCGGGTCGATCCCCGACGTGGTGGCCGACCGGGCCGCCTGCTCGGTGCTCATGGTGCGTCGCTACGTCCCCGACACCCTCTCGGTGCGGGCCGCAGAGGGCGTGAAGCGGCTCAAGGAATCGGTGGGGCTCACCACCTCGCCGGAAGAATAAGCCCGGGGGCACGAGCCTCCTTCCGCGGCATTCCCGGCGAGATCCGCTGCTGTAAATGGGAAGATCGAGGGAGGAAAGGAACCTGGAAGGTGAGGCCCGTTCGTGAAGACGCGTTTAGTGGGTTGGCACAAGTGCTTTGACAGAAATGTCGCTCCAGCGCTCTGAGCGTAGCGAGGAAGTAGTCCTGGGCTGACCCCGATCTGGAGCCGATCCGGCCGTACGGATCATAGGCTCCACACGAGCGAAGCGCTGGGAGCGAACGCGAGGGCCGAAGGTCATACCCTTGCGGTGCTGACGAAGTAAATCAATACTGAATCAAGTTCAGCACAGGGCTTGGAGCAACGAAGAGATAGGAGGGCTCCACGAGGGAGTGCTTCAAGAATCTACCAAAGTATGCGTGCAGGCCTATTGGGCGGGTATGCCCCCCAGAAACGGAGTCCCACGCGCCGTAGCCCTGCATCACCCAGACCGACCAGAAAACAGTCCCCTCATTGATGAGCGAACTTGCGAAAGACCTCGGCCTCTTGGAGGCCCTCACCATCGGCGTCGGGACCATGATTGGCGCCGGCATTTTCGTGCTGCCCGGCCCGGCCACGGAGGCGGCAGGGCCCATCGTGGCGCTCTCGTTCGTGATCGGGGGCGTCATTTCGCTGTTCACGGCCATGTCGGCCAGCGAACTGGGCACCGCAATGCCCAAGGCGGGCGGGAGCTACTACTACGTGAACCACGCCCTCGGCCCCCTCGTGGGCAGCATCGCCGGGCTGGGCAACTGGATGGGGCTCGCGTTCGCCTCGGCCTTCTACGCCATCGGCTTCGGGAGCTACGTCTCGGGCTTCACGCCCATTCCCGATCTATCTCTGGCCGGAATCGCACTCACGGCCGACCAGCTCTGCGCACTGGGGGCCGGGGCGCTCTTTATCGGGGTCAACTATATCGGGGCGAAAGAGACGGGGCGGCTGCAAAACATTATCGTGATCACCCTGATCGGCATCCTGACCGTATTCATCGCCGCGTGCGCCTGGAACGCCGCCCCGTCGACGCTCACCCCGGTGGCGCCGAAGGGATGGGGCGCGGTGCTGCCCGCCACGGCGCTCGTGTTCGTGTCCTTCCTCGGCTTTGCCAAAATCACGACGGTCGCCGAGGAGATCAAAAATCCCGGGCGCAACCTGCCGCTCGCCATCATCGGGAGTGTGCTGATCGTGACGGTGATCTATGCGGTCATCATGCTGCTCATTAACGCCGTGCTGCCATGGGAGGAAATTGCCCAGTCGGGCGACATTGCCGTGGTGACGGTGGCGAAGATGGTGATTGGGCCGGTCGGTGCCATTCTGCTCACGGTGGGCGGCCTGCTCGCCACCGCCTCCAGCGCCAATGCGTCGATTCTCGCGTCCTCCCGCATCAACTTCGCGATGGGGCGCGACAAGCTCGTGTCCGACTGGCTGAACGCCATCCACGATCGGTTCGCCACGCCCAACCGGTCGATCGCCCTCACGGGCGGGCTCATTCTTCTCTTCATCGCCGTGGGGGACGTGAAGACGCTGGCGAAGGCAGGGAGCGTGCTCCACCTCATCGTCTACGGCCTGCTCAACCTGGCCCTCGTCGTGATGCGCGAGGCGGACGTGCCGGAATATCAGCCGGACTACACCGTTCCCCTCTATCCCGTCGTCCCCATTCTCGGCGCCATCGCCTCGTTCGGCCTCATCGCGTTTATGGACGGCATTGAGATTCTCCTGAGCCTGGTCTTCGTCGCCGTCGCCGTCGTGTGGTTCTTTGTGTACGTGCGGGGCAAGACGGAGAAGCAGGGCATTTTCAGCGACTACATCCTCCAGCGCTCCGAGGAGTGGCCCGAGTCCGCCGTGGCGGCCGCCGAGGCCGTGCGGCCCGACGCGAGTCGGTACCGCGTGATGGTCCCCCTCGCCAACCCCGAGCACGAGAAGCACCTGATTACGCTAGCCAGCGCCATGGCGAAGCAGCATGACAACGGCGTCGTGGTGGCCGTCCACGTGGTGGAGGTGCCCTATCAGGTGCCCCTGGGAGTGGGGGCCGAACATGTGGACGAGCTGGACGCGGAGTCGAAGGATCTGATGGCGGCGGCCCGGCGCGACGCGGAAACGCTGGGGGTGGACGTGGAGACGCACACGATTATGGCCCGCGACGCCTATTCCGAAATCTTCGACGTGGCTCAGACCCAGCGGGCCGACGTGGTGGTCCTCGGCTGGGGCCCCGACGCGCACGGATCACCGGGACGAGTGGAGAGCTTCGCGGACGACCTGATGGGCACGCTGTCGTGCGACTTCGTCGTGTTCAAGGACCGCGGCTTCGACCCTTCGCGAGTGCTCATCCCTACTCGGGGCGGGCCCGGGTCGGACATGAGCGCGGACGTGGCCCGCGTGCTCCGTGACGAGTTTGGAGCGGAGATTACGCTGCTGTACGTCACGGACGACCCCGAGACCGAACCGACGGACGCCGAGCAGCTGTCCACCTGGGCGCAGGCGCACGACCTGGGGGACGCGCGGCGCATCGTGACGGTGTCCGACAGCGTGGACGCGGCCATCGCCGCGGAGGCCCGGAACCACTCGCTGCTCATGCTGGGGGCCACTGAGGAGGGCCTGCTCTCGCGCCTGACCGGAGATGTTGGCGCGCTCGACGTCGTGGAGCAGGTCGACATCTCCGTCATTCTGGCGGAGACGACGCACAAGCGGTCGTTCATGGAACGCCTCTTCGGCGCGCGGGACGAAGGGTTCAAGAAGACCGTCCCCACTGAGTCGCCGTCCTCGTGACTGTAGAGACGATCGGCACTGAGGCAGCACGACCTCGTGTTATACGAACTCCGCATGCTCCGTTCGGGTTTGGACAGCCTGCACCGACCACTGTCGGTGGCTGGAAGAATGGATGTGTGTACGTACAGCGCCTCCATTCCCCGGATCGAGTCCGGGGCAGGCTGTCCACACCTCCTCACATCCAAACCCACACGAGGCCGCAGGCCGACTGACGCAGTAAATCCTGCAAACGGATTCGGTGTTACTCGGCCCGCGATGCGGTCCTCCGCGAGTGTCGAAACGGCGGAACGACCGCCTCGGAGGAGCGTCCCGAGCGCCCGGCGTGCGGTGCCGAATAGATCGCGACCAACCGACTCCCCTGATACTGATATGACCGACCTCATCAACGGCCACGTGCTCGTCCCGGTGGCCAACCCGAACGACGCGCGGACGACCGCGGCAGCCCTCGAACCGTACCACTCCGGCCGAGTGACCGTCTTCCACGTCATCGAGAAGGGAGGCGGCGTCCCGGACAAGACGCCGGTGGAACAGTCGGAGACGCTCGCCGCCGAGTCCCTCGAGGCGTTTCAGGAGCGGTTCCCCGACGCGGAACTGGCGACCGACTACCGGCGCAACGTGGTGGAGAGCATTGTCGAGGCGAGCGGTCGTCTGGACGTCGACGCCATCGCGTTCCGTCCCCGGGGAGGGTCGCGCATCGTCCGGTTTCTCACCGGCGATCGGTCGCTCAAGCTCGTCACGGAGGCCGACCGTCCGGTCGTCGCCCTGCCCGCCCCCGGCTCGGACGCGTAGGGAGGGGAACTGCGAACGACGAAGGGTCGGCGAAGGACCTGGACCTGCAGTGGCGCTCTGTCACCCCCGAGGCCGACGAGGGTGAGCACCTGCCCTCGACCAACGACGAACCTGCGTAGGGCTTCGGAATTGAACGTCCTGATCCGTCCTGGAGAACCGGCTCCTTTCCTTTAGGAATTCCTCTCAGCTCCTCCAACCATCTGGTGCTCCCATGGCTTCGGGTTCCTCTTCCCTCAAGAAAAACCTGACGCTCTACGACGTCTACGCGATCAGCACGGGGGCGATGTTCAGCTCCGGATTTTTCCTGCTCCCCGGCATCGCGGCGGCGGAAACGGGACCCTCCGTAATTCTCGCGTACCTCGTGGCGGGGCTCCTCATCCTGCCGTCCATGTACAGCATGGCGGAGCTGTCGACGGCCATGCCCAAGGCGGGCGGCACGTACTACTTCCTCGACCGCAGCCTGGGCCCGCTCGCGGGTACAGTGGGCGGGCTGGGGACGTGGCTCGCGCTCGTCTTCAAGAGCGCGTTCGCACTCATCGGTATGGGCGCCTACCTGGCCATCTACGCCGACGTGCCGATCAAGCCGCTGGCCGCGGCGCTCACCGTGGCCTTCGGTGCGCTGAACATCGTGGGCGCCAAAGAGAGCAGTCAGCTGCAGCGCGTGCTGGTGACGGTGCTGGTGGCCGTGCTTGCATTCTACGGGGCGCAGGGCGTGATCTCGATTTGGGGCGGTCAGAGCGCCGGGAGCGGGGCCGCCGGCGAGTTTGCGCCCTTCTTTACGGAGGGCACGCGCGGCTTCCTGGCCACCATCGGCATCGTGTTCGTCTCGTACGCCGGGCTGACGAAGGTGGCGAGCGTGGCGGAAGAGGTCAAAAACCCCGACCGCAACATCCCGCTGGGGATGGGCCTCTCGCTCCTCACCGCCACGTCCATCTACGTGCTCGGCGTAGCCATCATGGTGGCCATCTTGCCCGCCGAGGAGCTCCACGCCGACCTGACGCCGGTCTACACCTCCGGCGAGGTCTTCTTCAACTGGCTTCCCTATTCACTCGGGCCGATCCTCATCGTGGTGGCGGCCATCGCCGCGTTTGCCTCCACCGGCAACGCGGGCATCCTGTCGGCGTCCCGCTACCCAATGGCCATGGCCCGCGACCGGCTGCTGCCGGAGGGCTTCGCAAAACTCGGGCGTTTCAAGACGCCGACCCGCGCGGTGATCGTCACGACCGGGCTCATGCTCGTCGTCATTTTCGCACTCAGTGAGGAGGGCGTCGCCAAGCTGGCGAGTGCGTTTCAGCTGCTCATCTTTGCGCTCCTCAACTTCGCGGTCATCGTGATGCGGGAGAGCCAGATCCCGTCCTACGCCCCCGGCTACCGCTCCCCGCTCTACCCGTGGATGCAGGCGGCGGGGATCGCGATCCCGGGCCTGCTCGTGGCGGAGATGGGGACCCTCGCCATCGTCTTTACGGGCGTCGTGGTGGCGGGCGGCATCGGGTGGTACTTCTACTACGCCCGCGGCGTCCCGCGCGAGGGGGCCATCTTCCACCTCTTCTCTCGGCTGGGCCGCTACCGCTACGATCCGCTCGACCGCGAGCTGCAGACAATCCTGGAGGAGAAGGGCGTGGAGGGCGAGACGGCGTTCGACCGCCTCGTGGCCCGGGCGAAGGTGATGCACCTCGACGATCCGCTGCCCTACTCGGAGGTCGTGGACCGCGTGTCAGGCCACTTTGCGGAGCAGTACGGCATCTCTACCGAGACGCTCCGGCACGGCTTCCTGGAGGGCGCGCCCTACAGCGCCGTCTCGGTGTCCCACGGCGCGGCCCTCCCGTACTGCCGCCTCGACGGCATCGACGAGCCGGAGATGGTGATGGTGCACTGCCGGTCGGGCATCTGCGTGGACCTGGAGGACGAGATTGAGGACCTGGATCGCTCGGAGCCGGTCTACGCGTTCTTCTTCCTGGTCACGCCCAAGGCCGACGAGGGCGAGCACCTGCGCACGCTGGCCACCCTGGCGAACCGGGTGGACGAGGAGCAATTCCTGGTGGAGTGGCGCGCGGCGTCCGACGAGCAGGAGGCCAAGGAGAGCCTGTTGCACCACGAGCGCTACCTTACGCTGCACCTCCTCTCCGGCACCAACACGGAGGAGTTTATCGACCGGCGGGTGTCCGACCTCAACCTACCGGGCGGGGTGCTGGTGGCACTGGTGCGGCGCGACGAGCAAATCATCGTCCCCTCCGGCCCCACGACCCTGGAGGAGGGCGACCGCCTCACCATCATCGGCAGCCCGGCGGGCATCGAGCGGCTCTATGAGCTGTATCGCCGGGGCGAGCAAGAAGGGGTGGTTCAGTAGGCGGGCCTTCTCGATGGCGGTCGGCGTTCGCAACGTCCCTGTCTGCCGCCTCGGTGTGAGCGGGGGGTGATTGCGTATGGGCGTGTGAGCGTCTTCCTTTCCAAATAGGACCCTCACTACCGACAGTTTGGATTTTGGCGTTATCCCGCCGAAAAATTCCCGAAATAGCACTTGAATCCTTCCGGGGTCGACCCGGAATCTCTTCGAAACTGGCTGCCACTCTTAAAACGATCCACCCCGAGAGCACTCGGTCGCTTTGCTCCCAGTGACGCATCGGGGTGCGGGATGACGTGCCGTGGGGAGATTTTTCGGCGACGCTGGCTAAAGTGCTCGGTAGTGGGAATGGGACCTGCACGATCAGTACGGATCAATGCCGAGTCGCCCATGAAAACGATCAGTACCCACCTCTCCTACTTCCTGGAAGACCGCACGGTACAGCGAAATCTTCGCATCCTGCTGCGGTACATTGCGATCTTGGCCGTCGTCATTGTGGTCTACACCGTGCTCTTCCACTTCATCATGCTGTACGTGGAGGGGGAGGAGCACTCCTGGATCACGGGGTTCTACTGGACCCTGACCGTGATGAGCACGCTCGGGTTTGGGGACATCACGTTTCAGTCCGACATCGGGCGCCTCTTCAGCGTGATCGTCCTGCTGTCGGGCATCGTGATGCTGCTCATCGTACTTCCCTTCGCGTTCATTCGCTTTTTCTACGCGCCGTGGCTGGAGTCGCAGATCCGCAACACCGCCCCACGGGCGCTCCCCGACGACACCCGCGACCACGTCATTCTCACCAACTACGACGACATTGCGAGGGGGGTTATCCGGCGCCTGGAGCAGGACGAGATTCCGTACGTCGTGCTGGAGCCCGATCCGCGCCGCGCCGCCGACCTCGAGGTGGACGACGTGCGGGTCGTGACCGGGGAGATCGACCTCAAAGACACCTACGAGGCGGTGCAGGCCGGTCAGGCCCGCTTCGTCCTCGCCAACCACGACGACCATACGAACACGAACGTGACCCTCACGGTGCGGGAGGTTGCCCCGGACGTGCCCCTCGCGGCCCTCGTAAACGATGATGACTCGCAGGATGTCCTGGAGTTGAGCGGAGCCACCCGGGTACTGCCCATCAAGCGCTGGCTGGGCGAGCAACTGGCCACCCGGATCACCACGAAGACCGGCGAGGTGCACGCGATCGGGCAGTACCGCGACCTACGCTTCGCCGAACTGCCCGTTCTCAGCACAGCCCTGGAAGGCTGTACGGTCCGGGAGGCCGGCGTTCGCCAAAAAACCGGCGCGACGGTCGTAGGCGTGTGGAAGCGGGGGGTTCTCCGATCCGTGCAGCCGGACCTACCGCTCGGCCCGTCGAGCGTGTTGGTGGTGGCCGGCACGGACGCTCAGTTGAAGGCCCTCAACCGCGAGGTCGTCACGGTGGAGGCCCAGACCGATCCGGTCCTCGTCATTGGCGGGGGCCGGGTGGGCCGCGCGGCCATCCGATCCCTGCACGCCCGCGACGTGCCCGTGCACCTCGTGGAGCGTGAAAACACTCAATGTGAGCGGCTTCGTCCCTACTGTGCGGATACGTTCTGCGGCGACGCCGCCGAGTACGACCTCCTGAAGAGCGCCGGCATCGAGGAGGCGCCGTCCGTCCTGCTCACGACGAACGACGACGCCGTCAACATCCATCTCGCCTCCTACTGCCGCCACCTCAACCCCAAGATGCACGTCGTGAGCCGCATCACCCACGAGCGCAACCTGGAAGCCATCCACCGCGCCGGGGCCGACTTTGTGCTCAGCTCCACTACGCTCGGGGTCGACGCCGTCATGGCGGCCATTCGGGGACGGCGCCTCGTGGTGCTTGGAGAGGGGGTGGACCTCTTCACGCGCGAGATTCCGGCATCGCTGCAGGGACACACCCTAGCGGAGAGCAAGATTGGGGCACAGACGGGCCTGAACGTCGTGGCCATCGAGCAGGGCGACACGTTCGTGACGGACCTGACAGGAGACACGTCCCTCCCGTCCGAGGGGCAACTTCTCCTCATCGGC
>Ga0207797_1001093_pt1 | contig 20106 bp, 19 predicted proteins | sample PRCRCaboRojoPR_6_FD_187275 | JGI IMG/M metagenome (GOLD analysis project Ga0207797, IMG submission 187275) | Marine sediment microbial community from Cabo Rojo, Puerto Rico - PR CR 10% Liquid 1 (SPAdes) | ecosystem: Environmental > Aquatic > Marine > Coastal > Sediment | place: Cabo Rojo, Puerto...
ATGAGCGACACAGCGGCGGAGCCGGGGACGGGCGAACCGATCCACGTGGAGGGGCGCGACCACCTCCAGCGACTGATCGACGGGAACGAGCTCGTGCTCGTGGACTTCCATGCCGACTGGTGCGGGCCGTGCAAGATGCTCGAGCCGACCGTCGAGTCGATCGCCGCGGGGACGGATGCCGCCGTGGCGAAGGTCGACATCGACGACCACCAGGAGATCGCCCGCGAGTTCGGGGTCCAGGGCGTCCCGACGCTCTACCTCTTCGCGGGCGGGGAGGCCAGCCAGCGCTGGGTCGGGGTCCAGGACGAGGGGACGCTGGTCGAGGCGATCGAGGCGGTGTAGAGGGCCGCCGTCCCGGGAACCGTCCCCGGACGCGTGGCCGGGTGGACCTCTCTGGCGGGGGCGGGCGGGGGCGACTCGGCGACGAGCGCCGACGGACGGCACGCAGAGGGTCCCGAGCGGGTCCGGACGCCCGAGCCCCGGTCGGCGCACCGCCCGGGCGTCGATCACGATCGGTAACACGCGGTCGATCGGAGTTCCCGGCGTCGGGCACCGCACTGACGGCGATGCGGCCGGTCGGCGGGGTCCTCCTCCTGCTCGGGAACGGCGTTTTCGTCACGACGGAGTTCGCGATGACGCGGGTCCGCCAGTTCCCCCGTGAGGAGTTCACCGGCCACCCCGTCCCCGAGCGGGCGTGGGAGATGGCCGAGCGCCTCGAGACCTCCCTCTCTGGCTGTCGGGTCGGCATCACGGTGTCGAGCGTCGGCCTCGGCGTCGTGGCCGAGCCGGCGGTCACGGCCGTCCTCGACCCGCCGTTCCGGGGTCTGGGGTTCTCGGCCAGCGCGGAGGGACACACCGCCGTCTCCGTGATCGTCGCGTTCGCGCTCGTCGACCTCCGCCACGTCGTCGGCGAACAGGCGCCGACCTACCTCGGCGTCGAGCGGTCGAAGCTGGTCGCCAAGTACGGCTCCCGACCGCTCTACTTGTGGCCGCGGCTGTTCTACCCGGTCGTCGCGGTCGCCGACCGGATCGCGAAGTGGCCCCTCGCGCCGTTCGGCGTCACCATCCCCCGGGTGTGGGCCGAGGAGGAGATGGGAGCGGAGGCCGAGACGGGTTGCGAGGCCGGCGAGACCCGGGGGGCGGTCCGGGCCCGGCTGGGCGAGCGGCTCTCGCGGATGGGCCTGTCCGCCGACCGGCGCGGGTAGGTCATCGCCGCGCTGGACATCGGGTCGATGGAGACCCGCGACGTGATGGTCGACGCGGAGTCGGTAGTGGCGCTGTCGGTGGCCGAGCCGCTGGCGGTGAACCGCCAGCGGATGCGCGAGAACACCCACAGCCGCTTCCCGCTCGTCGGCGACGGGCTCGGGGACTACCGGGGGCTCGTCTACACGCCCACGGTGTTCAGGGGCCAGCCCGCTTCGAGGCCGGCGAGGCCACGCTGGCCGACGTCGCCGCCGAGCCGATGCGCGTCGAGGCCTCGCTCCCCGTCTCGGAGCTCGTCGATCGCTTCCGGGCCGAGGGGCAGGAGCTCGCGCTCGTGTTCGAGGACGACGCGGTCGTGGGGCTGGTGACGGTCACGGACGCCGTCGAGGCCATCACCGGCGAGGTGACCGACCCGCTCGACGCCGACCCGGGGACTTAGCGCCGCGGCAGGAACGCGTCGAGCGTCGCGACGAACCGGTCGGGGGCCTCTCGGGGCGGCCAGTGGGCGACCCCCTCGAAGGTCTCGATCCGGGCCTCGGGTACCCGGTCGGCAGCGGCGCGGGCCCACTCGACCGGGAACAGCTCGTCCGCCTCCCCGTGGACGAACAGCGTCGGGACCGAGAGCTCGCCGAGCCGGTCGGTGTACTCCGTGCGGTAGCCCGCCCGGGTCACCTCCGTCCGTCGCCAGCGGCGGAACGCCTTCCCGGCCTCCGGGCGGCCGACCCGTTCGTGGAGCTCGGCGACCACCTCCTCGGGGACGGCGTCGGGGTCGACGACGATACCGCCGAGCGAGGCGCGGGTGAGCCGCTCGCTCCGGGCCAGCAGCGCCAGCGAGAGCCGGTTCAGCTGCGGGACCCGCGAGAGCGCCCACGTGAGCAGCCCGTTCGGGAGCTCCCGCCCGAGCCCGTAGCTGTCGACGGGGACGAGGCGGTCGACCCGGTCGGGCGAGCGCAGCGCGAGGCCGAGGGCGACCCCGCCGCCGAGGGAGATACCGACCACCGAGGGCGCATCGAGCCCCCGGTCGTCGAGGAACGACTCGACCACCTCGACGTGCCAGGACGTCGCGTAGTCGGCGTCGGGCCGGTCCGACTCGCCGTAGCCGGCGAGGTCGGGCGCGATCACGTGTCGTCCCTCGGCGAGCCGGTCGATCACCCCGCCCCACGAGAGCGAGGCGCAGTCGATGACGCCACCGTGGAGCAGGAGGACGGTCGGGTCGGACGGGTCGCCTGCGGTCAGGTAGTGGATCGACAGGCCGTCGGCGTCGCCCCAGCCGTGTTCCATACCCGGCGGTACCACCCGAGTGTACTTGTACGGCCATGCTCCGCCCGGGGCGGCGCGACCGGGAGCGGCGAAGCAGGTGCGTCCGACGTGGACAGGAGCGGTAGCGTCCGCGGGGGTGTGTGCCCCGCGTGTGACACTACGGAGCCGGTCGGCTCCAGGCGACGATACGGATCTGTCGGGCATAAGTCTGCGGCCGTCTCGGTCCGTCAGGTCCCGGTTCGTGGCCGTCCGCGCGCTCGAAGGACCGTCACTCCGGTCCGCTCGGGATCCGGGCGGGATCGCCCGGTCCGGGCTCCGTCCGCTGGGTGGGGAGAGTCGGCCTCCGGGTGGGGAGAGTCCACCACGGAAACGGGGACCGTTCGGGCCGTCCGACTCGCGAAGCGAACACGCCGGCGCGGAACCGGAGCCCAATATAAGTGACCCCGTCACGTGGTCCCGGGCATGTACGAACGGATCGTCGTCCCGACCGACGGCAGCCAGGCATCGATGCGGGCGGCCCGGGAGGCGTTCGAGATCGCCGGGGCGAGCGGCGGCAGCGTCCACGTCGTCGCGGTCGTCGACGAGTCGGCGAGCTCGATCCTGCTGACCGGCGAGTCGATGGGGCCGCTGATGACGCGGCTCCACGACGACGCGGAGGCGAACGTCGGGGCGATCGCGGCCGAGGCGCCGGACGGGATCGACGTCGAGACCGACGTGATCCGGGGGACCGCCGTCTTCCGGGCCATCGTCGGCTACGCCGAGGAGGTCGACGCCGACCTCCTCGTGATGGGCTCGACCGGCCGGAGCGGCGTCGGCGGCATCCTCGGGAGCACCACCCAGCGGGTGACCGAGCACACTGCCGTACCCGTGCTGGTCGTCTCCCCGCCGGAGGAGGAGACAGAGGAGTGATCGGACGCGGGGGCAACGGACGGACGTGTCCCTCGTCCCCACCCCGGTAGCTCCCGGGCGGAGCGGCTTGCCACGTCGATACGGTTTATACGGCCAGCGGTGCTCCGTACCGGTATGCCGATGAAAGCCGCCGGCAGCGGCTCCGTCAACGAGATCGACCGCTGGGAGGGCGGAGCGGGATGGATCGCCTACCCCGAGGAGGGGATGCAGCGGGCCAGCCACGCCATCGCCGACGACGGGGCGGTGTGGGTGCTCGATCCGGTCGACGTCCCGGGCCTCGACGAGTTCCTAGAGGGGTTCGGCGAGGTCGCCGGGGTGCTCGTGACGCTCGACCGGCACCGCCGGGACGCCGCGACCGTCGCCCGCCGTCACGACGCGGCCGTCCACATCCCGGCGTGGATGTCGGGCGTCGAGCCGAAGCTGGACGCCCCGGTCGAACGGCTCGGCGACCGGCTCGGGGGGACGGGGTTCGAGGTCAGGCGAGTCATCGACAACCCGTTCTGGCAGGAGGCCGCGCTGTACGACCCCGACCGACGGGTGCTGTTCACGCCGGAGGCCTTCGGGACGGTCGACTACTACTGCGCCCCGGGCGAACGCGTCGGCGTCCACCCGATGCTCCGGCTGTTACCGCCCCGGGACCTCGGCCGGCTCGACGTCGACCGCCTGCTCTGCGGGCACGGCGAGGGGATCCCCGAGGGGGCGGACGCGGCGGTCTCGGCCGCGCTCGCCGGGGCACGACGGAACGCGCCCGGCCTCTACCTGAAGACCATTCGGAGCGCGCTCGGCGGCTGACCCCGGGGGACGAAACGGCCGACAGCTTTTTTCAGTCCGACGCGGGAGTGTACACGAGAGCGAACGATCGGTCTACCCCGCCGGCGACCGCCGACCGGGGACAGCAGCATGAGACACGTGGAAGTACTCGCGGGCGAGGACGGGGATATCAGCGTCCACGACCACATCGAGCGCCGGCGCTGTGAGGTCCTCACGGAGGGGCCCGTCGAGCTCCGGGACGTGGACACGGAGGAGTTCATATACCCCGTCGACACCGCGGTCGCGTTCTCCGGACGGCGGATCAGCCTCCCGTACGACGTCTACACGGCGGTTCGGAACGCGGACGCCGAGACGCTCGTCAGGCTGCAGATCTTCGACGAACACGAGTTCGAGAACGGGACGTTCTTCGTGGAGATCGACGGCGCGATGAAGCTCTACATCCGGGTCGAGGGACCGGTGACGGTCTCGGCGAAGCCGAAGGAGCGGGTCATCGAACTCGAGGACGTCGGGGAGATACGGGTGGGCGCCAGGTCGTACCACGAACGGCCGGCGACGACGATCACGACGACCGACGACCCGGTCGATCTGATGCGGGCCGTCTCCCACTTCAGTAGCGCCCTCAAGACCACCACGCCCGATCGCTCATACCCGAGCCTGCGGGGCCACCCCCCGGAACTGGAACTGGGCGATCGGCTGGAGGTCCCGGCGACCGTCGATCCGCCGGACACCGGCGTCCGGATCGAGATCCCACCGTCGGTCGAGTCCATCTTCTCGATCGCCCCGCTCGCCTACTACCTCGGCGCGGAGGTCGTCCCCGGGATCGAGCCCCGGATCGTCGCGGACGGGTTCAACTGCCCGCTCGAATCGACGGGGATCGAGTTCGAACAGTCGGTCGCGCGCGCACTGAAGCAGGTGTTCTTCCTCGACTGCGTCACGCGGTCGGCGAACAGCCAGAGCCCGCCGCTCCACGAACGGACGGCGCTGGCGGAGGACGTCTCGGTTCCCTTCGGGGAGCTGTTCGAAGCATCGCCCGGCAGACGACTGTCGGCGTACTTCGAGGTGCCGTACGAGTCGATAGAGCCCCACCTCCCGCGGTGGAAGCTCACGGCACACGTCAAGCCGGAGGCGGTCAACGCCTCGGTACTCCCCTTCCTCGTCGACGACCTCGCCGTGGTTCGGACGCCGAAGAACAACACCGTGACTGCGAGTGACGTGGAGGGTGCGGCCGTCGACGCGTACATGCGAAGCGATGGGGGTATCCCCGCGGACTCACGGAGCGAGGGCACGTCCAGACCGGTCGTCGAACCCGGCGCGACCGACTCCATCGAACAGGCGTGGGTCGGCGAAGAGACGCCGATCGGCGCCAGCAAGGCGATGATCGAGGCCTACCGGAACCGGGTCACCCGGGAGGCCCGCGAGGGGGACATCGACCTCGTCCTCGTCTGTAACGACGACGAGATGAACGAGGAGCTCGACAGCGTCGAAGGGACGTACGGCTCCCGGGAGGAGATCCCCTTCGACGTCACCACGTACCGGCGGCTGACGCCCGATCGTCTCGCGCTGGTCCTCGAATCGGATATCGATTTCGTCCACTACGTCGGTCACATCGACGAGAGCGGGTTCGAGTGCGAGGGTGGCACGCTCGACGCGGCGAGCATCTCGAACGTGGGCGTCGACTCGTTCTTCCTCAACGCGTGTTCCTCCTACGACCAGGGGGTCGAACTCATCCGGAAGGGTGCCATCGGCGGCGTCGTCACCCTGAACGACGTCATCAACAGCGGAGCCCTCCGGGTCGGGCGGACGATGGCGGGCCTGCTCAACTGCGGGTTCCCCCTGCGACCGGCGCTGAACATCGCGGGTGACCAGTCGATCGTCGGGAGCCAGTACATCGTCGTCGGGGACGGGAACGTCGACATCGCGCACGCCGAGGGGTTCGTGCCGGATCTGGTCGATCTCCGGGAGCTGGACGACGACGACGGGACGTACGAGGTCAGCATAAGCACGTACCCGACGGGCCACGCCAGCGTCGGCAGCATCTATCACCCGGCGGTGGGCACTCGCGACAGGTGTTTCCTCGTCGGCAACCGGGACATACGCTTCGAGATCTCGAGGGAGCAGGTGAAACAGACCCTCGGGATGACCGTCCAGCCGGTCAGGGTCGATGGCGAGCTCACGTGGAGCGATCAGGTGGACTACGACGCGTCGTGATCCTTCCGTAGGAACGGGCAGCCGGTCTATCGTTCTCCGGCCAGTTACGGGCCGGCGTACGCCGTACGCCGCGTCGTGGCAGCTCCAGTCCGGAGCTGCAGCAGCACCGCCGTGAACAGGACGCCGGCCATCTTCGGGTGCTCCGCCAGGTACGTCGCGAGGGTGTCGTCGGACATGGCCTCGATCACCGTGTCAGGGGCCGGGGCTCCCGGAGCCGATCCCGGCGGCGACGCTCCCGGCCTGGGACAGCAGCAGCGTGGTCGTGAACAGGACGCCGGCCATCTTCGGGTGCTCTGCGAGGTACGTGGTGAGGCTGTTGTCGGACATGGTGTTTCGATGATGTTTTTGGTGGTGTTGGGTTAGCGGTGATCTCTCGAGATCGCGTTACGGACCGGGGCTCCCGGAGCCGATCCCGGCGGCGACGCTCCCGGCCTGGGACAGCAGCAGCATGGTCGTGAACAGGACGCCGGCCATCTTCGGGTGCTCCGCGAGGTACGTCGCGAGGGTGTCGTCGGACATCACAACCACACCTATACACCGCCGATATATAAAATTTCTGTCATATAAGAAATAGAAGATAAACAGGAGTGTCGATTTGATCCGCGTTTTGGTCCAAACTTATTAATAACCCCGCCCAAACGGTCGGTTCCCCGATACGAATGGTCCGGTATTTGACATCGTTTGGAGACAGTACCGGGGCCGGCGCGACGGGTTGATGTGTCGCGCGCGCCTACCCGATGGTGTGGTCTACGTGACGCGCGGACTGCTGGACGCGCTACTGGAGCTCGCCCGCGACCGCGATCCCGGCCGGCTGACGGTCTCGGTCGCAACCACCCCGGCCGGGGAGCTCGGGGACGAGGTCGACCTGGACCCGGAGACCCCGGTGTTCACGGATCTCTACCTCCCCGACGCGGGTCGATCCCTCTCGGCGGTGTTCGGGATGGATCTCGGGACCCCGCGTGCGGAGGGGCGGTTCCTCTCGCATCCCGACGGCTACCTCGGGGTCCGACAGACCGACGACCTCCACGGGGTCGTCCTCGTCGGGGTCCCTCCCTACGACCTGTCCTCGGTGGCGGCGTTCGGCCGCCGGGGCGAGGGGCTGGCGCTCGACGTCCTCGACGTCGAACCCCCACAGGAGTCGTTCCGACCGTAGCCGAACCGGACGGCCGCTGGATGGGCCCTGCCGATGACCGGGCGCGTCACTCGGTGGCCGGGCGCGTCACTCGGTGGCCGCGGCGCAGACGTCCTCCCACTTCCCGCGCTCCTCCAGATGCTGCTGTAGTTCCTTCGCGTACGCGTTCGCGAGCCGCTCGGCCGCCCGGGTCCGCTCGGCGTCGCTCCCCCTCGAACTGCCACCGCCGAACCCCAGCGCGTCCTTCAGCGAGCCGAGGATCCCGCCGCCGGAGCGCCCCCCGTCGTCGCCCCCGCCCGCCATCGCCCCCTGTCGGTCGGCGATCCGGTCCATCTCCGGCATCACCGCCGAGAGGTTCCCCGTGTCCGCGACGAGCCGTGCCCGGTCGGTGCCGGGGTCCTCGATCTCGAACTCGACGGCGGTCATGATGAGCCCCCACTCCTGCCGGGAGAACTCCGAGGCCTCTATCTGCGAGTTGAACTCGTTGTCGACGGCCATCCGATCGCCCACGATCATGTCCGTCCAGTTCCCGCTCATGGCTCCACGTAGCCGCCGGGGGGACATATACTGTCGGCACTCGGCCGGTACGACCGTCCCCCGCGCCGTGCTCCCCGGACACGGGTTCCGGGAGACCGTCGAGCGGCACGAGGACCGGGGCCGCTGTCGCTCCCTGAGCGGCCGTTCGGAGACCCCACGTTCCCGGTCAGAACCCCTTGCCCTGGAGTTCCCGTGCGATGATGTTCTTCTGGATCTCGGTGGTCCCCTCGTAGATCTGGGTGATCTTCGCGTCGCGGTAGAACCGCTCGACGTCGAAGTCGTTGACGTAGCCCGCCCCGCCGTGGATCTGGACGGCCTCGTCGGCGACGTCGACCGCCACCCGGGAGGCGAACTCCTTGGCCATCGACGCGAGCGTGGTGAGCTGTTCCTCCTTGTGGTCGACCGACCAGGCGGACTTGTAGGTGAGCTGGCGGGCAGCCTCGATGTTCGTGTGCATCTCCGCGAGCTTGTGCTGGATCGCCTGGAACTCCCCGATTGGGCGCCCGAACTGCTCGCGGTCGCCGGCGTACTCGAGCGCCCGCTCGGCGGCGCCCTTCGCGATCCCGACCGCCTGTGCCGCGACCCCCGTGCGGGTCTCGTCGAAGAACTGCATCTGCTGGAGGAACCCCATGCCGCGGGTGCCGACGAGGTTCTCCTCGGGCACGCGCACGTCGTCGAAGATCAGCTCGGCGGTGTCGGAGGCTCGGATCCCGAGCTTCCCGGTGATCTTCTCCCGGTCGAATCCGTCGCGGTCGGCCTCGACGATGATCTGCGAGAAGCCGTTGTACCGGCCCTCCGCGTCGGGGTCCGTCTTGCAGAGCACGACGTAGAAGTCCCCCACGGAGCCGTTCGTGATCCACATCTTGTTGCCGTCGATCACCCACTCGTCCCCGTCCTTCTCCGCGCGCGTGGAGACCGAGGAGACGTCGCTCCCGGTGTCGGGTTCGGAGATGGCCGCGCCCATGATGGCCTCCCCCTCCGCGATCGGCGGGAGGTACTCCTCCTTCTGTTCCTCGGTGCCGAACTCCATGATGGCCTCGCTGCCGAACGCCGTGGAGGTGAGACAGAGCCCGACCCCGGGGTCGGCGGCGAACAGCTCCTCGATGACCAGACAGAGGTCCAGCGTGTCGTAGCCGCCGCCGCCGTACTCGAACGGGATCTGTGCGCCGAGCAGTCCCATCTCCGCGGCCTCCTCGATCACCTCCCACGGGTACTCCTCCGCGACGTCGTACTCGGTGGCGACCGGCCTGACCTCGTTCTCGGCGAAGCGCCGCACCTCGCTCTTCAACTGTTCCTGCTCGTCGGACAGGTCGAAGTCCATGCTCCGAAACTGCGGGGCGACGGGTAAAAACCGTTCCCCGTCTAACGTCGTTCGGCGGATCGGGATAAATCTCTTACAACGTAAAGCACGTTTACCCCTCTATCCGGATCGCGATTCGGCCGTCTAGCGACCCGAGAGGTGCTCGAGATGGCGTTTCGTGGACGACGACGGGGGCAGCCCCCGACGGTACGGTTTGGAAACGTTGAAATCCGCGAGGTCGCTGGGTTCGGGCATGGAGTTCGAGGAGATCGAGACGGTGGCGGTGCTCGGGGCCGGCAGCATGGGTCACGGGATCGCCGAGGTCGCCGCCCTCGCCGGCTACGAGGTCACCCTCCGGGACATCGAACGGGAGTTCGTCGACGACGGCTACGAGCAGCTCGTCTGGTCGCTCGACAAGCTCGCCGAGAAGGATCGGATCGAGGAGGCCGAGGCCGAGGCCGCGAAGGACCGCGTCACTCCGCTCGTCGATCTCGAGGCGGCCATCGAGGACGCCGACGTGGTGATCGAAGCCGTCCCCGAGCGGATGGACATCAAGAAGGACGTCTACACGGAGGTGGAGGCGCACCTGCCCGAGGGGGCGCTCGTCGCCTCGAACACCTCCTCGCTGTCGATCACGGAGCTCTCGGAGGTGACCGAGCGCCCCGGGCGGTTCTGCGGGATGCACTTCTTCAACCCGCCGGTGCGGATGCAGCTGGTCGAGGTCATCTCGGGAGCCCACACGGAGGAACCGACGCTGGAGGCGATCGAGGCGCTCGCCGAGGCGTTCGGGAAGACCCCGGTCCGGGTGCGGAAGGACTCGCCGGGCTTCATCGTCAACCGTGTGCTCGTCCCGCTGATGAACGAGGCCTGTCACCTCGTCTCGAACGACGAGGCGACGGTGGAGACGGTCGACTCGACGACCAAGTTCGACATGGGCCTCCCGATGGGCGCCTTCGAGCTCGCCGACCTGACCGGCAACGACGTCAACTACAGCGTCCTCGAGTACATGCACGAGACGCTCGGGGACGCCTACGAGCCCGCACCGCTCCTGGAGGAGAAGGTCGGGAACGAGGAACTCGGCAAGAAGACCGGCAAGGGGTTCTACGACTACGAGGACGGCGAGGGCGTCGAGATACCGACCGACGCCGGCTCGGAGGCGGTCGAGCGGCGCCTGCTGGCCGCGATGGCCAACGAGGTCGGCGCGCTGGTCGCGAACGACGTCTCGAACCCGAGTGACATCGATCAGGCGCTGCTGCTCGGGGCCGGCTTCCCCGAGGGACCGGCGAAGATGGCCGACGACCACGGGCTCGACGACCTCGTCGACGCTCTCGAGGCGGGGCACGGGGAGACGGGCCACCCGCGCTTCGAGGTGAGCGAGGGGCTCCGCGAGGCCGCCGAGGACGGGGGGTTCCACGGCGGCGAGGCGCCCGGCGACGACGGCGACCTGGAGTTCGAGACCCTCGAACTGACCGTCCCCGAGGGGACCGAGGGCGTCGCCCACCTGGTGCTCGACCGCGAGGCCCGGATGAACACGATCAACGAGGCACTGCTCGACGAGCTCGAGACGGCCATCGACGCCCTCGAGGCCGACGAGTCCGTCCGGGCCCTGCTGATCACGGGCAGGGGCGACCGGGCGTTCTCTGCCGGCGCGGACGTCACGTCGATGGCGTCGAGCGCGGACCCCCTGGAGGCCCGCCAGCTCTCGAAGAAGGGCCAGTCCGTCTTCGGGAAGCTCGAGGCCGTGCGGTTCCCCGTCGTCGCGGGGATCGACGGCTACGCGCTGGGCGGCGGGATGGAGCTCGCCGCGTGTGCGGACCTGCGGGTCGCCTCGCGCCGTTCGGAGCTCGGCCAGCCCGAGCTGAACCTCGGGCTGCTCCCCGGCTGGGGCGGCACCCAGCGGCTCAAACACATCGTCGGCGAGGGCCGCGCCAAGGAGATCATCCTCACCGCGGAGCGCTACGACGCCGAGACCATGCGCGACTACGGCTTCCTCAACGAGGTGGTCGGGAACGGCGAGCTGCTCGACCGCGCGACCGGGCTGGCCGCCGACCTCGCCGCCGGCCCGCCGATCGCCCAGGAGATGACCAAGACCGCGATGCTCAAGGGCCGCGAGGACACCGAGGCGGGCCTCGAGGTCGAGGCGGGGGCGTTCGGCCACCTGCTCAACACCGAGGACCTCATGGAAGGGGTCGCGGCGTTCACGAGCGACCGCGACCCCGAGTTCGAGGGGAAGTAGGGACCGGCCCGACCCGGTAACGGAACGCTTAAACGACTTTCTCCAGTACGCTCGACTGCGCTCGCTTGGTGTAGCCCGGCCAATCATATCGGCCTTTCGAGCCGATGACAGGGGTTCGAATCCCCTAGCGAGCACTCCCTCCGCGCCTCCCGTCCCGTCGACGACCGCGTCTACCGATCGGGCCCCCGACCACGGCGGTGAGTCACCTGTTACCATATCTTTTTCAGTGGCCGGTCCCTCGCTCCGGTATCTCGAGGTCAGTTGATGTCAGGCACGGACCCAGAGCCGGACCCGGAATCGGGGGCAGACGCGGATGCCGACGAGGCGACCGATCGGGGCCCGGACCAGACGGCAGGCGGCGACGACGGCACAGGCGGTCCTCCGGGGACGACGGGGGCGACGGGGGCGACGGCCGGTCGGTCCCGGGGGACGAGGGGCTCGACGACGGACCCGACGGCCCTCCACGAACGACTCCAGTCGCTCGGCGGGCGACTGACCCGGTCGTACTCGGCGATCGTCGTCCTCGCGGTGATCGTCGGGGTGGTGCTCGCCCCGATCGTCGCGGGGATGGCGGCACAGGGGAGCTCCGGGACGGTCGCCGTCATCCCGCTCGAAGGGGGGATCGACGGCGGGTCGGCGGCGGCGCTCGCGGGGGCGCTGGAACGGGCGCGACAGGACCCGGACGTCGAGGCGGTCGTCCTGCAGATAAACAGCGGCGGCGGCTCGGCGTCGGCCAGCGAGACGATGTACCTGGAGATCTCGAAGACGGCCGAGGAGATGCCGGTCGTCTCGAGCGTCGGGTCGATCGCGGCCTCGGGCGCCTACTACGCGGCGGTCGGGAGCGACCGGATCTTCATCAAGCCCGCCTCGCTCGCGGGCAACGTGGGCGTGCTGTTCACCCCGCCCCCACGGCAGGAGCCCAACGACATCATCATCGCCACCGGTCCGAGCAAGCTCACGGGCGCGAGCGAGCGCGGCTGGTACCACAAGACCGACGCGCTCCAGGAGGCGTTCCTGAGCGCGGTCGTCGAGGGCCGCGGCGACGCCCTCGAGATCCCGCGCGAGCGGGTGGCGAGCGCGGAGCTGTTCACGGGGGCCGAGGCGGTCGAGACGGGGATGGCCGACGAGATCGGCGTCACGCGCGACGCGGTCGAGTACGCGGCGGCGCAGGCCGGGCTCGACTCCTACGACGTGACCGTCATCCGGCCGGAGTCGAGCCCGGGATTCCTCACCCGGTCGGCGTACCTGGCCAGCGACGCGCCCAACAGGACGATGACCTCGGTGCGCTACTTCATCGGCGAGGAGTCGGGCAACCAGTACCCCAACTTCCTGATGATCCCGCAGGGGATCGTCGCCGAGGAGCTGACCGAGCGGCCGCGGGACGCGAACGCGCCCGAGCCACGGAACGGGACCGTCCGGCCGGGGAACGCCACCGAGCAGCCCGGAGGAACGCCGCAGGCCGCCGTCGCCAGCGGGGTGAACGATGGACGCTGAGGACCGTCTGGCCCGGGCCGGCGTCTTCGTCGGCGTCGTGGTCGTGGTGGCGCTCGTCGTCGGGTTCGTCGCGGCGATCGGCGGGTCCGGGACGGCCGACACCGGGGTCGGCTACCCGAACGCGAGCGACATGGTCCCCGACCAGCCCGACGCGGCCGACTCGACCGTCGACGAGGACCCGGTCGGCGACGAGCCGCGGGTGGTGCTGATCGACAACGCGCACGCCAACCGGTTCGACACGGACGACCTCCAGCCGGTGCTCGACGCGCTCGGCCCGCGACACGAGGTGGTGTTCGCCAGCGGCGGCGGCGACCTCCAGCAGGCGCTCTCGGGGGCCGACGCGTACGTCGTCGTCGACCCGGCGGTCCCCCACTCGGACGAGGAGATCGCCGCCGTCCGGGCGTTCGCCGAGGACGGCGGGCGGGTGGTGCTGCTCGGCGAGCCGACCCGTATCGGCGTCGCGGCCGGCCCGTTCGGTGGCTCGCTCGCCGACGTCAGATCGCGGCTGGGTCGCCTGGCCGCCCCGTTCGGCGTCACCTTCGGGACGGACTACCTCCTCGACCAGACGAACAACGAGGGCAACTACAAGCGCGTGCTCGTGGAGGGTCGCGGCGACCTCGAGGGGAACCGGGCGGCGCTGTACACCGCGACGACCGTCGAGGCCCCGGGCGGGGAGCGCCTGCTCGAGACGGCCGACACCGCACGGCTCTCGGCACAGAGCGAGGCCCGCAACCACCCGGTCGCCGTCCGGTCGGGGAACGTGGTGGCCGTCGGGGACTCGACGTTCCTCACGGGCGGGAAGTCGGTGGTCGCCGACAACGAGCGGCTCGTCCGGACGATCGCCGCCTTCGCCGTCGGTGGCGACCGGACCCGGGACCTGGCCGACTACCCCTACTTCCTGCCCGACGAACCGCGGATCAGGTACACCTCGGGGGAGCTGCTGAACGCGACGAAGGCGCTCGCGAGGGAGGCCCGTGACTCGGGGCGGACGGCCACGGTCTCGACGTCGGGCCGGTCGCTGTCGCCCGGACGGACCGACGTGCTCGTGACGACGTTCGACGACCTCGAGGCGTCGAACACCCCGGAGACCGGGGTCGAGGTGACGGCCACCTCCGTCTCGGTCCCCGGCTACGACGGCACCCGGGAGGGCGTCGCGATCGTCCACCGGCCGGAGGGGCCGATCGACCTGGTGGTCGCGGCGGCCTCGCCCGAGCGCGCGGCGTCGACCGTCCGGACGCTGAACGACGGGCGCATCCGCGAGGACCTCCTCTCGGAGGGGACGGCCGTCGTCGTGACCCCGCCGGAGGAGGAGGAGCCGGCCACCGAGACGCCGTCGGGGGAGCCCCCCGCGCCCGCGACACCCCCGACCACCGGGCCGGGCCCGAGCGAGGCGGCCCCCGCGACCGGCGGGGCGAACGCCAGCACTCGGCCGGCGTAGTATCGCGGTCGGTCCCGGGAGCCGCGTGGCCGACGGGCTCCGGCCCGGGGAAACGTTGGTAACGGACCGCACACAAGGGTCCCCCATGACCGAGCCCGGGGACGCCACCGAGGAGGGCGAGACGCAGGAGCGCGGCGGAACGACCGGGCGCGGGTCCGCGGTCCACCCGCTCGAACGGACCGCTCCCGTCTACGTCGAGGCGACGGACGGCTACGTGGACATCAGACAGCCGCAGGGCGATCCGACCCTGTACACGCCCGGGGAGGCCCGGGACATCGCCCGGGACATCCTCGCGGCGGCCGACGCGAGCGAACGCGGGACCGAGGGGCGAACCGACCCCCACGACGAGCGCGAGTAGCCGACCCGGGCGGGGGCCGGGGTGTTCAAGAGGCTCGGCCCGCTACGTTCGAGCGATGGCCGGCTCCGTGACGGTTCGCGTCGATCCACACGTCCACTCGGCCGCCTCCTACGACGGCCGGGACCCGCCGGAGCTCCTCCTCGAGCAGGCCGCGGCCGTCGGCCTCGACGCGGTCGTCGTCACGGACCACGACCGGATCGACGCGTCGATCCGTGCGGCCGCGCTCGCACCGGACTACGGGCTGGTCGGCATTCCCGGCGCGGAGATCTCGACCGCCCACGGCCACCTGCTCGGTATCGGGATCGAGGAGCTCCCGGACCCCGGCCGCCCATTGGACGAGACGGTCCGTACCGTCCGGGACCTCGGCGGGGTCGCGGTCGTCCCCCACCCCTTCCAGCGGACGCGCCACGGCGCCCGGCGGCGGGTGCTCGACGCGGTCGAGATCGACGGCATCGAGACGTACAACGCCTGGCTGTTCACGGGCTACCGGAACCTCCGCGCCCGCGCGTTCGCCCGCCGCAACGAGCTGACGAGCCTCGCCGGGAGCGACGCCCACTCGGTGACGACGGTCGGCCGGGCGTTCACCGAGATGGAGTTCGAGGGCCGAGGGGGAGAACGGATCGACGCCGACGACGTCGTGGCGGCGATCCGCAACGGGACCACCGAGGTCCACGGCCGTCGGGCCCCGGTCCACCGGTGTGCGGGCCACTACGCGAAGGGCGCGGGCCGGAAAGCCGCCTGGACGGCCCGGGCCGCGGCGATGGCCCTGATCTGACCCCCGTCGTCGTCCCGTCGCTGGCGACCTGCTATCACGATTCTCGCGAGGCTTAATACCCGAAACACCCTCGTAGGTGTCATGGATTCCCGAAGAACCCCCTTCGACGTGTTCGACGAGATGGAGCGAGCCTTCGACCGGATGCGCCGGTCGATGTGGGGCGACTACGGCTCCCGGAACTGGGGCGAGTCGCTCCCCGAGGCGTACGAGTACGGCCACGACTCCAACCTGAGCGTCGAGAGCACCGACGAGGGCTACCTGGTCCTCGCCGACCTCCCGGGCTTCGAGAAGGAGGAGATCGACCTCCGGTACGACGACGGGATGCTCCACATCAGCGCGACCCACGAGGTCGACGACGGCGAGTACGCCCGCTCGCGCCGCGTCCGCGAGTCCGTCTCGGTCGGCGGCGACGTCGTCGCCGACGGGATCGAGGCGACATACCGGAACGGCGTCCTCGAGGTCCGCGTCCCCGTCGAGGAGCCCGCGGACGACGCCCACCACATCGACATCGACTGAACCGAGGTCGGGCGACCCGCGGGTACCTCCCCGACACCCTTCGAACGCGCCCTTCGCAGGATACACCCGCTTTTCCACGGCTTCTCCACGCCGTATCCCGGACGAACCCGTTTTTCGGACGCTTCGAACCCGTTTTCGAACGCTTCGCGTCGATCCCTCGTGACGGATCGTCCCGGGGCCCTCGGTCCGGGAGCCGCCGGTCCGGGAGCCGTCTCCAGCACGGCGGCCCGAGCGGGAGGCCAGAGCGGGACGCCCGGTTCGACGTCCACGGGGAGGTGCCACGCCGGGGAGGTACCACGGTCGACCGGATGGCCGTGGCAGCCGACGAGCGCGGCCGTGGCAGCGAACGGTGCCCCCGGACCGCCGTCCGGCCCCTCGGAGGTACCACATTGATGTGTCTGTGGTTACTCGTTCGGGCAACGAACCATGTCGAACGAGACCCCGGAGTGGCGGGCGGCCGAGGAGACGTACACCGACGAGGTGATCGGCGAGGACACCATCCCGCGTCTGTTCGAGGCGGCGGCGGAGCGGCACGCGGACCGCGAGGCCCAGTGGTACAAGGGCGGTGTCTACGACCGGTCGCTGGTCGACGGGATCGTCCCGGCGGCCCCGGACGGCCAGTACGCCGCGCTCACGTACGGGGAGATGCGCGACGTCGTCCGGAACCTCGCGGCCGGCTTCCGCGAACTCGGGGTCGAAGCGGGCGACCGGGTCGGGCTCTTCGCCGACACCCGGATGGAGTGGGCACAGAGCGACCTCGCGCTCCTCGCGGCGGGGGCCGTGGTCACGACGGTCTACACGGAGTCCTCGCCCTCGCAGGTCGAGTACCTGCTCTCGGACCCGGGGGCGAGCGGCGTCGTCCTCGAGAACGGCGAACTGCTCGAGCGGGTGCTCGAGGTCGAGGACGACCTCGACCTGGAGTTCGTCGTGGTCCTCGACGAGGTCGACGGGTACGAGCGCCGCGAGGACGTCCACACGCTGGCGGCGGTCCACGACCGCGGCGCGGAGTCGTTCGACCGCGAGCGATACGAGGGCTGGCTCGACGAGCGGGGCTACGACGACCTGGCGAGCCTGATCTACACCTCGGGGACGACCGGCAGGCCGAAGGGGGTGATGCTCACCCACCGGAACTTCCGGTCGAACGTCAACCAGTGTCGAAAGCGGTTCGCCCCGAGGCCGGACCGGGACCCGGGGGTGCCCTCCATCGACGAGACCGACCGGTCGCTGTCGTTCCTGCCGCTGGCACACGTCTTCGAGCGGCTCGCCGGCCACTACCTGATGTTCGGGACCGGGGCGACCGTCGCGTACGCCGAGTCGGCCGACACCGTCGCCGAGGACATCGGACTCGTCCGGCCGACCGTCGCCACCTCCGTCCCGCGGGTCTACCAGCGCATCTACAGCAGCATGCGCGAGCAGGCCGCGGAGTCGGAGTTCAAGTCGCGGGTGTTCGAGTGGGCCGTCGGCGTCGGCCGGACGTACGCCACCACCGACAGCCCGGGGCCGCTGCTCCGGGCGAAGTACCGGATCGCCGACCGGCTGGTGTTCTCGACGGTCAAAGAGCAGATGGGCGGCAACGTCGAGTTCTTCGTCTCCGGGGGCGGGTCGCTCTCGAAGCGGCTCGCCGAACTGTTCGAGGGGATGGGGCTGCCGATCCTCGAGGGGTACGGCCTCACCGAGGCCTCGCCGGTCGTCTCGACGAACCCGCCCGAGGACATCCGCGCGGGGACGCTCGGCCCGCCGCTGTACGGCGTCGAGACGGAGCTCGACACCGAGGCCGTCACCGAGGACCAGCGCGCCGACGCGACGGGGACCGTCGGCGAGCTGCTCATCAGGGGTGAGAACGTCACCGAGGGCTACTGGGAGAAGCCGGACGCCACCGATGGCGCGTTCACCGAGGACGGCTGGTTCCGCACCGGCGACATCATCGAGCGGACCGGGGACGGCTACCTGGTCTACCACGACCGGCTCAAGGAGATCCTCGTCCTCGACACGGGCAAGAACGTCGCGCCGGGGCCGATCGAGGACGAGTTCGCCACCTCCGACCGGATCGACCAGATCATGGTCATGGGCGACGACGAGAAGTTCGTCTCCGCGCTCTGTGTCCCGAACTTCGACGGGGTCGAGCGGTGGGCCGAACACGAGGACGTCGACCTCCCGGACGACCGCGCCGCGATCTGCGAGAACGAGGACGTCCAGCGGTGGATCGCCGAGGAGATCATCGAGGTCAACGAGGCGTTCTCGAAACACGAGCGGATCAAGGAGTTCCGGCTCGTCCCCGACGAGTGGACGCCGGAGAACGACCTGCTGACCCCCTCGCTGAAGCTCAAGCGGCGGAACATCCTCGCCCGGTACGAGGAGCAGGTCCGGGAGATCTACGGGAAGGAGGCCGCGGCCGCCGCGGCCGACGACTGAGCCGGCCGACGGGATGACGCGACGGACACCCCGGGAGGTGGGCCCCGAGCCGCACCCGGTGCCACCGGATCCGTGGTCCGAACGCGACGGTCTGTGGACGGTCGGCGACCCCGCGGCGTCGGCGGTCGCGGTCGTCTGCTGTCTCCACGGCGACGAGCCCTGCGGGAAGCGCGCCGTCGAGCGGTGGTCGCCGAACACGGCGATCCCGAGGGAGTGATCGAGGGCGTGACGTTCGTCCTCGCCGACCCGCCCCCGTACGTTCGGGACGGCGCTACGTCGACGAGGACCTCAACCGCGCGTTCCCGGGCGAGTCCGGGGCGGAGGGCTACGAGCGGCGGCAGGCGGCCCGGCTGCTGGAGGCGCTCGAGGGCCAGCTCGTGCTCGACGTCGGGTACGTCGACGGCGGGTTGATCGGCGAGCTGGACGGCGTCGCCGTCGAGGTCGACGGATCGAACACGGAGCGCGGGACCGAGGACGCGGCCCGGACGGTCGCCGGCTTCCTCGCGAACTACGGGCCGGTCGACGCCGAGCGCCGGCGGTCCGACCCCGTCGTCTACCGGGGCGACGGCGAGATAGCCAAGGGGAGCAAGGAGCTCGAACTCCGCCACGGGAACTTCGAGCGGGTGGGTGACGGCGAGCCCCTCGTGCGCCGCGAGGGGAACGTACTCGCCGCCGCCGGGGCGTTCTCCCCCGTGCTGACCTCCGAGACGGGGGACGACCGGATCGACGGGTTCAGGACCGAACGGGAGGGGCGGCTCTCGGAGCTGACCGACGAACGGGAGCGGGCCGACGCCGCCCGAGCGACCGGTCGATCACCGACCGCGGACCCGCGCCCCGCGTCAGTCGAGGCGTTCGGCCGCCTCCTTCGAGACGAGCCCCTCGGCGTTCGGCGTCGGGAGGGTCACCACGTCCTCGGCCGAGAGGTCGTACGCGCGGCCGTCGACGCCGAACACCTCGCCGACGTCGGCCGTGATCCGGATCGTCGTCCGTTCGACGGGCCCCGCCTCGGCGTCCCCGCTCTCCCCCGGGGGATCGTGGCCCTCCCCGGGAGGGCCGTCCGGTCGATCCTCGCCGGCCGGTGACCCCCCCGGCCGTCCGGTCCCGGGGTCGTCCCGGCGTCCGGTGTCACCTCCGACGCCGACGGGAGCCGCGTCCCTCCCGGCTTCGGGCCCGTCCGTCCCGTCCGGGGTACCCATCGCGCCGGCGACGTCGAGGGGACCCCCGTCCACGTCGTCGTCGGCATCCGTGCCGCCCGGGCCGGGCTCCGCCGCGGGCGGTCGGTCCGGCGGCGTCGGGCGGTCCTCGCCGTCCGCCGTCCCGCTCGGGCCGCGACCGCCGACATCGGCGCCGGCGTCCGTCCCCGGGCGCGAGCCCGGCGCCTCCGCCGTTCCCGGCGACCCGGGTGCCTCCGGCGCGTCCCACCCATCGTCACCGTTCTCGTCCCCCGCGTGCGAAGCGTCCCCGGGGTCGGCTCGGGCAGTCCGGTCGGACCCCGACTCGGGGTCGGTCCCAGCTTTCCCCGGGCTCCCGTCGCCGTCCGCGGGCGTGCAGTTCAGG
>Ga0207797_1001094_pt1 | contig 20104 bp, 18 predicted proteins | sample PRCRCaboRojoPR_6_FD_187275 | JGI IMG/M metagenome (GOLD analysis project Ga0207797, IMG submission 187275) | Marine sediment microbial community from Cabo Rojo, Puerto Rico - PR CR 10% Liquid 1 (SPAdes) | ecosystem: Environmental > Aquatic > Marine > Coastal > Sediment | place: Cabo Rojo, Puerto...
ATTTGTTCCTAGTACAATTGAGCAGGGCGAATTGAGTGCTGGACGAATTGACTGCTGGGTGCTGGGTCAAGTTTTGTAAAAGACCTAAGTTATGATTTTTACATGCCCCGGCCTGTGGCCGGGGTTCTTGACTGAGATTTGCCATGGAGAAGCCCCGTGAAGCCCCTTCGAATCCGGTGAGAGCTTTTTAGCACGGAACGAGGAATTTTCGCCGGCCGAAGATCAACGCTCTTCGGTGAAGTATCTTTCCGCGACCTCTTTCAGAATTTTTCTGCTCAGGCGGTTCGTATTTCGGGCGCGAATCTTCCGGGTTTCTCCCGATTGGAAGAGGAACGTGCCCCTGTACTGATCGACGTCCGCCTCCCCCAGGACTTCTACGGGGTAGGTGAAGCAACCGTCTATATCGTTTTCAGTCAGCCTGTATGGCTTCTCTCCCTCGGTCTCTGCCTCGGAAGAAAACTCAATGACCCGCTGACGCTCGTGTTTTAGTAGGCCCAGTTTTCTAGCCAGATCCGGCACTTCCTGAATTTCGAGGTCGAATCTCTTCGTTTTTTCCCCGCCCAGGGGATCGGATTTGACCCCCGCGCTCCATGCCCGAGCTGAGTCGGCCAAGAGGATCAAGTCGTATTTTGACCCTTCGGAATCCAGCAATTCGTCCAGCTCCTCGACGGTCCGTACCCAGACCACGCCGACTCCCGGTGGCGGGATCTGTTCCGTCGGACCGCTTGCCAGAAGGACCTCGGCTCCCATCCCCCGAGCTTGTCTGCTGAGCCTGTAGCCCAGCGATCCACTGGTCTGACCCCCGGTTCCTTCTCCGGCTCCGAACGGTTCCAGGGTCGGTCCGGAAGTTACCAGAACTTTCCGCCCCCGAAGTAGCTGATCTTCTCTAAATACATCCCTTATTTTCTCGATAATTCCTTCGGGAACTATCGACAGCGGCAAGTCTTCCTGACCCCGGTCGTTTGGTCCCAGGGGTTTTGGTGGAACTGTATGGTAACCCCTTTCCCTGAGCTGACTTAACTGAGACTGGGCTATCTGGCTGGAGTAAAGATTTTCGTTCATCGAGGGGGAAATTATTACCGGCCGGTTCGACGTGGAAACGAATCGGGTCAGGAAATCGTCCTTTATTCCGGAAGCGAGTTTGCCGATAAAGCTGAATGAGGCGGGTGCTATTACGGTTATGTCATTGTTTAGCGATTCAATATCTTCTTCCGGGTCTCCATCGGGCGCCCGAGCGGGGCTCGTGACCCTATGCCCGGATATCCGCTCGAAGGTCAGTGGCGTGACAAATTTTTCCGCCTCGTCGTTCAGGATGACTCTGACTTCGGCCCCGAGGTTCCTCAGTCTTTCTATAAGGGCGACGCTCTTGCAGGCAGTGCTGACGCCACTTACGCCCAGCACGACTATTCTATCGTTTAAGAGGTCTATTTTATTCATAAGAAATTCACAATTAAATTTATAATAAAATAACTGGAGTGGGCCGATAAGTCAACTAGTTTTAATTTCCTCCTGTATCGCCGGTTAGAACTGTCGAACGGAATTCGAAAATGAGACGAAATTGGTCTGGATTTTTGTTTGCTCAGTGGTTATAATACTGACGATGAAGGTCAAGGCTTAATTGAACGAGATATACCCACCACGGGTCCGCCTGGGCACGTTAGGGTATGGTGTTTTGCTGCGTAGGTTTAGCCTCCTTCCGCGCAGTTTTTTTCGCCATACCGTTATTCTAATGCGAAGTCCTGGGCGGATCCTACTCTTTTTCGGCAAGATCCCCCCTTTTTTTGTATAAGTGCTTTTCAAGTTCTTTTTTTTCAGTTATTATATAGTCGAAATACTGGTAATAGTTGCATGGCCCGAACGATAGAGTAGGTTATGGTAGAGAAACATCATAACGCAGAGCTTTTTCGGGAACCGACTTTGATCGGAAGAAGCAAATAGAAGACGATCAGCGGTTTCCAGGAGGGCTTAAGCAATAGCCGAACATGAATTCTGGAGGGGGTTCATCTACAGATCTTTATTCTCATTTCTTCTTTACTTTGGGCCTTGCACGTTAGGGGTGTGGGCGAGCTCAAACCCGCTTACGAGTCTCATGAGAGTTAATCATCACAGGGAGGTATTAGTGTGGTTACCAAGAACGTGAATATCAAAGATATTGACGAGGAGCTTAAGGATTATCCTCGAGAAAGGAAGTCGTTAATTCCAATTTTACAGAAGGTTCAGTCCGACCACGGTTACCTTCCCCGCGATATTATGGAGGGGATTGGAGATTATTTGGAGATCCCGCCAAGTAAAGTTTATAGCGTCGCCACTTTCTACGCTCAGTTCAGGTTTGAACCGCTGGGGGAACACCTGGTCAAGATCTGCCATGGTACCGCGTGTCATGTGAAAGGGGCGGATATCGTCACGGATACCGTTGGGTCCGAGCTGGGCGTCGGTATGGGGGAGACTACGGATGACGGACAGTTTACCGTGGAAAGGGTGGCCTGCCTGGGCTGCTGTAGCCTTGCTCCGGCGATGATGATCGACGATACGGTTTACGGAAACCTGACTCGGGACAAGATCAAGAAAGTTCTGAGTGAATACAGAGGAGAAGAAGGATGAAAGAGAATATAGAGATAAAAGTCGGCTATGCCTCCTGCGGTATTGCGGCGGGTGCTGCCGAGATTTACGGGGCTTTAAAAAGGGAAATAAAGGAAAACAATTATCGTGTTTCGCCCAAAAAAGTCGGCTGTGTCGGTATGTGTCACAAAGAACCGCTGATGGAGCTAGAGTTACCGGACGGAACAAGATTTACGTACGGAAACCTGGAAGAAGACGATGTAAGCAAGATACTGGTCAATCATATTCATAAGAATCGGAGTTACGGGGATAAATTGATTCCGGGGAAGTCCGATTACGATTACTTCACGAAACAGAAAAAGGTCGTCCTCCGTAATAGCGGCGTCATCGATCCGGAAGAAATCGACGAGTACCTTGAGCGAGACGGTTATACGGCCCTGGAGGAGGCTTTAGAGGTCGACGGAAGTGAGATAATCCAGCTGATAAAGGACAGCAAGCTCCGCGGTCGAGGCGGAGCGGGTTTTCCCACCGGAGTAAAGTGGAGCTTTGCTCGCGCTTCTGATTCGGACCAGAAGTACCTTATATGTAACGCCGACGAAGGTGATCCCGGCGCCTTTATGGATAGATCGCTCATCGAAGGGGACCCGCATGCCTTGCTGGAGGGGATGATAATTGCCGCCCACGCCATTGGCGCGGATAAAGGGTACATCTACTGTCGGGCCGAGTACCCGCTCGCCCTGGAGCGTCTGAATATTGCAATCGGTCAGGCCCGGAGCGAGGGCTTCCTCGGGGAGGATATTTTGGGGAGCGGTTTTTCCTTCGATATCGAGATCAGCAAGGGGGCTGGAGCCTTTGTCTGTGGGGAGGAAACGGCGCTGATGAATTCGATCGAGGGAGAAAGGGGCATGCCCTCTCCTCGCCCCCCTTATCCGGCCCAGAAAGGTCTGTTCGGTCAACCGACCAATATAAACAACGTGGAAACTCTGGCAAACGTCCCCTGGATAGTCCGAAATGGCGCCGAGGAATATCGTGAAATCGGTACGGAAAATAGCGGCGGCACCAAGGTATTCGCCCTGGCCGGAAAGATAGAACGGGGCGGCCTGGTCGAAGTCCCGATCGGGACTTCGCTGGAAGAGATCATCTTCGACATCGGAAACGGGATTGAGGGCGATAAGGACTTCAAAGCAGTCCAGCTCGGTGGTCCGTCCGGTGGTTGCCTCCCGGAATCACAGCTGGATACTCCCGTGGATTACGAGACGCTGACCGACGCAGGAGCAATCATGGGTTCGGGCGGGATGATCGTCATGGGAGAAGACGATTGCATGGTGGACGTTGCCAAGTACTTTCTGGATTTCACCCAGGAGGAATCGTGCGGCAAGTGTACTTTCTGCCGCGTTGGAACGAAAAGAATGCTGGAGATACTGGAAAGAATTACGGACGGCGAGGGAGAGCGGGAAGATCTGGAAAAACTGCGCCAGCTGGCCCCCAAAATAGAGCGGAACTCCCTCTGTGGTCTCGGCCAGACTGCGCCCAACCCAGTATTGACGACTCTGAGATATTTTGAAGACGAGTACCTCGAACATATCGAAAACGACAGCTGCCCCGCCGGGGTATGTCGGCACCTCATTACCTACAAAATTACTGATGGCTGCATAGGCTGTACTACCTGCAGTGAAGAGTGCCCCGTGGATGCCATTGAAGGCGAGAAGGGGAGCCGTCACGTGATAGATCAGGAGGAATGTATAAAGTGTGGAACCTGTATGGAAGTCTGTCCAGTTGACGCAGTTGAGGTGGTTTGATGTCAAATAAAATTTCGCTTGAGATAAACGGAAAGAAATGCGCTGTTGACGCCGAAAAGTCCATCCTGGATGCCTGTCGCGACAACGATATTTTCATTCCGACCCTGTGCGAAATGGAAGAAATCGACTTGCCCTACGGAGGCTGCAGGGTCTGTCTGGTCGAGGTGGAAGGTTCGGAGGGGAAGGAGATTACCACATCCTGTGACACTCCGGTAGAGGAAGGAATAAAGGTGAAGACGGAAACGGAAGAGGTTATCGCGGAGAGGAGGGCGGCTCTGGAATTGCTGCTTTCCGAGCATACCGGGGATTGTGTCCCACCCTGTACCTATGAGTGTCCGGCGAGCCTGGACGTGCAGGGTTACATAGCGCATATAGCGAACGGACGCCCCGAAGCGGCGGTGAAGTTGATCAAGGAGAAAACTCCCCTGGCAGTTTCTCTTGGCCGGGCCTGTTTTGCCCCCTGCGAGGATCAATGTCGCCGGGAACTGGCGGAAGAACCGATGGCCATTCGCCAGTTGAAGGAGTATGCTGCCGAAAAAGACCTCGAAGATCCCTGGGAACCGGAGATACATGGCGATACGGGTAAGGAGGTCGGGATCGTTGGCGGTGGACCCGCCGGCCTGACTGCGGCGTACTTTCTCAGGCTGGAAGGTCATTCGGTGACTATTTACGACCAGATGTCCGAGCTGGGGGGAATGATGCGGTACGGTATCCCCAACTACAGATTACCGAATGATCTGCTTGCCCGGGAGATAGATTGGATAATGGATCGGGGTGTCAGTGCCGAAATGGAAACGAAGCTGGGAGAAGATTTTACCCTGGAAGAGTTGCGGCGAGAGAAGGATTCGGTCCTGCTGGCAACGGGAGCCTGGGAGAGCTGGATAATTCCGATCCCCGGTCATGAGCTGGAAGGTGTCATGGGCGGCACCGATTTCCTCGTTGATCACTCGTCCGGGAAAGAAATGGAAATCGGTGATGAAGTTGCTGTAATTGGCTGTGGCGGCTGTGCCATGGATACCGCCCGGGTTGCGAAAAGGTTGGGAGCGGACGTAACGGTCGTCTATCGCCGGACCGAGGAACAGGCCCCCGCACCGGAAGCGGAGATCGAGGAAGCGAAGGAAGAAGGGATAGAGTTTAAATTCCTGCTCAGCCCGGAAGAAATAACGGGCGAGGAGAGGGTCGACGGAATAACCTGTGCAAAAATGGAGCTGGGAGAACCGGATGAATCCGGGCGAGCAAAACCGGTGAAAATAGAAGGTGAAACCGAACTGATTTCCTGTGACACTGTGTTGATGTCCATCGGCGAATCACCCGAAGCGGAATTGCTGGAAACGGAGGGTGTGGAGCTGGAGGATTCGACGATCAAAAATTACGGCAAGTATCGTACGAATTACGAAGACGTATTCGCGGCCGGCGATACCTCGATCGGCCCCTCTTCAATTGCCGAATCAACTGGTCAGGGCAGGGAAGCGGCTTACGCTGTCAACGCATACCTGAACGGAGAGATCGACGACTACGAACCCCCGGAGGATTTCCGCACGCCGTTTGGCTACGTCCACCGCGATGAGAAAACCACCGAGGATTTTGCCGACGAGGAGGAGTTGCCCCGGGTGGAGATGCCCCGGCGGGATCCAGAAAAGCGGATCAAAAACTTTGAGCCGATCGAACACGGGTACAGCGACGAGGAAGCGGTCGCGGAGGCCAAAAGGTGTCTCGAATGTGGCTGTCTCGACCGTTACGAATGCGAGCTCAGGGAGTACTCCGACAGGTACGACGCGAGGCAGGACTACTACGAAGGGGAGAGGTTCGAGCGAGAAATTGACGACTCCCATCCCCGGGTCGAGCGCGATCCGAACAAGTGCATCCTCTGTGGTTCCTGTGTTAGAACCTCGGAGGAGGTACACGGGGAAGGAGAGCTACAGTTCGTCAACCGGGGGTTTTCCACGAAAGTCGCCCCGCCTTTCGAACAGCCTCTGGGCGAGTCGGAAAGCGAGCTAATTGGGGACCTGGCCGATAGCTGCCCCACGGGGGCGCTAGAAGAGGTACTCGAGGGAGAAAAGCCGGGGCCGTTTGAACCGAGTAAAACGATCGAGACTCGCTGTCTTGGTTGTGGTCTTACCTGCCCGGCTACCGTAGAAGTTAATCAAGGTCGCCCGATCAGACTTGTTCCGGCCGAGAACGGAACCTATGGGGGACATCTCTGCGATAAAGGAAAATTTACTAGCCTGGCCGGATGGCAGGATAGGATCAACCATATTGTTTTCAGGAACAAAAATGGCTGGAAAAAAAGAGGTTGGGACACGGTGGTACGGGCACTCGAGGAAAGGAAGGTAGACGTGGTTCTCGGCAGGGCAACTACGATGGAAGAGGGAAAGCTACTACGAAAGCTGGCCCGGACGACCGGAGGGGATATCACCGCGATTTCGCCCCGGGAGTATCGATCGACCCTCGGCCTGGAGGAATTGAGAGGGGCCGAGGCCCTGTACGTCGAAGACGGAGTCTATAAAATTAGTCCGGTATTCAAGGCAATCTTGAAGCAAGCTCTGGACGGTGGAGCAACTCTGACAAATGATCCGGACGAACTCCCCGACCCGGGAGGAGTTGGGTTGTTTGCGCCACGGAGCGAAAACCCGACGGAGAGAAGAATCGTCGCCAGTCCCGAAGCAAATGGAAACGGCCTGACCCAGCTCGGTTTATCCGAGAGTCTAGGAGGAGGAGAAGTTCTGCTCCTCTGGGACCAGGTGGCTTGCCGGGAGCTAGAAGCGGACACCTACGAAACCATTATCTGGTTCGGTCACATGGGGGAGGACTTACCGAACGGGGTGGACGGGTTGGTTCCGATCAGGTCCTGGCTGGAAAAGGAAGGAAGGATAGTGAATTCGCTTGGGGAAACGATAGAGTTGACCCCCGGCCTGGACTCAGAGCTGAGGAAAAACGCCGAATTGTTGAGGGACTTGATTGACTCGTTGAAGTCAAGAACACCGGCCACAGGTCGGGGTATGTAAAACAACTTAAAATCATAACATAGGTCTTTTACAAAACTTGACCCAGCACCCAGCACTCAATTCGCCCTGCTCAATTGTACTAGGAACAAATACTACATAAGTTCCGAATTGAGTGCTGGAAGCTGATTCATCCCCAGGGGGTGCCCTGGGGGGTTCTCAGCTATTGTTGGTAAAAATTTGCCGCGCCGTTACCGAGACTTTCCGGTTGTGGCGCGGCAAATTATTCTCCCGACCGGCAATTAAAGCAGGAATAAAAGCCCGGCAAGCGTCTTCCCGTCGGAAATTTCTCCGGCCTTTGCTCTTGCAAGTATTTCTTCGAGGGTAAATTTGCCGACGATCAGGTTTTCGTCCTCCGGAGACTGTACGAGTTCCGGGTCATCCACCGTTTCTAAACCCGAAGCGAGATAGACTGAGAGCACTTCGTCGGAATATCCCGGAGAGGTGTAGAGATCAACTTTCTTTTCCAGCGCCGAAGCGGCGTAGCCCGTCTCCTCAATCAGTTCTCGCCCGGCACAGTCTTTCGCCGTTTCCCCTTCCTCGAGTGTACCTGCCGGCAGTTCCCAGAGCGGCTTGCCGGCCGGCTCCCGATACTGTTTGACGAGGAGCAATTTGTCTTTCTCTCCTTCGGAAATGATCGGTATTATCACTACCCCGCCGGGATGATGGACGACTTCCCTGACCCCGATTCTTCCTTCTGGGTCGCGGACTTTGTTTCGGGTTAACCCGAGCAGGCTGCCGGAGAATACTTCCTCTGTCTCGAGCGTCTCCTCCTGCAGCTCCCGATCACCGTCCCCCAGAATTTCGTAACCACTCATTCAAATCCCCTGTATCTAGTTGACCGAATCATTTTACCTTTTCTTTTTCGGCCGCGGCGTAACCTTCTTCCAGAGCTTTCCGGTTTATCTCCACGAACTTACCTTTCCCCGATTCTTCAAGCATCAACTTCATGCCCCGTTTAATTGCTGCTAACGAAAGCACTTCCGTTGCTCTGGACCAGGCTCCCAGGGCGACCATATTTATGACTTTCTGATTGCCCAGTTCTTTGGCAATATCGTTCAGCGGAACGGGTACGCCTGTTTTGCCTGAGCTGAAGTCATCTATCAGTGAGCTGTTGATGATTATTGTGCCGCCCGCTTTAACCTGAGGTCCGAATTTATCGAGGGACGGCTCGTTGAAGGCAATAAGTGCTGAAGGTTTTTTTACAACTGGTGATCCTATGAGATCGGACGAAATTATGACGGTACAGTTTGCCGTGCCGCCCCGCATCTCCGGACCGTAGGAAGGCAACCAGGTTACTTCCAGATCCTCCTCCATCCCGGACCTGGCTATAATTTTTCCGGCCAGAATTACGCCCTGGCCGCCGAAACCGGATATTATGGTCGAATATTCTTCCATTGTGACCCCCTCAACTCCGCTCAATTATGTCCCCGAGAGGATAGACTTCTTCCACTTCCCGCCTGATCCTTTCATTGGCCTCTGTCGGATCCATGCCCCAGTTTATCGGGCAGGCTGATAGAAGCTCCACCAGGGAATAACCTTTCCCCTCGACCTGGAACCTCAAAGCTTTCTTTATGGCTGCTTTAGCCCGATCGATCCTTTTTACGTCGTAGACTGCCTGCCGGGTAATATAGGTCGGCCCGTCCAGCTCCGACAGCATTTCCGACATTTTGATCGGGTAGCCAAAATCCTTCGCTTTCCGGCCCTGCGGTGTGGTGGTGGTCTTCTGATCCAGCAGCGTGGTTGGGGCCATCTCTCCCCCGGTCATGCCGTATAAAGTGTTGTTGATGAAGAAAACGGTGATATTTTCCCCGCGGTTGGCGGCGTGGGTCGAGTTATTTGTCCCGATGGAGGCAAAATCTCCGTCCCCCTGGTAAGCGAATACCGTTAAATCCGGCCGGGCCCGCTTTACTCCAGTTGCAACTGCGGAAACCCTGCCATGTGCCGGCTGGATCACGTCTATATCGAACCATTTATAGAGAAATACCGAACACCCGACCGGAGCCGTTCCCACGGTGGTGTCCTGAATCCCCAGTTCGTCGATCGCCTCGGCGACCAACCTGTTAATTATTCCGTGATGGCAACCCGGACAATAACTGAACTTCTCTTCATTCAGGCTCTTTGGCCGATCGAAAACCTTCTTCATCTTCGCCGTGTTCTCAGCAAGGGTTTTTTCAGACATGTTTTTTGACCTCCTCCAGAACCCCTTCAGGGGTAGGGACAACCCCTCCCTGCTTTCCGTAAAAGGGCGTCTTGACGTCCGAATTGACCGCTAATCTCACGTCCTCGACCATCTGACCTGCATTCATCTCAACCGTAAGTACCGTGTCCACCTTCCTGCTTAAGTCGGCCAATCGCTCGTCCGGGAATGGCCAGAGGGTAATCGGTCGAAATATTCCCACGTTCAGTCCTTCCTCTTGCCCCAGCCTGCGAGCCGATCTGACTATTCTGGCCACGGTACCGAAAGCTACCAGCAAGATGTCGGGCTCATCGGTACCAATTTCCTCGAACCGGGTTACTTCTCGTTTTATTACCTCGTACTTGTCCTGCAGGTCATGGTTTATCGCCTCGAGCTGTTCTGCCCCCAGAGCAAAACTTCTTATCACCTTTGCTTCTCCCCCGTCGATTCCAGTTGTGGCCCAGGGTTTATTTGGAATTTCGGAAGGGTCGATCGGGTCGGGGAGCTCGACCGGTTCCATCATCTGGCCGATCATTCCGTCCGCCAGCACCACCACCGGATTTCTATATTCGTCCGCAAGATCGAAGGCCTCGTAGGTTAACTCCGCGGCCTCGGGTACGGTGGAAGGAGCGAGAACAATCAAGCGATAATCCCCGTGGCCGCCACCTTTTGTAGCCTGGAAGTAATCTCCCTGCGCCGGCTGGATATTTCCGAGTCCCGGGCCGCCACGCATGATATTGACGATAACCGAAGGAAGCTCGGCCCCTGCCAGATAGGATATTCCCTCCTGTTTCAGACTTATTCCGGGACTGCTTGAAGACGTCATCGTCCGCTCACCAGTAGAAGCGGCCCCATAGACCATGTTAATGGCGCCGATTTCGCTTTCCGCCTGAAGAAAAGTCCCGTTTTCTACTTCGGGCATATGGGTGGCCATCCACTGTAGCAGTTCGGCCTGAGGCGTGATGGGATAGGCAAAATAATTCCGGCAGCCCGCTCTTATCGCTGATTCGGCGATGGCTTCGTTACCGCGCATCAGTTTTTTTTCGCCCATCAGACTCCCTCCTCTTGTTTCCGGTATACGGTTAATGCCACGTCGGGGCAAACCTTGCCGCAGACCCCACATCCGACGCAGTCTTCGGGCCGCTCGTTTATAACGTAGTTGTAACCGCTTGAATTAAAATCATCCGAGAAAGAGAGGACGTCCTGTGGACAAGCTTCTATACAGAGCCCACACCCTTTACACCGTTCGACGTCGATTTCTACCTTACCCCTCGGCATGGATACCCCTCCTTATATGCCGATTATATTGTCCAGAAATCCTTGTTTAACCTTTCCTTTCGGTGCTCTTTTATTTCTTTAAGTGAACTGTCTACCTCGGCCAGCCAGTCTTCGAACTGGTCGGAAACGCCAGGTTTCTTTGTCTCATCACCCCCGTTGTTCTTTTCCTGAGTTACGTTTTTCAAATATTTGTCCGGCTTTTGCTGAAATTTGTCCTTCTGAAACAATTTGGTTATTGTGAGTTGAAAGACTCCTTCTCCCGTTTTGCCTTCAACCCTTACCTTTACCTCGGATCCCTCTTTGATGTCGGATTCTTCGAGATCTTTTTCCAAATTGTCCTTCGGGGCAAAACCATTTATATCATTGCAGAGAGCGACTGTGTAGCCTTCTTCTTTTATTCCGTTAATCTTGCCGGATACTTTTTCTCCGACCCGTATTTCCATAATACCACCGTCGCTTATTATTGTTTTTTGGTTGCCGAATGATGCAAATTTATTATACTTCGCCTGGTTGAAAAGTTCAAAAAGCTATTTCTGATTGGGATAGCGTCGGTTCAAGTTATAATGATGATGTGAGGGTCAAGGGTTTATATTTAGCGTTTTGTGGAATTTATTTACTATATAGTTTTGGAAAAAATAGCTGATACTGGGCAAAAATGGACAACGTAATTCCGGGTGAGTAGAATCCGTCTGCGCTTCTTCCTTTAAAGAAGCTGGATCCAGCTTGACTTTACTGGTTCGAAACTGTAACAATAGTTCAAAGTTAGAAAAGGGAGCGAAATGAAAATAGGCTTCGTCACGGGGGCATATTTACCTGCGCCGGGTGGGGTGACTACCTCAGTGGTGAATTTTTCCCACCAGCTGGAAGAGCTCGGCCAGGAAGTTCACGTTTTCTGTCCTGAATACCCGGAGGAAGATACGGTTGTCGCTGACGGGGAGAGAATCCACCGGATATCTTCGTATTACAGTCCTTTGCTAAAGGACTTTCGTCTGACGGACCCTTTTCAGGCAGCCCGGGTATTTAGAAAAGAGTTTTCGGAAATGGATATCATCCATATCCATATGCCCACGATTATGAGTACGCCGGCACGCTGGGTGGCAAGTTTTTACGGGGTACCCGTTTTCTTAACCTACCACACGAATCTGGAGCGCTACATTCGGCACTATGTCCCCGGTGTACCGGATAACCTTGCCCGGGCCGTGACCCGATTCTATACTTCCCGCGAGACAAAGAACGGTGAGAAGCTTTTCGTGCCCTCGCCGGATATGGAGGAGTTGCTGCGATCCTACGAGCTCGAGCTCCCGATAGAAGTGTTGCCTACCGGGATCGACCTCGAGACCTACGAGTCCAAAGGTGAGGGGGTCAGGAAATTGCGGGAACAGTTTGGGATAAAACAAGAAGAGAGGATTTTACTTTACGTCGGACGCGTCGGAAGCGAGAAGAACGTAGGCTTTCTCCTGGACGCTTTCAAAGAGATATCCCGAAATTATCACCCCGTTCATTTCGTAATTGTCGGCGGAGGAAGGGGGCTGGGTAAAGTTCTTTCGAGAGTTAGCAAGATGAACGCTTCCCGGACAATTCACTTTACCGGTTACGTGGAGGACGAGAAGGTGCTGGCTCAGTACTATCGAGAAGCGGATCTGTTTTTGTTTGCTTCCCTAACGGAGACTCAGGGGCTGGTTATCGCCGAGGCGCTCGCCGCAAGAACTCCGGTGGTGGCCGTCGACGCCCCCGGGGTCCGAGATGTACTGAAGAATGATCGTGGGGGATACCTGGTACCGGAAGAGGTAGGGGTTTTCAGCGAAAAGGTCCTTGAACTGCTGCGGAACAGGGAGCTATTGCGGAAAAAGAGCGAAGAAGCCAGGGAGGTTGCCCGGAAGTTTTCGGCGGAGACGATGGCGAGGAAACTGCTGCAAAGTTACACGAAGGTTATGGGGGCAAAAGAGGAAAAATAAAAAAGGAGAAGCCCGTAGTTCAGGCTCCTCCCGAACTCATTGGTTAATCTATCTTACAGAAATTAAGAGCTATCTTCCTTTACTTCGGCTGCTTCTTCTCTCAGTCTCCGTGAAACGTCTTCAAGGTAGTTTTCACGATAAATTTGCTTTATTGCAGAATATTTCGTTGCTGAATTTCTATTTCGCTTCATCTTTAGCACCCCCTAATGTAATTATTCTTTCGACCTATTTCTGCTAAAGTTCTCAGATCCGCTCATTCGATTAAACACTTAACTATGAGTTAAAGTATATCTGAAAGAAATATATTTTCAAGGGCCAATATATAATAATTATGAAAGTAAATATTTGGGAAAAATAGAAAAGGATTTTAAAGTTCTGGGTGAATTATGATTTTTGAACTGAAATAAATATCAAGTCGTGGAGTAGACAATTTTACTTGGGCTCAGTGAAAATTCAAGCCCCGGGTATCGCGGAGGATAATGACCCGGATGCCCGTTTTTTAGTACCTGGTAGCTGGGACGGAAAGAATGTGAACCCGGACCCCGGAGAATGACCTGCCCCGGGGCGAAGGGGTAAGTTTCTTACTTATGAAAAAGCAAAAAGCATGGCGTAGTTCATCGCGTGATCACTGACTGAAAATTGCTCTATTTTAATTTTGGAAAAAAATTAGGGCGAAAACGGGCTTTTATTTTTCGGACGAGTACTCTTCGTAAATTCTGAGGTATTCCTCACCCACCTTTTCCAGTTTATGTTCTTCCGCGGTGACTCTGGCGTTTTTCGATAATTTCGATCGTAATTCCTGATCCTCCATGGCCTTTTTCACCAGGCGGACGAACTCGTCCCTGCTGTCGCCCTTCAGACAGTTTTGTCCGTTCTCCATCCATCCTTTGTAAGCCGGCAGGTCCCTGGTTACAATAGGTAACCCTCTGGCAGCCGCTTCCAGCAGAACTATCCCCTCGTTTTCCTCTTTGGAGGGAAAGAAAAAGATATCACCGGAAGAAAAGGCGGCACTTATGTCATCGACGTAACCGGTAAATTGTACGTTATCGGGAGAGTTTTTTATTGCTTCGTCCATCTTTTGATCGAACATAAATAGCCTGTTCATCCTGTGGCCGTACCAGATGAACTCGTATTGAGGCAGCTGACGCGCAACTTCCACGAACGTGGTTATATCTTTCCGTGGTATAACCTGGCCGACCACGATAACCGTCGGTCCTTCCAGGCCGTATTTTTTTCGATATTTCTCTCGCCCCTCTTCCGAATATTCGACCTTTGACAGGTCAACGCCGTTGCTCACGACCCTGGTTTTCGCCCGGTCGACTCCGAAGTTTGCTATCATGTCTTTCGTATAAGCGGAAGGAGCAATTACTCTGTCCCCGGAATTGTAGAGCCGGGATAGCCACTTGATAAAAGGTCTTTCAAGGTATTTTGAGAGCGTAAAACCCCCCTCGATATCCTTCCCGGAGTGTGCGAAAACGACCCCCATTTTTCCCCGTCGCTGCGCCTGTTTTAATTTTAGGAAGGAAACGGGCCCCGGCCAGTTTATATGAATTACGTCATAGGGTTCCCTGGGTTTGTCTTTGACCTCTATTCCGTTTTGCCTTAGAGCTTCCTTCTGATGTTTTACTGCGGCGGTAATCCCGTGGACACCGTACATCGTTGGGTCTTCGTATACACAAACTGATTTCATATCCCACAATCCCCGTTTCGGTTTAAATATAATGTGATCGAGATGTTATGCATAAAAGACTAGCGATCCAGGGGAGAAAACTCAACAACTTGTGATTTGACTCTTAATGCCTGAAGATTAAAGAAATTGTTCTTCTCGGGTTCCACAGGAGGAAGATTAAGCAAAAATCTGATGAGCTGGTTAGTCTATAATTTGATCGGTATCCTTTTTCGTCTGGGAATAAAGCCCTTTTTCGAGCTTCAGATAGATGGGATGGAAAACTATTCCGAGACTCCCGCCTCTCTGATAGTGGCAAACCACAAACGTGACCTGGATTCGGTCCTTATCGCCACGGTTTTTTATTACCATCGGGGTTTTCTTAACCCATCCTCGACGCCCATCTCTTTCATGGGCGATGAGAACCTCTTCCAGCCGGGTTTTCTGGGAAACTGGATCAAGGGGCCGAAGTTGCTCAAGAAGGTCCTCCAGCCCTTATCGCTCAACCGTATACTGCAGTGTCTCCACGCTTATCCGATTGGAAAGCTTGATTTTCATTCAGTCCCCGTCCACGACGCCCTGCGGATAATCAAAGAAAGGGACGGCAACTACGAACTGAGGGAAATAATAAAAGAGGACGCGCTGAAGGATTTGCTCGACGATTCATCCTTTGGCAGTCCGGAGATGACGATCTCGGAATTTTTTGATCGTGAGGGTTACCCGCGGAAAAAAGTCGATTCCCGGAATTTCAAATCGAAGTTCCGCAAGGACGTCAAGAGAAGTAAGCTGGGGGCCGTAAAAGGGCAGTTAAGCCAGTTCGTGGACCTGTTGAACGACGGAGCAATCCTTTATATTACTCCGGAGGGAACGCTTTCACGCAACGGGATGCTGGGACCACTCAAGGACAGCCTGCTAATTCTCATAGACGAAGCGGATGCCGACGTGGTGGTAGTACCGACCAATATAACTTACGACTTCATGAAAAAGGGTAGGACCCGGATTTTCGTCAACCTGGGCGAGGAAATGTCGGGACTGGAAAAACTGAACCGCAAAGAAAGAAGCAACAGGTTAAGGGAAACTATACTTGGCCTGACGACGATAAACCTGGCTCAGGTAGCCAGCTATCGCCTTAAGGAAGCTCTGGAAACGGGGCAGAAAAAGGTAAAGCTGGATGAGATCTATCAGAAAGTTAAGGGGGATCTGACTGATTTCGAGAGAGAGGGGTTCAACATCGACGATAAACTTTCCGACGAGGCCGGAGCCAGGAAGCGGTGGAATTCTTATATAGCCTACTGCCGCGATCGTGGGGTCATGGCTCCGGAAGACGATAAGAGTTCGAACGGAGGCGAGGTCTATTCTCTTTCTCCTGATCTGGGCTACGATGGGGACGAAATTCCCAGGGGTTACCGACGAGACCCCGTTAATTACTGCGCCAACGAGATAAAAGCCCTGGAAAAAGTTGGTCTGGTCAGCCTGTGAGCCATTTTAGCTGTCAGGATATTTATAACATAAATGGTTTAAAGAGATTTCTCGCCTGGCATGACCTGAAGCCAAACAGGGATAAGGGTCAGCATTTTCTCGTAAATGAGGCGGTTCTGAAAAAGATTGCCGGGGCCGTAGGGGCTGGAGAGATAGCGGTGGAGGTAGGGGCCGGAACTGGTAGCCTGACCTGTGCAATTAAGGGAAAATTCGAAAAAGTTCTGGCCGTTGAGCTGGACGAGCAACTTCGCCTTCCGTTTAAAGACCTTAATCCGGAAGAATCAGTTCGGTTCGTCTCCGGGAACTTCCTGAATCTGGATTTCACGGAGCTCGGTTTGAAAAAGACTGGCTCGGCCAGGCTTGTGGGAAATATACCATACGGTATTACGGGAAAAATACTGGAGAAGGCGGTGAGCGAAAGAGGCTATCTTTCCGAGTCAGTATTCACGATGCAAAAGGAGGTGGCCGATAGAGTGCTGGCCGAGCCGGGAACGAACGAATGCGGGGCGATAACTTACTACATCCGAGCTTATGCCGAGGTCGATCACGTGATCGATATTCCTCCGGAGGCTTTTCACCCTCCGCCCCGGGTTACTTCTTCCACGGTCAAGCTAAAATACTCGCCGGAAAAGAACTTTGAAAGCGGAGAAGAGGTCTTTCTCCGGCTCATCAGGGGGCTCTTTAATTACAGGCGAAAGACTATTCGAAAAGGTTTGATAGTTTCTCCGAAGTTTCCCCTGAGCCGTGCCGAAGTGGACGATCTACTGGAGCGGGCCGGGCTAGACGCTCGCAGGAGGCCCGAGGAACTGACCCTGGAGGATTTTGATCGACTGGCGTCTGCTCTCGCAAAGTTCGAAAAGAGTGGAAGTTGAAGCGATTATCGTCTTATTTCGAAGGAAGTCGAAGTCCAAAAACGGTTTCCCCACCCGGATAAGTTTCAGAAAGAAATTTAGCCAGTTGCAATAGGTACTGCCGTTCTATATTATTATGAAGAAATCACTGGGAACAATCGGAGGTAGAATTATAGATGGCAGAACCAAAAGTTGTCCATGGTAGAGCTCATTGCGTAGGTAAGAGGAAAGAGTCCCGGGCTCGAGTTTATCTGGAGAGAGGGGACGGTGAAATTACCGTAAACGGGAAGGACGCCACGGAGTATTTTGGCGCCCTCCCATTCAAGGAAGATATGCTCAACCTGGTTGCCCGGAAGCCTTTCTCAGTAACCGGAACGGAAAATAATTTCGACGTGGAGGCAAACGTCGAAGGCGGGGGTTATAAGGCCCAGCTCGAAGCACTGCAGCACGGGATAGCTCGGGCAATGACGGCGCTGGGGGATGAATACAAGAAAGACCTCAAGCAGGAAGGGCTTCTCACTCGAGATCCTCGCATGGTAGAAAGGAAGAAGGTCGGTAAGCACAAAGCGAGAAGAGGTCAGCAGTTCTCCAAACGTTAAACTCAATTCTTTACTTTTCTCTCACAGTTTACTAGAATCAGTTTTCTTTTTGATTGGAGTGAGGCAAAAATGAAAGATGGAATTCATCCAGAATTAAAAAAAGTAACAGTAAAGTGCGCGTGCGGTAACACTTTCGAGACTCTATCCACGAAGGAAGACCTGCACGTGGACGTTTGTTCCGAATGTCACCCTTTCTTTTCCGGCGGAGATAGGTTCCTGGATTCCGAGGGAAGGATCAGCAAGTTCGAGAAGAAATACGGACTTAACCAAGAAGAGACGGAGGAAGAACCGGAACCGGAGGAAGAGACTGAGGAAATGGAGGCCGGGGAAGAAGAAGAGACGGAGGAAGAAGCCGAAGCGGAATAGGTAACCCGGTTTATTTGACGGAAACTAACTTGAGGTTTGCCAATGGCAGTAGGCGGGCAGGCTGTAATTGAAGGCGTACTGATGCGAAACGGGGATGACATTTCCGTTGCCGTCCGGCGCGTCTCGGACGGTGAGATCGTGGTCAAGGATCTGGAGCCCAGGGATAAATTTAAGCGACTGAGCAACATCCCCTTCGTTAGAGGTATATTCAACCTCTACGATATGATGAGCACGGGGATTAGGGCGCTCAACCTGTCCGCGGAAATTGCTCTCGAGGAGGAAGAGGAGGATTTTGGGACAAAGGAAGCCGTACTGACCACGAGTATTGCGATACTGGTGGCTATCGGCTTTTTTGTCATCCTTCCCGTCTGGGCGACAAATAACCTCTGGGGGCTGAAAGAGGGCAATCCTTTTCTATTTAACCTGGTCGAGGGGCTGATCAGGATAGCCCTGTTTTTGCTTTATTTGGCCGGAATCACTTTTTTTGAGGATATAAAACGAGTATTTCAGTACCACGGTGCGGAACACAAGTCAGTTTACGCCTACGAAAACGGCAAAGACCTTGTGGTTGATGAAGCCAAAGGTTACAGCACTCTGCATCCAAGATGCGGAACGGCTTTCCTCATGATCGTCCTGATAGTCGCTATTTTGACCTTTTCCCTGGTTGGAAACCCGCCCCTCCTTATTAAGATTCTATCGAGGATTTTACTCTTACCCGTTGTTGCCGGAGTTTCTTACGAAATTCTCCAGTTCTCGGGCAAACACGCGGATAATCCAGTCTTGAAACCATTTTTATTCCCCGGTCTGATGCTGCAGAAGATAACCACCCGGGAACCGTCGGAAGACCAGCTCGAAGTAGCTCTTGCGGCGATAAAAAGAGTTGTAGGACGGGAAGAGGACGAAGACTAATCCGGCCTGACCGCCTCCAATCTCTTCTCTCTTTTGACTGTTAGGAAACTTCCTATTCCGGCCCCTTATTTCTTTACGGGTTTGCCATGATTGATTGGACTTTCCCCTTACTCTACTATCTATTTGGTGTTAACGAATGGCTAAAATCGTTCTTTACCACGGAGAACCTTATCAGCGGGACAATGCGGTTAAAAAGGCGCTTAACCTCTGGAAGGAGGAACTGGCTGATCCGGAGATCTATAAATACGAGGGGGGTCAGCTGGAGCCCAAAACTCTGGAGCAGTTGCTCGGCGGTGCCTCACTGTTTTCCGAGACGAAAATAATTCGCGTAACGGGGGCCGAGGAACTCGTCGGGAACGATTCCTTCGTCGAAATAATAAAAAAACACCCCTTCGACAAAATTGCCCTGCTTCTTCAGGGGGATTCGATAAGAAAGAATTCCTCTCTTGCGAAGGTAGTATCCAGGAAAGGAAAAGTGAAGAAGTTTTCCGAACCGACGGGACGGAATTTCCCAAAATACGTCTCGGAAATTCTTGCCGATAACGGGGTAAAAGTTTCGAGCAAAGCAAAGAAATGGCTAATCCAGGTTCTGGAACAGGACCTCCTGCGGGTTCAGCGGGAGGCGGAAAAGCTCGAACTGTATAAGGACCGGGGAGAACTGAGCCCGGAGGAAGTGAAAGAGGTTGTCTGGACCCGGGGCAGGGACAAGCTTTTTGACTTTCTCGACGCGCTCTTTGACCGGGAGAGCGAGAGAGCGCTTAAACTGCTGGAAGATATGTTGAACGAGGGCGTGGAGCAGGGGAAAATCTTTTTTATGCTGGCCAAAGAAATCCGTCGCCTTATAAAGGTTCAGGACCTTGCTTCGCGGGGGAAATCCAACAAGGAGATATCTTCCCGAACCGGCCTTTATGACTGGCTTGTAAAGAAAAAGCGGGGACAGGTGAATAACTTTTCCCGTGAGGAGCTAGAAGAGTTCCTCAAAACCCTGCACCGGGAGGACTTGAAAGTTAAGCGGGGAGAAACGGACCTGGAAGACGTGCTTTTTCGTATTGTTTACCAAACTTACGCAACTGACTACCGAAAATAAAAATAAGCCCAAAGAGGAAGGATCAAAGTGAGACTGTCGACCGCCGACTTCCGACTGTTGACCGTAAAATAAAAAAACACCCAACCAGTTCCTTTGACAGGCGGGAAGAGATAGTTGTTAAAAACAAGAAAGTAAATGTGGTTGGTTGTAAATTAAGGAATAAATACTCCTTAAAAAGGAGGTGATCCAGCCGCAGGTTCTCCTACGGCTACCTTGTTACGACTTCACCCCCCTTGCAGGTAACACCTTGGGCAACATACGTTGACTTCGGGTGTTGCCTACTCGGTTGGTGTGACGGGCGGTGTGTACAAGGCCCAAGTACGTATTCACCGCGGTATGGCTGACCCGCGATTACTACCGATTCCATCTTCATGG
>Ga0207797_1001095_pt1 | contig 20089 bp, 16 predicted proteins | sample PRCRCaboRojoPR_6_FD_187275 | JGI IMG/M metagenome (GOLD analysis project Ga0207797, IMG submission 187275) | Marine sediment microbial community from Cabo Rojo, Puerto Rico - PR CR 10% Liquid 1 (SPAdes) | ecosystem: Environmental > Aquatic > Marine > Coastal > Sediment | place: Cabo Rojo, Puerto...
ACGCCCGCCTCCAGCGCCGTGCCGTCCAGGCAGGCTTGTCCTGTTCGAACGCCTCACCGGGATCCCATGCCCTTTCGGCGGTCGATGGCCGCGGTTTCCCCCGGGCGTAACCGCCGCAATGACGAAGGCCTCCCGCAATGTCCGCTCCAGAAGGCCCCACCTCCTCCGCCCCAAGCCTCGGAACCGGTTCCGAGCTCTGACGGGCTCCAGCTCAAACTCCATGACCAGCATCCGGCTTCCGGTCACCCCCGCTGATGAACACCGGTGTTTTCGTAGGACGGGGTTTTACACCCCGCCGTGCTTGTCGCAAACCAAACCTGATGGAGTCGTGATAGGCCCCGAGCTTTGAGATCTGCCTCAGTAAGATCAAGAGGTTATAGCGTTTCCAGCGGCGCGTGAGCGGTTATTACGAATGCGTCAAGCTTGATGGCGTCGCAAAAGGCTCGAAGCCTTGAGATCTGCCCGTGGCATTTCAGCAGGGCATAGCGCTGTCAGCGGCGCGTGAGCGGTCCCTTGCGAATGCGTCAAACCTTGCGGCGGCATGTGAAATGCCGCCCTACGCCGGCCCATCGAGGGGCATTTTCACGGTGAAGGAGCAGCCGCATTCGCGGTTGCAATAAGTATGGTGTCCCCGGATTACCCCCATGTGAGGTGTCCCACCTCGGACCGGGCTCGACCCGGGAAATTTTCCGGGCAGGAAATGAGCCATTTCCCACCCGGAAAATCACACCCGGGCCCGGTACAGTCGCAGGCTGTTCGACACCACGGTGATGCTGCTCACGGCCATGGCCAGGGCGGCGAGGATCGGGTGAAGCTGCCGGAGGAGCAGGGGAAGGGACTCGAAGGGGTTGAGCACACCGGCCGCGATGGGGATCAGGGCCACGTTGTAAGCGAACGCCCAGAACAGGTTCTGCCGGATGGTCCGCATGGTGGACCGGCTGAGGTTCAGGGCCCGGGGCACGCCCGTGAGGTCCCCGCTCGCCAGGATCACGCCGCCCGTCTCGATGGCCACGTCCGTGCCCGTGCCGATGGCCAGCCCCACGTCCGCGCGGGCCAGGGCGGGGGCGTCGTTGATCCCGTCCCCGACCATGCCCACCTTGCGGCCCTCCTCCTGGAAGGCCTGCACCCGGGACGACTTGTCCTCGGGGCGCACGTTCGCGGCGATCTCGTCGATGCCCGCCTCCTGCGCGATGGCCCGGGCCGTCTGCTCGTTGTCCCCGGTCAGCATGGCGACCCGGAGCCCGAGATCGTGGAGCTCCTCCACGGCCTGCCTCGACTCGGGCTTGAGCGTGTCCGCGACGGCCACCAGCCCCGCGGCCTCCCCGTCCGCCGTCAGGACCATCACGGTCTTCCCCTGTCCCTGGAGTGCCTGAATCCGGGGCCCCAGCCCGCTCAGGTCCGTACCCGACTCCTCGATCCACTCCGGCCGGCCCACGCTCACCCGCTTCCCCTCGACCCTTGCCCGCACGCCGGCCCCGCTCGAGGCCAGGAAGTCCTCCGGCTCCGCCGGATCGATGCCCCGCTTCGAGGCCTCCCGGACCACGGCCTTTCCCAGGGGGTGCTCGGAGCCGCGCTCCACGGTCGCGGCGAGCCGCAGGACCTCGTCCTCGTCCGTGAGGCTCCCGGTCCCGACCACGTCCACCACCGCGGGCTCGCCGCGGGTGAGGGTGCCGGTCTTGTCCAGGACGATGGTGTCCAGCCCGGCCGCCGTTTCCAGGGCCTCGCTGCTCTTGAAGAGAATGCCCCGCTCGGCGCCCTTTCCCATGCCCGCCATGATCGCGGTGGGCGTGGCCAGGCCCAGGGCGCAGGGGCAGGCGATCACGAGCACGGCCACCAGGCGGATCATGGACGGCACGAACGCCTCCCCCACGATCCACCAGATCGCAAAGGTCACCAGGGCGATCCCGATGACCCCCGGCACGAACACGGCCGCCACCCGGTCGGCCAGGGCCTGGATGGGGGCCTTGCTTCCCTGGGCCTCCCGGACCATGCGGATGATGCGGGCGAGGGCCGTGTCCCTGCCCACGCGGGTGGCGCGGAACTTGAGCAGGCCGGCCTTGTTGATGGTCCCCCCCGTGATCTCGTCCCCCGGGCCCTTGTCCACAGGCAGGGGCTCGCCGGTGAGCATGGACTCGTCCACGCTGGACGCGCCCTCCCGCACCTCCCCGTCCACAGGCACGCTCTCCCCGGGGCGCACCAGGATCACGTCCCCCACCTGGATCCGTTCGATGGGGACCTGGGTCTCCCGGCCGTCCCGGACCACGGTGGCCGTCTTGGGCCGGAGGCCCATCAGCTTTCGAATGGCGCCGCCGGTCCGGCCCTTGGTGCGGGCCTCCAGCATCTTGCCCAGCTTGATCAGGGTGATGATCACGGCCGAGGTCTCGAAGTAGACGTGCTCCCCCAGCGGGGGGTAGACGAGAAGGGCCAAAGAGTAGAAGTAGGCCACGGAGGACCCCATGGCCACGAGGACGTCCATGTTGGCGCTGCCGTTTCGCAGGCTCTTCCAGCCCCCGGTGTAGTAGTCCCAACCCGTGTAGAACTGGACCGGCGTGGCCAGCGCCCAGAAGAGCCAGTTCACCCACGGCGCGTGGCTCCAGGCCCCCAGCAGCCCGAAGTCCCGGCCCATGCTCAGGAAAAAGAGGGGGGCCGCGAAGAGCACGCCCGCCAGGAACTTTCGGGTCTGGTCCTGGATCTCGGCACGCCTGGCGGCCGCCTCCGCATCCTCGATCTCCTCCTCCCGGGGGCGGACGGCCCCGTACCCCGCCTTCTCCACGGCCGCAATGATCTCGTCCAGGTCGGTCATGGAGGGCAGGTACTCCACGGAGGCCCGCTCCGTGGCGAAGTTGACCGAGGCGTTCACCACGCCCGGGACCTTGCGGTTCAAGGCGCGCTCGATGTTGGCTGCGCAGTTGGCACAGGTCATGCCCGTCACCGGCAGCTCGACGCGTGTCTTGGCCACGCCGAAGCCGGCGCCCTCGATCCGCTCGATCAGGTCGTCGACCTGAACGGCCTCCGGATCGATGGTCACCGAGGCCTCTTCCGAGGCGAAGTTCACGTTCGCGTCCTTCACCCCGGGGAGCTTCTTCACATTGCGCTCGATGTTGGCGGCGCAGTTGGCGCAGGTCATGCCGGTGACCGGCAGCCGCACGTTCGTCTCGCCCATCCGTGCCTTCTCCGTGGTCCGGGTATCGGTTTCAGACCCGCAGCGGATCGTCCGCGGCGGTGCTACTCGGCGGGCGGGTAGTTGATCTCCTCGAGGGTCGCCTTGATCTGGTCCAGGGTGGCCGGGGCCTCCCACTCCACCGTGACCTGCTTCTTGTCGGGATCGCCGATCACCTTGGAGACCCCTTCGAGGTCGTTCAGCTCGCGTTGAATGGCCATGACGCAGTGGCCGCAGGAGATGTTCGGTACCTTGAGGGTCTTGGCTTCCATGCTGTGTCCTCCCTTTACGAAAACCACATCAAATTCGTATACCATTCCAATACAAGGTAAACACGATGGAATCGGTGTCAAAAGAGGGCGCCGATCCGGGCTTTCACGTTGTCGTGCCGGCCTCCCCCGTCTATACTGGCCGCACGCCTGTTTTCGCTTCGGGATTCATTCATGGACCGTGGCCCCCGTCTCGAGATCCGCCGGCTGACCCGCCGCCACGTGGGACCCCTCGACCTATCCCTGGCCCCCGGGGAATGCGTGACCCTGTCCGGCCCTTCGGGCGCCGGCAAGACGCTTCTGCTCCGCGCCCTCGCCGACCTGGACCCCCGTCAGGGCCGTGTCCTCCTGGACGGCGTCTCGAGCAGGGACACGGAGCCCCACCTGTGGCGGCGCAGGGTGGGCATGCTCCCGGCCGAGAGTGCGTGGTGGAAGGACACGGTCCGCGAGCATTTCAAACACCCGGACAAGGCGGAAACGGAGCGGCTCGGCCTCCCGCCGGAGGTGATGGGCTGGACGGTCTCCAGGCTGTCCACGGGAGAGCGCCAGCGGCTCGCCCTTCTCCGGCTCCTGGAGATCGGTCCCCGGGCCCTTCTCCTGGACGAGCCCACGGCCAACCTGGACCCGGCCGGCACCCTCCGGGTCGAGCGGTTGTTGTCGGACTACATGGCCCGTCACGGCGCCTGCTGCCTCTGGATCACCCACGACCCGGCCCAGGTCTCGCGGGTCTCCCGGCGGCACCTCATCCTGTGGGGCGGCACGCTCCGGGAAGCCCCGGGTCCGGAGCACGCCGAGGGGCCGTCATGAGCGTGATTCCCCTCTCCTTCCTGGATCTCCTCACCGCCGCCTGCCTCGTGGCGGGTCTGGCCGGCCTCACCGTTCTCATGCACCTGGGGCTCGGGCGCTCCATCCTGACGGCCGCCCTTCGAACGACGGTCCAGCTCCTGCTCGTGGGGCTCGTGCTCGAGACCCTCTTCAGCCACGCCCACCCGTTGCTCCTGCTGGCCATGGCCCTGGTCATGCTCGGCGTGGCCGCCAGGGAGATCATGCAGCGCCAGCACCGGCGCTTTTCCGGCTGGTGGGGGTTCGGCACGGGCGCGGTCTCCATGCTCCTCTCCTCCTTCTCCGTCGCCGTCCTGGCCCTGGTGGTGATGGTGGGGGTGGAGCCCTGGTACGCGCCCCGGTATGCCATTCCCCTCCTGGGCATGCTCCTGGGCAACACCATGAACGGCATCGCCCTGGGGCTGGACCGCCTGACCGCCACGGCCTGGCGGGAGGCCCGGGTGATCGAGGCCCGGCTCCTCCTGGGCTGCACCTGGCCCGAGGCGGTCCGGGACATCCAGAGGGAGAGCGTCCGCGCCGGGCTCATTCCCGTCGTGAACGCCATGGCCGTGGCCGGCCTGGTGAGCCTGCCCGGGATGATGACCGGCCAGATCCTGGCGGGAAGCCCGCCCCTGGAGGCGGTCAAGTACCAGATCCTGATCATGTTCCTCATCGCGACCGGCACGGGCCTCGGCACGCTGGCCGCGGTCCGGCTCGGGGCGAGAAGGCTCTTCGACGATCGTCACCGGCTGAGGCTCGACCGGCTCCGGGCCTGAGCCCGGCTCAGTCCTCCGTCAGGGCCCTCTTCCTCTGCTGGAACTCCTCGCTGTCGATCTCGCCCCGGGCGTACCGCTTCCGGAGGATGTCCAGCGCGGAGTCCCCGGACTGGGCCTGAGCCCTGTCGCCCGACCTGGAGGCGTCGCCGCTCCTGACGAGCCACCGGATGAGGGCCACGGCCGCCGCGATGATCGCCGCCCAGAAGAGGATCATGAGAATGAAGCCGAACCAGCCCCCTCCCATGCCCCAGCCCATCATGCCGCCTGGGCCCATGCCTCCGTAGCCGCCGTGCCACTGCGCAAGGGGAGCCTCAAAGAGTCCGGAAAACATGCGATTCCTCCTCTCACCGGTCGTAGACGGAGCGCATCCACCCCGTCTGCCGGTCGACCTGGACGCGGTCCACGAGATCCTCTCCCTTGCGTGTCACGATCTCCGCCTCGAAGACCTCGTCCTTCTCCTCGATCCCCCCGACCTTCAGGTTCGGGTTCCGGGAGGTTTCCAGGTAGCGCTCCACGATGCCCCGGGCCTCCTCCTTCGCCAGAGGCTCCTCGGGACGCCGGTACCCGTAGCCGGGCCCCCGTCCGGGGGCGTAGCCCTGTTGACCCTGCCATCCACCGGGGCCGTACCTTCCACCACCCCGGCGGTGCATCATCCCCGGGCCGTGGCCCATCCTGCCGGAGCCCCGGCCGTAGCCGTAGCCGGGTGCCATCATACCGGAGCCCCGGCCGTAGCCGGGACCGCGTTGCGCGTCCCCCTGCCAGGTGCCGCAGTAGGGGCAGAACCAGCCCTCGCCCCGGGGCGCGCCGTACCCACCCCGTCCTTCATAGCCCGTCGCGCCCGGGCCCATGGTCTGGGCCGCGGCGATTCCGGCCGTCACGATCACGGCCGCGGTAACGATCAGGGCTGCCGTCAGGAACCTCTTCATGGCTTTCTCCTCTCGTTTTGCATCGGGTTTTGAAACCTGGTGGAGTCGCAAGAAGTCCTGAGCCTCGAGATCTGTCTTGGGAACATCCATACGTTATGGCGTTGTCCGCGGCGGGTGAGCGGGCTTTTGCGAATCCGTCAAACCTTACCCTTTGAGGGTACCACACCCCGGCGCGGTCCGGGGGGCGGGGGAGGGAAAATACAGGATGGACCGTAGGGGGCCGCTCCGGCGGTCCGAGGCTCGGGACCGCCGGAGCGTTGGTCGTCCGCGGCGGGACGAGCCTCAGTACCAGCAGGCGCCGGATCCGGGGCCGTAACCGCCCGACATGTGCCGGCCGGGCCTCCATCCGTACCTGTGGTGACCGTACCCGCCGCGTCCGTGGCGACCGGCAAACCGCAGGTTCGAGTCCAGCTTGCGGAGGGCCAGCTGCAGCTCGGTCCGCTTGTCCGAGAGGTCGTCCCGGAGCCCGTTGATCTCCGTCCGAACCTCCCTGACCCGGGCTTCGTCCACACTCTCCGCCGCCAGCAGGGCCCTCATCTCGGCCCGCTTGGCCCGGAGACGCTCCCGAAGCGGTGCGGTCTCGTCGTCGTGCTCCCGGTAGAGATCGTCGACCTCGGCCTGCTCCTCTGCGCTCAGGGTCGCAGCGCCGTAAGGCCTGCCGTCGGTCCAGCAGGCCCCGGGTCCGTAACCGCCCTTGCCGCCCCAGCGGCCGGGTCCCCAGGCAAAGACCGGGACGGCCAGCGTCCCGACCAGCACAAGAACGGCTCCAACGGTGAGGGTTCGCTTCATCATGGTGTCCTCCTTTTTGGGTGCTTGGGTTCGTGTGATGGATACCAGCGTTGTCGTCTCTTGGCCCTCCATTTGAGCAACCCCCGTGCCAATGGAGATTTGAGTCTGCTTTTTTCTTGAATATCTACAGGTTACCAGCATCCACCCAACAGAGAGGCCGTCCCCGGCTTGCTTTCGCCCTGAAAACCTGGATACTTGGTACTCAGGGGGTATCCACGGCCCGGGTAGAAAGGTTACACCTGTCCGGGCCCACCGAACGGAGGCGGGGAACCCGCCGGCCGTGCAGCCGCGTGCGCCCGGCACGCGCCTGCATCCGACGAACCCCGGTCCCGAACTTGCACGAACCAACGGGATCGGCCTCGAACACCGAAAGGCATCGATGCACATACGAAGCCTGCAACAACGCATGGTCCTCCTGGTGCTTCTGCCCGTCGGGGGACTGCTCACCGCCCTCGGGTTCCTGGGCTTCGTCTACGCCAGGGACATCATGCTGGAGCAGTGGCGCGAGGCGGCCGTTCTCCGGCTTCAGAGGGCGGCCCATCACGTGGACATGCGCCTGGAGAGCCCCATGCGACTGGTGGAGCTCCTCGGTGAAACGGGCGAGGCCAGGGACGCACTGGCGATCCAGGCGTGGATCTTGGACCGACTGGAGGAGGTGGAGGGCGTCACGGACGTTCGACTGGACTGGGAAGGGGCCGCGTCCGCCGAGGCCAGGCCCTTCATGGACCGCAGGGGCCGCATGAGCGGCGGCATGGGCGGGATGATGCGGTTTCACCGGGCCCGCATCGCCCGGGTCACCAGCCCGGAGTACGATCCGGAAGCCGACCGGGAAACCGTCGATCTGGTAACCCGGTTCCAGGACGAAGACGGGGCCGACCTGGGAAGCCTCACGGTCACGCTCCGCTTCGACTCCCTCATCCGCGGCATGCAGCGGCTCGGTTGGTGGCAGAGCGACAACGCCTGCCTGGTGGACGAAAGCGGAAGGATTCTCGCCCGGACCGCCGCCATGGAGGTGACATCCGACCGGATCGGGGAGTCCGGAGATCCCCTCGAACGGGCCGTGCTGGACGGTCTTCGCAAGAACACCCAGGGGACGCTCCTGGGTCCGGGCCACCCGCCCGAGACCGTGGCCGGCTACTACCACACGGCCAACGCCCCCTGGGCCCTGGTGCTGTTCGCCCCCGGTGACCGGGTGCTCTCCCCGATCGTCCGGTTCCGGTCCTGGTACGCTGCGGCCGGCGGTGCGAGCATCGTCCTGATCCTTCTTCTCATCCGCCTCGCGGTGGGGCGGATCACGGGGTCGGTGCGGAGGCTTTCCCGGGCCGCGGAACGCATCGCCGGGGGGCGCTACGGGAAGCCGCTTCCCGTGGACGCGGAGGACGAGATCGGCCAGCTCACGCGCAGCTTCAACGACATGGTGGACGGGCTCCGGGAGCGCGACTTCATTCGGAACACCTTCGGTCGATACGTGGACCAGGAGGTGGCGCGCGAGCTCATGCGCCGGCCCGAGGCCTCGCGGCTCGGCGGCGAACGCCGGGACGTGGCCGTGCTCATGTCGGACATCCGGGGGTTCACCTCCCTGGCCGAGTCCCTCCCCCCGGAGGCGACCCTGAACACGCTGAACCTCTACTTCGGCCACATGATCGAGGTGATCAAGCGAAATCGCGGCATCATCGTGGACTTCATCGGGGACGGCTTGCTGGTCTTCTTCGACCCCCTGGACGGCCCGCTGGAGGCCTCTCTCCGGGACGCCGTGCACTGCGGCCTGGACATGCAGGCGGAGATGACCGTCATCAACCGGGAGCTGGCGGCACAGGGGCTCCAGCGGCTGGAGGCCGGCATCGGGGTGAATGCAGGGACGGTGGTGGTGGGCAACATCGGATCCGAGACCCGGGCCAAGTACGGCATTGTGGGCTCCGCGGTGAACCTGACGCAGCGGGTCCAGTCCCAGGCGGGCCCCGGCGACGTGGTCCTGACGGACACGGCGGCCGCGGGTGTTCCGAAGGGTGTGGCCGTTCGAAGGTCCTTCGCGTTTCACCCCAGGGGGGCCCAGCAGCCGATCACCCTTCATCTCCTGGAACGGCCCGATGAGGCCGGCGCCGGGCCCGACGTGTCGCGGAGGTCGTAGGAGCATTGTCTTCTCGAAGTGATGGCAAGGGCGGGAGGAGGCGTCCCGGCTCCCGGCTGGGGGTGCCGCCGTGGATCCTGCTCGGCGCCGTGCTGATCCTGACCCCGATCTTCGTCTTCTGGGCCGCGGAGAACATCCGCAGGCAGAAGGAGATGACCACCCTCCTCCTCCTGGAGAAGGGCGCCGCCCTGATCCGGAGCTTCGAGGCCGGGGCCCGAACGGGAATGATGGGGATGATGGGCATGCGGGGGACGGCGTTCAAGCTCCAGCGGCTCCTCGTGGAGACGGCCCAGCTGCCCGACATCGTCTACCTGGTGGTCACCGACCCCCGCGGCGGGATCCTGGCCCACAGTGACCCGGAGCGGATCGGGGAGACCTACGGGCCCGCCGCGGGGCTGACGGAAGTCCCCGAGCGGGGAAGGCCCGCGTGGCGGCGGGTGACCGGCCCGGAAGGCCGCCCGGTGTTCGAGGTCTTTCGAAGGTTCACCCCGGTCCCGGGGCCGGACGGGTTTCGCCGGCACGGCATGATGCACGGCCCGGAGGGGCGCGGCATGTTCCCGGGGCGCCGGATGGACCGGGCGCCCGATCCCGGGATCATCTTTGTCGGCCTCGACCTCGGCGCCTTCGAGCAGGCCAGGAAGGAGGAGGCCCGCCACACCGTGATGATGGCGCTCATCCTCCTGTTGATCGGCTTCGCGGGGCTCTACTCCGTCTTTCTCGTCCACGCCTATCGCTCCGCCAGGACCTCCCTGGGGCGCATCCGCGCCTTCTCGGACCACGTGGTGCAGAACCTGCCCATCGGTCTGGCGGCCCTGGACGGGGAGGGACGCGTGGCCTCCTTCAACCGGACCGCAGAGTCCGTCCTCGGCCGTTCCGGCGATCACGCGCTGGGCCGTGAGGCGGTTGAGATCCTCCCGCCCGAGCTGGTCGCCCTGCTGGAGGCCGCCCCCGGGGACACCCGCGTGATCGAGCGGGAGATCGACTGCGCCGTGGGGGAGGGCCGGACCGTTCCCCTGGCCGCGAGCGTCAGCACCTTGAGGAGCCCGGAGGGGGAGCCCACCGGCAAGCTCCTCCTGTTTCGCGACCTGACCGAGGTGCGAACCCTGAAGCGGGAGGTGGAGCGAAGCCGGCGCCTGGCCGCGGTGGGACGCCTGGCGGGCGGGGTGGCCCACGAGATCCGCAACCCCTTGAGCTCCATCAAGGGGTTTGCCACCTACTTCAAGGAACGTTACCGGGACGTGGAGGAGGACCGCCACACCGCAGAGGTCATGATCCAGGAGGTGGACCGCCTCAACCGGGTGATCGGCCAGCTCCTGGAGTTCGCGCGCCCCGTGGCGGTGGACAGGAAGCCCGTTCGTCCGGACGTGGTCGCGCGCCGCGCCCTGAAGCTGGTCGAGGGCCAGGCGGAGGCCCGGGGGATCCGCCTGGAGAGCCGGCTTCCTTCCTCCGGCACGGTCCCCATGGACGCGGACCGCATGGGGCAGGTCCTGCTGAACCTCCTGCTGAACGGGCTGGAGGCCATGCCGGACGGCGGGACCCTGGAGCTGACCGCAGAGGTCGACGAGGCGAACCGTGCGGCCCGTTTCACGGTCCGCGACACGGGCCGGGGGATCGCCCGGGACGACCTCGCCCACGTGTTCGATCCCTACTTCACCACCAAGCCCTCCGGCACGGGTCTGGGGCTCGCCGTCGTGCACAAGATCGTGGAGGGCCACAACGGGGAGCTGCGGGTGGAGAGCGAGGAAGGGAAGGGGACGGCCGTCACCGTGGAGCTGCCCCTGCCCCCCGGGGCGGTGGGGGCGTAAGGCCGGCTTCCACGGTCGCCACCAAAGAGCAGGCAACCTTGCGAGGTGCAGGGAGGAATGAAACATGGACACGACCGATGCGGCCTCCGTCCTGGTGGTGGACGACGACCCTGCCCACCGCACCATGCTCAAGACCCTCCTCGGCGGCTGGGGCTACCGGGTCGACGAGGCGGATGACGGCGACACCGCCGTCCGCATGGTGGAGGAGCACCCGTTCGACCTGGTCCTCATGGACGTCCGCATGGTCCGGGTCTCCGGGACCGAGGCGCTCAAGGCGATCAAGGCCTACAACCCGGCCGTCCCCGTCATCGTCATGACCGCCTACTCCTCCGTCGAGACGGCCGTGGAGACCCTGAAAAGCGGCGCCTACGACTACCTGACCAAGCCCCTGGACTTCGACGAGCTGAAGCACGCCATGGAGCGGGTGATGGACCACACCCGGCTCCGGGAGGAGAACCGCCGGCTCCGGGAGCGGCTGGGGGAACGGTTCGACCGGAGGAGCATCATCGGGAGGAGCAACGCCATGATGCGGATCCTGGAGACCGTGAGCCAGGTGGCCCCTTCCGAGGCCACCGTGCTCATCTCGGGGGAGTCCGGAACGGGCAAGGAGATGATCGCCGGCGCCATCCACTACAACAGCAACCGCAAGGACGGGCCCTTCGTCAAGCTCAACTGCGCGGCCGTCACGGAGACGCTGCTCGAGTCCGAGCTCTTCGGTCACGAGAAGGGCGCCTTCACCGGCGCCCACAGGCGGAAGGAGGGGCGTTTCCGCCAGGCGCACGGGGGGAGCCTCTTCCTGGACGAGATCAGCGAGATGTCCCTGTCCATGCAGGTCAAGCTCCTGAGGGTCCTCCAGGAACGCGAGCTCACCCGGGTCGGCGGAGAGGATGTGATCCACGTGGATGTGCGCATCATCGCCGCCACGAACAAGGACCTCCTCGACGAGATTCAGGCCGGACGCTTTCGAGAAGACCTCTACTACCGGCTGAACGTGGTCGAGCTTCGCATGCCGCCGCTCCGGGAGCGCCGGGAGGACATCCCCCTTCTGGCGCAGCATTTCCTGGATCGGTTCACCCGGGCGAACGCCAAGGACATTCGAGGGTTCACCCCCCGCGCCATGGACCTTCTCCTCCGCCGCGACTGGCCGGGCAACGTCCGGGAGCTCATGAACGCCGTGGAGCGGGCCGTGGTCCTGTCCCGCGGGGAGCTGATCGATGCGGGGGACCTCTCGCCGGCGTCCGGCCACGACGAACCGGCCGGGGGCGGAGCCGGTGAGGAGGGGGGAGGCACGGGCGTTTCCCTGGAAGCGGTGGAGCGGGCCGCCATCCTCCGGACCCTCGAGGAGACCGGCGGGAACAAGAGCGAGGCGGCGCGCAGGCTCGGCATCACCCGCAAGACCCTCCACAAGAAGCTCGAGAGGTACCGCAGCGGGGCCTGACGCGGTTGCAGGAGCCCCGAACCTTCAGGTCCTTCCCGGTCACCTCGACAAACGAGGGCCGCCGCGAATGAACGTGGTTCTTTCGAACCCGTCGACTCTGACCCGTGGGCCTTCCTCAGGTGAACCTCCATCGGACTTTCCCGGCGTGGTTGAATTTTGATGGCTTTCCTTGTACACTGCGGGCATCGGAAAGCCCCGGGGGGTTCTCCCGGGCCGGTTTCATACCCCGGGTTCGTTTCATCCGCCACTGTAACAACCTCAAGGGTCTGTAACCGAACGCGTTCCCACGAAAGGAGGTTGGTACAATGGCAAGCGGTACGGTCAAGTGGTTCAACGACGCCAAGGGCTACGGCTTCATCCAGCAGGACGAGGGGCCGGATGTCTTTGTGCACTTCTCGGCCATCAACGGCTCGGGGTTCCGCACCCTTTCCGAGGGAGAGAGGGTGTCGTTCGAGATCGAGCAGGGCCCCAAGGGACCGGCGGCCAAGAACGTCGAGAAGGAGTGATCGGTTCGCGGAACCACGCAGGACGCCCCGCGATGCGGAAGCGGGGCGTCCATTTTTTCTCGATACCGCTCGAGAACCCGCGCTTCCGCGTCCTTGTTCGCCCCCCGCCGCCCCGGGCCGCACCGAACGCGAGGTCGGGATCCACAGGTTGGTCTGTGGCGGCCGACGTTTGCCGAATCGTGCCCGTCCTCGAGCCATCGGTCTTCGACCCTTTCGGGGAAACCGATCCATGACGTCCGCCTTCCGGTTCCGCCTCCGGGCCCTGCTCTTCTGTGCCGTTTTCATCGGTCTGTACGGCACGCCCCTTGCCGCCCCGGGGGCGGAGCCACGCCGCTACCGCATCGCCACCGTGGCCTGGGCCGGCTGGTCCCCCCTCCACGTGGCCCACGAAAAGGGCCTCTGGGAACGGCTGGGGCTCGATGTGGAGGTGGTCGACTACGACGATCCCATCGTCATCCTGGAGGCCATGGAGGCCGGGCGGATCGACTTCGCCATGGACATGGCCGGATCGCTCGTCGGCGTGTACATGGACGGGATGCCGGTCGTGGCGCTCGCCGAGACGAACTGGTCCCACGGCGGAGACCGCATCATCGTGAGACCCGGGCTCTCCCTTCGGTCTCACGTGGGCGAGGCGGTCGGGGTCTTCCTGAACCGCCCGTCCTGCCTCTACTTCCTGCACCTGTTCCTCGAAACGAGACATCTGAGCGTCTCGGACTACCGGACCGTGGAGATCAACCCCGAGGACATGACGGCCCAGTTCGCGGTGGGGAGGCTCCCCGTGATCGTGAGCTACGACCCCTGGGCCCGGGAGGCCATGCGCAGGGGAAACGGGGTCTGCCTCGCCACGTCCAGGGACTTCGAGGGGTGCATCCCGGAGTGCCTGTGGACGTATGCAGACCGGCTGGAAACCATCCCCCCGGAAGACGTCCGAAAGGTCATACAGGGGTGGATCCACGCCGTGCGCTGGATCCGGGACCCGGACCACTGGCCGGCGTACAGGGACATCCTGAACCGGCGCACCTTCCGGACGAGAGCCCCTTATGACGATCCGGAGCTGAGAGGGCTCCTGGGGGGTGTGAAAATCCACGATCCGGACGAGCTCTTCGAAAGAAACCGGACAGGAGGCGGGCTGTACGGTTACCTCCGGTCCGTTCGCACCTTTCTCCGGGACGAAGGGCGGCTCCGGCGACCCTACGAGGTCGAGGACATCTTCGACAACGGGATCGTCATGGAAGCCCTGGCCCTGGAACGGGAAACCGCCCCGCGGGAGTAGCCTGCACCTGGAGGGCACGATGCGAACCATTGCCGCTCGCCTGCTCATGGCCTTTCTCTGCGTGATCCTCTTCCTGGTGCTCCAGGGGGTGTCCACCCACATCGTCACCACCCGGCTCTCCGAGGTTCAGATGGACGCCCTGTCCCGGGAGCTGCACATCGAGTCCCTTCAGGGGCGTCTCGCCAGGACCCGCCTGATCGTCTTCAAGGTCCTGGGGACCATGGATCCCCACGAGATGGACCGGCTGAGGGCCCGCTTCGAGGAGGCCGTCCGCCCCCTCTCCGAGGAGCTCGCGGCGCAGGGCGTGGAGCCCGGCCTGATCCGGAGGAACGCCGACCTCTACCGCAGGATCATCGCCCTCCACTACGACTTCTCGGTGCGGACGGCCCGGAACCTGATCAACGCGGAGTCCAAGGAGATCCACGAGGAGATCGTCCGCCGGCTCGAGGCACGCGGCCGCGAGCTGGCACGGGCCACCAGGATGCGGGTCGCCGGGGCGCACCGGAAGGCGCACTGGACCTCGGCGGGGCTGCTCGCCTGCGCCCTGGCGGTGGCGGGCGTCTGGGCCTACGTCCTGATGCACACCCTGACGGACCGCCGCAGGGCCGAGGAGCAGCTCCGGGAGAGCGAGGAGCGGTACCGCCGGCTCGTGGAGCACTCCTTCGACGGGATCGCCGTTCACCGGGACGGGCGGATCGTGTTCATGAACCCGGCCGGGGCGCGGCTTCTCGGGGCCGACCACCCCGAGGCCGTGCTCGGCAAGCCCATGCTCGACTTCGTGCATCCGGATTACCGGGAGGTGGTGATCGGCCGCGTGCGGGACACCCGGTCCGGGGGCCGCGCGGCGAGCCTCATCGAGGAGAGGCTGGTGCGGCTGGACGGGACCGAGCTGGACGCCGAGGTGGCCGGGATCGACGTCACCCACGAGAACCGGCCCGCGGTCCAGGTGGTCTTTCGGGACATCACGGCGCGGAAGGAGGCCGAGCGTGCCCTCCGGGAAAGCGAGTCCCGGTTCCGCATCCTCTTCGATCTCTCCCCCCAGGCCATCGCCCTCACGGAGCTCGGCTCGGGCCGCCTGCTCGATGTGAACGCGCGGTTCCTGGAGATCACGGGGTACGAGAAGGAGGCCGTGATCGGCCGGTCCACAGTGGATCTGTTCTACTCGAAGGAAGACCGGCAACGGTTCCTGGACGAGATCGAGGCCTCGGGCGCGGTGCGGGGCATGGAGACGGCCTACAGGGCCCGCGACGGGTCCACGATCCAGGCCCTGGTCTTCTCCCGCCGGATCCAGCTCGCCCAGGGCCCGGTCCTCCTCACCATCTTCCTGGACATGACCCGGCAGAAGCGGCTCGAGGCCCAGCTCCAGCAGGCCCAGCGGCTCGAGTCCATCGGCACCCTGGCCGGAGGCATCGCCCACGACTTCAACAACCTCCTCATGGGCATCCAGGGCAGGACCTCTTTGATGCTGGCGGACCTGGACGCGTCCCACCCCCACCGGGAGCAGCTGGAGAGCATCGAGGAGCTGGTTCGAAGTGCGTCCGACCTGACCCGTCAGCTCCTGGGGTTTGCGCGGGGCGGCAAGTACGAGGTGACCCCCACGGACCTGAACGAGCTCGTGGGCCGGAGCGCCGAGATGTTCGGCCGCACCCGGAAGGACATTCGAATCACGCTGGCCCTCCCGGAGGACCTTCCCGCGGTGGAAGCGGACCGGCGTCAGATCGAGCAGGTCCTGTTCAACCTCTTCGTGAACGCCTCCCACGCCATGCCGGGTGGCGGGGAGATCCGGATCGAGACCGGGTCCTTCCCCGTGGACGAGAAAAAGGCCCAGATGCACCAGGTCGAGCCGGGGCGCTACGTCTTCATCCGGGTGGCCGACACCGGAACGGGGATGGACCGGGCCACGCTTCAGCGGATCTTCGATCCCTTCTTCACCACCAAGGAGCTGGGACGGGGTACGGGTCTCGGCCTTGCGTCGGCCTACGGCATCGTGAAGAATCACGGGGGCTTCATCGAGGTGAACAGCACCCCGGGACGGGGGACCACCTTCCGGATCCACCTGCCGGCCACGGACATGCCCGCGACGGAACGCCGCGAGCCCGAGCGGGAGCTCTCCCTCGGGAGCGGAACGATCCTCATTGTCGACGACGAACGGATGATCGCGGACGTCGGCGCGAAGATGATCGAAAAGCTGGGCTACGAGGCGCTGGTGGCCCGGAGCGGGGAGGAGGCCCTGGAGATCTACGAGCAGGAGAGGGGCCGAATCGATCTGGTGCTGCTCGACATGGTGATGCCCGGCATGGGCGGTGGAGAGACCTTCGACCGTCTCCACGCCTTGAACCCGGATGTGCGTGTGATCCTCTCGAGCGGTTACAGCATGGACGGGCGGGCCGCGGAGATCCTGAGCCGCGGGTGCAGGGGCTTCGTCCAGAAGCCGTTCGACCTTCACGTGCTTTCCGGCAAGCTGGAGGAAGCGATGGGATCCGGCTGACCTCCCATGCAGGTCCTTCGCGAAAAGACCATCGAAGAGGTCGCAGCCTGGGAAGCGGGGTGGTCCCCCCTGGGCCGCCCCATCATGACCGTGCACCTGTTCCTGGCGGGCGGGGTGCTCGTGGACACCGGGCTTCGCCACATGCGAGGCCCCATCCTCGAGACCCTGCGGGCCCGCCGCATCCACACCATCCTGCTCACCCACCACCACGAGGATCACAGCTCCAACGCGGCCGCCCTGCAGCGCGAGACCGGGGCCCCCGTCCTGGCCCACCCCGATACGGCGCAGAAGATGCGCCGCGCTTTCTCCATTCTTCCCTACCAGCACCTGATCTGGGGCCGAAGCGAACCCGCCGGGGTGAAGCCCTTCGACGGTCCGGTGGACGCAGGAGGCCTCTCCTTCGTCCCCGTTCACACCCCGGGACACAGCCGGGACCACACCGCCTATCTGGTCCCGGAACGGGGCTGGCTCTTCTCCGGCGACCTCTACATCGCCGACCGGGTGAAGTACTTTCGGGCGGACGAGCGCATCGCCGGCCAGATCGCGTCCCTAAAAAAGGTCCTCTCCCTGGAGTTCGACGCGCTTCTCTGTGCGCACAATCCCCGCCCCAGCGGCGGCAAACCGAGAATCGCCGCCAAGCTCCGGTTCCTGGAAGACGTCTTCGGCGAGGTCAAGCGTCTCCGCGAGCGGGGCCTGAACGAGCGAGGCATGATGCAAAGCCTGGGGCTCGGCGAGATCCGGTCCGTACAATGGATGACCGGGGGAAACGTGAGCGCCCGGAACATCATCCGCTCCGCGCTCCGCGACCTGGACGAAGCGGGCCCTTGAGAGCCGGTCCCCGCCCCCGCGGAAACGGTGGAAGGGCCCGGCTGAAAAGTCGTGTAAGCCGCTGCAATCTCCAAGGGAAACCAGAACGGATTTCTTTGACATCCCGACTGCAATCGGGTATTCCCTTTGTGAAAAGTTGTACGAGTTTTTTACCGTGAAAACACCCTCGGTGGGCCGGGCGTAGGGCGGCATTTCACATGCCGCCGCAAGGTTTGCGAACAAGCACGGCGGGGTGTAAAACCCCGCCCTACGAAAACACCGGTTGTCATCAGCGGGGGTGACCAGGAGCCGAGCGCCGGTCATGGGCGTTTGGGAAACGATCAGGCCAACCGGGCACCCAACGAATCAGGAGGACGGATGTGAAGACAATCAAAATCAAGGACCTGATGGTGCCGCTCGAGGAGTACGCCACCGTGTCCATGGAGGACACCCTGTTCGACGCCGTGATGGCCCTCGAGAAGGCCCAGGAGGAGCTGGACCGCTCCCGGTACCACTACCTCCACAGGGCGGTGCTGGTCTTCGACAAGAAGGACAAGATCGTAGGGAAGATCAGCCAGCTGGACGTCCTGAAGGCCCTGGAGCCCAAGTACGATGAGATGGGCGACCCCGGCTCCCTCTCCAAGGCCGGGTTCAGCAACAGCTTCCTTCGGGACATGCTCACGCAGTACTCCCTCTGGGACCAGCCGCTGGCGGCCATCTGCAGGAAAGGGTCCAAGATCAAGGTGAAGGACTTCATGTACACGCCCACCGAGGGCGAGTACGTGGACGAGGAGGCGACCCTGGAGGAGGGCCTGCACATGCTCGTGGTGGGCCGCCACCACTCCCTCCTGGTGACACGGAAGAACAAGATCACCGGCGTGCTCCGCCTCACCGACGTCTTTAACGAGATTTTCCAGCGCATGAAAGCGTGCAATCTCTGATGCCGCGACCCGAAGGGGTTCCGATTGGATCGGAGGCCGAAGGAGGACTGAGCCAATGAGTCACGACATCGAACACGACACCGGTGGAGGGGGCGGCATCCTGGCGAACAAGGTGCTGTGGCTCTGCATCGGAGCGGGAATCTTCATTCTCATCGCATTCATTCTACCCACACCGCAGAGCGTCGTCGAGACCGTAGACAAGTACGGATTTGCAGAGCAGATGATCGAGTGGGAGGTCGCCCACGACGTCGAAGGGGCGGCCCACCAGACCATGGTGGTCCTGGGTCTCATCCCCATGGCGATCATCTTCTTCGCCACCGAGGCCATCCCCATCGGTCTCACGGGCATCCTGATGCCCATGCTCGCCTACTTTCTCCACCTGCTGCCCCGAAGCATGATCGGCAAGACCTTCGCCGGGGACGCCCCCATGTTCCTTCTGGGCGTCCTGGCCATGGGGGTGGCCGTGGTGGACGTGGGGTTTCACAAGCGGCTGGCCGCATGGCTCCTCGGCTGGACCCGCGGGTTCCTGGTGCCCATCTTCGTCCTGTGCATCAGCATGGCGGTGGTGGGCTCGTTCATCTCCGCCCACGCCATGTGCGCCTTCATGACCCCGGTCATGGCCGCCGTCTACTTCGGGGCCGTGGCGGCCAACAGCAAGGGGGACCAGATCCAGCACGATCCGGCCCTGGCCAAGTTTCTCCTCTTCGCCCTCTGCTTCTCCCTGAACGTGGGCGGCGTGGGATCCCCCGCCGCCGGCGGACGAAACGTGATCATGATGGGGTTCTGGAGCGAGTACCAGGTCCCCATGGACTTCTTCACGTGGATGAAGTACGGGCTGCCCCTGGTGCCCATCATGGGGCTCATGGTGGCCGTCTACATGCTGGTGCTCTTCGGCCGGAAGGTCAAAACCAAGGACCTGACCCCGGGGCTGGCCGCCATCAAGGACGAGACCCGCAAGATGGGCAGGATGTCCTACGCCGAGTACGTGACCTTCGGCATGCTGCTCCTGATCCTGGTCCTCTGGATCCTCGGGGGCGAGGAGCTGGGCCTGGGCGGCCCGGCCCTGCTCGCCCTCCTGATCCCGGTGATCTTCCGCACCACCGACTGGAAAAAGATCCTGAACGGCATCTCCTGGGACGCCTGGTTCATGTACTGCGGCGCCCTGACCCTGGGCGCGCTCCTCAAGGAGAGCGGCGCGGCCATGTGGCTCGCCCAGAGCTTTCTCAAGATCCTGGGCGCGGTGGGCATGAGCTCCGGGTTCGGACTCTGGGTGGGGCTGAGCGGGCTTTCCGGACTCATGACGAACTTTATGAGCGATGCCGGCACCACGGCCCTGCTGGGGCCCATCGTCATCCCCATGGGCATCATGACCGGCGTGCCGGGCGAGCCGTGGGCCGTGGGCCTGGCCGTGGCCTTTGCCACCAGCTTCGCCCACTTTCTCATCGTCGGCACCCCGAACAACGCCATCGTGTACGGCCTGGGGGTGTACCCGGACACGGGAGAGAAGATGATCCATCCCATGGACTTCATCAAGTACGGGTTCGTGCTCTGGGTCCTCTGCATGGCGGTGATGTGGGTCGTCGGGTTCCTGGGCATCTACAACCTGGTGGGGTTCCCCGAGGGGGTCCTGGAAACGGCCAGGGGGGTCATGGAAGGCGGGGCCTAGCAGCCCCCTCCCGGGGGAACGCGCCCGCGTTTCCCCGGGACGCCATCCCTCCCTGTCCGCTCGATTTACATCCTGTAAAAAAGCCCGACACCCCGCCGGAGCGGCATGGAGGTACACCAGTCAACATCGCTTGTTTTCAGGGGGTTGGACCTTCGGTCTTCGGCTTGTTTTTTGCAAAATTCAGGATGACCGACGAAAAGAGGAGCCCAGGCTCCCCATTGCAACAAAGGAGATGCCCATGGACGTCAACAAGCCTCTGGTGATGCTGGTGGACGATGAAGCCCCCTTCGTGGAG
>Ga0207797_1001096_pt1 | contig 20049 bp, 14 predicted proteins | sample PRCRCaboRojoPR_6_FD_187275 | JGI IMG/M metagenome (GOLD analysis project Ga0207797, IMG submission 187275) | Marine sediment microbial community from Cabo Rojo, Puerto Rico - PR CR 10% Liquid 1 (SPAdes) | ecosystem: Environmental > Aquatic > Marine > Coastal > Sediment | place: Cabo Rojo, Puerto...
TGACCAGCATCTGCGAGCCCGGGCGCATCACGTCGTGTGCCACCACCCCTGCACCAAACCCCCAACCGACCCGAGGTCCCCACAGATCGAGCGGGTACACGCGCACATTCCATTGCGGCTCGGAGGAGGGGGCCGGCTGACCGTGCGCTGTGGGAAGACCAACGCTCGCCAGAAGCAGAACGAGTCCGATCCACCGCATCGGTCGCCAGGATGCGGCGGAATGATCCTTCACAAACGGAGCGCGTCGAAACCCGATGAAGTCCACCAAGAATGGGAGTGAGATCACGTTCGCATGTGCAGAGCAGCGCGGCGTCGCCTATATTCGCTGCCGCACGCAAAGGTTCATCGACACGCGGGCTTGGCAAGCAGCCGTCTTGAGGAGCGGCGGTCCGTTCGGCGGACCCGGGTGCACTGCGCCGAACACGAACGCGCGCACCCCATGCACGTACGCCTCGATCGTCTCAAAAACACAACGACCGTATGCGAATCCTGATCATCGGAAGCGGGGGGCGCGAGCATGCGCTGGCCCGGGCACTGGCCCAGAGCAAGGAGACCAACGCACTCTTTGCGGCGCCGGGGAATCCAGGAACAGCTGCCCTCGGCCAGAACGTCGACCTTGCCGCCGACGATTTTGACGCGCTCGTTCGGTTTGCGAAGGACACCTCCATCGATCTGACGATCGTCGGCCCCGAGAAGCCTCTCGTTGCCGGCATCGTGGATCGTTTCACGGAGGCCGGGCTTCCCATCGTTGGCCCCACCGCCGCCGCGGCGCGACTGGAAGGCAGCAAGGCCTTCGCCGATCAGTTCATGGACCGTCACGGCATTCCCACGGCCGACTTCCGCGTTTTCGACGCCGACGCGTCGGACGAGGCGGCGGCGTACCTCGATTCCGTCGGCGCGCCCATCGTGGTGAAGGCCAGCGGCCTGGCCGGTGGAAAAGGCGCGTTCGTGTGCCCCACGCTGCCGGAGGCGCACGATGCGCTGGACGAGATCGTGAATGACCGTGCCTTTGGCGCTGCCGGAGATCAGGTCGTGATCGAGGAATTTATGGAGGGCGAAGAGGCGAGCGTCTTCGCCTTGACCGACGGCGAGCACTACGTCGTCCTCCCGCCCTCACAGGATCACAAGCCGATCGGGGAAGGAGACACGGGCCCGAACACCGGGGGGATGGGGGCCTACGCGCCTGCGCCCATCGTAAATGGCACCATGCTCAACCGGGTGTGCCGTGACATCATTGAACCGACCCTCACCGGAATGCAGCATGAGGGGACGCCCTATCGGGGCGTGCTGTACTGCGGCCTCATGATTACGGACGAGGGGCCGAAAGTCGTCGAGTACAACTGCCGGCTCGGCGACCCTGAGGCACAGGTGGTGCTGCCGCTGATCGAATCGGACCTCGTCGCGGTCTTTCACGCCCTCGTGGAGGGGCGGGTGCAGGACATCTCGCTCCGCGCCCGCAATGGAGCCGCGGCCTGTGTTGTCCTCGCCTCGGAGGGGTACCCGATCGACTACGAAACGGGGGTTGAGATCACCGGGATCGAAGAGGCCGATGAAAGGGACGGCGTGCACGTCATCCATGCGGGCACGGCCCAGGATTCCGACGGTACGGTGGTGACAGACGGCGGCCGGGTGCTCGGTGTCACCTGCGTCGGCTCCGATCTGGAGTCCGTCCTCCGCCGGGCCTACGAGGCGGTGGACGTGATTCGCTTTCAGGGCAAAACCTACCGACGCGACATCGGACAGAAAGGACTCGCCCATCTCGCGGAATAGTGCTCATGCGTGGTTGGAAGACAACCCTTACGATGCCGACCACCTGGGCCCTGGGTCTGTTGATCGGTGGATGGTTCCTGCTCGGGCGACCGGCCGCGGCACAAGCGATCGACTCGCTGCACCTTGCACCGCGCGACCTGATCCCGATTGCGTCCTTCGCCGATGCCCGCGCGCTGGGCGCAGCGCCCGATGACAGGCTCTACGTGGCCGATGGCGGACGCGACGTGGTCGTGGCGCTCGACACACTAGGCCGCCGCCGTCTCGCCATCGGCGAGACCGGCACCCGTCCGGGTGAGTTCGACACGCCGGCGGACGTCGATCCCACGAACGGGCTCGTCCTGCTCGTCGCTGACGCCGGAAACGGCCGCATCCAGCGATTTTCCGGGGAGGGCCAACTCATCGAAACGTTGCCGGTGGGGCGGCGGGATGCCTCGACCGGTGCGCGGGGCCGGCAGCCCACGTACGAGGGTGGGGAAGAGGGGCGCGACGTACGTACCACAGGGCGGCCCATTGCGGTCGCTAGTTCCAGCACCGACGAAACGCTGGCAATCGACGCGGCGGCCGGCGTGGTGCGCACCTGGGACACGCAGCGACGCCCCGGGCCGGACATCGGGACGTTCGATCAGCGGACGGGCGCGCTGCAGGCGCCGGTGGCTTTGGCACTCGACGCGCGGGATCGCCTCTACGTCGCCGATCGCGGGCACGCATCGGTGCGTATGTACGATCGCTTCGGGACGTACCTCGGCACCCTGCCCCTGCCGTCGCTTCCAGAAGTGCGATCGCTCATGGTCCACCAGCACCGGCTCTGGGTGATCACGCCCCGGCGGTTCTACGTCGTGGACACCCGCTCTCGGCATCTGGTCCAGGTCGGGCGCGTGGCACTGGACGAGCCGGTGGTTGATCTGGCTCTTGTCGACGGCACGCTGTACGTGCTCACGCCCACCCGGCTGTTGCGCCGCCTCCGGTAAGGACGATCCTACCAGAACCAGAGCACGATGGCGGCGGTGGTGAGGAAGAGCGCAATCGACTGATAGCGGTAGTTCATCCACAGCGGCAAGCCCTCGAGGTCGCGCGTTTCGGCGTGCCACATCTCGCGCCGCCAGGTCAACTCCTCGGTCTTCTCAGCCGGCGGCGGCGCGGTGGCCAGACTGACGCCGATGAGCAGAATCAGGCTCCCGACGAGCGACACACCGGCGGCGTAGAGAAACTGGATGTCAAACAGGTCCAGCACTTCGTTCGAGATCAGCCCTATCACGCCGAGGGTAATCCCGACGCCGAGAGTGGTGAAGGCAGCGTGCCGGTTGGCGCGGCTCCACAGGATGCCGCCCAAGAAGGTTACCACGATGGGCGGCGTCGTGTACGAAAGCACGGACTGCAGGTAGTCCCAGAGCGTGGGAAAGTGGCGAATCTGTGGGGCCCACACGACGGCCACAATCAGGGCAATCGTGGTGGTGATCTGGCCGACAGTCACGAGCGCCTTCTCGGAGATATCCGGTTTCCAGGGCTTCACGAAGTCCATCGTGACCATTGTGGAGGCCGAGTTCAGAATGGAGTCGACCGTCGAGGTAATGGCCGCCACCAGCGCCGCGAGGATGATGCCGCGGAGACCAACGGGCAGGAGGTCGAACACCAGGGTTGGGAAGATCTGGTCGGGGTTGCTGATGTCGGGATACAGCACCACGGCCATCGTTCCCGGCAGGATCATGATGAAAAGGATCGGCAGCTTCAGGAAACCGGCAAAGATGGAGCCCCAGCGTCCGTGGTTGAGCGACTTCGCGCCCAGGGTGCGCTGCACAATGAGCTGGTTGGTCGTCCAGAAGTAGATGCCCACAATCAGCACGCCGGTGAAGAGGCCGGGCCAGGGCAGGTTCGGGTCGTCCATGGGCTGCACGATGCTCATCGCGCCCGGGGGCGCGGCGGCCGTGACGGCCTCCCACGACGGAATGGCCATGTATGCCGCAATCGAGACGATCGTCCCCCCGATGATGAGCACCACGGCCTGAATGGTGTCGCTGATGACGACGGCCCCCAGCCCGCCGAAAATCGAGAGGACGCCCGCCAGCAGGGCCAGCGCGAGGATCCCGCCCCACAGCGGAATTTCGGGGAAGAGGGTAATGATGACCACCCCTCCGGCATACAGGGCGCCGGCCGCGTCGATGAACATGTTAAAGAACAGGTTCACTCCGGAGAACAGGCGTCGCGAGCGGGTGTCGTACCGCTTCTCCAGAAACTCCGGCAAGGTAAACACGCCGGAGCGCAGGTAGAAGGGCAGGATGAAGAAGATGAAGACGATCAGGATGATGGCCGCCATCCACTCGTAGCTGTAGACGGAAACGCCCTGGTTGTAGCCGGCGCTCGCCAGCCCGATGAACGAGGCCCCCGACATGTTGGTCGCAAACAGGCTAAAGCCGATGAGGGGCCAGATGAAGTTGCGACCGCCCAGAAAAAAGCCGTCCGTGTCGTCGGTTTGCCCCCAGGTCATCCAGAGCGGAATCACGCGGCTCAGGATGAGATAGACGACGAGGATCCCGAGGTCGATGTAGGTAACGACAAACTCTTGGGGCATGAGGCTGAGGAGGCGTCGGGGGAGCGGAGGGCAATCGGGCGAGACGCAGAGAGGGAAGCAGGGCCCGGCAGCGGCATCGGCGACAGCCGTCGCGAAGCAGAGCCCGACCTGGAGGGAGCATCACGGCGCACGCCGCAGGTTCTGCAAAGGGTAGCTAAGGGATGCGGCCGAGACCTGCAAATCCCGGCCGGTGGCTGCGGAGCGGCGGAACACGTAGATTCTACACACTTTCGCGCCATCCGCGAACCTTCCCGTGCGAGTGGGTTTACAAAAAGCTTGCGTGTTGACCCAACGCGCTCTCTGTGGCGCGGTGGCAAGGGCGCGTTTCACAGACTGGCGACCGTCCCTTCGGTTATGATCGAACGCGAAATCACGATCCGAAACAAGGCAGGCCTGCACACCCGCCCGGCCTCGATGCTGGTCCGCACCGCGTCGCAGTTCGAGTCCGACGTCTTTCTCCGGCGTGATGGCTACGAGATCAACGGGAAAAGCGTCATTGGCGTAATGACCCTCGCCGCCGGACAGGGATCGACCTTGACGCTCGTGGTGGAGGGGGAGGACGAGGAGGCCGCCGCCGATGCCATCAGCGACTTATTCGAAGACGGGTTCGGCGAGGAGATGTAACCGCGACGCGAGGGGCGGCCGAGGCGTCATGGCGGCTCCCCGTGTCGCTCTTCCTTGTCGGGAGGTGCAACGCGCATCACGTTTCGTCCATGAGAACACGGGTTTATGAGCCCTTCGGCATCCACGTCTGAAGATCCTGCTGCTGCCGAGCGTATCATCCCGGCCGTGGCCGTGGCGCCGGGCATCGCCATTGGGCCGGTCTTCCAATATGCTCGGGACACCCCGGGCGTGGAAGACCGCGACGTCAACGACGGCACCGTAGACAAAGAGCTGGACCTGCTTGAGAATGCCCTGGCGCGGGCCGAGAACGAACTCCGCACGGTAACGTCCATGGCCAAGGAAAAGCTGGGCGACGACAGCGCCGCCATTTTCGAGGCGCAGCAAATGATGCTCCGCGACGACGAGCTGTTGGCCAAGGTTCGGGAGCGCATTCGGGAGCATCATGAGAACGCCGGGCACGCCCTGTCATCCGTGTTGCGCGAGCACCAGCGGCGGTTGGAAGCGAGCGACAACGCCTACTTCCGCGATCGCGCCAGCGACCTGGTGGATGTGCAAACGCGCGTGCTGCGGGCGCTGCGTCGGGGCAAGCTGGCCGACGTGGATCCCAACTCGATCATCCTGGCCGAAACCCTCACGGCCGCTGATGTCCTGCGGTTTAGCCGACACGGCATCCTGGGCTGTGCTACCAGCCACGGCGGCGCCACCTCGCACGTCTCGATCATCGCACGGGCGCTCGAAATTCCGGCGCTCGTGGGGCTGGACGAGACCGAATACGCCGTATCCGATGGCGATACGGTCATCCTCGACGGCCTGCAGGGACGGCTGGTGCTTCATCCTACGGCCGAGACGCTGGACGCCTATCGCGCGCATCAGCAGCGCTATCAGGAGGTTGTGCAGGAGCAAAACCGCGCGGCTGGCCTTCCCTGCGAAACAGAGGACGGCCGGTCCATCACGCTCCGCGCCAACGTCGAGTTCAGCGAGGAGCTGGGTCTGTTGGAACGCTACGGCGCGCAAGGCATCGGGCTGCTGCGTACGGAAATGCTGTTTCTGATGCAGCCGGGCCGGTCGCTCGACGAAGAGGAGCAGGTCGACGCGTATCACGAAGCCGCCCGGGCCACCGGCGACCACGGCGCGACGGTGCGGCTGCTCGACATGGGGGGCGATAAGCTGCTGCCCATGGCCCATCGCGAGCACAACCCGTTTCTCGGCTGGCGCGGCATCCGCGTGCTTCTGGATCGTCCCGAGCTGCTGCGTCCGCAGGTCCGCGCATTGCTGCGTGCCAATGCCCACGGGACGTTCCGGATGCTGCTTCCCATGGTCACGAGCCTCGACGAGGTGCGCGCGGTGCGCCGCGTCATTGACGCCCAGGCAAAGAAGCTGGAGGCCGACGGCGTGGACTACGACGCCACCTTGCCTGTGGGCATCATGGTGGAGGTGCCGTCCGCGGCCCAGCAGGCCGACCTGTTTGCCCAGGAGGTCGATTTTTTCTCGATCGGAACCAACGACCTGACGCAGTACACCCTCGCCGTGGACCGCGGCAACGACCTCGTGGCGCATTACTTCGACGCGCTGCATCCGGCCGTGCTGTCCCTCGTTGAACGGACCGTTCAGGCCGGGAACGAGGCCGGCATCCCGACCACCATCTGCGGGGAAATCGCAGGCGACGTGCTCGCGACGCCGGTCCTGCTGGGGCTGGGCATCGACACGCTGAGCGCCTCCCCCACGTACCTGCCGTCCATCCAGCGCGTGGTGCGCCACCTGACGTATCCCGACGCAGTGGCCCTGGCCGACCAGGCCCTGGCCGCCCCCGACGCCACAACCGTGCGCGCCCTCGCTCGCGACTGGATCGCCGAGCATCTCGACATCGACCTGCCCCAGGTACAGGGCGTGGTGCCGTCGGTCCCGGTGCGGCATCACGACGACCGTGCCGGCGACGGAACCTCCGCACTGCTGTCGCCGCCTGACGCCCCTCGGGCGCACGGGGCTTCGGCCTCCTCCTCGCGCGAAGCTGCGTCCGATTCGTCGGCGTCCTCGACGCCCCGCTCCTGAGGCTGCGCCCGCCCTCCTCTTCGCTTCCTTTCACCCACTTCGTTCCCTATGTCCGACACTCCATCCATTCTCGACCGCGTCACCGATGACATGAAGGCCGCCATGAAGGCGAAAGACAAAGTCCGCCTCCGGACCCTGCGTTCGCTGCGGTCCGCCCTTCAGAATAAGCAAATTGAGCAGAGCGAGGGGGGCGAACGCGCTGTGCTTTCCGAGGCCGACCAGCTGGCGGTCGTCCGCAAGCAGGTCAAGCAGCGCAAAGACTCGATCGAACAGTACGACGATGCCGGGCGGCAGGACCTGGTCGACACCGAGCAGGAAGAGCTGCAAATCCTGGAGGAATACCTCCCGCAGCCGCTGAGCGATGAGGAGCTTCGCGAACGGTTGGAGGCGGTGATCGACGAGGTCGGCGCCAGCTCCATGGCCGACATGGGGCCCGTCATGGGCCGGGCCATGAGCGAGCTGCGGGGCAAAGTGGACGGAAGCCGGGTGCAGAAGATGGTGAAGGACCTGCTCGGGTAATCCCTTCCACGGTTCTCCTGAATGCGTCACGCGGTTCCCATGTCCATCCCCTCGATCCTCCAGCAAGCGCATCTGATTTTGGCCGGGGCGCTCGCTCCCGGCGATGTCGCCGTGGACGCAACGGTCGGCAACGGCCACGACACGGTGTTCCTCGCCGACTGCGTGGGGCCCGACGGGCGCGTGTTCGGCTTCGACGTGCAGGAGCAAGCCCTGGCCCAGGCCGCCAACCGGATGGAGGAGTCGCTGCGCGCCGACCGGGTGACCCTCATCCATGGCGGACACGAGCAAATGGACCGCGAGATCCCGTCGTCGCTGCATGGCGAAATCGGTGCGGTCGCCTTCAATCTGGGCTATCTGCCCGGCAGCGATCACACCATTACGACCCAACCGGCCACGACGCTGGAAGCGCTCGAACAAGCGTGCGATCTCCTCCGCGACGACGGGGTCATCACGGCGGTGCTGTACACCGGCCACGAGGGCGGCCGCGCAGAGACGAAAGCGGTGCGCGAATGGGCCCACGCACTGCCGGCCGAGGCGTATCGCGTCACCGTGACGCGACCCCTCAACCAGGCCGACCCGCCGCACCTGCTTGCCATCGAAGGCCGCGCGAACGGATAAGGCCGCGCGCCCGACGCCCGTCACCCCTGCCCCCGACGCGTTGCCGTTTTCATGTGCCTGATCGCCTTCCGATACGACGCCCACCCCGAGTATCGGCTCATCTTTGCCGGAAACCGGGACGAGTTCTACAGCCGGCCCACGACGCCCGCCCATTTTTGGGACGACGCGCCGCACGTGCTGGCCGGACGCGACGACAAGGCCGGCGGTACGTGGCTGGGGGTCGCCCGCGACGGCCGATGGGCCACCGTTACCAACTACCGCGACCCGGACACGCACATGCCGGATGCCCCCTCCCGCGGCCACCTGGTGTCCGACTTTCTGACTGGTTCGCAAGGGCCGCGTGCCTATCTGCGCAGTGTTGCCTCCCGCGCCAATCAGTACAACGGCTTCAATCTTCTTGCGGGCGACCCGCGCACCTGCGCCTACCTGTCCAATCGCGACGGCGGCGTGCGTACGGTCTCGCCGGGTACCCACGGGTTGAGCAACCACCTTCTCAACACCTCGTGGCCCAAGGTCGATCGAGGGAAACAGAAGCTGGACGCCGTCGTGGAGGACGGGGTGAGCGTCCGTCGACTGCTCGCACTGCTGGACGATCGTGAGCAGGCCGACCCGGCCCAACTTCCCGACACCGGCGTGGGACCTGAGGCCGAAGCCATGCTGTCCCCCATCTTCATCCAGAGCGAGGAATACGGCACCCGAAGCTCGACGGTGCTCCTGATTGACCGCGACGGTCGGGTAACGTTTGCGGAGCGCACGTACGAACGAGGCGTTCCGGTGCGGACGCGCGAGTTTTCGTTTGAGGCCGTGCCCGCAGCCGGGGCCACCGGTCGAGAATGAGACGAATTTCCCGTGTCGATCCCGGCCCGTTCTGGAACCGTCACCCCGCGTCGTTATCTTTGACGCTCCCGGTGCGCCGATGACCGGCCGATGCACCGCCCTCGTTGCCCTCTCCCGCGTCTGAAAACCGACCCTGAGCGCCCATGCACTTCCAGAACGTCACCTTCGAAAACCCGCGCGGCAACATGCTGGCTGCGCGCCTCGACCTCCCCGACGGCGACCGGCCGGTTGCCTGTGCGCTGTTTGCCCACTGCTTTACGTGCTCCAAAAACCTGAAGGCCGTCGGCAACATCAGCCGCGCCCTGACGGATCAAGGCTTTGCGGTGCTCCGCTTCGACTTTACCGGTTTGGGCGAAAGCGAGGGCGACTTTGCGGAAACCACCTTCTCGACCGACGTCGAAGACCTCGTCGCCGCGGCCCGGTACATGGAGCACAATCTGGAGGCCCCGTCGATTCTCGTCGGCCACTCGCTGGGGGGCGCAGCGGTGCTGCAGGCGGCCTCCGACATCGACAGCGCGAAGGCCGTTGCCACGGTGGGCGCGCCGTTCGATCCCGGACACGTCTCGCAGCACTTCGAGGACTCCATCGATACCATCGAAGAGCGTGGGGAGGCGCGTGTGACCCTGTCTGGACGGACGTTCACCGTCACCAAGCAGTTCGTCGATGATCTTGCCGCCACCCGCATGGAGTCCTCCATCGGTGGGTTGGAGCGCGCCCTCATGATCTTCCACTCGCCGGTGGACCAGATTGTGGGAATCGACAACGCGGCCAAGATCTTCCAGGCGGCCAAGCATCCCAAGAGTTTCGTCTCTCTCGATCAGGCCGATCATCTGCTGATGGACGAGTCCGACTCGCGCTACGTGGGCGCCGTCATCGGAGCCTGGGCACGGAAATACGTCGACCTGCCGCCGGCCACCGGCGCCCCCCATGACGACGAGATCGACCACGGCGAGGTGCGTACTGAAACGGGCGACGGCTATCGGACCAAGATCCAGGCCGGAAGGCACGCGTTCGTGGCTGATGAACCCACCGACATCGGCGGCACCGACACCGGGCCCACGCCCTACGACCTGTTGCTTGCCGCCCTCGGCTCCTGCACCGGCATGACCCTGCGCATGTACGCCGACCGCAAGGAGTGGCCCTTGCGCGAGACGACGGTTCGTCTGGAGCACGCCAAGGTCCACGCCAAGGACTGCGAAGACTGCGAGAAGGAAGACGGAAAGATCGACCGAATCACTCGCGAGATTGAGGTGTCGGGCGATCTGGACGACGCGCAGCGAGAGCGCCTTCTGGAGATTGCCAACAAGTGCCCCGTGCACCGCACCCTGCACAACGAGATTCGGGTCGTCTCCTCGCTCGCGAGCGAACCGGCCCGGCCGGAGCAAAGTGCCTGACTCTCCCACTCAGGTCCCGATGGGAGACGAGGGCGACCCTCGAGGATCCGTTTTTGCCTCCATCCAATCCCACGGTTTCTATGCGTGCCGTTGTCGTCACCAAAGAAGGCGATCCCACCCATCTGTCCATCGACGCGGTGCCTACCCCGGCTCCGCAGGCCAAAGAGGTCCTCGTCCAAGTCCATGCCACGGCCCTCAACCGAGCCGACACGTTTCAGCGGCGCGGGCACTATCCGCCGCCGGACGGTGCTTCGGAGATCATGGGACTGGAGTTTGCCGGCACGGTGGCCGAGACCGGGCCGGGCGTGGTGGATTGGAGCTCCGGCGATCGAGTCTTCGGTTTGCTTGCCGGCGGCGGCTATGCCGAGTACACGGTGACGCACACCGATCTGCTCATGGCCATCCCGCCGGGCCTCTCGATGGAGGAGGCTGCAGCCGTCCCGGAGGTGTTTCTGACAGCCTACCAGGCGCTGCATTGGCTCGGCGACATCGTGCCCGACCATCACGTCCTGATCCATGCCGGGGCAAGCGGCGTCGGCACCGCGGCGATTCAGCTTGTGCGCGAGGTCGGGGCAGTGCCGTACATCACGGCGTCTGCGCCGAAGCACGACCTGTGCCGACAGCTTGGGGCCGCGGCCACCATCGATTACGAAGCCGAGGACTTTGCCGACCGCATCGACGCGCTCACCGATGGCGTCGGTGTCGACATCATTCTCGATTTTATCGGCGCCCCGTACTTCGCGTCGAACGTCGAGGCGCTGGCCATGGATGGACGCATCGTTCAGCTTGCGACCCTCGGCGGGAGCACCGTTGAGTCGGTCAGCCTGCGCGACTTGATGGCGAAGCGCGTTCACCTGCTTGCCACTACCCTGCGCAATCGTAGCCTCGACTACAAGATACAACTCACGCAGGAGTTCGCCTCCGATGTGCTTCCGAAGTTCGTGGACGGCACGCTGCAGCCGGTCATCGACTCGACCATGGAGTGGACGCAGGTCGCGGATGCACACCGACGCATGGAAGCCAACGCGAACGCCGGGAAAATCGTCCTCCGCGTGGTGTGAGCTCCGCGCGACGACCGTTCTGCATGGCGCCGTACGGGGCGGCGTGCTCGGTTCAGACGCTTGCACGAGGTGCGTCTTCCGGAAGCAATCGCTCCAACACTGCGTCGGTGTCGCGGAGGTCGTCGAGGAGGTGGTCCGGATCGTGGGGGGAGAGGTCGTCGCGTGTGTAGCGGCCCGTGCACACTGCCACCGAGGTCGCATCAATGCTGCGGCTGCAGGTGATGTCGTGCTGCGTATCTCCGATCACCACGGCATGACGCCCCTCAAAGGCATGCCCGGCGTGGGAGCGGGCTCGCTCCAGGGCGAGCGGAGGGAGGCGCGACCGGTCGGCGTGGTCGTTGCCAAAGGCGCCGAATGGAAAGTACGCGTCGAGATCGACCGCGCCGAGTTTGGCGTACGCCATCGGTTCGACGTTGCCGGTGACAAGTCCCAACTGCACGTCCGCTCGGTGGTGCAGGTGTTCGATCAACGGCTGCACACCAGGAAGAATTTCGACGGAGCGCGTGTCGACTGTGGTGGAGGCCGCATCGGCATAGGCGTGCAGGGCGGCCTCAACGGTCTGGTCGGTCGGGGCGATGCCGTGCGCTTCCAGCACTTCCTCGATAATCTGCCAGTCCGTTCGCCCCGAGAGGGAGACGTTGGAGAGGGAGATGGAGACGCCGACGTGCCGAGAGAGGGCCGATTCAACGGCGCGGCGGCCCGCTCCTTGCGAGATCAAGAGGGTGCCGTCGATGTCGAAGAGAAGCAGCTTCATGGTGCGCGGCGTGTCGCAGTGAGCGGTTGGTCACGGTGAAATCGCGAGGGCAGGATTTGTTCGATGGCAGCGAGAAAGAGACGAGGATGTAATACGGAGCCCGAGGGTTGATGTCGGAAGGCTGGGGGCAGTCAACAGGGGAACTCCAGCCTCTGACATCCCCCAAGACATCCGCGCTGGCGTCCTCTCAATGCCGGCCCGTCTCAATGCCGGCCCCTCGTCCCGCGTCAGCACCGGTTTCAGGGCCGCGGGGTTCGGGAGGGCGCGAGGGAAGAAGAATCGGCTCGTTAAGGATCCGTTATTGCAAAGGAAGAAGTGGAGAAGGGACGCACGATTGCCCCGTTTCTATTCCACGAGCACCACGACGTACTGCATCGTTCCCTCTCGAAGCACGTGCGTGACAATCCGGGATCCAGGGGCCTTGGACTCAAGCACCGACCGGAGCGTGGCCGGTCCGTTGACGCGCTTTCCATCGATTGTGTAGATGACATCGCCCGGCTTCAGGCGGTCGCCCCAGGGCGCCGGGGGACGATTGCTCGCCGCCACAACGGCCCCCGACGGCAGTCGAAGGTTCGAGACAAGCTTCGAAACACGGTCGGTGAGCGGCAGAGCCAGAATGCCGAGGGGATCGATGAGATGGTCGGACGGATCCGCCATCTCTGCAAACTGGGCTCGCGGGTCGTTTCGCTGCACCACCCGCACGCTGGTCTGAAAGGTCGAATCGCCGCGCACCACCTCCAGCCGGGCGAGCGATCCGAGGTCGCCGTAGAGGTTCACGTCCAACTCGCGGCCGTTGTTCATCGGCTCGCCGTTGAGGCGCGTGATGATGTCGCCGGGGCGCAGGCCTGCACGCTCGGCCGGGCTGCCGGGGTACACGTCACCGAGAATCACGCGGTAGGGGCCGTCGATGTTGAGGGCGTTGGCCAGCTCGGGGGTCAAGGTTTGCGCGTGCACGCCGATGACGCCGCGCCGCACGCGGCCGTGCTCGCGAATTTGGCGGTATACGTCTTCCACGATATTGCTCGGGCCGGCGAACCCGAGGCCAGAGCTTCCGCCCGACTCCGACACGATAAACGTGTTGATGCCGACCACCTCGCCCCGAGCGTTAACCAGAGGGCCTCCGCTGCTACCGGGATTGATGGAGGCATCGGTCTGTACGTAGATCATCGGGTCGCTGGGCTGCAGCTGGCGAGCAGTGGCGCTTACCACGCCCATGCTCACCGAGTTTTCGAGACCCATCGGACTTCCAAAGGCGAACACCAGTTGTCCGCTGCGCAGCTCGTCTGAGTTGCCGAAGGGCAACGTTTGGTATCCCGAACCGGGCACCTGTAAAACGGCCACGTCCGTCTCGGTATCGATGCCCACGACCTCGGCGTCCATCAGCTTGCCCCGGCGTCGCAGGATGGAAGCCTCACCGGGCGGCGGGGGCGGCGGCGAGGGCAGTTGCACGCGCACCTGATTGGCACCGGCCACCACGTGCGCGTTCGTGACGATGTAGCCGGTTGAGTCGACGAAAAAGCCCGATCCGCTGCTGCGCTTCTCGGAAAGCGAAGCTCGTCCGCGGCCGGACGATCGCAGTCCGCCATAGCTTCGCACTTTGACCTGCACCACGGCCTGCCGGACTGCACGCGCCAGCTCTTGGAAGCCGTCGCTGGACCGGATCACCAGGTCGCGGTCCGCCGAGGACGGCGCCTCCTGCGCCAGGCTCAGCCCGGGGAGAAGCAAGAATGCGGCAACAGCAAAAACGCGTCGTACCATGAAGCGGCATCGGGGCGAGTGCGATCAAGCGCGAACACGAATCCGTACGGGGGCGTCCGTGCCTGTTACGGATTGTGCGCGGTGCGGCAGAGCGCCGGCGCGGCTGCTCCCGCGACACGTGACGAAAGCGTGGAGGGTTGCCGAGGATCTGCCCGAACCCAAGCGGTCCGGCTCCATAGAAGCTGTTGGATTTCTGTCACCACGCACCCACCCAACCGCATGGAATCGATTCCGACGGATCCGGGCCCTGAGTCCGACAACACGCTGTACTTGATCGACGCGATGGCGCTCGCCTATCGCGCGCATTACATCTTCATCAGCCGCCCGCTGATCAACTCGAAAGGCCAAAACACGTCCGCGGCCTACGGCTTCACCAACTCACTGATCAAGCTGATCGACGATCACAGCATCGAACACGTGGCGGTCGTGTTCGACGCGATGGACGAGGAGGGCACCTTCCGCGACGAGATTTACGAGGAGTACAAGGCGCATCGCGACCCGCCGCCCGAGGAGCTGCTCGAAAATCTGCCCCGCATCAAAGAGATCGTGCGGGCAATGGACATCCCGGTCGTCGAGATCAGCGGGGTGGAGGCCGACGACGTCATCGGCACGCTGGCCAAAGATGCGGAGCAGGACGGTGCCGAGGTCGTGATCGTCTCGCCCGACAAGGACTTCAAGCAGCTGCTTTCGGAGCACACCTCCATCTTCAAGCCGGCCCGCGGCGACCAGGATTTCGAGACGATCACGGCGGAAAGCTTCCGAGAGGAATACGGGCTGGAGCCCTTGCAATTTATCGACATGTTGGCCCTGATGGGCGACAGCTCCGACAACATCCCGGGGGTCTACGGAATCGGGGAAAAGACCTCGCAGAAGCTCCTTCGCGAGTACGATTCGGTCGAAAACCTGATCGAGCACGCGGACGACCTCTCCGGCAAGCGGGCTCGGGAGGGCATGCAGGAGCACGCCGACGAGGCCCGGCTCAGCAAGACGCTGGTGCGCATCAAAACCGACGTCGACATCAACCTGGACTGGCACCAGCTCCGTTGCAACAATCCGGATGAAGACGCCCTGCGGCATCTCTTCCATGAGTTCGAGTTCGAGTCGCTGCTCGATCGGCTGGACCTGAGCGATGAGCGGACGGATTTGCCGGGCGAGGAGGCCGTCGGCGACGACGGCGAAGACGCCGACCCTGCGCTCGAGTTCGACTTCGGTCCGTACGAGGAGGTCCAGGAGCTCGACCCCGAGGCGGTGACGTACGGTTTTCTGCAAAACCGGGACGACCTCGATGCCTTCGCCGAGCGCCTGGCCGAGCAGGACCGGTACGCCTTCGACACGGAGACGACCTCGACCGATCCGATGATCGCGTCGCTCGTGGGCATGTCGTTTAGCTGGGGCGCGCAAGAAGGCACCTACGTGCCGACGCCCCTGCCCGACGGGACCTCCACCGAGGAGGTGCTTTCGGTCGTGGGCCCGCACCTCACGCGCGACACGCTGACGATCGGGCACAACCTGAAGTACGATCTGCTCGTCATGAAGCGGCACGGCGTGGACATCGGCGGACCGCTGTTCGACACGATGGTGGCGCACTATCTCCTGCGGCCCGAGGACCCGCACAATCTCGACGAGGTCTCTCGCTCGATCCTCAGCTACAAGATGGTGCCGATCTCCGACCTTATCGGCGACGGCGCCGAGGAACAGTCCATGCGCGACGTGGCGGTGAAAAACGCCGCTCAATACGCCTGCGAGGATGCCGACATCGCCTGGCGCCTGGCCGACGCCCTGCACGAAAAGCTGGAGGAGGCCGATCTGGCCGACATCGCGCACGACATGGAGTTTCCCCTGATTCCGGTGCTCGTCGACATGGAGCACACCGGGATTCGGGTAGACACCGAGATCCTCAACGAGATCTCCCGTCGGTTGCAGGATCGTCTCGACGGCATCGAGAGCGAGATTTTCGAGCTGGCCGGCGAGACGTTCAACATCAACTCCACGCAGCAGCTCGGCACCATTCTGTTCGAAAAGCTCGGCCTTCCTGTGGTCTCCAAGACGCCGACGGGCAAGCCATCCACCAAGGAGAGTGTGCTGCAGGAGCTCTCGACCGAGCACGACATCCCGGGGCTTGTGCTGGACTGGCGCTCGACCTACAAGCTCAAGAGCACGTACCTGGACAGTCTCGGCGAGCTCGTTCATCCCGAGACGGGACGCATCCACACGAGCTTCAACCAGACCCGCACGGCAACCGGGCGACTCTCGTCCAGCGAGCCGAACCTTCAGAACATCCCCATCCGCACGGAAATGGGCCGTCAGATCCGGCGGGCGTTCGTCCCGGAGCCCGGCTGGACGCTCCTCGCGGCCGACTATGCACAGATCGAACTCCGCATCCTCGCGTCCATGAGCGGCGACGAGGCCATGCAGCAGACGTTCCGCGACGGCGGAGACATCCACACGGACGCTGCGGCGCGGGTGTTTGACATCGACCCGGCGGAGGTGACGCGCGATCAGCGGCGCAAGGCGAAGGAGGTCAACTACGGGATTCCGTACGGCGTCTCGCCCTGGGGCCTCGCACAGCGCCTCCGGGTGCCGGTCGACGAGGCCCAGGAGCTGATCAGTCAGTACCAGAAGTCGTATCCTGGCGTCTCGACGTTCCTCAATCAGCTCGTCGAACAGGCCCGCGAGCGGGGCTATGCCGAAACCCTCCTCGGCCGCCGTCGCTACGTGCCGAACATCGACGCCTCCAACAGCAACCGGCGGGGGTTTGCCGAGCGCGTCGCCGTCAATATGCCCATTCAGGGCACCCAGGCAGACATGATCAAGATCGCCATGAACCGCATCCACGACCGGCTTGCCGAGGAGGCCATGGCCAGCCGGATGCTCCTGCAGGTGCACGACGAACTCGTGTTCGAAGGACCGCCGGACGAGATCGACGCCCTCCAGGAGTTGGTGATCGCCGAGATGGAGGACGCGCTTCCGCTGGAAGGCGTCCCGGTCGTCGTCGACGTAGATACCGGCGACGACTGGCTCGACGCGCACTGACCGGTGGCTCGACGCGCACTGACCGGTTCGAACCGGAAGCACCCCTGCGGAGGCTGAGTCCTCCGTGGGTCCATCCCGTCCCTTCGGTCCTTCAGGATTCCTCCAGCTGGTTCTGAATCAGCTCGCGCGCCAGCTGCGGGTTGGCCGTGCCGTTGGTCTCCTGCATGACCTGTCCCATGAAAAAGCCGACGAGGTTTGTTTCCCCATCGCGATAGCGGGCGGCCTCGTCGGGGTGCTCCGCGACCACGGTGCGAACGACGGACGCGAGCGCGGCCTCGTCGTCGATCTGCCGGAGCCCGTGCTCGTCCACAATGGCCTCCGGATCGCCGCCGTCCTTCATCATCGTGCCGAAAACCTTGCGCGCGCCGCGACCGGAGACGGTGTCTTCGTCGACGAGGCGAACGAGGGCCGCGAAGGCGCTGGCATCAAACGGAAGCTGCGCCACCGTCTGGTCCTTCAGCTCCGAAAGCAGCTCGTTCACGATCCAGTTTGCCACGGCTGTCGGAGCGTCGTACGTGCTGAGCGCATCCTCGTAAAATCCAGCGAGGGCGTCGTTGCTGGCGATCACCGCGGCGTCTTCGCGGTTCACCCCGAGCGTGTCGTGGTAGTGCGCGAAACGGTCTTTCTGGGCTGCGGAGAGCTGCTCGACCGGGTCCTTCTTGCCCTCGATGGAGCGCTGTCGCTGGCGCTCTTTCTGCTTCTCTTTCTCGCGTTTCTTGCGCTCCAGCTCTTTGCGGCGAGCCTCCTCCTCGGCCTCGGCCCACGTATCGCGGAGCGGCACGATCTGGTTGAACACGAGCGCGTCGGGCGAGGTGTCCTCGGGATCCTGCCAAAAATAGCCCTGCCGGAGGAACTGCAGTCGCTGATCGGCCGGCATGTCCTGCACGCTCGGCTCCACGACCGACTGCTTCACGACGAGTGACGTGGGGTTCAGGTGCTCGGTAAAGGGTTCCGGCCCGCCATCGGGGATGGGCACGTCGAACAGGCGGTCGTACAGCCGCGTTTCGATCGGCACGCCGTGCGCGGCCGACACCCAGTGGATCGTTCCCGTAGGCGATCGTCCATCGGGGGCCGTGCCGTCTCGCGTCTCCGGATCAATCGTGCCGTGGACCTCCTGGATGGTGCCGTCGTCGTCGGTCACAACCTCCTCGCAGGTGAAGAAGTAGCCGTGCATCAGCCGCACCTCGCGGCCCGGCGCCAGGCGGTGGAAGTCCTCCGGCGGATCCAGACGCACGTCGTCCCGCTCGATGTACAGCTCGCGGGTGAAGGGAACGCGGCGCGTATCGTCCTTGTCGATCTCGCGCGGCCAGTGCGGGGCCTCCAGCCACTCCACGTGGTCCTCGTCGACGTTCGTGATTACAGCTTTGACGGGGTCGAGGACGGCCTGGACCCGCGGGGCCTTGAAGTTGAGGTCGTCCCGAATGGCGTGCTCCAGGTGGCTGATCTGAACCCGGCTCTGGGACCGGGTGACCCCGACCTCCTCGCAGAAGCTCCGGATCGCCGCGGGCGTCACGCCGCGACGGCGCATGCCGAAAATAGTGGGCAGCCGCGGGTCGTCCCAGCCGTCCACAAGGTCCTCTTCCACCAAATGCAACAGCTTGCGCTTGCTCATGATGGTGTAGTCGAGGTTGAGACGTGCAAACTCGTACTGGTGCGGACGCGTCTCGACCTCGTCTTCCGGAAGCGCGTTCTCCAACACCCAGTCGTACACGCGGCGGTTGTTGTCGAACTCCAGCGTGCACAGCGAGTGCGTGACGTCTTCGATGGCGTCCTCCAGGCAGTGCGCAAAGTCGTACATCGGATAGATGCACCAGTCGTCGCCCTGCCGATAATGGTGGGCATGCTTGATGCGGAAGAGGAGCGGATCGCGCATGATCATGTGCGGGGAGCGCATGTCGATCTTGGCCCGCAGCACGTGTTCACCGTCCTCGAACTCCCCCGCCCGCATCTTGCGGAAAAGCTCCAGATTTTCCTCCACCGACCGATCGCGATAGGGCGACGGGGTGCCCGGCTCATCGACCGTACCGCGATACTCGCGGATCTGCTCCTCATCGAGGCTGTCGACGTACGCGAGGCCCTTCTTGATGAGCACCACCGCATACTCGTAGAACTGCTCAAAGTAGTCGGACGCAAAGTACAGGTGCTCGCCCCAGTCGTAGCCAAGCCAGCGAACGGCCTCCTTGATCGACTCGACGTACTCCTCGCTTTCCGTTTCGGGGTTGGTGTCGTCGAAACGGAGGTGGCACCGCGTATCGGCCCGGTCGGCGTAATCCCGCTTGATGCCAAAGTTCAGGACGATCGACTTCGCGTGCCCGATGTGCAGATACCCGTTCGGCTCGGGCGGAAAGCGGGTCACGACGCGGTCGCCGTACGTCCCGTTCTCAAGGTCCTCGTCGATAATGTCGCGAATGAAGTTCTGGACGCCATTCTCGGGGGAGGAATCGGCGGTCGGGTCGGTCACGTTGCGGATGCGTCGATGAGTGAGGGAATGCCGTGAGCTGTGCGCGGGGCACAAACAATTCCAACGGTGATCGGCGCGAAAGATCCGAGCGGACGCAGTCGCCCGGCTGACGGACGCTGTCCTCGACCGGAGGAAAGGCGGGGGGCGCAACGTGCCGGCCGACGAGTGCACACCGGCCTCGAAACCGGTCATCGTCCGCTGAAAGACGTCCGGGGGAAGAGACGCGGCGCCAACGAGGATTCTCGCAACGGTCGCCAGAACGCGGCTCGGCACCGGAGCGCCGCTCGCTTACGGGGCAGAGGACGCGTCGCAGCGGTACTTGGACTCGACCAAGATGGAGGGACAGTCGAGGCCCGGGACGGATCCCATCCATTCTGGACTGCGGACGCGCCGGGCAACGATGGAGCCGGAGTTGGAGGTCCGTTGGCGACGATGGTGCACTTCCTGGGAGGTGGACACGTCCCACATAGGACGGCTGAAGAGCCCCACGAAGCGGTCGTCCTCGATGCGCCCGGACACGCGCACCTGGTTCAGATCGAGCTCGAGTCGGGTCCCGCGCTGGTTGACGTTTGCGCGCAGTCGACCCTGCTGGGTATCGCGCAGCA
>Ga0207797_1001097_pt1 | contig 20034 bp, 19 predicted proteins | sample PRCRCaboRojoPR_6_FD_187275 | JGI IMG/M metagenome (GOLD analysis project Ga0207797, IMG submission 187275) | Marine sediment microbial community from Cabo Rojo, Puerto Rico - PR CR 10% Liquid 1 (SPAdes) | ecosystem: Environmental > Aquatic > Marine > Coastal > Sediment | place: Cabo Rojo, Puerto...
CGCTTCCGCCCGAGAACGGCGTCCGGTCCGCGAGCCGGTCGGTCCCGTAGTCGGCGTACTCGTTGGCGTAGTGGACGCTGGCCGCCAGCGGGAGGAACGCGAGGTAGCCGGCGAGCGCGACGGTCGGGTCGACGACCGCCCCGCGGACGACCCCGACCGCGAGGCCGGCGCCGTAGACGATCGCCATCAGGAGCAGCTGGTCGGGACGGCTCATCTCGACGACCGCGCGCAGCCACGTGGCAGGCGAGCGGGAGCCGACCGCTCCCGGCCGCCCGCCGTCCCCGTCGGCCGACCCGTCTCCACCGCGGTCGGATCGACGGTCGAGGGCCCCGTCGGACGGACCGTCCGCAGCCCCGCCGGATCGACGGTCGAGGGCCCCGTCGGACGGACCGTCCGCAGCCCCGCCGGATCGACGGTCGGAGCCGGTCACCGTCGGGCGTCCGGGCTCAGTAGCTCCGGATCTTCGGCTCGTAGGTCTTCTCCTCGCCCTCGAGGAGCACCGGCCGGAACCACAGCTCCGGCGACCCGTCGTTCCACGACAGCATCGTGTGCTTCAGCCAGTTCTCGTCGTCGCGCTCCTGGAACTCCCTGCGCCAGTGGGCGCCGCGGAACTCCTCGCGGGCCAGCGCGCCGAGCGTAATCGCCTCCGCGAGGTCGAGCAGGTTCCGCGTCTCGATCGTCTGGATGAGGTCCGTGTTGAACGTCCGCGAGGGGTCCGCCACGTAGACGTCCTCGTAACGCTCGCGCGCGTGCCGGAGGTCCCGGAGCGCCTGCTCCAACCCCTCCTGCTCCCGGAAGACGTTGACGTGCCGCGTCATCGACTCCTGGACCTCGCTGCGGATCTCGGCGTGCTGGACCCCCTCCTCCTTCTCCAGGAGCCGCTCCACGCGGGCCTGCTCGGCGTCGACGGCCCGATCGACGTACTCCTCGCCCGACAGCGTCGTGACGCCGCCGTCCGCGCGCTCGCCGCCGTCGGCGACGACGTCCTCGCCCGTGGCGGTGACGTCGCCGGGTGCGACCGGCGTGTCGACCTCGCCGACCTCGTACTCGCCGGTCTGGCCGGTCGGGATCTCGGCCGTCCCGAGGTCCTTGCCGGCGGCGTGGGCCCCGGCGCGCTTGCCGAAGACGATCAGCTCGGGCAGCGCGTTCCCGCCCAGCCGGTTGGAGCCGTGGACGGACGCGCACGCGCACTCCCCGGCGGCGTACAGGCCCGTGATGGCGGTCTCGCCGTTCTCGTCGGTCTCGACGCCGCCCATGGCGTAGTGCTGGCCGGGCTTGACCGGCATCGGTTCCTCCAGGGGATCGACGCCCTCGAAGTCCTTCGAGAGGTGGATGATGTTCTCCAGCCGGTCGACGATGCGCTCCTCGCCGAGGTGGCGCATGTCGAGGTGGACGTACTCGTCGTCGATCCCGCGGCCCTCGTTGACCTCCGTCAGCTCCGCGCGGGAGACGACGTCGCGCGAGGCGAGCTCGCCGGCGTTGTTCGCGTAGCCGTGCTCGAACATGAACCGCTCGCCCTCGCTGTTGTAGAGGATGCCGCCCTCGCCCCGCACCCCCTCGGTGATGAGGACGCCCGTCGACGGGAGCGTCGTCGGGTGGAACTGGATGAACTCCATGTCCTCGATCGGGACGCCGGCGCGGTAGGCCATCGCCACCCCGTCGCCGGTGTTGGCGACGGCGTTGGTGGTGTGGTCGTACACCTGACCGGGGCCGCCGGTCGCGAGGATCACGCCCTTCCGGGCGCGGAAGCCCGAGATCTCGCCCGACTGGATGTCGTAGGCGACGACGCCGTGACAGCGCCGGTCCTCGGGGCGCTCCTCGTCGCTGACCGCGAGGCGGGTGACGTACCACTCGTCGTAGACCTCGATCCCGCGCTTGACCAGCTGCTCGTACATCGTGTGGAGCAGCTGGTGGCCCGTCTCGGCGCCGGCGTACGTCGTCCGGGGGAACGAGAGCCCGCCGAACGGGCGCTGGGAGACGCGGCCGTCGTCGTCCCGGGAGAAGGCCATCCCCCAGTGTTCCAGCTGGATGACCTCCTCCGGGCTGTCCTGTGCTAAGGTCTCGATCGCCGGGGCGTCCCCCAGGTAGTCGGACCCCTTCATCGTGTCGTAGGCGTGGTCCTGCCAGGAGTCTCCCTCCCGGAGCGCGGCGTTGATGCCGCCCTCCGCCGCGCCGGTGTGGCTGCGGACCGGGTGGAGCTTCGAGACGATGGCCACGTCGGCCCCTTCCTCCTGGGCGGCGATGGCGGCGCGGAGCCCCGCGCCACCCGCGCCGACCACGATCACGTCGTGCTCGTACATGGGTGCTGTGTGCGTGTGGTGTGGTTCCGCGTCCTGCGGTCAGGACCCGGGATACGTCCGTGTCCCGCGGTTGGAACCGGGCGTGTATGATCTTTTCGCGCGCGTCGCGTCCAGTGGTTCGCCGCTGCCGGCGACGGACCCGCCGTGGGCGGCGATCCGGTCGTCGGGAGCGGCGATCCGGCCGCCGGGAGCGGCGATCCGGCCGCCGGGAGCGGCGATCCGGTCGTCGCGCCGGTCTGCCGGCCGCTCGTCACCAGAACTTCAGGTTGTTCTTGACGGCCTCCCGCTTGAGCTCCTGGATGTGCTCGGTCAGGGGGATGTCCTTCGGGCAGACGTCCGTGCAGTTGAACTGGGTCTGGCACCGCCAGACGCCCCGCTCCTGTTCGATGATCTTGAGCCGCTGCGTGCGGACGTCCTCTCCCTCGCGTTCGTCCATGTAGAAGCGGTAGGCCTTGTTGATCGCCGCCGGGCCGAGGTAGTCGTCGTTGCCCGAGGCGATGTTACACGAGGACATACACGCGCCACACCAGATGCAGCGCGTGGAGGTCTTGATCTTCTCGCGGTTCTCCCGGGACTGGCGCTGCTCTTCGAGCTCGCCGTCGGGCAGCTCGTTCGTCTGGAAGTACGGCTCGACGGCCTCCATCTGGTCGTAGAAGTGCTCCATGTCGACGACCAGGTCCTTGACGACGTCCTGGTGGGGGAGCGGCTCGACGCGGACCGGGTCGTCCAGGTCGGACAGCTGGGTCTTGCAGGCGAGCCGCTGGACGCCGTTGATGAACAGGGCGTCCGACCCGCAGATCGCCTGCCGGCAGGAGTGCCGGAAGGTGAGCGACGAGTCGTACGTGTCCCGCGCGTGGATCAGCGCGTCGAGGACGGTCATCCCCTTGTGGTAGGGGACGTGGAAGTCGTCGAACCGCGGCTCCTGCTTTCCGGGGACCTCCGGGTCGTACCGGAAGACCTTCAGCTGGACAGTCTCTTCCTCGCTCGCGGCCCGCTCGGCCGCCTCGCGCTGGCGCTGCTCCTCGGCGGCGCGCCGGCGCTCGCGCTTGGCTTCCGCTCGCTTCTGTGCCGCCGGGGACGTCGTCTCGGCGGCCTCCGCCTCCGTCTCGGCCTCCGCGGTCTCCTCCTCTGGAACTTGCGTGCTCATGGTGTGTCGTCCGTGTGCTGGTTCGGGTTCGGTCGGTCGGTGTCGGTTCGGGTTCGGTCGGTCGGTTCGGATGGGGAGTCGGCTTCCCGCGTCCTCGTTCCGCCGGTCAGAACGTCGGGAGACCGGCCCAGGTGTTCGCGGTGCGGATCCCCTGAATCACCAGGACGGCGCTGGCGACGATCAGCGTCCACTTGACGGCCGTCCGGCGGGAGCCGGACAGCCCCTGGTTGATCAGCGCGTTGTAGACGCCGTTGACGCCGTGGAACGTCGCTGTGATCAGGAACAGCACCATCAGCGAGTAGTACGACAGCTGTTCCATCCGGCCGGCGCTCATCGCGAAGGTGACCTCGTCGGCGTGGTGGACGAAGTGGAGCAGGAAGAAGTGGAACGCCAGGACGATCACGAGGAACCCCGCGGTCAGCCGCTGCCAGAGCCACCGGCGGCCGCCCGGCTGGAACGACGAGTAGCGCTCGCTCACGAGAAGACCCCCGCGACGAACGTCGGGACCGACGCGACGACGATCGCGCCCGTCAGCACCAGCGACGCGTAGAAGCTCCGGTCCTGTGCGTCCAGTCCGATCCCCAGGTCGACGAGCAGCAGACGGACGCCGTTGAGGATGTGGAAGACCGCGACCGCGAGCAGCCCGACCTCCAGGAGCCGCACCACCAGCAGCGACTCCAGGGACTGGATCGTGTTCGTGTACGCCTCCGGGGACGACAGTGCCGTCGAGAGGACGGCGATGTGGGTGAACAGGTATCCCACGAGCACCCAGCCCGTGAACTTGTGGAACACCCAGGCCCACATCCCGGCGGAGAACTCGCGCCACCGGCCGAAGTCCTCGACCAGGCCCCGGTTGTAAGACTGACTCATGGTGTGTCGTGGCTCCGTACCCGGCGGGTTTAGTAGTTACGTGTCCGTGCGAACTGATCGTTCGGCGTGTCACGCCTCCGTCAGGCGGTTTCGACCGCCGGGACGCCGGGACGTCGCTTCCCACGATCCGGGTCGACTGATCTCCTCCTGTCTCGCCTCGTCTCGCTCGCTTCACCGCACCTCGTCTCGCCCGGCCTCTCCCTACCTCGTCCCTCCGGCCGTCGCGATCGGCGGCGACTGCTCCCGTTCGAGCACCCGGCGGATCTGGTCGTCCAGTTCGACGAGGTGACAGAGGGGGTTGCCCGGGTAGACGACCGGGTTCTCGAGCAGACCCACCAGGAGTCCGGTGAACGGCGCCTCGACGAGGGTGTTGTCGTCCTTGAACGGGTTGGTGATCGTCGCGATCCGGTCGCCCTCGTGGACGAGCGCGCCGCGCTCGAAGTGCATGTCGACGATCCCGCCGACGTCCGCCCGGATCCACGTCTTCTCGTCGCCGTCGCTGATGACGGTCCGCCAGCCCGGCCAGCGGACGGTACAGGCGTCCCGGAGGCCGTACTCGGCGAAGACGGACTCGACGCCGGCGAGCGCTTCGTCGATCAGGCCGCGCTGGAAGCGGTGGGCCTCGCCCATCTCGACGGTGATCGTCGGGATCCCCGCCGCCGCCGCCTCCACCCGGAGCATCCCCTCGGATCCCTCGCTGTCGATGATGACGTTCGCCCCGTACGACTTCGCCAGGCGCGCGACCTCCGGGTCGGACATGTCCGCGCGGACGTGGAGCATGTTCGTCCGGCCGCGCGTCGACGTGTGGAAGTCCAGCCCGAGGTCGCACGGCTCGACGAAGTTCCGGAAGATCCGGTAGGCCATCCGCTTGGCGCTCGTCGAGTCCTCGCGCCCGGGGAACGAGCGGTTCAGGTCGCGGTCGTAGATCGGCAGGTAGCGCTGCTGGGCGAGGAAGCCCGGAACGTTCAACACGGGCATACAGACCAGCGTCCCGCTGAGGTCCGAGAGGTCCCAGTCGAACGCGACCGTCCGAACCACCTCGATGCCGTTCAACTCGTCGCCGTGTGCCGCCGCCGAGAGAAACAGCGTCGGTCCCGGCTCCTCCCCACAGATGATCGTGACGGGGATGCGAACCGGGTCCCCGAGATACGTCTCGGAGATGCCGTAGCGGACGTTCTGAACCTCGCCGGGCTCGACCTTGCCCCCGGCGTAGGTGAACGCCTCGTTTCGTCCCATACCGTCCACAGACGGGGGCGATATATAAACCACCGCAGTGCATCACGGGGGCGCTCGCGGGGCCGGAGCGGCTGTCCCCGCCCACGACGGCGCCGGCCGCTGACGGCCCACGCGGCCGTCTCCGTCGGTCGCCAGCGGCCGTCCCCGATCCGGTGCCGAGTCGTCGATCCGTCCCGCTTGCCGGACGGTCACGGCCGGGCGGTTGTGCACGTGAACCACCGGGCCCGCGGGATTAATCCTCCGTGCGGTCCCCTCTTGTCCCGAGCAGATGTCCGACGACTTCGACCTCACGGCACCGGAACCGACGCGCGACGACTTCCTCGTGGTCGACGACCCCCACTTCCACGCCGGGACCACCGCGATCGTCACCGGCGGCGCGTCCGGCATCGGCCGGGCGACGTCGCTCGCGCTGGCGCTCAACGACCTGACGGTCGTCGCTGCCGACGTGGACGAGGAGGGCCTCGCGGAGACGGCCGCGATCGCCGCCAACCTCGACGCGGGCGGCGAGATCGTCCCGGCAGTCGGCGACCTGACGAACGACGACGACGTCGCCGACGCCGTCGAGACCGCCGCCGACCGCGGGCAGTTGCGCTACGTCGCGAACGTCGCCGGCCTCCAGCACATCTCCCCGCTCCCGGAGTTCCCGATGGAGAAGTACGACCTGATGCAGGACGTGATGGTCCGCGCGCCGTTCCTGCTGACGAAGCTCGCGATGCCGCACGTCCGCGAGGCGGACGACGGCGCCGGCGCGATCGCCAACATGTCGTCCGTCCACGGCCACTACGCCACGAAGGACAAGGCGTCGTACATCACCGCCAAGTTCGCGCTCCGCGGGCTCACCCAGGCGACGGCCGCCGAGGGCGAGGGGAGCCTGCGGTCCTTCTCGGTGTCGGTCGGCTACGTCCTCACGCCGCTGATGGTCGACCAGATCAGGGACACCGCCGAGGAACGGGGGATCTCCGAGCGAGAGGTCGTCGAGGACGTCATGCTCGGGCAGGCCCGCACGAAGGAGATGATGACGCCCGCGGAGGTCGCGAACCTCTTCACGTTCGGGTTCAGTCGGCACGGCCGCCACCTCGACGGGAGCGACCTCCTCTGGGACGGCGGCTACGTCCTCACGTACGAATGACGCGAGCCGACGCGGACGCCGGGCCCGAGGCCGAGCTCGCGACCGACGGGACCGACGAGGACGCCGACGCCGGGGCCGACGGGGACGCCGACGCCGGGACCGACCAGCCGACGAAGGTCGCCATCGCCTGCCAGGGCGGCGGCAGCCACACCGCGTTCACGGCGGGGCTCCTCCGGACGCTGCTCCGGGAGTGGGACGACGACCGGTACGAACTGGTTGGCATCAGCGGCACCTCCGGCGGCGCGTTCAACGCCCTGGCGGTCTGGTACGGGCTCGTCACGGCCGACGCCGACGCGGCCGCTGACCTCCTCGAGTCGCTGTGGGCGGACCTGACGGCCTCGGACCCGGCCGACCGCTGGACGAACACCGCGGCCGTCGCCTCCTCGCGGATCCAGACCAGCGGCGTCCCCACCCCGCAGGTGAGCCCGTACTTCCTGCCGGGCGCGTGGTACGGCCAGCAGCGGATCAAGGGGATCCTGGAGCGACACGTCGACTTCGACCGGGTTCCCGACCTCTGTACGCGGGCGGCGCCCGAACTCGTCGTCGGGACGGTCGACGTCGAGGGGGGCGTCTTCGAGACGTTCGTCGACGAGGAGGTCACCGCGGAGGCGGTGCTCGCCTCGGCGGCCGTCCCGGACCTGTTCCGCGGCGTCCGGATCGGCGGCCACCTCCACTGGGACGGGCTCTTCTCGCAGAACCCGCCCGTCATGGACCTGCTGACGGTCGACGCCGACCGGAAGCCCGAGGAGCTGTGGGTCCTCCAGATCAACCCCCAGGAGCGCGAGAGCGAGCCGAAGACGCTCTCGGCGATCGCCGACCGGCGCAACGAACTGTCTGGGAACCTCTCGCTGAACCAGGAGCTGCGGTTCGTCCACTGGGTCAACGAGTGGATCGACGCGGGACACCTCCCGCGGAGCCAGTACTCCCGGGTCACCGTCCGCCGCATCGAGATGGGCAAGCGGTACGACTACCCCACGAAGCTCGACCGCTCCGAGCGGTTCGTCCGGGAGCTGATGGACCTCGGGGAGACCCGCGCCCGTGAGTTCCTCGACGGACTCGAGGAGGACCGTCGCACGGCCGGCGAGGGTACCGGCGACGACGGCCGGTCGACGGCCGACCACTCCGGGATCTCCGTCCACTCGACGCGCCACCACCGCCGCGCGCAGGGGGACGGTGCCGGGCGGAGGGACGCCGGGGAGAGCGACGAGCGGACCGGCGAGGGACCGGCTGGCGACCGACGGGCGACCGACGACCGTGCCGGCGACGGTGACGGGGCGACCGACGACCGTGCCGGCGGCGGTGACGGGGCGAGTGACGAGGGGAGCCCCTCGGACGCCGAGACCGGCTGAGCACCGCCCCTGTCGTCGCCTGTGCGGGGACGGTACCCCCCGCAACGGTCCTCGACCGACGAACCACCGATCCCGCACGGGCGGGACGGAAGCGCTGCTGACGGGCGCGGTCGCCGTCCGTTTGGTCGCCCCTCGCGATCCGTCTGCTGGTCCGGCGACGTGAGGGGTTCTCGTACGCGAGTGTCCTCCCCTCCCGAGAGTCGCAGCGGGCTCGACGACCCGGACTCCGACGAGAGTGACTCTCACTTCCAGTAGATTTATTGGAATCAGAGACGTTCCAGGAGGTGAGACGTCGAGCGACGGCCGAACGGCGTATGGAGCGGTGTTTCAGGTCTATTGTGGTACTGTCCACAACGTTCTGACTCGACGTCACCGTCCCACAATTATAAATACGTTGATGTAATATAAACCGGTTTCACCGGTCCCGTCACGGGTTCACCCGCATGGTGGACCTGACACGACGCAACCTGATGTCGGCCTCGGTGGCTGCCGCGCTCGGCGCCAGCGTGGTCGGCGTCGCGAGTGGGGCTGAGGTGGAGGAGACGGACACGCCCGGCGCACCGAGCGTCAGGGGGTCGCTGAAGCGGTTCTCGACGACCGCGTTCGGTGCCGAGGTGACGGGGCCGTTCGTCTTCGCGGACGGGACGCTGTTACACAGTGTCCAGCATCCGAGCCGGGACAACCCGGCGCCGTTCGACAGGGCGGGGGTCGGCTACTTCCGGGGGTTCAACTTCGATCTGGACGGGAACAACGACGACTTCAGCGAGGTCGGCATCCCGGACACGGAGGTGAAACAGCGGCAGGTCCGGTCCGGGAGCGGCGAGTACGTCCTGCTGGCCCAGGAGGAAGACGAGATCGACGGGGGCGACGAGCGCCTCGGCGTCGCACAGACGCCCGACGGGACGGACATCACGAGCGACAACTTCGCCGGGACCTTCTACGCGGGCAACGCCGCGTACAACCCCGACTGCAACGAGTTCGTCGCCACGAACGACGCGGGAACCGAGGGCTACCTCTTCACCAACTGGGAGAACAGCCCGGGGGTCATCTCCCGGATCCCGCTCGGCCGGGGGGAGGACGGCGAGTGGAGCGCCGACCTCGAGAACGCGATCAACGTCGTCAACACGGAGCCGTTCCGCGAACTCGGCGGGACGCGGATCAACTGCTACGGCGATCTCAGTCCGTGGAACACGATGATCTCGGCCGAGGAGAACTACGCGCACCCGCGCGTCTCCTTCACCAACACGGTCGGGGACATCGTCGACGCGGGAACGGGCGCGGGACTCGTCGGGGGTGCGCAGTTCTGGAACCGGCCGAACCCCGTGGAGATCCAGGAGGCCATCGACGGCTACTTCGAGGACTGGGAGAGCGACGACAGTCCGATCGACTCCGACCCGGACGACGTCGTCAACTACGAGGGGGGCAGTTCCTGGGAAGCCCAGGGGTACTGGGCGCTCGGCGGCGTCGAGTTCCTCGCGTACCACCTCGGCGCGGAGCCGGTCGACCAGCCGGAGGGCGACGGCGAGAACAGCCTGGAGCCGATCGGCGAGGGCTACCCGAACCCGTACCGGTACGGGTACTTCGTCGACATCCGGGAGCCGGCGGCGGACCCGCCACGGCCGGTGAAGTACTACGTGATGGGCCGGGCCTCCTGGGAGGCGCCGGACATCCAGAGCGACGAGCGGACCGTCTACGGCTGCTCGGACGGCGACAGCAAGGGGATCTACAAGTTCGTCGCCGACGAGCCGATCCCCAGCTACGACGACCCGATGGACGTCGCGGGCACCCTCTACGCGCCGAAGATCACCAACGACGAGGCGTCCGTCGCCGACTCCGGGTCGCGCAACTCCCCGGCGAACGTGGCCCTCGACGTCGAGTGGCTGGAGCTGGGCCACGCGACCAACGCGGAGGTCGAGTCCTGGATCGCCGAGTACGACGGCGTCACCCAGCAGGACTACCTGGAGACCCACGCGGAGACCGACTGGACCGAGGACCTCGAGGCGGCGCTCGTCGAGGCCGACCTCGAGGTCATCCTGAACGGCAACCGGGACTACGTCACCAACCAGGAGATCGTCGACTGGGCCGCACAGTACGAGAGCGAGGGCCCCGACGGCGTCGACGAGGAACTCCGGAAGGTTCCCTTCCTCGAGACGCGGGCGGCCGCCAAGGAGATCGGCGCCTCGATCGAGTTCAACAAGGCCGAGGGCGTCGACAGCGTCGAGGGCGCGGGCCCCGGCGACTTCGTCTACTTCGGCATCTCCGAGTTCAACGACGCCCTCGCGGACGACGAGGGCGACGTCCAGATGGACCGCGTCGACGGGGGCGTCGTCTACCGGGCGGAACTCGAGCGGGACTACGACGTCTCGACGCTGGAGCCGGTGATCACCGGCCCCGACTTCACCGACTCGCCGGAGGACGCCGACGACGCGCTCCGCAACATCGACAACGTCTACGTGATGGACGACGGCCGCGTCCTCTGCTGTGAGGACGGCTTCGGCGGGCCGGCCCGCTCGTACCCCAACGACGGCCTCTACGTCTACCAGCCGAACGTGATGGTCGACGTCGCGTCGATCGCCGTGGGCGCCGGTTCGACCGCGACCGCGGAGCTGTACGCGACGTCGCTCCCGTCGGGCTTCGCTGGCGGCCAGGTCACCGTCACCGTCTCGGAGCCGGACGTCGCGACGATCACCGGCGTCTCCTTCCCGGACGGGCTGGCGCTCACGCGTAGCACGATCAGCGACGACGGCTCCTCGGCCACCGTGCGTGTCTCCGACGCGGAGGGGAACGTCGCGGCCGGCGAGGACGAGGTCACCATCGCGTCGCTCGAGGTACGCGCCGAGAGCGCGGGCACGACCGACCTCGTCGTCGACGTCGAGCGGATGGACGACGAGAACGGGGCGGCCCTGGACGCGGAGTCCCGCTCCGGCCTCGTCGTCGGCGGTCCTTCCGGGCCGCCGGCCGTCGGCGACGGCGCGACGCCCGGCGACCTCGACGACGACGGCCGCTTCGAGGACGTCAACGGGAACGGCCGGATGGACTACGACGACATCGTGCTGCTGTTCGAGGAGTTCGAGAGCGACGCGGTACGACTCAACGAGGCCGCCTTCGACTTCAACGAGAACGGCCGGCTCGACTACGACGACCTCGCGGCGCTCTACGAGGAGGTCAACTGAGATACGATCCGGACGGGGATCGAGACGCGACCCGCCCGGGAGTCGAGACGCGACCCGCCCGGGGTGCCCCGAGAAACCGCGCGACAGCGGCCCCGACCGACCGACGACCCTGACCCGACGACACCGAACCCGCCGATGACACGATCCGATCCGACCCGGCGCCGGACGCTCACGGTCGCCAGCGACCGCACCGCGCTCGCCCCGACGCTGCTCGCGCTGCTCGCGCTGCTCGGGGCAGCGGCCGCGGTCGGTCCCGGCGTCGCACAGGGAGCCAGCATCGCACAGGAGGCCGGCGTCGCGCAGGCGGACCGACCGACCGTCCGCGTCGTCGGCGGCAGCGTCGCCGGGGGCGGGACGACGACGGTGGCGATCGAGCTCACCGCCGCACCCGAGGGCCTCGCGGGCTACTACCTCCGGCTGTCAGTCCGGCCCGGCGGCGTCGCCCGCATCGAGGGCGCGAGCTACCCCGACCGGTTCGCCATGACGACCGACCCGGCGGTCGGGAGCGACGGGCGGACGGTCGCGCTGGAGGCGGCCGACCTCGACGGCTCGGTCGAGCCCGGCGCCACCGACGTGACGCTCGCGACCGTCCGGGTCTCCGGCGTCTCCCCCGGGGAGGCCCAGGTCACCGTCGAGCCGGTCCAGTTCGACGCCGACGACGGCGGCGCGTTCGACCCGACAGCCCGGTCCGACGTGCTCACCGTGACCCCGAGCGACCGGGACGACGCGAGCGCCGGAAACGACGGCACCGGTCGCACCGCCGCGTCGCCGACGGCGGCGAGCGGCGAAGGCAACACGCCGGCGGCCGACTCGACCGGGCCCGACGGCAGTGGCGACGGCGAGAGCGGCGGCGCGGGGACGCCGACCGTCGTGCTCGTCGCCGCCGCCGCCACGCTTCTCGGGGCCGGGCTCGCGATCGGCCGACGGTGGTAGCTCCTCGCACGGCGATCCGGACCCGACACGACCCGCGCGGGGCCGTCCCGTCCCCGACCCGGCCCCGAACCAGCACCCGTACGCGACCCACGACCCACGAAGAGACCGGACCATGTCGACGTCAGACGAACAGACGACCGTTCAGGGAACCGAAACCACCTACCGCGACTACATCCTCGACGTGCGGATCGTCGAGTCGACCTCGCCGGACGGCGAGCCAGTCTACCGGTTCGAGGCGCCGCACCACTGCGGCATCACGTTCGACGACCCCGACCTCGCCGAGCTGTACGCCGACGTCTACTTCGACGTCAACGGCTTCGAGGAGGCGGGTACCGGCGACCGGGGCGTTCCCCCGACGATCATCCAGGCCGGCCGCGACACGCTCGTCGCGTACTTCCTCACGCAGCCCGGCACGGACGTCAACTGGATCGCCTCCTTCTACGGGGAGAAACCCGCGAAGATCCAGCGATACGTCTCCCGCGTTCGCAAGCGCGCCGCGGGGATCCGCGAGGGCGCACGCGAGCGCATGCGGGAGGACCAGAGCCGGAACCGGTAGGACCAGGGCCGGGACCAGGACCCCGCCGCAGAACCGGGATCCCGAGAGGCGCCGAAGCCCCCTGCCCGACGCAGGGGCCGACTCGCCGGTCTCGTGCGGGCGCCGCGACCGGGTCGCGCACATTCATGTGTCCACGGACCTACCTTCGGGTATGACAGTCGAATTCGACTTCGACGGGAGCGTGGCACTGGTGACGGGCGCCGCCGGGGCACTCGGCGGCGGCGTGGTCGAGGCGTTCCGGGCGGCGGGTGCGACCGTGGCGGCGGCGGACGTCGTCGACGCCGGCGACGTCGAGTTCGGGGAGGGCGTCCACTACTACGAGGGCGACTTCACCGACGAGGCCGACGTCGCCGAGACGGTCGGGACGATCGTCGACGAACACGGCCGGCTCGACTACCTGGCGAACATCGCGGGGACGTGGCGCGGCGGCGACCCGATCGACGAGACGGACGTGGGGACGTTCGACCTCCTGTTCGACGTCAACCTCAAGACGATGTTCCTCGCCTCGAAGCACGCGATCCCCCACGTCCGCGAGGCGGACGGAGCGATCGTCTCCGTCTCCGCGCGGTCGTCGCTGGAGGGCGGCGAGGGCGACGGCCCCTACCGGGCCTCGAAGGCCGGCGTCCGGCTGCTCACCGAGACGATCGCCGAGGAGAACGGCGGCGACCTCCGGGCGAACGCGATCATGCCGAGCGTGATCGACACGCCGGCGAACCGCGAGATGATGCCCGACGCCGACCACGACTCGTGGCCCACGCCCGCCGAACTCGCGCAGGTGATCCTCTTCCTCTGTTCGGACGCCGCGGGCGTGACGAGCGGCGCCGCGGTGCCCGTCTACGGCGAGGCCTGAGCGAGGGGCGCCGGAGGTGTCGGCCGGGCTCTCAGCCGAACAGCGCCTCGATCGTCCCGTCGTCGGGGACCCAGCCGACGAACTCGCCGCCCTCGAACGGGAGGTCGACGGCCGCGACGTAGTTACAGAGGCCGACGTAGAAGTCCACGAGCAGGCCGAGGGCGACGATCTCGCCCGGCGAGTAGTGGCGCTCGAGCGCGGCGTGGATCCGGTCGGTCACCTCGCCCGTCGCCACGGCGTCGGCGTACTGGAGCAGGACGGACTCGGCCTCGTCGAACCGCGTGCGGTCGCCCCCGCCCAGGTCGCGCATCTCCTCGGTGGTGACGCCCTTGTCGCGCGCGATGTCGACGTGCTGGTGCCACTCGTAGCGCGCGCCCCGGGAGCGTGCGACCTGGAGGATGGCCAGCTCCTTTCTCCGGGGCGTCAGCTGCTCGTACAGCGTGTTCAGGTACTCCAGCGTCGCCTCCAGCACCTCCGGGTTGTGCGCCCAGACGCGGAAGACGTGCCGGTCGCCGAGGTAGTCGTCGGTGAAGAGGTAGTGGTACTCCTCGGGGATCTCGTCTTCCTCCAGCAGCGGCAGTCGTGTCATACTCGAGCCGTCGTCGAGAGCGTACTTAGCCACCGAGCCGTCCGGGCGACGGCGCCGCACAGGCGCGGTCGCTCCGGTCGTCCGTCGGTGCACCGGTCGTCGCCGGGCTGCCCGTCGAGTCGGGCCGCGAACGATCCAACCAGCCTCATCGGGTCGTGCGTACTTCGGTCCCACCACACCTGTCCGATGACCGATCCAGCAGTCTCGAACCGCAGTCGTGCCCGAAGACCGCCGAACGTGGGTACGCACGACCGTATCATAGGGTCGGTTGTAACTGTGTCCCGGTGACTCGACGACCGTTCCGTCGAACACCGGAACTGAATTACAACCGCCCCTATCAGTCGTCGGCGGGCGCTCCCGCGGCCGGTCGGTTCGGGGGCGCGGCGCCCGTCGCGAACTGCCAGGCCATCAGCAGCATCGCGACGATCAGGAACGCGCCCCAGAGGAACACCGTCGGCAGCAGGACGAACACCTCCATGCCGACGCCGACCCAGATCGACACCGGCAGCAGCCACTGGCCGACCACGAACAGCCACTGGACGGCGGTCTTCAGCCGTCCCGTCACGTCGTAGAGGTCGACCACGACGCCCAGCGCGATCGCCAGGATCGAGAGCACGCCGAGGTGGGCGTGACCGCCGACCATCCAGCCCGGCGCCCCGCCGGCCGACGAGAGGGTGTGCTGGTACATCCCGACGCCCATCATCGCCGTCAGTCCCAGGAACCCGGAGACCTTGAGCACGCGCGTCATTGCGTGACCAGTGTCAACACACAGCACGATAACTGTTCGGACGGACCTTCGGTAGTGGGGTGAACGACCTCGAGAACGGAGCGTTCGCCGCCGTCCGGGAACTCTTCGTCCGTCGGGAGGGCGCACGCTCCGGCGGATCATCGCCCGCCGGCCAGTCAACGTCGTCGAGCTCCCCGGCGAACCGGTCCGGTTCGGGCCCGGTTCGGTCGGCCCCCGCGAGGCCCGTCCGGATCGGCCGCGGAGCCTCCCCCGGTCAGCGCCGCTCGAACCGGTGGCGGACGACCTCGGCGTCGTCGTCCCACTCGAAGCCGTCGGCGTGGGCGTGCTCCAGCCGCCGGCGGTAGGCGTCGAGGTCGGCCGACCCCTCGGCGCGCGCGTCCTCGTCCGTCAGGTCGCCGAGCGTCCGGTGGTCGACCGCCGTCACCTCGAAGGTCGTCCCGTCGACCTCGAACGTGTCGCCGGCCTCGGCGTACGGGTTTCCGCGGTGGATCTGCGTGATCTCGCCGTCGAGGGCCATCCGCTTGACGCGATCGTTGGGCAGCAGGGTGTCGGCGTCGATCTCGGCCATACGGGCGCTCGGGACTCCGGCCGCAAAAGCGCGACGGCGGGTGCCCGACAGGTCTCCGGCCCGACGGGGACCCCCATCGATCGCCGACGACGCTGTCCCCGTCGGCGGTCAGTTGACCCGCGTCTCGTCGAACGAGAGCAGCCCCTCCTTCACTGCCGCCACGAGTCGCTCGTCCAGCGGGAGCTCCTCCCAGTCGTCGGGGCGGTCCTCGGTCGGCACCGCGTCGAGGACGTCGAGCAGCGACGCGTGGATGTGTCGACCGTTCTCCCCGCACTCCTCGCAGGTGAGGATCACGAACTGGACCCGGTAGGGGCGCTCGATGGTCGCCGAACAGTGCGGACAGACGTACGTTTCGGTCACGCTGACGGGTTTACGCGGTGGAGCTATTCGACCCTTGTGGATGCCGCGTCCGGCCCGCGGGCGACCGGCGCCGACGGTCGACGCGGTCCGCGCGCGTCCCCGCCCCTGACCGACCGGGCCGGGGTGCGGGTTCGCCGACGGACCACGATCGCGCCCGGCGAGAGCACGTCCCGCGGGACGCGATCACCACCGGCGCACGATCACCGCCGGCGCACGATCACCACCGGCGCACGATCACCGCCGGCGCACGATCACCGCCGGCGCGCGATCACCGCCACTCGCGTGCGGCCGCCAGCGAGCCGAAGAACGCGTAGTAGGCGACGATCCCGGCGAGCAGGGAGGCCTGGTAGGCCCAGGCCGGCCCGTCGAGTACGCCGAACAGTGCCGAGACGAGCGTCACCCAGCCCACGGCGAACGCGAGGTCGACGACCATGCCGCTCCGGTGTTCGCGGACGTGCTCCCGGACGCGTTCGACGAGGGTCCCGGCCGCCCCGCCGTCCGGCTCACGGCTCACGGCTGGCTCCCGTCGCGTCCGTCGTGTCCGTCGTGTCCGTCGCGCCCGCCGGTCGCGTGCCGGTCGACTTCGGCCCCCCGGCGTCCGGTCGCGGCTCGCTCACTCGTCGGCCTCCGACTGGACGTCGACGACCATAACCGGGCGGCTGGACGACCGGAGCACCCGCTCGGTGACGCTCCCGAGCAGCGCCCGCTTGACGCCGGCGCGGCCGTGACTCCCCATCACGATCAGGTCGACGTCGTGGTCGTCCGCGTAGTCGGCGATGGCCGCGTGCGGGCGGCCGGCGGCGACGTGCTCCTCGACGTCGATCCCGCGCTCGCGGGCCCGGTCGGCGATGTAGCCCGTCGCCCGGTCGGCGCGCGCCTTCAGCTCGTCCATCTCGCCGAACTTGCCCGCGCGGAGGCGCTCGACCTGTTCGGTACCGAGGCTCAGGTCGATGGCGTCCGTGTCGACGACGTAGAGCGCGTGGAGCTCCGCGTCGTGGAGCTCGGCGAGGTGGAGCGCGTGGTCGACGGCTCCCTCGACGACGTCGCTCCCGTCCGTCGGGATCAGGATGCGGTCGTACATCTCAGTCGTCCCCCGGAGTTCCGCCGCCGCTCCCGCTGACGACGTCCTCGGCGCTCTCCATGCGCTGCATCGGCTCCGGGCTGTGACACTGCCTGACGAGCCGCTTGACCTCGGTGGGCGGGTCCTCGGTGACCAGCGAGACGGCGATCGTGACGAGGAAGACGACCGGCACCGCGACCAGCGCCGACGAGGTCGCCGGGATCACCGCCGCGGCAGCCGGGACGAGCGGCTCCCCCTGGTTGATCCCGGCGATCGTCGGTAACACCTCGTTGACGATGCCGAACGTCGAGAACGCGAGGCCGGTGAACATCCCGGCCAGCGCCCCCTCGCGGGTCGTGTTCTCCCACCAGAGCCCGAGGAAGAACATCGGGAACAGCACGGACCCCGAGATGGCGAACGCCATGCTCACCAGCTCCCCGATGAGCGCCGGCGGGTTGATCGCGGTCAGCGTGACGAGGATCCCGAGCAGGACGATCGTCACGCGGCCGACGACGAGCTGCTGGCGCTGGGTCGCGTCCTCGTTGACGATGTTCGTGTAGAGGTCGTGGGCGGCCGCCGACGAGCCGGCGATGAACAGGCCGGCGACCGTCGCCAGCGCGGCCGCGACCCCGCCCGCGGCGACCAGGCCGACGAGCCACTGCGGGAGGTTGGCCATCTGGGCGGTCAACACGACCATGACGTCCCCCTGCTCGCCGGTGAACGGGTACGAGAGGCCGGGCGTCTGCTCGCCCAGGAGCGTCCCGAAGGCGGCGTAGGCCGCGGTCCCCCAGTAGAGCAGGCAGATGAAGAACAGCCCCCAGACGCACGACCACCGCGCGGTCCGCTCGTTTTCCACCGTGTAGAAGCGGACCAGCACGTGCGGCAGACCGGCCGTACCGACGATGAGGGTGAACGCGAGCGCGACCCACTGGTAGTAGCTGGCGTTGGCGAACGGGGCGGTGAACTCGGCGGCGATGGTGTTGGCCACCCGGGTGGCCTCGTCGCCGAACTCCAGGTACGGCAGCACCGTCGAGTAGCCCTGCGTCCAGCCGACGGCGTACAGCCCCGCCAGGAACGCGATGATGAGGATGACGTACTGCAGCGCCATGTTCTTCGTCGCGCCGAGCATGCCCGAGAGGGCGACGTAGCCGATCGTGATCCCCATCAGCAGGATGACGCCGGTCGCGTAGTCGGTCCCGAACAGGTAGATCGACATCAGCCCCATCCCGCGGCCCTGCCCGACGGCGTAGACGAACCCGATCAGGAGGGTCGTGAACGCCGCCACGGCGCGGGCGCCGTCGGAGTAGAACCGGTCGCCGACGAAGTCCGGCGCGGTGTACTTGCCGAACCGTCGGAACTGCGCGGCCATGAAGATCAGCAGGACGAAGTAGCCGGTCGTCCAGCCGACCAGGTACGCCAGCCCGAAGTAGCCGGAGAGGGCGACCAGGCTGGCGACCGCCAGGTACGACGCCGCCGACATCCAGTTGGCGCCGATGGCCATCCCGTTCTCGATGTTGCCGATCCCCCGGCCGGCGACCCAGAGGTCGTCGACCTCGGCGACGCGGAAGACGTAGCCCACGCCGAGGAACAGCAGCAGCATCCCCACGGTGATGGCGGCAGGGATCGGCTTGAACCCCGGTTCGAGCCCCGTGTCGCCGATCTGGACGAGCAGGTCGGCCGTCGCGGTCACTGCACCTCACCCCCGTCGGCGGCGGCCGTCGTGCCCTCGCTGTCGGCCGGCCCGGTCGAGTGGCTGATGCCGTACTTCTCGTCGAGACGGTCGCGCTGCCTGGCGTAGACGACCGACAGCAGCAGCGCGCCCAGCGGCGCGCCGATCGCCGTCAGCAGGAAGTGCAGCTGGAAGCCCAGCACGATCGTCCCGGTCAGCAGCTCCGGGGCGAGCGCGGTCGCCGTCACGGGGCCGAACACGAAGAGAACCCAGAGGACGAACGTCCCCCAGACGACCTTCAGGTGGTCCCGCATGAACGGCGTCGCCGGGCTGAAGAGGTTGATCTCCGTGTCGAGGTAGTTCGCCGGCTCCCGGCCGGCGACCGTGCCCCCGTCCGTCTCGTGGTCCGGTCCGTGTGGTTCAGGTCCGTCGGTTGTGTCGTCAGTCATGGTCTGACGTCGGTGACGACCCGCAGTCGCGACCTGTCGGGGTCGGCGTCGCCGACGTCCGCGGTCGGTGGCAGCGGTCCGGCTGCGGTACCGCCCGCTTCCGGCGGTCGGCGCGGGACACCGCGCTCCGACCGAACGCGCACCGCGTCGCGGTCCGGGACCTCGCGGCCGCGGTCGTCGACCGCGGCACCGTCGCGCGTCGCCCCCCACAGCGGCCACCGGCCGCGACACGTCCCCACACGCCGGGGCTCCCCCCGGGCGTCGTCACAGGTCGTCGACCGACGCCTCGGCCATCGTTCGGTGCTGCTTGATAACCCCTGCCACGGCTCCCAGTTCCCGGGAGAAAACGATTTATTTATTATTATGTATTATTCTTTGTGTATACGACGATAGTAACCGGGATAGTCGGGCGGTTCGAACTCCATCGGGCTCCCGAACAGTCTCCACGCGCCGACCGTCGTCGACGGGGGATCGACAGACCACGGCGACGGTCGTCGTGGAGGTCCCACACTGTCGGGTCGAGGACCGATCGAGGACGGTCGTGACCGAGGCCTGCCGGGGCGGGCGGGTCGAGGGTCGCGCCGACAGGTAGTTGCCCGTCGGGCCGCTTCGACGGGCATGGAACCGGGAGTCGACGTCGCGTCGCGTCGGGCCGCGGCGCGCGACCGCTGTGAGGCACTTCGGGCCCAACGGGAGGCGGACGGCCGGCTCGACGAGGGGCTCGTTCGCGCCCGCGGGGACGCCCATCGGGACCTCGCGGTCGTCGCGCTGCGCGCCGACGGGATCGAGGCGGCACGACCGGCGGTGCTCGACGCCGTGGACTGGCGACTCCGGCTCGTCGACCGGCTCCGCGCGCGAGACGTGTCGGACGAGAACTGGGCTGGTGTGCCGGACAGGGGCTGGGCTGGCGTGTGGGATCGCGCGGCGTCCGCCGGGACCGACGACCGTCCCGACGGCTCGCCGGTCCCGCTCGAGGAGGCCCTCTGGCTGGCCTGCACGCTCGCCGATCCGACGGTCGTCCGACCGGTCGCGCGGGAGGTCCTGGCGG
>Ga0207797_1001098_pt1 | contig 20031 bp, 14 predicted proteins | sample PRCRCaboRojoPR_6_FD_187275 | JGI IMG/M metagenome (GOLD analysis project Ga0207797, IMG submission 187275) | Marine sediment microbial community from Cabo Rojo, Puerto Rico - PR CR 10% Liquid 1 (SPAdes) | ecosystem: Environmental > Aquatic > Marine > Coastal > Sediment | place: Cabo Rojo, Puerto...
CTGGACTGGACCAATTTCCGCTTGTAAAAGAACTTTCAGAATAATGTTATTCTTTCAAGAAACGTGGTAGAACCGCTCAAATTTGGTTAAAGTTGAAAATTTCCGCCTTTTGGCAGAAAATGTCAATGGGTTCGCTTCGTATGAGTTAGGCGGGTATTTTTTTAGTTTGACTTGGAAATCTTCTGCTGTTATTTTAGACTGTGGTTGATTTATAATGAAAAAATGGAAAATAATCCTTGCTGGCTTTGTAGCGGTAGTGATTTTGGGTGTGGTCGTTAGCGTTTATTTCGTCAATCAGCGTAATTTTAACAAACTCGCCGAGCAAGGCGAGCGGGCCAACGTATTGTTGATGGGTCTAGATTACGTCGAAGGAAGTAGCAGGAGCGATACCATGATGGTGGCCAGTCTAGACCCTGATTCCGGTGGCGTCAAATTGATCTCCATCCCTCGGGATATGTATGTCAAATATCCTCGCGGGGACTTTTTGCGCATCAACGCGGCCTATACTAGAGGGGGAGAGAAGTTGGCTCGACAGGTGGCTTCCGACCTCTTGGGGTTACCTATCCATTTTTCCGTAATCTTGGACTATGAAGGTTTCAAGGAGCTAGTGGATGCCATTGGCGGGATCGAGATAAATGTGGAAAAGAAGCTCGAATATCACGATACCGCGGCTAGCCCGCCCCTCCATATAAATATTGAGCCGGGTCAACAGGTATTGCAGGGGGGCAAGGCCTTAGGCTATATCAGGTATAGAGGCGGGGGAAGTGATTTGGTTCGAATAGAGCGGCAGCAAAAGTTTTTGAAAGCGCTATTAAAGCAGGACATCAACCTGAGGGATTGGAAGGAATTGAAGGCCCTCATCGATACGGCTCGCAAATACGTAAAGACTAACCTTTCCATGGTCGATATGTACGACTTGGGTAAGGCTTTCAAAGAGATCCAGATGGAAGATATCTCCATGGTCACTCTGCCGGGCAGAGCTGCGATGGTGGGGGAGAAGAGCGTCCTTCAACCTGATATAGTCGGCGTCAGGGAAATAGTGGCCGAACAGGTGCTTGACGTGGACTTACTTACTCGATCGGACGTTCAGCTGGTGGTCCTCAACGGGGAAGGAGGTACCTGGTTGGCTCACAATGCCGCTACCAAATTGGAAAAGATGGGTTTTGAAGTGGTAGAGACCAATAACGCCGACCGATTTGATTATTCCGAAAGTTACATAGTACAATTAAATGATGACGAGAAGGTCTCTTCCTTGCTCGCTCGCGCGGTAGACTTGGATACTAAGGTGGTGGCCAAAGAGGAGTTTTCCTCCACGATAGAGGATTTGAAACAGGCTGGTACAAATATACCGGAAGACGCTGATCTAATATTTATCTTAGGAAAGGGGTCTAACAAGTTTGTCTCCTAAAGCTTTTAAATCGGTAGAAGCAGTAAAATCCTTGGAAGAAGAGGAAGTGCAAAACTTAACTCGAGCGATTGAATTGGTGGAAGAGAAAAAGGGTTACAACCTCGCTCTTTTGGATATGAGAGAAACTTCTCTCCCGACCAGTTTCTTCTTGCTGGTCGACGGCGATAACCCCAAACAGGTGAAGGCGATAGCGGAAAACGTCATCGGCGAATGGGATAGGGAATTGTACGGTAAGGAAGGACTGGGGAATAACTCTTGGGTCGTGCTGGACTACGGCGATCTATTGATCCACGTTTTCCAGGAGGACGTTAGGACTTTCTACGATCTCGACGGTCTGTGGAGCGATTGTCTTTTACCCATCGAAGACCTTTCTTGATAGTTGTCCCTATATCCTCTTCGCCCTTGATACAGTTGCAACCCTACCTATTTTTCCGAACCGGGTCCCAAAGATCGGCGAAGCAATTGTTTGTTCTTATAGAAGTAGTGAAGTCCCGATATAAGGGCCAGAGCCACCCCGAGGTAGATCAAAGCGGGTTGAACTACCCGGGGCAGGTTAATTCCCCATCCTCTTTTCGCTAGAATGGCGACGATGAGGACTATATGTGACACCGTCTTGACCTTACCCCAGCTACTGGCGGAGATTACCACCCCTTTAAGGATTGCCAGTAGCCTAAGCCCGGTGACAAGAAACTCTCTTCCCACGATTAAGATCACTGGTGCTGCTCCCACCTCCCTCAACTCGACAAAACAGACCAGGGCCGCTATGATCAATAATTTATCGGCGATCGGATCGGCGAATTTGCCGAAGGGGCTTACTTGATCACGGCTCCGGGCCAGGTAACCGTCCAAGAAGTCCGAGAGGGAAGCGACGAGAAAGATGTAAAGGGCTATCTTCCCTGATCCTGTAAGTAGAAAAAAGACCAGGGGGGGAATGCTGGCCATCCGTAGCAGCGTTATCTTGTTTGGTAGATTTAGGTCACGCATGAAATCCCGGTCCTTCTCCCCGATGGGCGCTTTCAAGCCTGGGGCAGCCAAAGGCGCATCGCGCCCGGTTTTCTGTTGGCCCAGAGATGATAGGGTATCGCCCGTAGTTCGGCAGGTCTCTCGGCTTCAGTTTTCTTTCCCTTTTCTTCGTATAGACGGTTTTCTCCTTTCCGCCCCACCCCTTTCGCTTCCAGTACTATAGTACCCCCCAGCAACTCTTCCTGGAAGGAGGTTTCGATCGGTTTCTCAGCGTCCAGGGCCAATGAAAAGAGATCGACATCTTCCTGGTCCACTTCCTCTATGCAGTAAAGGAGTGGTCCTCGCCCCAGCGCGACCAGACCCTCGTCGTTGGTCACCCTCGGATGAGCCCCTAGCCGCCTAATCGGCATGGGCAAAAGGAGCTCAATAGTATCCCCTTCCGCCCAGCTCCGCGAAATTTCGCAGTACTCTCCCGGTTTCCCCTCTTCCCAGTGCCGATCTCCCATGGATATTTTAGCTTCTTCCGCCCAGCTCGGTATTCTCAAATGTAGGCTAAACTGGGGAGGGTTCTCTCCTTCAAAACACAATTCTTCCATCCTTAATCTTATTTGGCCTTCCCAGGGATAGTCCGTTTCCTGAATTAAGCGAAACTCCAGTCCGTCCATTTCCACTTCTACTGAGCTGGCGGCGTAATGATGAACGTAGAGCCCCTTTTCCTCGCCTTCTTCCACCTTCCCGTATAAATAGCCAGGTAGTGAGCCAAGCAGGCGAGCCATATTGGGTGGGCAGCAGGCCGTGTGATCCCAGTGTTTACTCGTCCTTTGGTTGGAACCGCGGTGATCCCTTCCGATTTCCTCGCCCCCATCGTGCTCCAAGGGGTTCGTATAAAAGTACCTTAAACCGTCCAGAGAGACGCCGCTCAACAGACCGTTATAGAGAGTTCTCTCCATTAAGTCGCCGTAGCGGGCCTCGCCGGTCAGGGAGAGCATGCGCCAGTTCCACATGAAGGAAGCGATCGAAGCACACGTCTCATAGTAGCCCGTCCTGTTCGGTATTTCGTAAGGGGCTCCAAAAGATTCTCCCTGATATCGTGAGCCGGCTCCGCCGGTTATGGCCATCTTCCGACGAGCGAAATCGTCCCACTGACTGAGCAGGGTTTCGAAAAGCTGTTCGTCTCCGTCTTCCGCATAGAGGTCGGCCATTCCGGAAGATAGGTATAGTTGTCGCACGGCGTGTCCGGCCATGTAAGTCTGTTTCCTTATCGGCAAATGATCTTGAATGTATTTGCTGCCGTCCAGGGCGGGCGGCGTCTGTCCCCGTTCTTCTAGAAAGAATCGGGCCAGGTTTAAGTATTTTTCCTTCCCCGTCTCCCGAAAGAGCTCGACCAGGGCCATCTCTACTTCCGGATGACCAGCCGTGCCCGACTCCCCTTCCGGCCCGAACTTTTTGCAGATCAGGTCCGCCCAGCGTCTGGCTACTTCAAAGAGGCGCTCGTCGCCGGTGACCCGCTTATGAGCCAAGGCGGCCTGGATCAGGTGTCCCCCGCAGTAGAGCTCATGTCCGTGATCGAGGTCCGCCCATCTCTCCCCCTCTTTTTCAAAGAGAAAGGTCGTATCCAGGTAACCGTCACTTTCTTGACTTTCGGAGATCAGCTCGATCAGGTGGTCGAGTTTTTCCGCCAGTTCCGATTGGGGATGGTCGACTAAGTCGTAGCTGAGTCCTTCGATCCATTTGTAAACGTCCGAATCCGCCGCCAGGTGAGGTGAAATCTCCCCCTCCATCCGTCCACTGGCAATTCGAAAGTTGTCTATCCTGCCCGTCCGTTCACACTCTTCGTATTGATGGGGCAAGGAATTTTCATGGTTGGTCTCTCTTCTATCGGCTAAGACCGAACCGTGTAAAGTGACTTTATCCATCGCTATCGGTTTGATTTTGGTCTGTGGGCTCGCTGAAAAATCCGTCATCGTAATCATTTTCTTTCTCTCTCCTTGATTGAACTGTGAAAGGTTAATTCATTGAAACGAAGCGGACCATCCGTCCTATCAGGAAAATTACCCGAAAAAGCCTCGGAAATCAAAGTTAGAAAAGTTCTCGAGAAAGATAATTGGACTCTGTATCGTCTAGGGAAGTCGTCTTGAGCTAAAAGCTGGGCTCATATATACTTAATCGACTTCGTCTTTGCGGTTCGTGATTGATCTCCCGCTTCTTTGTCTTTGTTTGTTTCCGGAAGAATCAGCTTCATTCGAGGAACCCTTCGCCGTCCATGGAAAGGAGGAAACAGCGTTGAGCGTAAAATTTCACAATACTTTGACCGGAGAGGAAGAGGAGTTTGTCCCCTTGGAAGAGGGGAAAGTGCGCATGTATTGTTGCGGTCCGACGGTCTATGACTATTTCCATATCGGCAATGCCCGCACCTTCATCATATTTGACGCTCTCCGAAGATATCTGGAATTTCGGGGCTATCAGGTCACTTTCGTCCAAAACGTGACCGACGTGGAAGACAAGATAATAAACAAGGCGAATGAGGAGGGCAAGGAGCCGGAAGAGGTCGCGAGCAAGTATAAAAAAGCCTATTTCGAGGATCTGGAGAAATTGGGCGTTAAGCGAGCCGACCTCAATCCGGAGGTGACGGAACATATCGAGGAGATAATCGAACATGTCTCGGCCCTGCAAGATGCCGGTTATGCCTATCAGGTGGAGGGCGACCTCTACTTTCGAGTGCGTCAATTCTCCGATTACGGGAAACTTTCCGGAAGGAAACTTGAAGATCTCCGCAGCGGCGCCCGGGTAGAGGTCGACGAGCGCAAGGAGGACCCGCTTGATTTCGCCCTCTGGAAGGAATCGGGGCCGGAGGAGGTCGGCTGGGATAGCCCTTGGGGCAGAGGCCGGCCCGGCTGGCATATAGAATGCTCCGTGATGAACCTCCACTCGCTGGGGGAGACGATCGATATCCATGCCGGGGGCTCCGACTTGGTGTTTCCCCACCACGAAAACGAGATCGCTCAGGCCGAGGCGAAGACGGGCAAACAATTCGTCCGCTACTGGCTGCATAATGGACTGTTGAGGATCGACGGGGAGAAGATGTCCAAGTCGCTGGGCAATTTTGAATACGCCCGGGAGGTCTTGGAGAGGCACGACAAGGAGACGATCCGCTTCTTTTACTTCTCCACCCATTACCGCAAGCCGCTCAATTTTAGCGAAGAGGCGCTGGAGGAAGCGGCCCGTTCCGTGGAGCGGGTCTACAATTTATTCGGCGAAGTGGAGAAGGACTACGGAAGTTTCTTCGAAACCCCCGAGGGGGATCTCGCTTCGCTGCAGCCAGAAAGCGAAGCGGGCGCCGAATTCCTGCGCTACTTGAAGGGAGTGAGGCAAGAGTTTATCAATGTGGTGGACGAAGATTTCAACACTCCCGGGGGGTTAGGCGTGGTCTTTGAACTGGTCAAAAGGATCAACAAGTTGCGAAGGGAAGAGCCGGAGGAGGCGGAACTAATTGAGCGAGGGGCGGCCGAGGTAAGGCAATTGGCCCAGCCGTTGGGACTTTTTCAGGGCAGAGAGGCCCCCTCTCTGGACGAGAAGGCGGAAAGGTTGCTGGAATTGCTGATAGAGGTTAGAGAGGAGTTGAGAGAGGAAAGGCAATGGGACCTTGCCGACCGGATCAGGGATGAATTGGAGGGGATGGGGATTGAATTGAAGGACGGGGAGGAGGAAACGGCTTGGTTTCTAAAGGATCGATGAAGTTTTGAAAAACTTGTATTTGCAAATAGGAACCTAGCTTCACTAAAATTTTATGAATTTGCGGTCATAAAACCCAAACGCAGTTCCATAGCTTTCGCAGTTGACGTTGGACCTAAGTATTGGATATTGTATTGAAGTCCGTAGTTTGGGTTGAACTTTGTAACCTTGAACGTTTTTGGGAGGTGGTAGAGATCAGAAAAAACTTGTGGTTTTCGCTGGGAGATCCCGATAGACCAATTTATTTTTAAGGAGGTCAGATATGAGTTTTAAGTCGAAGTACGTCCTTTTGTCGTTCACCTTAACCCTAATTTTGGCTTTCTCTCTGGTCGCTTCTTCCCGTTCGATCGCCGAGCTGGAGAATATGGTAGATACGGAGATGATCCCCGAAGTGCGGCAGGCCGCCGCCATGGCTTTGGGCGAGAAATATAAGGAAAGCGACATGACCCTCTCGGAGCTGGAGGAAATCGCCACTACTGCTACTAGAAAGGAAACTCGTCAGGCGACCGTCCCCGCTCTAGCCCAGCGCTATGCCGACGTGACCGCTATAGGCTCCTCCGCCGCCGCTCAGACGCAGGCTAAGGAGCTGCAGGGGAGGTTGATGGAGACGGAATCGGCCCCGCTGAAGGAGGCCATGGGAGACGCTTTAACCTCCTTTTTCGTCGCCTTCAACATCAACGGCGTCGAGGGTTACGGGGTTAAAGATTTGGAAAAGACGATCGAAGAAAGCGAATGCGGCACGTTGAAAAAGGCCGCTGCCGAAGCTTTGGCTTCCATCTATCCCAATTCCAAAGGCGCCGACGAGCTGGAGACCATGATCAAAGAGACTGAATCCGAGCTGATCAAGGAAGCCGCGGCAAAAGCTCTCGCCTTGCTTTATTCCAGCCCGATGTCGCCCGTCCTCTCGGTGGAAGATTTGCAAAAAATGGCGACCGACGAAGATCTAGGTCAATGGATGAGGAAGGCGGCCGGGATGGCCTTCGGCAAACTTGCGGACCAGGAGATGACTATAGCGGAACTTGAGACACTGGCTAAAAATCCGCCCACGCCTCAGCTGGGAATGGGAGCCAGTGCAGCTCTTGCCCGGGCCCTTAAGGAATCGGACAAGACGGAAAACGAGCTGCTCAATATGATTGCCCCGGTCAGCGGCGTAGGCTCTTCCTATTACCGGGAAGCCCTTGTCCAGGCCTTGGCCGATAGGTTTGCTCTTTAGTCGGAGTTTTGCAGAGCTCTAGGACTCATTAAGGAGGTTAAAAGTGCGTAAAACAATTGCAGTCGTCTTGAGTTTGAGTCTAATATTTTCACTCTTCTCCTTTGTTCTTTTGGCCAGGGAGGAACACGTACCGGCCGAACCTTTGGTTGTACCTATAGGGCAGAAGGACGATCTCTGGGAGATGGAAGAACTTTCCCCGGGCAAACCGGGCGGAAGCGTAACCTACGCGGCAGCTTCCCTGCCCAAGACCTTCAATGGCCTGATAGCGGATGAGACCTCTTCCACCGACGTGACAGACGAAATCATGGGCTCCGGTTTGACGGCCGTAAACCCGGCCAACGGCAAGACGGTGCCGGCCTTCGCCAAATCTTGGGAGATCTCCGAGGACAAGAAGACCTATACCTTCCATTTGAGGAAGGGGTTGAAGTTCTCCGACGGAAAACCGTTGACGGCCGACGACGTCATCTTTACCTACAAGAATTTGATCTTCAACGAAAAAGTGGATACCGACATGCGCGACGTGCTCAAAGTCGGAGGGGAGTTGCCTACGGTGGAGAAAGTGGACGAAGATACGGTCAAGTTCACCACGCCGACGGTATTCGGTCCCTTCGTCAGACAGGTCAGTACGGCCATCTATCCCAAGCATCTCCTGGGAGAGGTCTCCGTGGAGAAATTCAACAGCGCCTGGGGCCGTCAGGTGGCCACCGAGAGTCCGGAGAAGATCGTCGGCGCCGGACCTTTCCGCTTGAAGAAGTTCACCCCGGGCCAGCAGGTAGTGCTGGAACGCAACCCCTACTATTACAAGGTCGACGCCGAGGGAACCCAGCTGCCCTACCTCGACAGCTACGTCGTGTTGAAGGTGGAGGATCTGGACGTCTCCTTGCTCAAGTTCAAAAACCACGAAACGGACGTCTTGAATGCCAGGGCACAGGATATCCCCTTCCTGCTTCGTAACGCGGAGCGTGAGGATTGGAACGTAATCATCAACAAGGGGCCCTCCGGCGCCCCCGCCGGCACGGACTTCCTCACTTTCAACTGGGACGCCAAGAAGGAAGCTCTGGCGGACGTTTTCAGCGAAGCCAAGTTCCGCCGGGCCGTCTCCCACGCCATCAACAGGTCCGAGATGATCGACATTATCTTCAACGGTCTGGCCATCGCCCAGGATAGCCCCATCTCACAGCTTTCTCCCTACTACAACCCCGAGGCGGGCCAGGTCTATCCCAAAGAATACGATCCGGAGCAGACCAGGAAGTTGTTAAACGAGCTGGGACTGAAAGACACCGACGACGACGGCGTCCGCGAGCTGCCTGACGGGAAAGACCTTTCCTTTGAAGTGATGACCAATAAAGGAAATACACAGAGGGTCGACATCGGCAACATGATCATGAACGACCTGAAGCAGGTCGGGATCGACATGCAGCTCAACCCGATCGACTTCAACTCTTTGGTCCAGCGGCTGCTTTCGGGGGAGTATCAGGGCGTCATCATCGGCCTGATCGGCGACCCGATCGAGCCCAATTCTATGGCTAATACCCAAAAGTCCACGGGTGGGCTGCATTTCTGGCACTTCGGGGCCAAGGAAAACCCGACCGAGGCGGAAAAAAGGATCGACGAACTCTTCAAGCAGGGCGTCCAAAATATAGGCGTGGAGGACCGCCGTCCCTACTACGACGAATTTCAGACGGTCTTTGCCGAGACCGTGCCCGTCATCTATACTGCGGCGGAGGTCTATCTGTACGCCCACGGGGAATCCGTTCAGAATACGGCGACCTTCAGCCCGCTCGGTTCCTTCCTCGGTCACTGCGAGTACGTCTGGAAAGTCCAGGATTAAGCCCTTAGACTTGTCTTAGTTGAGTTTCACAGGGGCTTAATTTGAAGTTTAGCTCGATAAGATTTAAGGGAGGAAAAGGGAAGATCAGCTGGGATTTCCTCCCAGCTGATCTCCTTTTTGATCCATGCTATCTTACGTCATCAGAAGGGTCATCTACATCATACCCACCTTGGTCCTAGTTTCAATTATTTCCTTTGCCGTAATTCAGCTGATCCCGGGCAACTACCTGACCACCCACTCCCTCGATCCGACCATAAGCCGGGAAAGGATAGAGCAACAAAAAGAGCTATTGGGGCTTGATCAACCCCTCTGGGTCCGCTACTGGAAGTGGGTCAAGGGAATCTTCTTGCGGGGGGATCTGGGATACTCTTTCGCCAACTACGCCCCCATAGGTAGCGTGCTCTTTAAAGGGAGGTTGGGTTATACCGTCTTTTTGGGTCTATGTACGTTGACCTTTACCTATCTATTTTCCATCCCCATCGGCATCTATTCCGCCACCCATCAGTACGCGCCCTCGGACCATTTCTTTACCCTGTTGTCTTTTTTGGGCCTCTCTATTCCCAACTTTTTTCTCGCCTTGGTGCTCCTTTACCTGCTGGCCGGGATATTTGAAGTGGGGCCCTCTCTCGGAGTCGGGGGCCTTTTCGTGCAGAAATATATCTCCCAGCCCTGGTTCAACGGGGCCGTTCCCAACTGGGCCAAGATCGGCAATTTCTTCTGGCACGTCTGGCCCTACGTGATAGCCGTGGGTACGGCGGCCATGGCCGGCGTCGTCCGCCTGATGAGGGGGCAGATGCTTGAGTTCATGAATAGGCAGTTCGCCCAGACGGCTCGGGCCAAGGGGCTGGCGGAAAATATCATCACCTACAAACACGTCTTTCGCAACGCCATCAACCCCTTGATCACCGGGTTTGGCTATTCTTTTCGGACCATGGTCTCCGGGTCGTTGATTACGGCCATCGTTTTGGGCGTGCCCACCGTAGAGCGGGCTTACTGGAACGCCTTACAGCAGCAGGACGAACAGGTGATCATGGTCGGGTTGACTTTCTTTGCCTTTATGCTCTTGTTTGGCAATCTGGTCGCCGACATTTTGTTGGCTTGGGCCGATCCTCGCATTCGTTATGATTGAATTGACAAGGAAGGAGTAATATAGAGATGCAAAAAGGAAGAAGGGGCGAAGAAGAGGTTTCCGAACTGGGAGATAGAGTCGGTGGTTCGAAAGAATCAGCCTCCCAGTGGGAGTTGATGTGGCGTAGGTTCAAGCGGCACAAGGCCGGCCAGGTGGGGGGAGTGATAATCCTGGTAGTCTCCACCCTCGTATTCATGGCCAACTTTTTAGGCCCCTATCACTATGCCGTCCAGCATCGCAGATATTCCAACGCGCCGCCGACCGATATTCATTTTTTGGACGAGGGGGGACTGGCCTGGCCCTACGTCTACAAGACCACCTCCGAGCTAAACGAAAACTACCGCCGCGTCTTCAAGGAAGACAAAAGCGAGAAATATCCGATCAAGTTCTTCGTCAAAGGGGAGAAGTACAGTTTTTGGGGCCTATTCGAAAGCAGGATTCATCTATTTGGGACGGGCACTAAGGAAGCCCCCATCTTTCCTTTCGGCACGGACAAGTTCGGTCGGGATATCTTTACTAGGACTCTCTGGGGTGGATGGGTTTCCCTGTTGATCGGTCCCTTCGCTTTAATTACGACTCTAGTTATAGCCATCCCCATCGGATTGATCTCGGGTTACTTCGGCGGCACGGTCGACATGTTGATCCAGCGGCTGACCGAAGTGGTGATGGCTTTCCCCAAGCTGCCCCTCTGGTTGGCTCTGGCCATGATCTTTCAAGGGCTGCCCTCCGCCTACCGCTTTTTCTTCATCGTGGCCGTCTTCTCTTTCGTCGACTGGACCAGCCTGTCCCGGACGCTGAGAGGTCTGGTGCTGTCCGCCCGGGAGCAGGACTATAGCATGGCGGCCCGAGCCTCCGGAGCGAGCACTCCACGGATCATGTTCAGACATATCCTGCCCAACACCATCTCTTACCTGATGGTCGCTTCCACTCTGAGTATACCGGGCTGGATCATCGGCGAGGCCAGCCTCAGTTTTCTGGGATTGGGGATCAAGGAACCGCAAACGAGCTGGGGGTTGTTGCTCAATCAGGCCAGCAACATCCAGTCGCTGGTTTCCTACCCTTGGTTGATCATCCCGGGAGCCTTCATCGTGGTGACGGTGCTGGCCTTCAACTTCTTGGGCGATGCCGTAAGGGACGCCGCCGACCCCTTTGCCACGATCGGGGACGAGGAATAGGTTCAAGCTTTCAGATAGTCCAACAATCTCTCTTCCAGTTCGGCGAAAGGAACCCCGTAAATACCTGCTACCGCATCGATCAAGGATTTTTCACCTTGCAGGGGGCTCGTCGATCTCCACAGTTTGAGAAACCGCTCCGCTCCCCCTGTCTCCAGAAGATAGGCGACGAAGGCCCGGGCCTGGGCCTTCCCCTTTCCTTCGGAGATAGTCAGATCCCTTAAAGATATCCAGCTTCCCTCGCGGGCTATTTCGCGCCCCCGCTGGAAAGGATCCCCGGTCCATTTCAGGTAGCTTTTCAGACCTTCCTTCAGTAGGGCCGAATAGGAGAGCGTTCGGCTCAAGGAGTCTACTCCCGCCCGGGCCAGCAAACTCCGCAGTTCGCTTGGGGAGGAGAAAAAACCCGTCCATCGGGGACGGACCCACTCTCGGTTTGGCAAGGAGGGCGGGTCCTCTTCCCCAAGGAAAAGGACGAATCGGTCCGGGGATGGGCGGAGGGAGTGAGTCAGTAAAGGAGTAAGCTTCTCGATGACCCTCCGGCCGCCGTCCATCAGATCGGACAAAGGAAGATCTTCCCTTCCGGCCGGGGCCGTCAGAACCAATCCGTCTTTTTCTCGCCTTTCTCCTCCCTCATAGATTTCCAGCAGCTGGCTTAAGGGGGCGACTGAATCGCGAAGGCCTGCTTCAAAGTCACCGGACAGTCCGTTCAAAATTTCCCCGGCTTTCCCCAGATCGCCCCGGTAAAACTGCAGCCAGGCCAAGACGACCCCTCTTTTCCCCTCCAGCTCTTGACCGACTTCCTTTTTCAATTCGATCTCCGCTTGATCGTATTTGCCGCGGCTCAGGAATTCCAGGCCACGGAAAAAGCTAAAGCGAGGATCTTTGTCCCCGATCTCCCTCAGATGGGATCTCCAGGACTGATCGATCCTTTCCAGCCCGGTTCCGTAAAAATTCTCCAATCCCTCTTCCAAGGAGGAAGCTTTCCACAATTGAGAGAAACGCCCTTTCCTTCCTACAAGCAGGAAAGAAACCAAGGTCCGGCAGCTTAAGAGGATTTCTTCCTCAAGTGAAGTCCTCCCTGCACTGCCCCTGACCAACAGGGACAAGTCGGCCAGACCGGGCGAAGCCGAAGCTTGAGGGGAGGAGAATTTATCGTAGAGTTCGTCGATCGGGCTAAGGGGGAGCTTCTCGGCCTCTTCAAGAGCCAGAAGCTCTTTCGGGGAAAACAGTTTCCTTCCCAAGGCCGCGGCCTTTACCTGGGCTAGCTGGCTGGAAGATTGAGCGCCGGCCAAAAGCTCCTGCAGCCCTTCCAACAGAAATCCTGCGGCGGGTTTGCCCCAGCCGAAGGCGGTGACGAGACGGACCAGGGGTTTGACAAAAGATCCTTCCTCCAGTAGGTCCAGTAAGGCCAGGGGAGAGTCCGTCGAGCTTCTGTTCGTAATCGCCGCTTTCAACTGACTTAAGTCCTGGTGCAGGTATACGTGAATCCTATCCGGCAGATCTTCTCGGGGAATATTTAGGCGGGATGTGATCCGATCCAGTTCCCCGTCCAGGGTCTTCAAATATTGGTCGGGGGGTTGCTGCAGTGAAACTCCCTTGCGGTAGTGGAGGGTAAAGGTAGGGCCTCTACGAACTTCCCACGGGGAAAGATAAGGTTTTAGTACGGCCGGCCAGAAATAGAAGAGAATGAAGCCGAGGATGAAAATAATGAGAGAGAAGGTGAGGAGGCCTACGAGCGCCCCCCTCACCGTCTCCCATAATCCGTTTTCGCTTTTAAACAAGACTTCTCAATACGGTTCTTACTCTTCTAGTGCCGCCTGAGCGGCCGCCAACCGGGCTATCGGTACACGGAACGGAGAAGCGCTGACGTAGTCCAGCCCGATCTCGTGGCAGATTTCGATCGAATCGGGATCGCCTCCCTGTTCCCCACAGATGCCGATGGAAATATCCTCTCGCGCGCTCTTCCCTTTCTCTACGGCCATTTCCATCAGCTGGGCCACGCCGCCGGGATCGATGGATTGGAAGGGGTTGTCCTCCAGCACGCCTTCCTCGGTATAGGTGTCCAAGAACTTGCCCGCATCGTCCCTGCTGTAGCCGAAGGTCATCTGGGTCAGGTCGTTCGTGCCGAAGGAGAAGAACTCGGCGTCTTCGGCGATTTCGTCGGCCACCAGACAGGCTCGCGGAATTTCGATCATGGTACCGACCTTATAATCCAGATCCACGCCCATTTCCTCGAGGACCTCGTCCGCTACCTGCACTACGGATTCTTTGACCCGGCTCATTTCGTTCGGATGGCCTACTAAGGGGATCATGATCTGCGGTTGGACGTCGACGCCCTCTTCCTGCAGTTCGGCTCCGGCCCGTACGATGGCCTCGACCTGCATTTCGTAGATTTCGGGCATCGTTATCCCCAGCCGGCAACCGCGATGGCCCAGCATCGGGTTGAATTCGTGGAGGTTGTCCGCCTTGGTCTTGATCGCTTCGGCCGACTGTCCCGATTTTTTCGCCAAACTTTGGATCTCCTCGTCTTCTTCGGGCAAAAATTCATGCAGCGGCGGGTCCAACAGCCGAATGATGACGGGCAGGCCCTCCATCGCCTTCAGAATTCCGTAGAAATCGCTTTCTTGGAATTCGGCCAGCTCTTCCAGATATTCCTCTCTTTCCTCCCTGTCCTCGGCCAAGATTGTCTGCTGCATCAGCGGTAGGCGCTCCTCGCCGAAGAACATATGCTCCGTTCTGGTCAAGCCGATGCCTTCGGCGCCGAATTGGCGGGCTCGCTCGGCGTCCTCGGGGGTGTCCGCATTGGTCTTTACGCCCAGTTGCCTTACCCTATCGGCCCATTCCATCAACTTCTGGAAATTCTCGTCCATCTTGGGCTCGACCGTGGGAACCTGCCCCAGCATCACTTCGCCGGTACTGCCGTCGATGGAGATGTAATCGCCTTCCTCCACCACTTGTCCGTCTACCTCGAACTTTTTCTCTTCGTAGTCTATCTCCAAGGACCCACAGCCGGCGACACAGGGCTTGCCCATGCCCCTGGCCACTACGGCGGCGTGAGAAGTCATTCCGCCGCGGGAGGTAAGGACGCCCTGAGCGGCCTCCAGTCCGTGAATGTCTTCCGGAGAGGTCTCCGTGCGGACCAGGACCACTTTCTCTCCATTGTCTCTAGCTTCTACCGCTTCATCGGCGGTGAAGATCACTTCGCCCACGGCGGCGCCGGGCGAGGCGTTGATACCCGTGGCCAGCACTTCTTTGTCCGCCTCTTCGTCGAAGGAAGGGTGCAGCAGCTGGTCGAGCTGTTCCGGGTCCACCCGGTTGATGGCGGTTTCCTTATCGATCAATCCTTCTTCGACCATGTCCACGGCTATCTTGACCGCGGCCTTGGCCGTCCTTTTACCCGTCCTGGTCTGCAGCATATAGAGGTCGCCGTTTTCGATCGTAAATTCGACGTCCTGGACGTCCTTGTAGTGGGCTTCCAGGGTGTCGAAGATCTCTTCTAGTTCGGCCCAGGCTTCAGGCATATCCTCCTTCAGTTCGGAGATGTCTTTCGGCGTCCTGATACCGGCCACCACGTCTTCGCCTTGGGCGTTCCTCAAATATTCGCCGTAATGGGCTTTTTCCCCTGTCGAGGGGTTACGGGTGAAGGCGACGCCGGTGGCGGAATCCCTGCCCGTATTGCCGAAGACCATCGTCTGTACGTTCACGGCCGTGCCCAGAGTGTCTTCCGACAGGTCGCTTATCTTGCGGTAACGGATGGCTCTGGGATTGTTCCAGGAGCCAAATACGGCGTCGATGGCGCCCCAGAGCTGGTCCATCGGATCTTCGGGAAACTCTTCGTCCAAGTTTTCCTCATAGATCCGTTTGAATTCCTCTGCCACTTCCTTTAGATCTTCGACGGCCAAGTCCGTGTCGTTTTCCGCCCCTTTCTCTTCCTTTATCTCTTCCATGGCCACGTCGAACTCTCTGGCCTCTATACCTTTGACGACCTCGCCATACATCTGAATCAGACGGCGGTAGGCATCCCAGCCGAAGCGGGGATTGTCCGTCTTGTCGATCAGTCCTTGCAGGGTCTCCTCGTTCAATCCTACATTTAAGACTGTATCCATCATTCCGGGCATGGAGACGGCGGCGCCGGAACGGACCGAGACCAAAAGCGGGTCCTCCGCGTCGCCAAACTCCTTGCCGTTTACTTCCTCTAGTTCTTTTAGGTTTTCTTCCACCTCGGTTTCCAACTCCGGCGGATAAGTCTCCTCGTGATCGTAGTAATATTGACAGACTTCCGCGGAAATGGTGAAGCCCGGCGGGACGGGGATGCCTAGATTGGTCATCTCCGCCAGGTTGGCCCCTTTACCGCCTAGGATTTCTTCCAATTCTCCGCTTCCATCCGCGTTACCGTCGCCGAAAAAGTAGACGTATTGCACAGTTAACCTCCCAGATTAAAGATAGGTTTCAGTTTTGATTTAATTTGATCGGCCAATGAACTACTCGAATAAGGCCTCTATAAACTGGTCTTTGTCGAAAGAATGCAGATCTTCTGCACTTTCACCTACTCCAATGAACTTTACCGGCACGGAGAACTTTTCCACTATGGGGAAGATGACCCCACCCTTGGCCGTGCCGTCCAGCTTGGTCAATACTATTCCCGTCAGTCCCAGCGCTTCGTCGAACTTTTCCGCCTGGGAGATGCCGTTTTGCCCGTTCGTGGCGTCGATGGTCAATAATTTCTCGTCGGCGGGCCGGTTCAATTTGCGCTCGACCACGCGGTCGATCTTTTTCAGTTCCTCCATCAGGTTATGTTTGGTCTGCAATCGGCCGGCCGTATCTATGAAGAGTAGATCGGAGCCGTTTTTTTGGGCGTGATCCAAAGCGTCGTAAGCCACGGCGGAAGGATCGGCCCCGATATCGTGGCTGATCACCGTCGCTCCGACCCTATTCCCCCATTCCTCGAGCTGCTCGATGGCGGCGGCGCGGAAAGTGTCCGAAGCGGCAAAGACGACCTCTTTGCCCTGAGCGATGTACTTTTGGCCCAGCTTGGCCGCCGTAGTCGTCTTTCCGGATCCATTGACGCCCGTTATCAGCACCACTGTCAGGGCGCCGTCTGCCCGTAACTTCATCTCCCCTTCCGCACCCGCCAACCGGCGATGCAATTCCTCCTGCAGCAAGTCCCTCAGTTCCGACGGTTCGGTCGCCCCTTTCTCTTCCACCTTTTCCTTGACCGAGTCGATAATTGACATGGCCGTTTCCGCGCCGAGGTCCGAAGTGACCAATAACTCCTCGATTTCGTCGATTAATTCGGGTTCTATGCTGCGGTAGCTCGAGATTACCGACTCGATTCGACCGATTAGGCTATCCCGAGTCTTTTTTAAACCTTCTTTTAATCTGTCAAACCAACTCATCTCGGTTAAAATTTCCTCCCCGGTTGATTTTTAAGCCGTCTTCCAAATCCAAAGCCAGCTGCAAGTTACATCTCCTCCGGTGCCGCCACTCCCAGCAAATTTAGAATTTCCTTGAGAGACAGTTGAACGGCCCGACAAAGGGCAAGGCGCCCCCGGCGTAAGGAGTCATCTTCTGCCAGAACCCGGTATTTGTTGTAATACCTGTGGAATTGGGCCGCCAGGTCCTCCGCGTAATTGGTCAGGTAATGGGGAGCGAAGTCGTAAGCGGCGGAGGAGATAATGCCGGGTAAGCGATCCATCTTCTTTATCAGTTCCAGTTCCTCCTCCTTGTCGAGGCTTTCCAGGGGAACTCCTTCCCAATCGTAAATTTCCTCCTCCATTCCCGCCTTGCGGAAGATACTCGCGATCCGCGTATGGGCATACTGCAGGTAATAGACGGGGTTGTCCATGGATTCCTCTTTGGCCAGGTCGTAGTCGAATTCCAAGTGACTCTCCGGTTTGCGGTCGGCCATGAAGTAACGCACCACGTCGGAACCCAGGTCTTCTACTAGTTCTCCGAGAGTTACGAATTCCCCCTTTCTGGTCGACATCCTTCTCACTTCGCCGTCCCGATATAAGCTAACAAACTGGCTGATATGCACTTCGTAGAAATCGGGGGGAAAACCCAACTTTTTCAACGCGGCCTCCATGTTTTGAACGTGCCTCTGATGGTCGGCCCCAAGGAGAACCAACGCCTTATGGAACCCCCTCTCTCGCTTGTTGAGGTGATAGGCTATATCCGGCAATAGGTAGGTGGGATCGCCGTCGCTTTTGATCAACACGACGTCCTGAGGAGCTCCTTCTTCTTCCGCCTTCAACCAGAGGGCGCCATCCTCGCGATAGACGCCGTCCCGTTCTTCCAAAAGTTTTAAGGTCTCTTCCACCGCCCCTTCTTCATGTAAAGAGGATTCTCTAAACCAATTGTCAAATTCCACTCCCAAGCTGGCCAAGTCATTTTTGATCCGCGCTATCATCTCTTGAAGACTTTTCTCTTTGAAGAAATCCTCCGTCTCTTCGTCCCATTGGGGAAAGCGATTTCCCTCGCCTTTTGCTATCTCTTCGCCCAACTCTATCAGGTAATCTCCCTGGTAGCCGTCTTCGGGGATCGATTCCTGATCGCCTAGGGCCTGTCTGTACCTCCCCCATAGAGTACGGGCCAGCAAATATATCTGTCGCCCTTCGTCGTTAAAATAGTACTCCGTACCTACCCGGTAACCAAGCCGATCGTATAGGGCGGCCAAGACGTCGCCCAACACTGCCTGTCGGCCGTGCCCCACGGTCAATGGTCCAGTGGGGTTGGAGGAGACGAACTCGACCTGCACTCGCTCTTTCTCACCTTCTTGAGCCAACGCTTCCAAGTTTTCCCCGCTCAGAATCTCCCCCAGCGCCTCCAGAAACAGGGCCTTGTCCAGGCTGAAATTTATAAAACCTGGCCCATCGACCGTAACTTCCCGAAGAAAGCGCGTATCCATTTCTTGGACTATTCTCTGGGCGATCTCCCTTGGATTGAGCTCGGTCTTCGAACCCAATTCGAGGGCCACGCTGGTCGCAAGGTCGCCGAATTCTTCGTTGTCCGGAACTTCTATCGTCGGTTCCACTTTCAATTCTTCCCAGTCGTCGATCTCCATCTCTGAAGCCAAGGAGTCCAATGCCTTCTGCAATCTTTTTTCCATTTCTGCTTTAAGCATATCTAATTTCTCATTCCTCTCTCGTTATTGTCTTTGTCGGTCGAATTAAAGGAAGGAGCCTCGGAGTTTTCTCGAGAATTTTTGTCGAGTCCCCTCCAAAATACGACGGTTCAGCCAAGCCGTGGAGACTTCTTTTGAAAGACCTAAGGAAACATATAAAACCTTGTAAATTACCTTACTTTTTATAAAGGCTAAAGAGAGGCGACGACTTAGAATAGCCTTTGAACATACGATTATAAGATAATTTTTCTAAAAGCTATTGAACTCAAACACAAAAATATTTCCAAGGTTTTATACAGTAGAAAAACCCAAACGAATTAGGAAGGTGATGAAAGCAACGGGGCAGGCGCGAAAATTATGGGAGGGAAAGAAACCCCCGCCTACCTCGGCCATTAATTTCGACGAAACTGCAAAATTATATCCCCTCATTCCTCCTGCAGGTTGATGATAAACTTGATTCCCGTTTTCTCCTGTCCTTCTATCTCCAAGTCGATGAAACCGGGTATGGCGACGAGCCTGTCCTCTCCCCCATCTACCAACCTTCTGGCGATTGCTATGGCCTTAACGGTTTGATTGACTGCCCCAGCACCGATAGTGTGCGCTTCGACGATACCGTCTTTTTCGATTGCGCCGGCAATTGCTCCGGCTACCGAATTTGGGTCGGAACTAGAAGCGACCTTTAAAATCTCCATTCCCGTACCTCCTATTCTCTACCCTGCCATTGGTTTTGAACAATGGGGACGCTCTTTGAACCCCTGCACAACGTCGGAAGAATGACAACCATAAAGTCAAGCCTCTATATAAAACCTTGTAAATAACCTTACATTTATTTTTATACGTTCAGGCGAGTTGATGATTCCAGATTGCCATTGGATGGATAATTATGAGGGCATTCTCCTAAGATTCATTTGATCCAAACCCGAAAAATTTCCAAGGTTTCATATAGAATTGTCCAACCCCATGCACCAAGAGAGAAAAAGGCCCGAACAATTCGGCGAAATATTAATATACAACCGAGAAATTTTCAAATCGAGGTACTCTCTGCTAATAGGTGCCGCCGGCGGCGTTCGCTAGCCTCCTAACCTTCCTTAAATTCACTACGTCGGCCTCCTCGTCGTCGATCTTTTCCTTCGGCGTCTCCAGAATTAAGGGTATGTTGGTTATTTGAGAGTCGCTCAAGAATGCCCGAAAACCGCTCTCCCCTATTTCTCCTTTTCCTATGTGTTCATGTCTATCCTTCCGGGAGCCGAGTTCTCCTTTGGAATCGTTGAGGTGGATCAGGTTTAGTTTCTTCAGGCCCGGCCCCTCCTTGAAGGCTTCCAGGAGCTCCCCTACTCCCTGCCTTTTACTCAGATCGTAGCCCGCTGCGAAGCCGTGGCAGGTATCGAAACAGATGCCGAAGCGGTCGGGATATTCCAGACCTTCCAAGATATGAGTTAGTTCTTTCAAGCTAGAACCTA
>Ga0207797_1001099_pt1 | contig 20001 bp, 15 predicted proteins | sample PRCRCaboRojoPR_6_FD_187275 | JGI IMG/M metagenome (GOLD analysis project Ga0207797, IMG submission 187275) | Marine sediment microbial community from Cabo Rojo, Puerto Rico - PR CR 10% Liquid 1 (SPAdes) | ecosystem: Environmental > Aquatic > Marine > Coastal > Sediment | place: Cabo Rojo, Puerto...
CATGCTGACCGCTCCGATGCCGAGCTCCGCGGTGCGTGATGCGTGACTCGTGATGCGTGACTCGTGATGCGTGACTCGTGATGCGTGACTCGTCACGTTTTACGCATCACAAATTACGTGCACCTGGGCCCCGAACTCGAAACCCTGAACGAAAATCAGACCCAGACGAAGTTCTCGATCTGACGGGCGAGTTCCACGTCCATTTCCGTGACCTTGCCCCCGGCGTCGTGCGTCGTCAGGGCGAGGTGCACGGTGTTGTAGACGTTCTCGATCTCCGGATGGTGGTTCAGATCCTCGGCGTAGAACGACATGCGCACGAGAAAGCTAATGGCCGCCCGAAAGTCGGAAAACTCGTAGGTGGCCGTCAACTTGTCGTCCTCGTAGGTCCAGGCGTCCAGGTCTTTGAGAGCGTCCTGGATGTCGGCATCGGAAAGCGGCTCTCGGGATGGCATGGCGGCGGATTGGTTGTGTAAGATGCGTTGTGGAGGATCCGTTGTGGGGATCCGTTCTGGGGGATCCGTTGTGGGGGATCCGTTGTGTGGTGCGGTCGCGTCGTGCACGGAGTTGGGATTCCGCGCAACGCGCCGTCGTCAACGCGCAATCGGCGCCTCGTGCGTCAAGGCGCTCGGCTCCATCGAAACCGTCGGCGATTCCAGCGGGGCAACCTCCACGCGCTGCGGACCGTCGTCGACCGTGCGCGGAGCCGTGGACTGCTCGATGACGGCTGCCCGCTTCTGTTCAATCGTTTCGAGCAGGAACTGCGTGGCGGGCTCCGTCTGCCTCAAGAAAGGGTTTGGGAAGAAGCCCATCACGAACATCAGCACGACGAGCGGCGCCATCAGCACGAACTCACGCAGATTGACGTCGTCCATCTGGGCGTTGGCCTCGTCGGTCAGCTCGCCGAAGAAGGTGCGGTACACCATGTAGAGCAGGTAGACGGCGGCCAGAATCACGCCCGAAGTGGCAAACGCGACGATGATCGGGCTGTTGAGCACCGTGCTCTTGAACGCGCCCAGCAGAATCAGGAACTCGCCCACGAACCCGTTCAGGCCGGGGAGTCCGGCCGAGGCCAGCACCGTAAAGACCATAAACGTTGTGAGCACGGGGACGGACGTCGCGAGGCCGCCGTAGTCCTCCATCAGCCGCGTGTGTCGGCGTTCGTAGAGCATGCCCACGAGCAGGAAGAGCGCCCCGGTCGAGAGGCCGTGGTTCACCATCTGGATGACGGCGCCCTGCATCGCCTCCGTCGTAAACGCGAAGATGCCGAGCACCACGAAGCCGAGGTGGCTCACCGACGAGTAGGCCACGAGCTTCTTGGCGTCGGGCTGGACGCGGGCGACGAGCGCAGCGTAGATGATGCCGATGACCGCCAGGACGGCAAAGAGCACGGCGTACTCCTGCGAGGCATTGGGGAAAAGCGGCAGGCAGAAGCGCACGAGGCCGTAGGTGCCCATCTTCAGCAGGACACCGGCCAGGATGACCGACCCGCCGGTCGGCGCCTGCACGTGGGCGTCGGGCAGCCACGTGTGCAGCGGGAAGAGCGGCACCTTGATGGCGAAGGACAGCGCAAAGAGGGCAAACAGCCAGCCCTGCTGCGCGAGCGGGACGTTGTACTCCAGCAGCGTGTACCAATCGGTCGTGAAGACGCCCTGGTTCACGGCCTCGCCCGCCGCATAGCCGAGGAACAGGATCGCGACCAGCATCAGCAGCGAGCCGACGAGCGTGTACAGCACGAACTTGACGGCTGCGTAGATGCGATCTTCGCCGCCCCAGATCCCGATGATGAAGTACATCGGGATGAGCGTGAGCTCGAAGAAGATGTAGAACAGAAACAGGTCGAAGCTGACGAAAACCCCCGTGATGCCCGTCTGCAGCAGGAGCAGGAGCGAGTAGTAGCCGCGCTCGTTCGTGTCGATGTAGGTCCACGACGACAGCACGACGACCGGCCCGAGGAGCGTCGTGAGAAGGACGAGCAGCAGGTTCAGCCCGTCGATGCCTACGTAGTACTTGATGTCGAACGCCTCCGGAAACCAGGCGGCCGAGACGTCGGCCAACTGCGGCGCGGCGGCGGTGCTCACGCCGGGATCGTACCCTGCCCAGAGGCCGAGCGACAGGACGAACGTAAGCGTGGTGGTCCCGAGCGCCGTCCACCGAACTGACGAGGCATTGCGCAGAAGCGCCGCAGCGAGCGCCCCGACGGCCGGCAGGAAAATGACCAGCGACGTGAGAAAAGGGATGTTCATTTACTTGTGCGTTGTTCGTTGTCCGCGCGCATCGCTCCTCGCTGCCACGATCCGTCTATCCGAAATCCGTCTATCCGAAAACCATGAGCCCGATGACGAGCACGACCCCCACGACGAGCGCCAGTGCATAGTTCTGCACGATGCCGGTCTGGATCTGCCGCAGGGCCGCGCTAATGCCACGCGACAGGCTCGCCACGCCGTTGACCGTGCCATCCACCACTTTTTCGTCAAACGGGGCGAGTCCGTCTTTCGAGAAGGTGTCGATAAGGCCGTCGATCATGACGGTGTTGTAGACCGCGTCCCAGTTGTACTTTTGCTGCCACACCCGGTAGAGGCCTCCGAAGCGCTCCTGCAGGCGGGCGTCGAAGGCGACGCCGTGAGCAAGGTACGCAGTGCGGGCGTAGAGGAAGACGCCGACGGCGATGGCCGAACTGAGTCCGATGAGTCCCCATTCGAGGGCCAGCGGCACGTGCCCGGACAGCGCGGGCTCCGCGACCGGGCCGCCGTAGTCGGCCCCTAGGTAGTGGTGAATCCAGTTCCATTCGCCGTGGGCGATAACCGCCGGGAGCCCGAGATAGCCGACGACCACCGATCCTGTTGCCAGAATCCACAGTGGGATCGTCATCGTCGAACTCGACTCGTGGGCATGCACGGTGTCGGCCTCCGGCCAGCGGGGCTCGCCCAAGAACGTCAGGTAGTAGGAGCGGACCATGTAGAAGGCCGTCAGGGCCGCGGTAAGGACGCCCACGCCCCATACGAACCAGGCGTAGCCGTGCCCGCCCGAGAAGCCGTACTCGAAGGCTTTGAAGAGAATCTCGTCTTTCGAGAAGAACCCGGCGAGCAGCGGGATGCCGGAGATGGCCAGCGTGGCGATGAAGTACGTCCATCCGGTGGACGGCATGTACGCCTGCAGGCCTCCCATCGTGCGCATGTCCTGCGGGTCGAAGTCCGACATGTCGTGCCCGTCCTCCTCCAGGTCGTGCTCGATGTGCTCCATGGCGTGGATGGCACTGCCGGAGGCCAGGAAGAGGCAGCCCTTGAAGAACGCGTGCGTGAGAACGTGGAAGATGCTCACGAAGAAGGCCCCGACGCCGGCCGCCATGAACATGTAACCGAGCTGCGAGACGGTGGAGTACGCCAGCACCTTTTTGATGTCGTTCTGGGTGATGGCAATCGTCGCGGCCATCAGGGCCGTGAGCGCTCCGACGACGGCAATGACCGCCATGAGGAGCGGCGAGGCCAGCACCACCTCCGAAAGGCGGGCCAGCAAATAGAGGCCGCTCGTCACCATCGTGGCGGCGTGGATGAGGGCGGAAACGGGCGTCGGCCCGGCCATCGCGTCGGGCAGCCAGACGAAAAGTGGAATCTGCGCGCTCTTGCCGGTCGCTCCGATGAAGAGCAGCAGTACGATCCAGTGAATCGTGGCCTGCGGAAGGGCCGGTCCTTCCGCCAGGATCACGTCGAAGCTGAGGGCCCCGAGCTCCCGAAAGATCAAGAACATCGCCATGAGGAAGGCGAAGTCGCCGATCCGGTTGACGATGAATGCCTTGTTGGCCGCGGCGCTGTTGCTGAGGTCGGTGTACCAGAATCCGATCAGTAGGTAGGAGCACAGGCCTACGCCCTCCCAGCCGAGGAAGAGCACCGGCAGATTGTTCGCCAGCACGAGGTTGAGCATGGCGAAGATGAAGAGGTTCAGGTACGCAAAGAAGCGCCAAAACCCCGCATCGCCGTGCATGTAGCCGATCGAGTAGGCGTGGATGACGCCGCCGACCCCCGTCACGATCAGCGTCATGAGGATGGACAGCTGGTCGATGCGGTAGGCGAAGCTGAGGTCCAGCCCGCCCGCCGACATCCAGGTGAAGAAGTCAATCACAATGGGCTCGCCCGGGAACGTGACGAAGAGGCCCACGGCCAGCGCAAACGGAATCGCCACGACGGCCGTCCCGAAGGATCCGATGAGCGTCTCTCGCTGCCGCAGGTGGGGCAGAAACAGCGGCGCAAGGCCGTTGACCACAGCCCCGAACAGCGGGAGCAGAAGAATGAGACGGACGGTGAGTTCTGAGCTCATGAATGCGGTTCAACGAGGAAAACGAAACGGGAGCTTGCGGCGCGGCGTGTGACGCGTGAGTCGTGATGCGTGAGTCGTGATGCGTGAGTCGTGATGCGTGAGTCGTGATGCGTGAGTGAGGGCGCCCTACTGAGAGGAGAATTCCTCTGAAGAGTCCCCGACTCTGGCCATGAGTCACGCGTCACGCAACACGCCCCACGCTAATGCTTGAACAGATTGACCTCCGTGATGTCCACCGTCATCTTGCTACGGAAGATGGCGATGACAATGGCCAGCCCGACCGCGGCTTCGGCGGCGGCCACGGCGATGGAGAAAAAGACCAGGAGCTGCCCGTCGGCGTCGCCCATCGACTGACTGAGCGCCACGAGCGTCAGGTTGACGGCGTTGAGCATCAGCTCTACGGACATCAGCACGACGATGGCGTTGCGCTTGAACAGCACGCCCAGCGTCCCGATGGAAAAGAGAATGGCCGCGAGGCCGAGGTACCAGTTAAGGGCAACTTCCATGGTGCGTTGGAAGGTTGGAAAGTTGAGCGTTTCAACGTTGACCGCGCCAACGTGCAACGCAGGCTATTCGAAGCGTCGCTGCGCGAGCATGACGGCCCCGATGGTGGCCGCCAGCAACAAAATGCCTGTGACCTCCACGTGCAGGGCGTACCGGGTCAGGAGCACCTTTCCGAGGGCGGACGCATCGCCCGTCTGGGCCGCCGTTTCCGGCGCGACCGGTTCGATGGGCAGGTCCAGCCCCACCGCGATGACGTACAGCAGCTGGGCGAGAATGACGACGCCCAGCACAAAGCCGGCCACCTTGCTCCACTCAATATCCTCCAGCTCGGGCAGCGCGGACAGGTTCAGCAGCATGATGACAAATAAAAAGAGGACCATGATGGCCCCCGCGTAGACCAGAATCTGGATCACGCCAATGAAAGTGGCATTAAGCGTGATGTACAGGCCGGCGATACAGAAGAGGTTCAGCACCAGCCAGAGAGCGCTGGACACGGGGTTGCGCGCGACGAGCATCCCGATCGCCGCGGCCACCGCTACGGTTGCCAGCAGAAAAAACATGAAGGGGGAGGCCATAAGCCCTGACGTTCGTCGCGTTCGGAAGTACGGAGGACACGTTTTTCGCAGCCGTTACGCCGGTGGAATGCGTCCAAATCGGAAAGTAACCAGCCCCGGTCCCAGGGGCAAGATTCGGACTGGTTAATCCCGGATGAATCCAATTCGGGGCCATTGTTCTTCATTTCTCCGCGCGACGGCACAGCATCGTCGCCATTTCTCCCTCGCCGATGCGGGCGTGCCCCGACACCTACGGGGTGCTGTGCGTTACGGGGTGCTGTGCGTGACCGAGGCCGGCACCGGCTCGCCGTTGGTGTGCACCGGAATCGACGCCGTTTCGACGACCACGGTGCGGCGAAAGCTCTCTTCGAAGAGCCCCGCGTCCTGCTCGGCGGCCCACACCTCCAGCTGCGGATCGCCTTTCGTGTCGGCGGCAATGTGGAGCGTGTCCTCCGTAAGCGAAACGCGCAGCGCGGTCACGTTCTGAAAGTGGCTTCGGTCCAGTGCCTCCGCGATGCGAAGGATGCCGGCCAACTGCGCGACCCGCCGCTGCAGTCCAGACGGGAGGGCACCAAACTTCGCATGCTCGACCGACGGAAAATCCCCGCGGTGGTAGCGGGCCACCAGCGAGAGGATCCGGATCTCCTCCGGCTGGAAGCCCTGCAGGTCGGCATTGCGGATAAGGTACCGAGAATGGTTCTGGTGCCGGGCGTGACTGATGTGATACCCCACGTCGTGCAAGAGCCCGGCGTACTCAATCAGTTCTGCGTCTGCGTCCGGCCCGTCGTACAGCGGGCGGCAGACGTCGAAGAGCAAACCCGCCGTTGCGGCGACGTGCTGGGCGTGTCGTTCCTCCCAGTCAAACCGGAATGCAATCTCGTGCACGCTGCGCCGCCGCACGTCTCGGAAGGGCGCCATGTACTGGATGCGCAGGTCGTTCTCACGAATAAAGTGCACGACCATGCCCTCGCGCAGCGCATTGGCGGACACGGCAAAGCGCTCGATGGAGGGAACAAGGTCGAGCAGCGTATCCACCAGCACTGCGCCGGCCCCGATCTGGTCGGCCCGGCGGTCGTCGATGGCGGCGTGGTCCATCCGCTCCTGGATCGTCGCCTGCTTGACCCACGCGAGGGCCGCCTGCGTGTCGCCCACCGACAGGGCCTGCTGGAAGATGGTGCGCGCGTCATCGCCGGCGCGCTGCACGGCGAGGCGGGCCAGCGTCTTCATCGTCCCTGACGACCCGACGAGCGTTTGCACCTTGTGCGCCTGCGCGGTCTTTGCAACCTGGTGCATAACCTCGCGGAAGTGGGCCTGCATTGCCCGCTCCTCCGCCTCGCTCATTGGATCGCCCGTCACGAAGCGCTCCGTCATGCGGGCGGCCCCCAGCTTCAAGCTGGTGGCCTGCACAGGGTCGCCCCGGTCGACGACGATGCACTCGACCGACCCGCCGCCAATGTCGACGACAAGGGTGGGATCGGGAAGGTCGACGGCCCGCTTCACCCCCTCGAAGATGAGCTCCGCCTCCTGCTCGCCACTGATGGGACGAATGCGGAGGCCGACCTCGCGTCGCACGCGCTTGATGAACGCCCCCCCGTTGGTGGCCTCGCGAATGGCGCTGGTGGCAAACGACAGATACTCCCGCGCGCCCCAGCCGTCGGCGAGCAGCTTAATGCGCTCCAGCGCCTGAATGCCGCGCTGCATGGCGTCTTCGGGAAGGCGGTTGGCGTTCAGGCCGTGCTGCCCGAGGCGCACCATTTCCTTCAGCCGGTCGACGACCTGGTAGCTGCCGTTCGGATGGGCGTCGACGATGATGGCGTGAAACGAGTTCGTGCCAAGGTCGATCACGCACACCCGCACCGGCTCGGCGGATCCGTTGGTTCGATACGTGGTCTCTGGAATCCAGATGCACGCGGCGCGTTCGTCAGGGTCGGGCATGTTCGGGGACAACAATCGACGTTCAGCGGGAGGGCGTCGGCCACGAGCCAGCGAACGGCGGCCGGCAGGGCCGCTGTCTACGCCGCCGGATCGAGGGAGTCGGCACGGATGGTCTGTAGAATCTGCTCGTGGAAGGTATCGATCGTCAACGCCGGTGTCCACCGCACGTGCCGCAGATCGTCGCGCCGCAGGTACATCCAGTGCGAGAGAAGGCGAATTTCATCGACATCTCGCTTGGAGAGTTCGGTTGGTCGCGCCGTGTCGCTGCCGAAATGCACCTGGATCGCGTCGCGCAGCGCCGCCTGGGGCGTGCCGTCGAGCGGGCGCGGCCCCGTCACCGACGCCACGAACCGCCCGAACCGCACGAGAAGCACCTCCACGGTGCCATTGCGCCGGTCGATGAGGGCGGCGTTGTGGTCGAGCACCGGGGCGGCGGCCACCTGCTGCTTCTCGAGAATGCGCGTGAGCTGCTTCAGCGTGTCGCGCAGTTCGGCCGCCTTCTCGAATTCGAGGTTGGCGGAGGCCTGCTCCATCCGGTTCTTCAGCGTATCGAGCACCGAGGCGTCCTGCCCCATCAGGAAAGCGCGGACGCGATCGACGTGCTCGGCGTAGGCCTCGGCATCGCCGGTCTCACAGGGGGCGTCGCAGCGCTCCATGTCGGCGTACAGGCAGCGCTGTCCCAGCGCGAACTCGTCGTCCTCGCACTCGCGCAGGCGGAAGCACTGGTCCACCACGTCCACGACGAGCTCGGCCTGCTCCCGGTTGCGAAGCGGGCCGTAGTACTCGGCGCCGTCGTTTTTCAGGTGGTAGCTCCACGAGATCGTCGGATAGTCCTTGGTCGTATCGAGGCGAACGAACGGGCGGCTGCGGTAGCGGCGCTGGGCGCGGTTGTACGACGGCTTTTCTTCTTTGATGCGACGCGACTCCAGGAGAAGGGCCTCCAGCTCCGTGTCCGTCACCGTCCAGTCGACCTGCCGCACCTTCTGCAGGAGCTTTCGCTTGCGCCCCGTGTGGGACTCGACGCCGTTGAAGTAGCTGCGCACGCGCCGGTCGAGCCGCTTCGCCTTTCCGATGTAGAGAATGGCCCCGCGGCTGCTCTTCAGAAAATAAACGCCCGGTGCCTCGGGCACCTCGGGAAGCTGGTTCTCGCGGATCTTCTGAAGGTGACTCGGCGCATCGCGCAGCGTCCGGTAGCTGCGGTGCTGGAACGCAAGGAGGTCGTCCACCGCCTGCACGTCGTGCTCGAAGTCGAGCTGCGACAGGAATCGCTGGAGGATGATGCCGGTGGCCTCCGCATCGCCGAGACCGCGGTGGCGGCCGTTCACGTCGATGCCGTAGAACTGGATCAGCCGGGAGAGGCCCTTCGACTTGAGGCCCGGAAGCAGGCGGCGCGCCAGACGAAGCGTGCAGAGCGTTTCATTCTCCAGCTCCGGTCGGCCGAGGCGCTGCAGCGCGGCGTTCAGAAAGCGCTCGTCGAACGACAGGTTGTGCGCCACAAGGATGCCGTCGTTCAAAAAGTCGAGATACGCCGGCAGCACCGCGTCGACGGTCGGCGCGTCGAACACCATCGCCGTCGTGATGCCCGTCATCTGGGTGATGCGCGACGGCACCGAGCGCTGCGGATTCATAAGCTGCTGGAAGGTGTCGGTGATCTCGCCGCCTCGCACCTTGACCGCGCCGATTTCCAGCAGGCGGTCCGACTCGGCGTTCGTCCCGGTCGTTTCGACATCGGTGACGACGAATGTCGTGTCGGAGACGTTCATGCGGGAGGGCGGAAGAGCGTGCAGATGTGAAAGCGTGAATGAACGGATCGGCTCGATTCAGAGGTTCCGCTCCACGGGAATCGACGGAGGCGGCGGAGACAACGGAAGCGGCAGGGGCGGCGGAGACGCGGGAGAAAGCCGCGCAGCGCTCGCAAACGTCCACGTTCTACGCGTCATGTCTCACGTATCACGGGTGTACCCACAACGCACACAACGCATCACCGCTTCGGGCGGAGCCGATCGTGCTTCTCCTCCAGGATGCGCAGCGGCGGCAGCCCGTAGTTAAAGTTGTAGAGCGCCCCCTCCCACGAACCGTATTGTGCGTTCGGGAGGGCGATCCAGCGGGTGCCCCAGTACTTCTGGAACGAGCGGCTGAGCGTCCGCCGGGCGGCGAGGGTCGTGTCCGCAGGCGCAGCGAAGTCGCCGAAGTTGTCGCCAATGAGCAGCAGAATGCGGTACCGGTCGGCCACCCATTCGCGGCGCGTCTCCTTCGGCCCCCATCCGTCTTGCTCGTACTGCGTGAGCACCGCATCCGGCGCGTCATCCACCGGAAAGCCGAGCGCCTCCAGATTGTTGCGCGTGGGCGCCTCCACGTCGGCATCGCGGTTCGTGAGATAAAGGACCTGCACGCCGTTCTGCGCGGCGCGTTGCGTGAACTCGAGGGCGCCCGGCACCGCACCGGCGTTCTCCTCGCGCGTCCAGGCCTTCCAGCTGTCGGAGTTGTACGTGTCGTTGTCGAGCACGAGGCGTGCCTGGTAGGGGCTGTTGTCGAGCACCGTCTCGTCGACGTCGAGCACGACGGCGGGCGGCTTGCTGCGGTAGGTCTCCGGCCCGGCCTCGGCCTGCTCGATCGAGGCGGTCCACTGGCTGTCGGCCAGGGCGCGCTGCATCATGACCGTGGCGAGTTGATAGGCCTGCCGGGCGGTCCCTGCGTACTCGACGGCCGTCTGCGCCCAGAGCGTGCTGTGCAGGTTGGGGTTCCGCAGGGTGGCGGCGCGGGACAGGCTGTCGCTACGCGCCTCTAGGCTGTCAACGCGCTGCCGAAGATCCGCGGCCTCCTGCGCGGTGAGAGCGGGCCGAGTGGTCTGGCAGGCCGCCAGGGCGAGGGCAACGGAGAGAACGAGAAGCGGGGCGATTCGAATCACGGGTCGAGGTGGACGTTTGGGGCTGCAGAAGCGTTGGATGCGGAGGGCGGCTCTGGAGGCTACGGATGCGGGGGGTACCACGGCGGATCCCTCTTCCGACTGGAGATGCCCGAATGGCAACGCCTACGGGCAGGAATCAGGCTTTCGTGAAGACGGCAAGAGGCCCTCGGCGCCCCGAGAGGCTCATTGTCGCCAGCGCTCCCGCGCGGCGGCGGGCGGGCGCGACGGTAGCGGACGACTTCCATCACGCATTGCGCATCACGCATCAGCCTCCACGCATCACCGCCCGAGGTGGGCGTCGAACCAGTCGAGGATGCGGGGGGTGACGTCCATGACGAGCTTCGGCTCGCGCGGGCCGTGGGGCGTGCGAGGGTAGACGACCATCTCCGTCGGCACCTCCAGGCGCTTGAGGGCGCGGTAGAACTCCTGGCCCTGGCGCGTCGGCACGCGATCGTCCTCGGCGCCGTGCAGCACCTGCGTCGGCGTCGAGACATTGTCGATGCGGTAGATGGCCGAGTGCTTCTCATAGACGTCGTACCGGTTCCAGAACTCGCCGCCCATGTGCGCCACAAGGTAGTCGGGGATGTCCGTCGTTCCCACCATGCTGATGAGGTTCGGCAGGCCGGCGCCCATGCTGGCGGCCTGGAAGCGGTCGGTCTTGGTCACGGCGTAGGAGGTCATGTAGCCGCCGTAGCTCCAGCCCATGAGCGCGAGGCTGTCGGGATGCGCCACGCCGCGGTCGATGACGGCGTCGACGCCGGCCATGAGGTCCTGGTAGTCGCCGAAGCCCCAGTCTTCGACGTTGGCATAGCGAAAGTCGCGGCCGTAGCCCGTGCTGCCGCGCGGGTTCGGACGGAGCACCGCGTAGCCGTTTTGCGCGAAGACCTGCGTCATGTAGATGCTGGGGCCGCCGGTAAACGACTGGCTGTACACGCCCGCCGGGCCGCCATGCACGCTCAGAATGAGCGGCACGCGGTCGCCGTCTTCATAGCCAACGGGGTAGGTGAGCAGCCCCTCGATCTCCATGCCGTCCTCGGAGGTCCACGTTAGCACCTCCGTGCGGCCCATCGGCGGCTTCGGCGCCTCGGCGTTCAGTTCGGTGAGCTGATGGCGCTCGTACGTGTCGAGGGCCGATACGAAGACCTGCGGCGGTTCCGTTGGCGTTTCGAACGTGTAGGCCATGCGGTCCGCAGTCTCGGCCAGCGAGACCGCGCCGTGCACGCCTTCCCCCTGCGTAACCGGGGCGACATCGGACCCATCCGCCGGAACGCGGAAGACGTGGCTCGACGTGCGATGCGGCTCCATCACCAGCACCGACGTGCCGTCGGGCGTCCAGCCGAGCACGTCCATCTCGCGGTTCGGGGTCTCGGCCCGTTTCTGCGGCGTGCCGCCAGACAGCGGCACCGTGTACACGTCGCTGAGCCCGACCGGACGCGGCTCCCCGCCATCCCCGGCAAAGGCAACCGTCGTACCGTCGGGCGATACGTGCGGATCGCTGTCCACGCCGGGGCGGTCCACCAGCGGCGTAACGGCTCCGCTGTCGGCGGGCACGGTCGAGAGGTCGGCCTCCAGGAAGCCGGTGTTGATCGTCGGCGTGGGCCGATGCGCAAACACGAGCGTGCGGCCGTCGGGCGTCCAGTCGAAGCTGCGGACGTCGAAGGTTCCCCCGGTCAGGCGTTGCACCTGGCGCGTCGTGTCGTCGTGGGCCGCCGCCTCCGTGGTGTACAGGTGGGTGTAGCGGTGCTCCTCATCGACAACCTGCACGTCCCGCTTTTCCTTCTCGCGCTGCTGCTCGGCTTCCGACTTCGGGTCTGTCGCGGTGTAGGCGATGCGATCGCCGTTCGGACTCCACTGGAAGCCGTTCACGCCGGTCTCGGCATCCGTCACCTGGAAGGCCTCTCCGCCCTGGACGGGCATCATCCACACCTGGTTCGAGCCGCTGCGATCCGTGAGAAAGGCCAGATGCGACCCGTCGGGCGAAAAAGCGGGACTGCGCGCGGAGTGTTCGCCGCGGGTGTACTGCACGGTGGAGGCCCCGTCGACCCGCGCGACGGAAATGTGGCTTCGGTACTCCGAGGTTTCCTCGTCCATAATTGCCCTGCGCACGACGTAGGCCACGTGCGAACCGTCCGGCGACATCTCCGTCTCGTCGATGGATGCGTATTGCATGGAGAGCTGTGGCGTCCAGGTCGTGTCCTGCGCCGTCGAAGTCGGCACGAGCAGCAACGAGAGGGCCAGCACGCCGAGTGCACGGAGGCAACGAAGACCAGTCATGCGTTTCAGAGACATCAACCTGTTCGAGCAGAGATACGACACGTGCCTCCCTTGCCGCTGCGGGAGCCGTTCTTCCGGGAGGGGATGCGGGGCGGGGGGTTTCAACCCAGTGCTTTGTATGTACAGAACGCTAGGGACGATCGCCACCCTCGGATGAAAAGTCCGATCCAAAAGCCCGTTCGAGCAGACGGGCGACGCCTGCCGAACGGGCTTCCGGGAACGGGTTTGGACGAGGAGGCTACCGGACGACCATGATCTTCCGGGTCACGTGCCGGTCGCGGCTCGTGGCGCGGACGAGGTACACGCCGCTCGTCAGACCGGACGTGTCGAGGCGGAGGAGTGTCCTCGCTCCTGCAGGCACCGGCCCGTCGTGCAGTTGCTTTACGCGCCGACCGAGCAGATCGAACACGTCGACCGTCACCTCCTGGGTCTCGCGGACCATCAGCGAGAGCGTGGCTTCGTTGCGCACCGGGTGCGGCTGCACCGCCGACAGCACGAACGCGGCGTCGGGGCGGACCTGCACGGTCACGACATCGCTCCGCTCCACCGACCCGTCGACGTCCACCTGGCGCAGGCGGAACGCGTGTGGGCCCGGCTCCAGATCGGCGACGCGGAACGTGTAGCGCTGCGGCTCGGCCGTCGTGCCGGCGCCTTCCACGAAGCCCGCCTCCGACCACGGCTCCGCGGCCTCCCGATGCTCGACGTGGAAGCCGGCGTTGTCCCGCTCGCTGGCCGTCTCCCACTCCAGCACGGCGTCCTGCCCGTCGGTTGTCGCCGCAAAGCGGGCCAGCTCGACCGGGAGCGGATTCGACGTCGAATCCGACAGCACGGCAAACTGCGAGAAGCTCGTCACGCCCTCGGCACACAGGTACTCGCCGTCGAGCACCGAGTTGACGGGCACCCAGCCGTCGTTCGACGTCTCCCGCGTGCCGAGAACCAGCTGGGCGGCATCGCTCACACCCGGAAGAGCGCCGATGTCCACGCAGAAGTCGGCCGCGAATCCTTCGAGCCCGTCGTTGCGGACGCTGAAGTACCAGCCGTCCCACACCGTGTTGGGCGAGACGGTGGTTCCGTCGCTGGAGCGCGCGGTGCCGGTGATCGCGTTGTTGAACGGTGCCGTGTCGTAGCGCGACACGTCGATCAGCCCCGGCGTGCTGCTGCCTCGCGTAAACTGGAGGCGCGTGCCGAGTTCGGCGTTCTCAAACGTGGGCGTAGCGCCCTGATCCAGGGTGTACGACTCGCCGACGTTGGCCAGTACCGTGTACGACGCGCCGATGAACCCCGAGTCCTCATCGCGACCGAGGCTGGCGCTGAGGCTAAAGTCCCTCGCGAGGAACTGAATGCTGGTGAAGGTGCTCACCTGCACAATACCGCCGAAGCTCAGTGTGTCGGTCTCCACCGTACGGATCCGCAGGACCGGGACCGACCCGGCCGGCGTGATCAGCGTGCCCCATCCGTCTACCTCGCTCTGTCGGTATTCCTCCGTCGCGAAAAGGCCGTCGGGAAAGAAGCTGAACGTGGTTTCCTGCTCCCAGGTGTCTCCGTTGGAGAGAGGGAGTGGAAATTGAAGCAATCCCGGCGTCCACTGAATCCCGGCCGAGTCGGGGGTCACCCCGTCCCCGTTCAGGTCGGCGAAAGATACGAAGGACGCGCCGTAGAAGGTGAAGCCCTCGTCCTCAAACCCCTCAAACCCCCAGAAGGTTGAATCCGTGACGCCTTCCTGGATCGCGTTGAAGCGCGTGGCCGAGACGACGTCTGCGCCCTGCTGCTCGAAGCGGGAGAGGAACGGAACGCCCGAAGGGGCCTCTGCAATCGGAAAGCGATCCTGGATGCCCTCGAACTCGACCCCGTACTCGAACTGGGTAAAGTCAAACGTTTGATTTCCGCCGGTCTGGTCGAAGAGGGCGGTCGCGATGGATTGGAAGTTGGCCGTGTCTTTGGCCACGACCGACTGAATGGCGATGCGCTGCCCGATGCTCTCCCGGAGATCGGGCTCGGTGATGGTGATTTGTGCATCGGCCACTCCGGCGCCAAATATGGCGACAACAATGAGACAGGCAAGCTGCCGTATCGTGTATTTCATGGTACCGTGAAGCAAGAACAGAGAAGGATGAGTTTATGGACTTGAATGTACTTGCTCCTATCGTGAAATACTAGACGGGGACGGATAGAATTTTTGCACAGGGTACGACCCCACCCGTCTACGTCGCCAGGGCGTCCGGATCGGCCTCCGTCTCGGTCGGGCCTTTCAGCTTTTTGCCGATTCTTGGTGGCACGCCGGTCGACGGGCGGCTTGTTTATGGGTGTGGCACGGACGAAACGGCGGAGGCATCCGCCCGCACGCACAACCGCACAATTCTCGACAATCAGCCCCCAGCAAACGATATGAAAGTCACAGTCATTGGTGCAGGCAACGTCGGCGCAACGGCCGCCGAATGCGTTGCTCGGAAGGACATGGTGCAGGAAGTGGTCATGGTCGACATCGAAGAGGGCATGCCGCAGGGCAAGGCGCTCGACATGATGGAATCGGCCCCGGTTCACGGCTTCGACACGACCATCGTCGGGACCAACGAATACGGCCCCACCGAAGGCTCGGACGTGTGCATCATCACGGCCGGACTGCCGCGCAAACCCGGCATGAGCCGCGATGATCTGCTCGCCAAGAATGCGGAGATCGTTGGGGGCGTCACGAGCCAGTACGCCTCAGGAAGTCCCGACTCGACGATCATTGTCGTGTCCAATCCGCTGGACGTGATGACCTACGTCGCGTTTCAGGAAAGCGGCTTCGACCCCAACCGTGTGATGGGCATGGCCGGCGTGCTCGACACAGCCCGCTACCGCTCGTTCATCGCCATGGAACTGGGCGTGTCGGTGCGCGACATCCAGGCCCTGCTCATGGGCGGCCACGGCGATACGATGGTGCCGCTGCCGCGGTACACGACGGTCGGCGGCATCCCGATCACGGAACTGCTCGACGACGCAACCATCGAGGGCATCGTCGAACGCACAAAAGGCGGCGGCGGAGAGATCGTCGACATGATGGGCACCTCGGCCTGGTACGCGCCCGGCGCGGCCTCGGCAGAAATGACCGAGTCGATCGTCAAGGACAGCGGCCGTGTGCTGCCGGCTGCGGCATACTGCGACGGCGAGTACGGCCTCAACGACCTGTTCATCGGTGTGCCGGTGCGCCTCGGCGCACACGGCGTCGAGGAGATTATTGAGGTCGACCTGAACGACGAGGAGATGGACCTGATGAAGACGTCCGCCGACCACGTTCAGAGCAACCTCGACGACCTTCAGCGCCTGAAGGACGAAGGCGAAATCGGATAGCACCGGGCACCCAGGAGGGCCCCGTATTGGCGCGAACGCTGCCTGACGCGGAAGGCCCTCGCTCCTGCCCGTGTGGCCCTTCTTCTCGGGGGCGTTCGGTCGGCTCCTCGATCCGACCGAACGCCCTCTTTTTTTGCGCCTTAACAACGACGCCGGCCCCTCGTTCTCCTGATGAGGCCGGTGCCCCCGCGCCTCCCTTCCGTCACCGGTTTCACGAACGCGCCCCCCTCCCTCCATGCCTCATGAGCAGACCGACGACCGCAACTGGCAGCGCATCCTGGATTCGGATGACGAGACAGACTTCCGCCATCTCGTCGAGCCGTACCTTGACGACCTCCTGGAAGCGGCTCAGCATGACATCGACTACTACGTGCATCAGGGCGACCTCCACGCCGACGACCTGACGCCCGAGGAGGTGACCGGCGAGGCGCTCGTTTACGCGTGGGCGCACCGGGCGCAGCGCCCCGACGGCATGAGCCTGACCGGATGGCTCCTCGGCACGCAGTACCGCGTTCTGCGCGACCTCGTGGCCCAGCGCACGAAGTATCGCGCCGAACAAACGCTGTCGATCGACGAGCCCATTCCCTCCGACGTGTGGATCAAAGGCCAGGAAGGGCGCCGCCAGTATCCGCGCGCGTTTCCCGGGGGTGCCGAGACGACCTGGAAGGCCCTGACCACCGGCAGCGAACCGCGCGAGATCGAGGCGCCGCAGTTCACCAACCGCGACACCTTCGCGCTCGACCCCGTCTCGCGCCACGTCGTGATGATGCACGACGCGTTCGACCTGCCCCTCTCCGAGATTGCATCGGCCCTGGACGTGGCGCTGCAGGACGCCGAGCGCATGTTGGCCGATGCCCGGACGTCGCTGCACGACCTCGAACAGGACCGCTCGCCGTCCGCGTCCGACACGCCTTCGGCCGCGCCGCCTCCGCCCGACGCAGAGAGCGCCTGACAGCGCGCTGCACGTCTCAGCAGCAAAAGCGGGTTGCTCCTTTCCAGGAAGGCAACCCGCTTTCGTCGTGCATCAACGACCGGCCGGACGCCGGCCAGTGGATTCCGTTCGGTCAGAACAGGAGATGAAGCCGCACGCTAAACGCACTGAACTTCGGCTCGTCCTCCGGCTCGAACGTCTGTCCGGCGATCTCGAAGTCATCCTTCAGGAAGGTCGTCGCGCCGAACTCGTACCGCAGTTCGGGCTCCAGGGTGAACCCGAATCCGGGAACGGAAATGCCGAGGCCGGCGCCGACGTTGAAGGAAAAGGCGGTGCTTTCGGTCGCGTCATCGAATTCATCCTCGCTGCTCGGAAACGACAGCATCGGCCCGCCCAGCACGTACGGCTTCACGATGGGCGTGGGAAGCACCTGCAGCTTCAGGTCGAGCGGCACCTCGATCACGCTTACGTCAAAGCTCTCCGGATCCTGGAGGTCGGTGCCTTCGAAATCGTACTCACCCACGCGCCGGAAGATGATCCCAGGACGGATGTCTACAGGCCCCGCCCCGATGTTGTAGACGGCGCCGATGTGAAAGCCGGTCGAGTTGTCGAAGTTGCCGGACAGGTTGTCCGTGGAGGTCTGAATGTCGTCCACCGAGTCGAAGTTCAGCCCGGCCGTGATGCCGAGCTGTGCGTGAGCGGGCACGGCCGCCAGGACGGCAACCAGAAGCGCGAGCAGTGATCCGCGAGCAAGGCGTATAGATGGGTTCATCGAACTGGATGCGATTCATGAAAAAGAGCCGGAGGACGCCCCGATCGGGTGCGCGCTCCGAGAGCGAAAAGCAACAGGATTGGGATGGAGCCACAAGATCGATGCCGCGTGCGGGCACATCGATCCTGCGACGTGGGAATGGAGGAGCCGCCCGCTCGACCGCGAAAGTCACACGTCGTCGAGGTAGGCGGGCGCGTCCGGCCAATCGGACGCATCCGAGGCCGGGGCGTCCGGGAAGTATTCGGCGTGGCGCCGCACGGCCGCGGCGACCTCGGCCCCATCGGTGGCACGGATGTAGGCCAGCGCCATGTCCATCCCCGCCGAAACGCCCGCAGCGGTCCAGACCGGGCCGTCGCGCACGACGCGCTCCTCGACCACCTGAGCCTCCGTCCAGCTCCGGGCTTCATCGAGCGCGCTCCAGTGCGTGGTGATGCGCCGCCCCGCCACCAGGCCGGCTGCGTGTAACACCCGCACCCCGGTGCACACCGAAAGCAGAGCATCAACGGACGCAGCCCGCCGTGCCACCAACGATGTCGCGGCCGACGCCGCACCGAGACGCCGGGTGCCTTCCCCACCGGGAACGAGAAGCGCCGAGAGCGATGGCGCCTCGTCGAACGTCGCGTCGGGCACCAGACGGAGACCGTGGCGGCCGCGCACCGGCGACGCCGTCTCTGCCAGCATCACACACCGCGGACCGCCCGCCTTGGCATGCCAGAGCCCAAACAGCTCCCACGGACCAACGAGGTCCAACTCTTCAACATCGGGAAAGGCGAGGCATCCGACAGGATCCATGGCAGACAGGGCCGAGACGGAATGGTGAAAGAAACAGACAGTCCCTTCGGACACCGGTCGCGGCGTCCCGATGTCTGCAACCTGCCCTAGGCTCACGAGTTGCGTTATGGACGTGGAACCCCGATTCGATCCTCTTTTTGCAGCCCCCCTGCTTCATGAAAATCGGCATTACGTGCTATCCCACCTACGGCGGAAGCGGCGTCGTGGCCACCGAACTCGGCAAAGCGCTTGCCGAGCGCGATCACGAGATTCATTTCATCGCCTCCTCGCTGCCCTTTCGCCTCTCGCACGTCGCCGGCAACATCTTTTTTCACGAAGTGCACGTGCAGAGCTACCCGCTCTTCGAGTACCCCCCCTACACGCTGTCGCTGACGAGCAAGATGGTCGACATCGGCAAGCACGCCGGGCTCGACATCATGCACGTCCACTACGCCATTCCGCATGCCACCAGTGCCGTGATGGCCCGGCAAATCCTTGCGACCGAAGGGCTCCACGTGCCCATTGTCACGACCCTGCACGGCACCGACATCACACTGATCGGACAGGATCCGTCGTTTGCGCCGGTGGTCACCTGGTCCATCAACGAGTCGGACGGGGTAACCGCTGTGTCAGACTATCTCCGCGATGAGACGTATGAACACTTCAATGTGACAAACGGCATCGAGGTCATCCCCAACTTCATCGACACCGACCGTTTTAAGCGGCAGAATAAGGAGCACTTCAAGCAGGCGCTGTGCCCAAACGGCGAGAAGCTGATCGTCCACATCTCCAACTTCCGCCCCGTCAAAAACGCGCCGCAGGTGGTGGAGATCTTCCACCGGCTGCGCTCCGACGGGCTGCCGGTGAAGCTGCTCCTGGTGGGCGACGGCCCAGACCGCGTGCCGGCCGAGCGCCTGGCGCGCGACCTGGAGGTGTACGACGACACCCGCTTCCTCGGCAAGCAGGACCCGGTCGAAGAAATCCTGTCCATTGCCGATCTCTTCCTGATGCCGAGCGGCTCGGAAACCTTCGGCCTGGCTGCGCTGGAGGCGATGGCGTGCAACGTGCCGGTCGTGGCCAGCGACGTGGGCGGCCTGCCCGAACTTATCGTGGACGGCAGCACAGGCTGCCTCTGCCCGGTCGACGACCTCGACGCCTTCACGGCGTGCTGCCGCCGCCTGCTAACGGACGACGACCTTCACACCGACATGGAGACCGCAGCCCGCGCCCGTGCCGTCGAGACGTTTGACATCGACCAGATCGTGCCCACCTACGAACGCTACTACGACCGCGTGCGCGAGAAGGCCCTCGCCTCCGTCTGACCTCCGTGTGAGCGCCGCGTTGCGAGTTCGGGGGTCGAGAAAGGTCGTGCTGTCGACCGCAAAACATCGCGGAACTCGCAACGCAGCGGAACTCGCAACGCAGAACTCGAAAGGCAGAACTCGAAAGGCAGCACTCGAAAGGCAGCACTCGAACCTCAACGGAGGAACGGATTGCTGCGGCGCTCCGCGCCGATGGTCGTGGTCGGACCGTGGCCGGGATAGATCGTGACGTCATCTCCCAGGGGCAGCACCTTCTCGGTGATGGACCGCATGAGCTGCGGCTGCGAGGTCTGCGGGAGACCCTGCGTGCGGCCAATCGATCCCTGGAAGAGCACGTCGCCCGTCAGGGCCTGCCGGCTCGCGGCGTCCACGAAACAGATCGAGTCGGG
>Ga0207797_1001100_pt1 | contig 19998 bp, 16 predicted proteins | sample PRCRCaboRojoPR_6_FD_187275 | JGI IMG/M metagenome (GOLD analysis project Ga0207797, IMG submission 187275) | Marine sediment microbial community from Cabo Rojo, Puerto Rico - PR CR 10% Liquid 1 (SPAdes) | ecosystem: Environmental > Aquatic > Marine > Coastal > Sediment | place: Cabo Rojo, Puerto...
GTAATAATCCCTTATCCATTTCCAGTGCTCGAGGTCGCCGTAATTTATGGCATTTACAATAATCAGGGTCTTATCCCTGTCGGGATTAATCCGGGAAATATCGTGAGACCACAGTAAGCTCTTGAAATCGTCCGGGAATTTCATACTTAATTTTAACAAAATTTGTCCACAATAGCAGCATATGAAGGATGATATTGAGCCTCTAATGCTTTCCCGGATCAAAACCGTTGGAGAGCTTAAAGGAAATATCAACTCGGGGGAAAAGCAAATGGCGGCAAAAAGTGTTTGAAATATAGGGGTTCACTCCAAAAAAATTCTCCTATATATTTGTCAAAATCGAGTAATGAGTCTATACTATTAACGCCGGATTAATTTTAAAATGTTTTAAAAAAGAGTTAGTTTTTTTCTTAAGTATGATTTTAATTTGAAACTTAGACTTTTCGTCTATTGGAGATGTAAAAAAATGAACGATCCAAATAATTCTGTAAACTATAATCAAAGTCAACTAATCAGTCGGGCTAATGTCCTGAAATCTCTCGGTATTCACTCACCAGCAACCATTAAACAGCTTGCAAATAGAGCAAGGCTGAGCAAACCAACTGTAACGAAGTCTATTTCTCAGCTGGAGGAGCTCGGATTGGTCAATTCAAAGGGTCATAGAGACCAGCCAAAAGGCAGGAAGCCTGCTCTGTACGGATTGAGCGAGGAGCACTACTGGCTGGGGGTGGATCTGGAAATTCCTGATCTCCGTATTGCGGTTTATGACCTTTCAAACAGGCTTGTAAAGAGCAAAGCGGATTTAGTGGGAATTGAAGGGGAATTCGAAAATGTTGAAGAAGAATTACCAAGGAAGCTGATAGAGCAGATAGGAGGGTTTTTGGATCGCCAGGACATATCGACCGACTCGATACTTGGGATTGGCGTCGGTGTACCAGGAATGGTCAAAGGTGGTTATTTCAGACCGTTTAGCAGGTTGAAGAACACACCGGATATCTCGTTGACCAAACCTATAGAAGAGGCTTTTGGTTTGCCCGTGGTCATAGGTAACGATGTAGATCTGGAATTGCTGGCCGAACTTGACAGAAGGGATCTGCTGGAAGAACCGGGAGTCGTTGCTGTTTACCTTGCGGCCAGACCGAGTAAAGCAGCTGATTACTCTGTCAGGTTGGGGGGCAGCGTGTTTCATTTAGGCAACACTCTCCAGGGCGCGATAGGATCAGCAAACGAATTTGGCCACACTTCAGTGGCCCGAACCGACTTCGAACAGGATACGTGTAACTGTGGCAACCCCAAGTGCCTGGAAACCTTTGTAAACCACAAACTTGCTGAAAACGGTAGCGATAAACCCACTGCAGAGATTGCGGAAGCACTAAGTTATAAGTTAAGAGATCTAGTATTTCTCTATAATCCTTCTCTTCTGGTTGTGGATCTTCTGGCATTTCCTCGAATGGTAAATCCAGTAATGAATAATCTGGAAGAATTTATCCAGCTGCGCAGGAAACAACTTGGTACTGACGGGCCAGAAGTCACTACACCGGGTGATAGTGAGATGGCTTGTGCTCGGGGTGCCTGCATCAAGTCTTTCCGAAACCTGACGGTAAACCCGGAAAAGTATTCTCATCTACACCTGGACTAACTCAAGATCATGGTTCACGGGCAAATAAAAAGTATTTTTCTTACCTTCATACAAGTTTTCTCTCTTGATATTTCCTTTCGCTCTTGACATTTGGCTTTAAGGGCTGATGAAAACTTTATTAATAAAAAACTTTGATAAATGAAACGACATAGAAAATATACATTTGCAACACTAGCATTCAAAGATTTTATTTGATAATCCTTTCCGTCTGCGTTATAAAATCTTTAACTCTTTTAAAAAAGGGAGGAATTTTATGTTAAGCAAGACAAAGTTTTTAGGTGTTCTACTATTGGTAGTAGGGCTTTCAGCTCTACTTGTTGCCCCTGCAGCTATTGGGGCTGACGACAAGCCTACTTTTTACTGGATTTCTCACGGATCATCCGGTGATCCGATCTGGATTTTCGCTTTGAGAGGAGCCAAACAGGCTGCGAAAGATCTTAATGTCAATTTGAAAACGTCGTTCCATCAGAACGACATCTCGACACATCAGGAGGCCTTCAAGTCCGCTATTGCTGCAGGTGCTGATGGAATAGCCAGCAGTAGCCCCGATCAGGGAGTATTAAAGGATGAAGTAGCGATGGCCAAGGAAAGGGGCATTCCCGTAGTATTCTTCAACGCTGACGATCCCACGACAAAACGTGACGCATATGTCGGTGCGGATAACGTAGAAGTAGGAAAATCCTGGGCAAACTACCTGGTTGAAAATGATTTGGTAGAAGAGGGAGACTTTGTCTGGATGCCTGTGGAAGTACCAGGTGCGACTTATCAGAGGGAAGAGACAAAGGGTATCGCTAGTGTATTCGACCCGTTAGGCATTGAGTACGACGTTTTTGACGCCAAATACGATCCGGTACAGTCTCTGCAAAACATGAAAAACTACCTGAGTTCACATAAGAAAAAAGTCGATGCCATCATAGGTCTTGGGGACATGGTAATGGGCAACATGAAGGAAGCATTTGACGCGGCAGGCCTCGAGCCGGGAGATATCCCTGTTGTTGGCTGGGGCAACTCGGCGGAAACGGCTAAGGAAGTCATGGATGGCTACGTCCAGGCAGCTACGTGGCAATATCCTCAATCTCAAGGATACATGCCAATCGCTTTGCTGAATATGGCCGATCAGGGAATGCCGATCGGATACGATATAGTGACAGTGGCTCTTTACGAGAAGGAAAACGCCGAATCTTATTACGAACTCGCTCAGCAGTAAGCAAGTATAATTTAGCCGCAGGTCGGACCACCGGCCTGCGGCTAACCTTTTGAGGTTGAGAGAGTTGTCAAATCACCCATTTTCAAATTTAAGGAGCAGAATTTAATTTATGAAAAACAAAGTAATTGAAATATTTGCAGCCCACAGGGAGCTCGGTCCTCTATTACTTTTGATCATTCTGGGAGCAGTATTTTATTCCCTGAGTCCGGCGTTCCTGTCGGTCCTGAACATCACCAACATGATAGAGTTTATTCCCGAGATTGGAATTATTGCGCTGGGAATGACGCTACTCCTCACGGGGGGAGAATTCGACCTGTCCGTTGGAGCACTGTTCGGGTTTACTCCAGTGCTGATGTTCATTTTAAAGAATGAAGGCTTTATGGGAATTGAGATGGCCTTTTTTGTCGTAATTGCTATTGCCGCCCTGATTGGGTTTACGAACGGAATTCTGGTCACAAAGATCGGTATTTCCTCCTTTTTGGTAACCATAGGTATGCAATTGGTCGTCCGAGGAACCGGACTTTACATTTCAGAGGGCTTCCCTCAATCTTCCTGGCAGGCGGAGACACCACTTAAGTCAGCGCTGGCATATTCGATAGATTTTCCGGGGAGTTATTTTAAAATTATTGTCTCTTTATTCTGGTTTATCGGCCTGGCAGCTTTGGCTTATTACGTGTTGAATAAAACAAGATTTGGTAATTGGATAAAAGCTACAGGTGGAAATGAGAAGGCTGCCCGCGCCCGAGGCATAAATACGGATTCTGTGAAGATTATACTTTTTATGACTACGGCAGTTCTGGCTGGCTTTGCCGGAATAATTGATGCCTTCCGGATTGGCTCCGCTTATCCGGTGTCTGGAACGGGCTACGAGCTTGAGGTAATTGCGATGACTGTCATTGGCGGTACGTCCCTGTTTGGTGGTAGAGGTACAGTGATTGGCACGATTCTCGGCGTGCTGCTGTTGCGGACGATTCGAAACGGAATAGTCGTGGTGGGAGTTCCCGGGCTTGCTTATAACATATTCGTAGGGCTGGCAATACTTTCCATGATGGGAATCCATGCTTATCTGGAAAAACAGAGCGGAGGGGTGAGTTAGTATGGCCAAAGAACTGGTTAAAATGAAGGATATCGTAAAAACTTATGGGAAGGTCGAAGCTTTAAAGGGTGTCGACTTCAACGTAAGTGGAGAGGAGATAGTTGGGCTTGTCGGCGATAACGGGGCGGGTAAGTCTACGTTAATAGAGATATTATCGGGAGCTCAGCGGCCGACGTCGGGTAAGATTTGGTTCGAAGGAGAAGAAGTAAAGTTTAACAACACTAAGGATGGAATAAATGCAGGGATTGAGACGGTTTATCAGGATGCAGCGCTAGTGGGTCAGCTGTCAGTGGCTAGAAATCTCTTTCTGGGTCGAGAACCCCTGAATCAAGACTCCTTCTTGCCCAGCCTGGACGAAGACTATATGAACAAGCAAGCGGTCAGGTTGCTTCAGCAAGTCGGCCTTACTTCGATTGATCCGACTGCCAAAGTAAATAATCTGTCAGGAGGACAGCGCCAATCTATTGCCATTGCCAGGGGGATATTTTTTGAAGCAAAATTGATCATACTGGATGAACCGACTAATAACCTGGGCGTGGAAGAGTCAAGGAACGTGCTTGATTTTGTTTCGGAAATGAAAGAACAAGGCCATTCCAGCGTTTTTATCACCCACAACATCAGACATATTTACAAAGTAGCCGACAGAATAGTGGTGCTTAGAGACGGAGAAAAAGTCGGCGACCTGACCAAGGAAGATACTACCATGGAAGAGATCGAGGAGATGGTCACTGGTCTCGAAGTGGTGGGTTGATTTATTGGTTGAAGAATGACTCTCTCCAGTACAAACTCCCTTATATTTAGGAGGTAGCTTGCTTAGTAAAAAGGAACTATTCAAACTTTTTTCAGACCAGAAACCGAGAAGGGTTCCGGTCATCCCGTTCGTGATGCAGTACGCGGCAGTAATTGCTGGAATTTCCTATCGGGATTACTGTAAAAAGCCCGAATCCATGGCCGAATCTCAGCTGCGCTGTCTCGAGGAATTTGATTACGACGCCGTAAACGTCTCGAGTGACGCCCACAGACTGGCTGAAGCCCTCGGTGGTGAACTGTTCTTTCCCGAGGACGGAGTACCAGTAGTTAAAGATCCACCGATAAAGTCGGCGGGCGATCTAAAAGGGTTGTCTGTCCCTGACCCGACGCAGGCTGAAAGATGCAGGCAACGAATCAGGGCAATTGAGCTTTTAAAGGAAAAAAGACCTGAGGTTACGGTTATAGGCTGGGTCGAGGGGGCTCTTTCCGACGCGAGTTCGATCTTCGGTCCGACCAATGCAATGAAGGCGTTTTACCGGGATAGAACTTTTCTTAAAAAAATATTCCGTTTTTCCGCCGAATTCGACAAAAAATTCGCCGAAGCTCAGGTAGAGGCGGGTGCTGATATTATTGGAGCGGGAGATTCCCTTGCTTCCCAGATTTCAACGGAGAACTTCGAGCTGAGCGTCGAGTATACCAAAGAGATTTTCAGGTCCCTGGATGTTCCGACCCTTTATCACGTCTGTGGAGATACAACTCACCAGCTGGAAGTGTTGAGGGACTCCCGGGCGGATATAGTTGACCTGGACAGAGAATTGGACCTCGCACGAGCCCGAGAGGTTCTTGGTTCCGAAATGGTTATCCGAGGAAATGTAGATCCGGTGCTTTTCGTCCAGGGGGAACCCGCTCAGATAGAAGAGCTCTCGGAGAAATGCATTCAGGATGCAGGAGAAGAATCACCGTTTATCCTTAGTGCTGGCTGTGAGATCCCTCCCGATTCACGGCGGGAGAACCTGGAAGCAATGGTTAAGATCTCCAAAGAGTTTGACAGGAAACAATAATATTACCGGTCAAGCCCCGTAAGTATCCATCGTCTCGAACATAGCCTCTATCTTTTCGGGTTCAACGTCGGGCTGGATGTTGTGGATAGGTGCGAATACCCAGCCTCCGTTAGGGCCGAACAGGTCTACTCTTGACCGAATTTCCCGAGAGACTTCGTCCCTGTTGCCGTTCAATAGTGTGCCGTGAGGGTTAGCTCCCGCGCCCCAGAAGGCTATTTCATCCCCGAATTCCTTTATCAAACCCTCGGGATCCATTCCGCTAGCGCTAACTTGAACGGGGTTAAGTGCGTCGATACCGGCGTCGATCAGGTCGGGAATTGCCTCCCGGATTGCACCGTCCGAATGGTAAAATATGAAGACTCTGCTGGGTGCTTCGTTTTTTATAAACTTAAAAACCTTTTTCTGGTAGGGTTTTATAAATTCCCTGTAGGTATCAAGCGAAACCTGAAGGTTGTCCTGGTTTCCTATGTCGTCAGCCATGTAGACAGTATCTATCAGATCTCCGACTTCGTTCAGAGCCATCTTCCAGAAATCCAGCTTCAATTCGGTCACCTTTTCCATTATAAGATGGGCCAATTCGCCGTCTCGGAGGAAATCTAGCCATAGATCTTTGTATCCCCTAAGCCACTGGGCTAACTCATATATACCGGGCCCCAATCCCGTCAGGGAAATGAAGTACCGCTTCTCTTGGTTCAGTTCCGCAATTTCCTCACTCAACCCTTCGATTCTGGATTCGTCTTGAGGGTCTGGCCAGGGATATTCCAGGACGTCTCTTTTCTCGACCTCACCCGAGAGAGGGTTTTCCCTGATATCGTAATAGTAGCCACTCTTTTTCGGTTTTGCCCACGTTATACCCCACTCGTCAGTAAACTTATGGTGTTCATCCCCTTCTTTTATTTCCAGGGACCAGCCCGATCCCGGCCTTGCAGATACTCCCCGGGTATCGATCCGCCACTTTTTTAAAGTCTCTTCATGTGGTTTCGCCAGTTGCTGGATGACGTCGTAAATTTCTATTGATTTGTCCTCCAGGTCTTCTGGAGAGTAGTTCCGGAGATAGTTTTCGTAAGCTTTAGCGTGAATGCCGGTTACGGGAAGACTCCCGACATCCCTTGGAATTCTGTCCGGCTTCTCATGGTTCAGAGCGGCTATAACTCTTTCCCTTGGTTCCATTACTTGCCTCCTTTCCCGGATGGAGAATACTTTCGTATGGCCGATATCATTGCTTTGATGTTGTCGGCGGGAGTTCCCGCGTTCATGGCACAGCCCGGTCCAAAAATCAATCCGTCGTGACTCCCCCAGAGAGAAAGAAGCTCCTCAGTCCGGTCGTAAACCTCTTCGGGTGATCCACTACCCAGCAAAACGGGATCCAGGGGGCCGAGAAATGATACCTCTCCATCGACTAGATCTCTTACTTTTTCCTGGTCTATTTTGTAATCCAGCTCGAGTATTTCGGCTCCGGAATCTATCATTTCGGGAACAATATTCGTCGCGTCACCGCAGATGTGTAATGAAATTGGTCGGGAATAGTCCTTTTTCAGGTCTTCAAACAGTTTCTTTTCCTGCGGCAGTGCAAATTCTCTGTAAAAAGTTGGATTGCATACGTCCGGACCAGCTATGGAGTCGCCGATCGAACTTCCATCGGCTCCCTCTTCCAGCTGAGCCCGGATGTAGGTTTCGATAACCTCTCTGCAGTGGTTTAATAATTCCTCGATTGCTCCGAGGTTTTCCCGCTTTGAAAGTTCGACCAGAAAACGCTCCATCCCCAGCACCATTGAAGCCAGACTGAACGGTCCCTGGTCTCCTCTTCCCATTACGAACTGGTCATTTAGTTCGTCTTTTACCAGTCTCGTTGCCTTAAGCAGTTCAGGCAGGGTTCCGTCCACGGTAGGGTCGGGGTGGGGCAGAGAAGAAACTTCGTCGAGTTCGGATATCGCAGGGCCGGTCAGCCGAGGTGGATTGTCTTCGGGGTAGACTACCTGGCACCCCAGAGTCTCGGCTATTGCGGCCGTCCCGTTTTCCAATAGGAGCATATCGTGGCCGTACTTTTCCCATTGTTCTATCTGGCTCCGGGCCATTAATTCTCCTGAGTGGAATATCTCCGAGTAATCGCGCTCCAGTCCTTCGGCGGCTACCGTAAAGTTGTGCAGGTCAACCGGTATTTGCTCGGTATGATTCAAATGGATCGTATTTTTTACTAATTCAACTGAACGCATCTGGTTTAGTATACCTCCTTACCGTACGACTGTGCTGTACCAAACGCCTCAATAATGTTTTTCGGTGGAACATCGGCCTGTATGTTGTGAACAGGATTAAAGACAAAACCGCCTCCGGGTGCCAGATCGTCTATTCTAAGCCTGACCTCCTGTCGAACTTTTTTTACGCTCCCGGTTGGCATCACTTTCTGTGTATCTACCCCTCCACCCCAGAAAGCTATCTTATCCCCGAAATCTTCCTTTAGTTTATCCGTCTCCATTCCGGTAGCGTTTACCTGGACAGGATTTAAAGCGTCTACTCCGATGTCGATGAGATCGGGAATCAGCGGTTTGATCGCCCCGCAAGTATGGTAAAATACGTAAACTCCCTGATTCTTCAGGCAGGAACATATTTTCCTCTGTCGCGGCTTAACTATATCCCGATAAACACCGGGGTTGATAAGGAGGCTGCTCTGTGTTGCCAGATCGTCCCCCATCATTACTATGTCAATAAGGTCGTCCGCCTCTTCGAAAAGAATATCGAAAAAGCCGTGCCAGTAATCTACGAGACTATCCAGAAGTAATTCCACAAACTCGGTATTCTGATAGAGGTCTTTTAAGAACTGCTCGAACCCACGCAGGTACCACGATAGTTCGAATGTCGTACCAAATATCTGGGTCGCGACAGCGTAATCTTTATGCCCGTATTTCTCGCGAAACTTGCTCACGGCTCTGACTATATCCTCGCGTTGACCCTCAGGGTCGGGAAAGGGATGATTCCTGAGCTCCTCCGTAGTCATGTCGGCCAGAGGTGACTCTACGATGTCAAAGTAGAGTTCGTTACTCGATAATTTCCTCTTCACTCCCCAGCCATCAGTATAGAAGGTACCCTCCGGAGTCTCTTTAATTTTCTTCTCTTCTTCCTCGCCGTCGGTTATAAATAAATATCTAGTATCCACCCCGAGCTTTTCCAGAACTTCCTCGCTCGGGTAAGTTAGTTGCTGGACTACGTCCAGGGTGTTTATGGACTCGTCCAGTTCTAGATAATTGCACAAATCTTGGTAGGCACCTTTAGTAATGCCCGTAACGTATCCCCCGAGATCAATTGGGACTCTATCCGGCTCTTCAAGGTTCAAAGACGTTATTACTCTCTCCTTAGAGTTCATTTCATCTCCCGTTTTTTTCTGACCTTTATTTTCATGTTTAAAGAGTCGTTGGTTATATTTTTAAACCTTTTAACAATCTCTTTCGTTTACCACTACCGATAACTGAAGTTATACTAAACGTAAAAGAGCGATTTATCAAACGTTTTTAAAAAATATTTCTGGCGTTAAGCAGGCGTAAATTAGATGTTAAGCCCTGCAAAATTCTGATCCCTATAGATCCGGGTGAGGTCACAGTATCAAATTTGCTTAATTGAAGAACGTCTTTCCAAAAGTTCTCCGGATATCGATTATTAAAATGTCAAACCAGAGTTTACCGGCTGACACGGAAAACGACGCGGACATGTCCGTTGTCCTGGTCGTATTGAAGGCTTTTCAATTTCGGCTATTTAATTTGCCAGGGGGTAAATTTCAATCGTCGAGGCGGAAGATGAAAGTCCCCTAAGAGTAAATTAAGGGGTAACGAGTTCAAAACACCTAATACACTGGCGAGGTTTAAAAAGAGAGGTCGGTAAAAGGTTTTCGAGGAGAAGAACTAAGGCTGGTCGCCGCAGCAGGTTATTATCCCTGTAAAGGTTTAAACAGGTTCGACTTTTCGATAAAGGCTTATTGTTTTGGAATATGTTTGGTTCCCCGGAAAGGTGATGTTTATCGAAGCCGAGTTTTACAGACTTGAAGCTGAATCATTGCACCTCTAGGAGGACTGTGCTATCAGTGGTAAAGAGGGTCTCTACTTTGCAATGATTCCCCTCAATTCGTGGCAATTTGGCCACAAAGCTGGTCATTTTTCGACCGAAGTTAGGGTTGGTTGCAACCGGACCAGTCGATCTATGAAAATTACTCTGTCAAAGATAAAAATTGGTAGAACCACTGAATTTGGGTTTGACGATAAAGATCGGTAAGCGTGACCCGTCGATTTGAGTTGTTATAATCTACTAAGGCCGAATAAGGAGGTTCCGGTGAATTCACTAGAAAGAACCCTCACCACACTCAACGGTAACATTCCCGATAGAGCGCCAACTGACTTACACAATTTTCTTCCTGCAACCCGCATGGCTGGTTACGACACGATAGAGGGGTTACAAAACGGAGAAATAATCGCGGAGACGCAGCTGAAAGCTCGAGAGAAATTCGGTCACGACGTCTTGCTCGTAGAAAATGGGACCTGTGCCGAGGCAGAAGCTCTGGGGTGCGAGGTGAGATACTTCGAGGACGGACCGCCACGAGTAACAGGCAACCTACTGGATGACATTTCCGATTGGGAGGATCTTTCCGTTCCGGACCCCACAACTACTTTTCCGCTAAACGAACTCCTGAAGGCAACCGAAATAATTACCGACGAAATAGGGGATGAAGCCTTTGTAATAGGGAGAGGCGACCAGGGCCCCTTCGCACTGGCTGCAGCACTCATAGGTTACGAGGATATGATAAAACTTGCGGCAACTGCTGTGAACCGAAACAGCGAGCCCGAGCTCGAGGAGATAAAGGGTCTACTCAACTTTTGCAAGGAGGTAAATGACACCTTCGCCCGAGCTCAGATAGAAGCCGGCGCTCACGCCACCTCTTTCGGAGAGTTCGGAGCGGACATACTGGGGCCCAACATATACCAGAGCCTGATCTTTCAGTTCGACAGGGATCTTATATCCGGGCTTGAAGATGACGGAATAACGGTTTCACTTCATATATGCGGAGACAATACTGCAATAATAGAAGAAATGGTCGAGACAGGCGCCACGATACTGGAAGTTGACCATAAACCGAACCTGGAAAAAGTCCGCGAAAAAACCACGGACAAGGCAACTCTTCTGGGCCCGGTAGATACCGAGCTGATTGCCCACGCTCCCGCAGACAGAGTAAAAGAAGCCACCAAAGAGGCCCTCGAGACACTTGCACCGGGGGGTAGGTTTATAGCCGGACCGGGATGTGCTCTCGGTTACGAAACCTCCGAGGAAAATATTGCTGCTTTAATTGATACGGCAAAGGAGTTTGGAAGATATTCTTAGCCTAAGAACTTTTATTCTAGGACATTTGACGTTTCCCGGAGTAACTTTCCTTCTATCTAGCAACCAATTAGGAAATGCCAAGAACACGTCTAGGCAAGTTTTGGTGAAATTTACCGAAGTTATAAAAAGGGACTCACGGTTACGATCTCTTTTGCTTTTTTCTCCCCCTTTTTCACCCATTTTTTCATCTGTTCCGGTTCTATAGCGAGAATATCTTCTGACAGTTCATTATCAGGTTGCAACCCGTGGATTATCCGGGAAAGTTTCTTTCGGCCTCCGTAAAATTTCTGAAATTCTTCTTCCTCGAAGATTTTTTCAATCCGGGATAGAACTTCTTCGTCGTCCTTGAACTCATCCATCAACTTTTCTCTCAATACGTTGGCCGAACAAATGAGTTCGGCGAGCTGTATATCGTTAAACTTACACTCGTCAAGCAGAATTCCTACTGCCCTAAACAGTACTTTTCTAAGACTGTTGAAATCACCGTCTTCGTTCTTCATCCTGGGGAGCGTTAATAGAACCGGCACCATAACCTCAGCACCCTGCCTGATTGCTTCTTCTGTCGGTAGGGGGTCCCGTAATCCTCCGTCGTAACAGACCTCCCCGTTCACGCTTGTGCCCTCCATGTAAATCGGTATGCTGGCCGAAGCCCGCATGGCCCGAATGAAATCTTTCCTGTCAATGTTAGGATCTCTGGGAGAAGTAACAGTCTTTTCCCCCGTTCTGAAGTTTGTATAAACCACGTAACAGTGAGGTGCTTCTTCGCTCTGCAGCCATCCAAACCATTCTGGCTTCAACAGATCAGTTAACAATTCCTCCAGTGAGTCCGTCTCGTGAATATAATTGCTTCTCCTAATTCGCTGCAGGAAGTGTCTCTTCTCCAGAACGTCGTCTTTGGTAGTGTTCGTAAAGGTATCCAGCATAATTGAAAGTGCTTCGTCGCCAATATCGTCCGGACCCCCCATCAGGGCGGCAAAAGGCGATATCAAAGCACCGACAGAACTCCCCCCGACTATTGAGAACCAACCCGATTTCCTGAATTCGGAATACAGGTGTTTTATTACTCCGACAGCAAAAGCTCCCTTGGCACCTCCGCCCGATATTACCAGAGCAGTTTTTCTTCTTGAAGTCATTATTTATGCACACCTCTCAAAGATTATCGATTCAAAGACAATTGGCTCAAGCCCTGTCCTTAATTCTGGTTGGTTTAACTTAGTTTCACTTGAGGTTTCTCCACTAATCCCCTCTCGGGATAGGTTCGTACTCCTCCCGAAAACATTAGAAAGAATTTTACTAGCAATTGAGAGATAATTATTCTCTCCTCTCGATAATACTAATCTATGAGTCAGAAAAATTTATACGACATTTGTTCGAGGCGAATCAACTATTCGCCAGTGTCCTTCAGAACAGGATTATATAGAGTTAGATTTAGAACTTTGCCTATCTGGGAACGTCGATCTAACTAACCAACTCAAGGAGGTAAGGATGAGTGGAGGAAAGATATTCTTAATTGCGGTTTCTGTAATAGTGTTACTTATCGGACTGGGTCTGATCGCGGGCGGTGGCGCTCTGCTCTGGTCCGGCACGTTTTTACGAGATTCGGAGGGTTACTATTCTACCAGGACCATAAACATAGAGCGCGATTCATATGGTGTGACCACGTATCCCGCCCATATTGAGTTCGGGCCCGCCTGGCTATTCGACTGGCCTCAGCTCGTAAAGGTCAAACTAAAAGCAACGAGCAATACGGATTCAGGTATCTTTATCGGAGTAGCTGAGGAGGGCGATCTATTCAACTACTTAGACGGAGTAGCTTACGACGAAGTCAGGGACCTCGATATCAACCGACCCTTCCGACCGCCGAGGATAAACTACAGAGATTTTCCGGGTGGCCCGTTGGAGTCGCCGCCGGGACAGGAAGGGTTCTGGGCCGCCTCGGTTTCTGGTAAGGGAACCCAGGTTCTCACGTGGGGCGTCGAGGAGGGTCGCTACTCGCTGGTTCTGATGAACGAGGACGGTTCTCGCGGGATCGATGTCGACGGAAAAATCGGCGTAAAAGTGCCCATCATCGGGGGTATTGGAATAGGTCTTTTTATAGCGGGACTCGTTTTGGTTTTATTCTCGTTCCTGCTGGTTTTCCGAGTTTAGACGATAACCACGAGGGTGAGCTTAGAGGTAAATTCAAACTTTACTACTGGGTGCTTGCAAAAAGACGAAAAAATTTGTCCGGATGCCCTCTACAAGTAAACTGGTGACGCCAATCTATTGCATTTAGAAAAGGTGAGAATCGTTCAAGGAGCCGAACTTTGCAGTTTGGATGAAAAGACCGCCACTCCAAGTGGGAAGTTAAGGGCCTTCTCGACTTATTAAGAGCCCTCATCCAACGAGTAATAACAATTTCGAAGTTTATCCTGAAAAAACGACCGCCAGAACGAGAGCTGCAGTTCAAGCATTTATATCTCTAATTTCGTTTGTCTGTCCCCTATATCCCACTGGCGGTCGTTTAAAATTCAATCAGAATAATCGGGTAAAGTTCCTAAACCTTTCTAATATTCGACTCTCTGCCATGTCTTCTCTTTCATTGACCGGTAAGCTGCATCAAGTACCTTGTTTACTACGTAACCGTCTTCGAAGTCTTCTCTTGGTTCCCTGCCTTCTTTTACACAATTCACAAAGTGCTTCATCTCAGCTTGATAGCCGTAGGCAAATGCTTCCTCGGGCAAGGGAAAAACCCAACCTTGGTCGAGTTCTGCCTTTTCAACTATGTAATCAGCTTCAGAGCGGGTAAAGGCACTGATGGGAGTAGAGCGAGTAACGTCAGTAAAGGTGGAACCCTCCGTCCCGTAAATCTCGTTCCTTAGGTCCAGCCCTCCCCGGGAAGACCAGCTTACTTCTACGTGGGCAATTCCGCCGCTTTCCAGTCGCATAACCAACAGGGCATTGTCTTCCTGATCAGTTCGGTCCGTATGAACGAGGTTTTCGCCCCAGGCAAATACTTCCGTAATCTTGTCGTCCTTTCCGTAAAAATACCTTGCCGCTTCCACGCAGTGTGGACCCATGTCGAGCAACGCTCCGCCTCCGGCAAGATCGCCGTTCCAGAACCAGTCAGCGTGCGGACCGGGATGGGCCTCTCTACTTCGGACCCAGTTTAACTTGCCCAGACCGCCACCTTTAATCATCCTTCTTGCCTTAACTACTGCCGGTGCAAATACCTCCGTTTCGGCGTAGCCATTAAAAACTCCTGCTTCTCTGACTGCATTAAGCATGTTTTGGGCTTCCTCGGCGTTTCGGCCCAAGGGCTTAGTACATACCATATTCTTTTCCGCTTCGCTTAACTTCAGCACTACTTCCTCGTGGAGAAAATTTGGCAGCGCAATCAAATACAGATCGATATCGTCCCTGGCTATTGCTCGATCTATACTATCCATGGGATTAGGAATATCCCATTTTTTGGCAAAATCATTTGCTGCCTCAATGTCCTTATCCGTATTCAGCACTACCTCGTGACCGGGAACGTCTTTTAGCCCCTCCATGTAAAAGTTGGCGACGAAACCCGAACCGAGCAGGCCGATTTTGACTTTTTCACTCATTTAAATTCACCTCGAATGTTGTTTTTTTGAACCAGAATTCCTCCGAAGATCAAACAGAACTTAAATCAGTAACCTCGAGCCCATATTTTCCTTGTCTCAGAGCGGCTTAACATTCTACAGGAAAAAACGAACAGAAAATAGATTAAACCTGTAACCTATATGCAAGACGAGAGGAGCGAATACCACTTAAAGTATAACTGGTTGCCAGATTGTGGGTAAATAAGGTTGTTTAGGTTGTGCTGAAAACCTGTTCGCTAGAAATTCCAAATGGATTTTTTCTTTCAAAAAACAAAAGCCAGATGACCGGCGAAGTCCAACGCCGGCCATCTGGAAATATTAGACTTAAATTTTACTTACTAACTATGGTGCAGGTGTTACCGGTTCGGGTAGCGGCATTTTCAGCCAGGATTTTACGTCTTCCCTGTCAGCGTCCCACGGAATTGCCACTTCTATGTTTGCCTGGGAAATTAACTGAGTTGGAGCCCAGTAGAAATGGCCGGGTTCGACCTCGCCCTTGATGACACCGAGTAACAGGCGCAGAGACATAACAGACGCGATCGACGGTGGGTTGGCATTGGTCAATGCCAGACTTCCATCCCTAATCATGTCCAAACCGTACGGAGCCCCGTTCATAGAGACCATTGTGACCTGGTCCAGTTTCCCAGCTCTTTTCAGGGAAAGCATAGCACCCCGGGCCATATCCTCATTTTGCACGAATAGAACCTGAAGGTCCGGGTGAGCATTTATGATGTCGGATGTAGCATCCGCGGCTTTCTGCCTATTCCAGTCTGCGGCGGGTTTTGCCACTACTTCCAGGTCGGGGTTGGCACTTAAGCCTTCTACAAATCCTTCTGTATAAGCTTCCGCGTCACCACGTCCCAGTGCACCCTGAATGACTGCTACCTTGCCTTCATTGACCGTGACAGCCGTCCATTCACCCAACTTCTTTCCAAATTCTATCAAGTCAATCTGCATAAATCCGGCAGTATCGGCAAGATATTCCTTCTTGTAGCCGTACTGAATGAATATTGGTACGTCTCCTTCCTGGGCCGCGTTAATTGCGGCTTTTTCAGAAGAAAGCGATACTGCGTACATCAGAATTCCGTCTACGCCTCTCTGAATTGCATCCTGTACGTTCGCCAGTTCCTTGCCCGTGTCGTAGTTCGACGTGTAGGTGCGCATTTCTACCCCAAGCTCCTCGGCTGCCATTGAAGCTGCCTGGGTACCATATTGGTAGTAAGCTTCACCGCTTGCCCGAATAAAAGCAATTTCGAGTTGGTCCTGTGCTACCGCGGAGAAAATAGCTCCGGAGACCAACCCTATAGCTAATAACAAAACAACCACTGATTTCATTTTCATGTGGTTTTGACCTCCTCAATGGGTTCGTGTCCCATCTATAGTCTAAATTGAATATAACACAATTTGAAAGTTCTTTCAAATATAATTGAAAGATAATCCCAAGAAGAGAAAGACTAATTATACTATTACAGACTGATATACGGCGGGAGCCTCCGTCGGAATATCATGCCAGCGTTCTCGAATAATTTGGGGATTTTTTAAAGGTTTTTATAGGGCCCGAAAAGACCCACCTCCGGAATAACAAGATGGGTGGTTTAGAGATGATAGCCAGTACAAAATCTCTCTTCGCTATAACTCTAAACGAAATAACGGACGTTGTCGATTAACTACTTAATCCCGTTAAGCTGGGGTTTAGTCACCTTAGCCCAATATTTATTATTCTTCATAAGAGTCTGTGGTACTGTCTCCTGCTAATAGACCCCGTATTCTTTGGTCACTTCGAACATTGCCTTCATGTTTTCCGGTTTGGCGTTATCGATCAGGGCGCCTGAACTCATCATGTATCCGCCACCCGGAGCGACGTCATCGATCAGAGCCCTGCATTTTTCTTTAATGTCATCCGGTGATCCAGTAGTCAACAGAGAATTAGACACATTACCGGCAATACATGCGACGTCACTTAGCATTTCCTTGGCCTTAACCATGTCCGTGTTTTCAAAATGGTAGATGAGCTTGCCCTCGGGGACTTCTCTAATGACTTCCAGGCGCTTGTTGTAACTACCTTCGACATAAACAACCGGAACTATATCCTCCTCTATTAGACCCAGAAGCAGGTTCTTCAGGCTGGGCCAGTAGAAATCCTCGAAATGTTCTGAAGACATGAACTCGTCAACGCCCTTGTGGAGCCAGATCCAGACGAACGGATTTCCCGAGGCTTTTACACCCTGAACACCCATATCTATCGCTATTGGCGTTAGCTTTTTGGCTGCTTCACGGACCTTACCGGGTCGTCGGTAGAGGTCCTTTAAAACTCCCTTTGTTCCTCTAAGAGAGTCGCCAAGTATGTCAAACGGGGCAAATGAAAATGCTCCGTAGGCAACGGGAATCCCGTTTCTCTTCATTTTCTCGTCATAATTGGCGAGAAAACCGAACCAATCCTGGAGATTTTCCGCGGCCTCGACCAATTTTTCTAAGTCCTCCTGAAATTCCTCTGATGCAAAAGGAAGGAATGTCGAAAGCCAACCCATCCAGGGCGAATTCCTGAGAACAAGATTTTTGAAACTACTCAAGTTTCCAAAAGATCGGGGAATCCAGCGAGTCATAATAAAATGAGTCGGGTCGTAGAGCAACTCGTCGTATTCGTCGGCTTTCATGTACTCGCCTTCTTTAAACTGAAATATCTCGTTTGGCCCCAGTTCGTTGCCGGGCCACCTTGCCCATCTAAGGTCAACTGCTTCCATGGCGGGTGCGGGAAACATATTGATCGGGTCCCAACCCAGGTCCGGCTTGAAATCCTCGAAAAATCTGTCGTACGCTTCTCCCGCTTTTTCCGGATCGTGCATTGCTTCCTCTACCGTCATACCAGCATAGTAGACGGGAAATGCCTGCATTACGGGGATAAGTGGGACCCGGTCAGGTTCTTTTAAAGCTATAGCGTCCTTAACTCTATTCAATCTACGGTCGTAATCTTCTCCAAACTCACTCATATATCACACCTCGTTAATTTGTAAACGAACATCAAAGTATTCCTGAGGGAATATTCACTATGGGCAGCCCGTTAAGCTGGCAAAACACGATGCAGAGTTACCAATCAAAAATTCCCTATAAGGCCAGTCGTCGATCAGTAAATCGGAAGCCGGGTAAATGAAGTCGTGATATTCAAAGAAAACACAACTTCCCCTGTAGAATAGCTCTAAACCGATATTTTACGAACTCAATACAAACTATTTAACTTCTAGATCTGCTCTAGTCCATTTCCTCGATCTTGACCCAGGACCCGGTATCAGCGGACTGTAATACACCGTCAAGAACCTTCTGACACTCCAATCCGTCGCTGAAATCCGGTTCGGGGTAGATCCCGTCGTCGTAGCTGGAGAAGAAATCGGCGAACTCGTTGACGAAGGTATTTGCGTAGCCGATCAAATGACCTGGAGGCCACCAGGACTCGATATAAGGATGAGAGTCCTCTGTAACCATAATATCCTTGAACCCTCTTCGAGAATCGGGATCTTCGGTCGAGTAAACCTTTAACCGATTGAGTTTTTCAAGGTCAAACTCAAGCGAGCCCTTACTTCCATTGATCTCGAATCTTTGGTGGTTCTTCCTACCCGAAGCAAAATGCGTGGCTTCAAACGTACCTGTCGCCCCACCTTCGAACTTTGCCAGAAATGAAGCGGCGTCTTCGACGGTAACTTCCGCTCGACCTTCTCCGCCAGTAGCAGTTAATTTCGTTTCCAGCTGTTCTCCGCCTCCCTGTACGGGCCTTTCTTCTACGAAGTTGGTCGTAAGCCCAGTTACCTCTTGTATATCTCCAACCAGATACCTGGCCAGGTCAACGAGATGTGAATGCAATCCTCCCGTCGGGCCCGAACCAGCCTTCTCCTTGCGAAAATGCCAGGTTATAGGAAAATCCGGATCCATGCACCAGTCCTGGAGATATACCGCCCGGAAGTGTCTGATCTCCCCGAGATAACCTTGTTCGATCAACTCTTTCGCATAGGCAATAGCCGGAACCCTCCGGTAATTGAACCCCATCATGCTCCGCACCCCGGCTTTCTCGGCGGCGTCATTCATCTCCTTAGCCTCGGAGACGTTAAGTGCCGGTGGCTTTTCACAGAATACGTCTTTTCCAGCTTCGGCAGCTGCAACAGCAATCTCGTTATGCATAAACGGAGGAGCGGCAATATCTATGACGTCTATATCGGGATCCTCTACGACCTTCTCCCAATCAGTGCTGTGATCTTCCCAGCCGAACTTCTCCGCCGCTTCCGCAACGAGATTTTCAGTTCGACCACATAGTACTTTCCTGTGAGGAATAGTGGAAAGATCGTAGAAGAAGAAAGGTACGTCTTTATAGGCGTGGCTATGGGCTTTACCCATAAAACCGTAGCCAATCATGCCAACGTTTTTTATTTTCTTATCCGGCATAAAACCACCTCAGTGTTTTTACACATTGTTTCACTTATCCAATCAAGTAATGTAGGTCAATTTATGACAAAAGACCGATCCGTAAAAAGTGATTGCTAATGGTTTGGTTTCCCGGGAGAGATCGAAGCCTCACTCTGCCTCAAAGTGATCGGGACCTTTCAATAAAATAGTCCTTAAATCAAATAGAAAAAGTCACCTTAACCCCGGTCTATACATGCGACAACCAGAGTTTGCCGATCTCTCCCTAGGCTTACCGCTACTGTGTTTCTTTACAAGAAAACTATACGGATGCCTCGATTACTATAAGGACAAGGTCACCGTCACCGATATTCTCGATGCTGTGCTTGCTTCCCGATTTGGTCAAGCAGACGTCGCCCGGAGTCATTTCCTCGGTTTCGCCGTCAACGACCATCTTACCTTTGCCGTCGATGATGTAATAGATCTCTTCGTTCCCTTCCTGAGGGTGTAAGCCAACGCTGGCTCCCGGCTTCAGTGTGGTTTCGTGCATAAATTCCATCGAGCTATCGAAGTCATCGGGAAATCCCGGCACGTCCAGTCTTGGCTCAATACCGAGTAACTGCCTGACCTCACATTTCCCGTCGCCACCGTGTACGTCCTCTACTACAGTTGCCTCTACGTTGTCTCTACCGCGAAGTATCACGATAAAACACCTCTTGTTAGTTTATTAAATGGATTTAGTACTTCTGCGACATTACAGCAAATAGGATTATCGTCCCGAGCACCACGTCCTGGAAGTTAGCGCTGATCCCCAGCATATTAATACTGTTTGAGACCAGACCCAGCAGTAAAACACCGGCGAGAGTTCCCCAGACGGATCCACGTCCTCCAAACAG
>Ga0207797_1001101_pt1 | contig 19988 bp, 18 predicted proteins | sample PRCRCaboRojoPR_6_FD_187275 | JGI IMG/M metagenome (GOLD analysis project Ga0207797, IMG submission 187275) | Marine sediment microbial community from Cabo Rojo, Puerto Rico - PR CR 10% Liquid 1 (SPAdes) | ecosystem: Environmental > Aquatic > Marine > Coastal > Sediment | place: Cabo Rojo, Puerto...
CGAATTGCCGAAGTGGTCATCCGCGTCCCCGGCTTCTTTATGCCTCGGATCGTCATACAGAGATGCTCCGCCGAAACTCTAACCAAGACGCCGTAAGGCTCCATCTCCTCCATCAGGATGTCGGCCACCTGGGAGGTCAACCTCTCCTGAATCTGAGGTTTGGAGGAGGCGACTTCCAATACGCGAGGCAGTTTGCTGGCCCCCACTATCCGTCCATCCTTGGGCATATAGACGATATCGCCCTTCCCCACGATCGGCAGAAGGTGATGTTCACAGAGGGAGTGAAACGGTATATCCCTTACCACGACCATCTCCTCGTAATCTTCGTCGAAGAAGGTGGTCAACTCTTCACCCGGATACTGGCCCAGACCTTTGCAGAGCTCGGCAAAGCTTCGAGCCACCCTACGGGGCGTCTCCTGGAGCCCCTGCCTATCTAGGTCTTCGCCGATACCTTCCAGAATCAACCGCGCCCCTTCTCTGATCTTTTCCTTGTCCAAAACTGAACCTCCTTTCCAACGGCTTACGAGCCAAAAAACACGATAATCGTTTGATCAAAAAGACGAAAATCATTATACAAGGGTAAACTTTGGTCCAATTTTATACAATGAAACCGACCCCGGGTTGCAAATTTACCTCAAACTGATTAAAAAGGATTACGTTGTAGAATAAGACATAAGTGTCAACCAAATCTACTATGGAGGGTTAGTTTAAATGACAGATTTTAAAGTCGGTATAGTGGGTTGTGGGAACATCTTTCCCATGCACGCCTTTCCCGTAAACGACCTAGAAGGGGCTGAATTGGTCGCTCTCTGTGACATAAAAGACGACCGCGTTCAGGAGAGAGCCGAGGAATTCGACTCTACTCCCTATAAGGACTACGAGAAGATGCTGGACGAAGAGGAATTGGACGTCGTCCACGTCTGCACCCCCCATTATCTGCACGCGCCGATCACGATCGCAGCCGCGGAACGAGAGATCAACGTATTGACGGAAAAACCGATGTCAATCAAATTGGAAAACGCGGAGGCCATGATAGAGGCCAGCGAGCGAAACGGAGTAACCCTGGGCGTCATTTTTCAAAATCATTACAACCCCGGTTCAGTACTCATAAAGGACGCCCTGGACTCGGGAAAACTGGGCTCCATTCTGGCGGGGAAACTGGAAGTAACCTGGGACCGTTCCGACGAATACTACACCCAAAGCGACTGGAAGGGGACCTGGGACAAAGAAGGAGGCGGAGTACTGATAGATCAAGCGATCCATACGATGGACCTAACCCGTTGGTTCGTGGGAGCCGAGATAGATTACGTGGACGCCCAAATAGACAATAGGGCCCACGAAATAATCGAGGTAGAGGACTCCGCCGAAGGCGTCATCAAGTACGAAAACGGCGTAGTGACCAGTTTCCATGCGATCAATTACTACAGTTACGACGCGCCGGTGAGAATAGAGTTGGATTGCGAAAAAGGGATCGCTCGGATGGAGGCCGACAGAGCCACGATCGAGTTCGACGACGGCCGGAAGATGATCGCCGACAGGAATCCGCAAGAGACCTTCGACTACGGCGACGTCAAGAGTTACTGGGGCGTGAGCCACGTCAAGCAAATCAAGAATTACTATCAAAGTTTGGAGCAGGGTATTCAGCCCGACATAACGGGCAAAGAAGCGATAAAGACCCAAGAAATGATCTGCGCCATCTATCAATCGGGCAAGGACGGCCGAAGAATCGACTTTTAGGATTTGTGGCCCGGAGTAATTCCGGCAGGATAGAGGGAATGTCCGGGGACCTTTATTCACCGATCACCTTTTCAAGGTACAAACGTAATGGGGGTCCCCGACAGCACTCCTACCCAAAAACGGCGGTTCCTAGTATCATCTCTAAGGAAAGGAGGTCGAAGTTATGTCTATGTCAAACAGAGCGGCTCTTGTGGTTAGTTTCATTTTGTCTTTTTGCCTTCTTTGCGGGACGGTTCCGGCCGTCCACGCCCAACAAGGAGAGAGCGAGGGCGAAAACGGGGAGAAGCTGGTCAATTACGCCAATCAGCTGAAGCAAACTCTGACGGAGTTGAACGACTTGATGACCGAACTGGCTAGTCAAGCGGACGCCAATACGAGAGAACTGGAAGAACTTCAAGGGAGGATGGATAATCTGGAGAGTTCCTTCGACGAAGTGATGAAGACGGTGGAGAAACAGACGGATTTCGTAGAGAGTTTGAAGGGCATAGAGCAGTACAAGAACAAGATCCTGGAAATGGCTCGCGATTTGAGCGCGCTTTCCCGCAAGGTGGAAGACAACAACTCCACGGTAAAGAAAGTAGACAACGAGATAAAGGAGCTCCAGTCAAATTACGGCACGTTGGAAAAAGTGGTGGCTCAAAATCAGAAGGGCGTCTCACAGTTACAAAGCGATACCGACAATTTAGATACGAGACTAAACGATCTGAAAAAGGAGATGCAAGCAACGGCTCAACGTAATCTACTAGTCGGCGCCGCCGGAGCCGTTTTGGCCGCTTTTGCCATCATCTTGAGCCGGTCTTGAAGAGAGAAAAAGTCACGAGCATCATCCCTTTACCGGAGCGAAATAAGAATATATACATGATAATCAAAATATGACAAGGTTAAACAAACTCGTTTTGCGCGGGTTCAAGTCCTTCAAGAAAGAAACCGTATTGCCCTTTAGGGGCAACGGGCTGACGGGCATAGTGGGGGAAAACGGCTCGGGCAAATCCAATATAGTCGACGCCCTCACCTTCGTCATGGGCCAGCGTTCCTCCAAGCTGCGGGCGGAAAGGCTGAGCCAGTTAATTTACAACGGAGGTGAAAGGGGCAAAGGGGCCGATTTCGCGAAAGTACAACTCTACATGGACAACGAAGACGGCCTATTCGACCGTTACATCGGCGAACATCTGGGCAACGGCCATCGCCCGGACGTAATATCAATCGGTCGAAAAGTCACCCGTAATTCCGCCAGTTACAAATTCATGGATAAAAATTGCTCCCGTTCCCTGATCGAGGAAATCCTCAGTGAAGTAAACATGGAGACCGACAAACATCAGGTCGTCAATCAGGGCAAAGTGACGGAGATAGTAAACTTGGGTCCTCAGGCCAGAAGGGAAATAGTGGACGAACTGGCCGGTATCAGCCGTTACGAGAAGCAAAAAGAAGAGGCAATCGAGGACTTACGAGAGGTGAAGGAAAAGCTAACCACCAATCGAGTCGTTTTAGGGGAGCGAAGGGGCCAGCTGCGCAGATTGGAAAAGGAACGGGAAGCGGCCTTAAAGTACAAGGAAAAAGAGGAGACACTTGATCTGGTCAAGGACTCCATCATCCATCGGAAGCGGGAAAACATCGAAGAACAGCTAAGCAACTACCAGGAAAAATACGAGGCCGTCTCGGAAAAATTAAAGGAAGTAAAAAGCGACTTAAGCTCCCTGGATAGGAAGGCCGAAAAAAAGGAAAGAAAGCTAAAGAAACTCAAAGAAGACCGGGATCAGGGAGACGACGAGGAACTGCGGGACGAAGTGGAAGATCTCAAAATGAAGTTGGTCAAGGGTAGAGAAGAGTTGAGGTCAAAGGAAAAAGAACTGGACAACCTGGAAGAAACCATCCGCGAACTGAAGGAGATAAGAAGCAAGAGCAACTCCAGCAGCGGACTGGGAAAAGGCAAACCGAAATCCGTCCGATCATTGCTGGAAAGGGATAGAGGTGGAATTTACGGCACAGTGGGAGACTTGATGGAGAGCGAAGATCGGCACCGGGTGGCCATAGAGGTGGCGGCCGGAGGACATTTGAACGATCTGGTCGTCGACTCCCGTTCGACCGCGATCGAGTCGGTAGAATATCTGAAGGATAAGAATCTCGGACGGGCCCGCTTCTTGCCCCTGATGCGCCTTTCCGGCGGCCGGAAGAGTTCCGCCTCCAAAAAGGCACTGTCGCTTAACGGCGTAATAGATTACGCCATAGAGCTGGTCGATTTCGATTCCAAATATAGAAGGGCCTTCGAATACGTGTTTCGGGATACCCTGGTGGCCAAAGACCTGGAATCCGTGGAGAGTGCCGAAAACGTTCGTGTGGTAACCCTCGACGGCGACGTCTTAAGCAGGGGAGGGGCGATCACGGGCGGAGGAAACAAGGGAAAGAGGAAAAGTGGAAGCCGGAATTCTTCCGGAGGGCTAGGGGAAAAGATAAAGAGCAAGAAAGAGCGAGCGCAGAAACTGAAAGGGGAAATCTCCAATTTGAGGGAAAAACTGGATCGACTGAGGGAAGAGTTCGAAAGCAAAGAGGAAGAGATGGAAAACCGTTCGCAGGTAGATCGCGAACTGAAGGAGGAAATCGAGGAACTGGAAAGCGAATTAACCAAGTTAAAGTCCCGCCAGAAGGACAAATACCGCCGCCGGGAGCGCACAAAGGACAAAAAGAACGATTACGAGAAAGAGATAGACGGCCTAAAACGCGATCTGGATATGCTGGGCGAGCCCTCCTCTCCCAAGGGGGACTACATAGATAAGCCGGTCAAAGAACTGGTCAGACGGAAGCGGAGCTTGCAGAGGGAACTGGATCGACTGCAACCGGTCAATATGAAGGCGATCGAGGAATACGCCAAGCAGAAGGAATCCGTCGAGGAACTGGAGGAGAAGAGGTCATTATTGCAGGAAGAAAAAAGGGAAGTAGAGCGGCTGATCGGGAAGATCGAGGAGCGAAAAAAGAAACAGTTCCAAGAGACGCTGAACGAACTGTCGGATAATTTCAAGCGAATTTTCAGAAACCTCTTCGACGGCGGGGAAGCGCAGCTGAAGCTGGAGAGGCAGGGCGATCTATCTTCCGGCTTATTGATAAAGGCCCATCCTCCGGGGAAGGAGCTGGAAGTCTTGGATTCGCTTTCCGGGGGCGAGAAGTCTTTGACCGCCATCGCCTTTATCTTCGCCTTGCAGGAACTGCAACCCTCACCCTTCTATATCATGGACGAAATAGATGCCGCTTTGGACCAGCGGAGATCGCATAAGCTAGGTGAGCTATTGGAAGACTACGCGCAAGAAGCCCAGATAATAATTATTTCCCATAACGAGGAGACGGCCAGATACGCCGATCGGGTTTTTGGAGTATCAATGAAGGAGGGCCAATCCGAAGTCCTCTCCTTACAACTCAACTGATGGAGAAGGGTCAGAATCCTTCATCGGCAGAAAGCGAGGTAAATATGCCTATACCAGACTCCAAAATCGAGAAGCGGAGCGAAAAAGCAGGCTCCGTAACGGCCATAGAGGGGCAACCTCTGCGACAAAGGGATGACTCTTCCGACTCGCTCCCCCTCGGAGAAGAAGAGTTACGTTCCCGCAATTGGAAGGAGAAACTAGAAGAATTGAGGGAGGAGCCCGATCCCTGGCATCTCTCCGTGACCGACATAGCCCGTAGTTACCGAACTAAACTGGTGGGAGTAAGCGGAAGTGATCTGGAGATATCGGCCCGGATGATCCGCGTTTGTGCTCTCTTGCTTCGCTTGAAGGCGGATCTCTTGGAGGGCAAAGAGGGAGAAGGGCAGTGGGAACAACAGATGGAGGAAGCTCTGGAAGAGGAGTTCGGCTTCGTCCCCTACGAAGAATTTGAACAGAGTCAGTTCGTGCCCCAGCTGGAGTTACCTCTGAAGAGGATCCCGACCAGGACGGTCTCCCGCCAGGACCTGGCCCGCTCGCGTCGGGAGGCCCAAAAATTAATGGAAAAGAGGAAGCGCGATCGAGATGAGCAAGGAGAGGAAGAGGAGGATTGGAACTGGGGGTTGACTTTGGACGACATGTCCGGGGTCAGAGACAGACTGCAAAACCTCTACGGGCGGATAAAGAGAAAGGTTAAACGAGGAGGACGCTTGCTTTTCTCGCAACTACTGGGAGATGAACCGGACAAAAAAGATGAACTGGAGGAATTCATCCATCTCCTACACCTGCGGGGCCAAGGAAAGGTGGAGTGCGAACAGGAGGAGCCGTTTGGGGACATTGAGATTAAAGTGAGGGAAGAAGGAGGATGACCGAAGAAGCCAAGGGCTTGATCGAAGCGGCCCTCTTTCTGGCCGAGGAGGGATTGGGGGAAAAAGAGCTTCGACAACTGGCCGAAATCTCTCAGGAAGAACTAGAAGAGTGTCTGCACCAAATGGAGCAGACGCTCGACCGCAAGGAAAGGGGGCTGCGTTTGTTGTGGAATCCCCCCAAAGTCAAACTAGCCGTAAAGCCGCTTTATCTCGACCGCGTCAGACATCTTGCACCCCATCAGGATATATCGACGGGGGTCTTACGCACATTGTCCGTGATCGCCTACAACACTCCCGTGTTGCAAAAAGAAGTGATCGACGTCAGGGGTAACGGGGCTTACGACCATATAGATGAATTGATCGAACGGGGTTTCGTCAACTCACAAAAAGAGGGGCGGACAAAACTACTCAGCGTTACGGATAAATTCCTGGATTACTTTGATCTGGACGACCCCAGCGAGCTGAAGGAGGAAATCGAGTAGGAAGTCATTAAGCAAGGACGTAATTTTTCATCCCACCTATCTCCCGTCAGTCTTTATCCCCCCAAGACTGGGAACCGCCTTATCGCAAAAAGCCTTGAGATAAAGCCTCACTTATAGTAGAAAATTTAGCAGTCACCGAAATTGTCATTGGCCGTCTTTGACCGGCTCGGGAATGAATCTACTTAGAATCGGTCGAGCGACGAGCGAGGGATTTCGTTAAATTAAAAGCGCCGACAATACGAGCGAAAAATACCCAGGAGGTAAAAATGGAAGGAGATGTAGCCAAGGATGAACTGGCCCCAAAAGGTGCACAGAAGATAAGCTGGGCTGAGGAGCATATGCCCGTGATGGAGATAGTGGCGGAACAGATAGGCTCAACTCGCCCTTTTGAAGGGAGGACTTTTGGCATCAGCATTCACCTGGAAGCCAAAACGGCCCGTCTAGCACTTGCCTTGAGGGATGGAGGGGGGCGCGTCTTTATCACCAGCAGCAATCCGCTTTCCACCCAGGACGACGTAGCGGCGGCTTTGAACCAAGAGGAAGGGGTAACCGTATTCGCCCGGCGAGGAGTCACTACTGAGGAATACGCCGAACAGCTGCGACAAGTGCTCTCAAAAGGACCGGAGGTAATAATAGACGACGGCGGCGACCTGGTCGGCATGCTCCATGGTTCCCAGCAAGAAATGGCCCAAGACGTGATCGGCGGCTGCGAGGAGACGACTACGGGAATCCATCGACTCCGTTCGCTGGAGGAGAAGGGAGAGCTCAAGTTTCCCATGTTTGCCGTCAACGACGCCCGAATGAAGCACCTGTTCGACAATCGCTACGGAACGGGCCAGTCCAGCTGGGATGCCATAACCCGGACGACCAACCTATGCATTGCCGGCAGTACTGTAGTAGTGGTCGGTTACGGCTGGTGCGGCCGGGGAATTGCGCAAAGGGCCGATGGCCTGGGGGCCGAAGTAATAGTGGTGGAAGTGGATCCGGTCCGGGCGATAGAGGCCCGCATGGCCGGCTATCGAGTGATGAAGATATCCGAGGCGGCCCCCAGGGGAGACTTCTTCGTCACTTCCACCGGCTGCAAAAACGTAATACCGGCCGAAGCGCTGCAACGGATGAAGGACGGCGCCGTCATGGCCAACGCCGGCCACTTCAACGTGGAGATAGATCTGGAGGCGCTGGAAGAAATGACGGAAGAGAGGGAAGAAGCCAGAGAAAATATCGAGAGGTTCAAGCTGAAGGACGGTAGAACCCTTTACCTCTTGGGGGAGGGAAGGTTGGTCAACCTGGTAGCCGGGGACGGCCATCCCGTAGAAATTATGGACATCAGTTTCGCCCTGCAGACGCTCACCGCACGTTATCTATTGGAAAATAAAGATTCGCTGAAGAACCAGTTGCACTCGGTACCCCCGCACGTGGACGAGCTGGTAGCCAGGAACAAATTGGATAGCTGGGGGATAGAAATAGACCGTTTGAGCGACGACCAAAAGGACTACCTGGAAAACTGGGGGTAACCTAGAAACATGTCTACTGAAGGAGTAAGACAAAAAATGCGGACCGACGTCTTGATCCTCGGCGGCGGACCTTCCGGGGTGGCGGCCGCCGTCGGAGCGGCGCGCCTGGGCGTGGAAACTCTGCTGGTGGAACGGTACGGCTTCCTGGGCGGCGGAGCGACGGCCGCTTTGGTCAACCCCTTTATGACTTACAGTTCCGGGGGGAAACAGATAATCCACGGTTTTCTGGACGACTTATTGAAGGAGTTGGGTCAACTGGAAGGCGTCGATGAGGCCGGCAGCTCCTTCTCCGCGGAGGCCTTTAAATTTGCCGCGGACCGACTATGTCAGAGGGCCGGGGCAAAGATACTCTTTCACTCCGTCCTTTCGGACGTGGAATTATCGGAAGAGGACCAAGCGAAGGTCAGCAGCTTAAAGCTAGCCAGCAAAGGCGGAAGACTGGAAGTGGAAGCTCCGCTCTTCGTCGACTGTACGGGCGATGCCGATCTGGCCTACGCCGCGGGCGCCCCTTGCGAAAAGGGGCGAAAGGAGGACGGACTATGCCAGCCGATGACGCTGAACTTTCGGGTGGGCGGAGTGGATCGAGATAGAACTCCTTCGGGAGAAGAGATCACGAAACTATATAAACGGGCCAAGGAGGAAGGTCGACTGGATTGCCCCCGCGAGGACGTACTGTTTTTCAGTACGTTGCGGGAGGACGTGATCCACTTCAACACTACGCGAATAGTGAAAAAGGACGCTACCGACATAGCCCAACTGAGTGCAGCGGAGCTGGAAGGGCGCCGACAGGCATGGGCGATCTGGGAGTTCCTCAGAGAGGAAGTTCCGGGATTTGAAGATTCTTATCTGGAAAGGACCGCGGCCCAGATCGGAGTGCGCGAATCTCGCCGCGTGATGGGCCACTACCTGCTGACCGCCGAAGATTGCCTGGAAGCGAAAAAGTTCTCCGACGGGATAGTCCGAGCCAGTTACAATATCGACATCCACAATCCGACGGGCGAGGGGACAGTGTTGAAAAAGATCCCCGAAGGGGATTGGTACGAAGTCCCCTATCGCAGCCTAGTGCCGAAAAGGCCCTCCAACTTGCTGGTCGGAGGTCGTCCGATCTCGGCCACTCACGAGGCCCACTCCTCTCTGCGGGTGATGCCGATCGTGATGGGGATCGGACAAGCGGCGGGCGTGGCGGCCGCTCTTTCCGTAAAGGGGGGCTGCGAGCCGATCGAGGTGGAACCAAAACGCCTCAAGGAGAAATTGAATGAGCAAGGTGCTCAATTGTAGGATCAAATCCTAATCCTTACTTATCCTCAATATATAAATGCCAATCTACGAAGAATTCGCCCCGATCTACGCCCAAGGCGGCTACACCAATTATAGCGAGAAGATGGCCCGATTATTGCCGGAAGCGCTGGGTAGATTGGGAAAAGGGCACCGGAAAATCCTGGACCTGGCCTGCGGGGAGGGCACGTTCGCCCGGACGGCCGCGGAACTGGGCTACGAGGTGACGGGCATCGACCTCTCCCCGCGGATGATTGAAATTGCCCGGGAGAAGACGGAGGAAGAAAGGGTGAGTTTTTTCCAGGGAGATATGCGCCAGTTGGATTACGAGGAGGAGTTCGACCTGGTTACCTGCTGGTTCGACGGGCTCAATTACCTGTTGGAGGAGGAGGATATCCTCCACACGTTGGCAGGCGTCCGGAAAGCGCTCAGGGAGCAAGGGACCTTCATCTTCGACATCAACTCGCTTTACCAACTGAAGGAAAATTGGATGGAAGATCCCTGCACCGTGCAGCGGGACAGCGCGGAGGTTTTCGAACTGCACCGGACCAGCTTCAATTCCCGAAAAAATATAGCTACCTTAAAGATAACGGCCTTCCTAAGGGGGGAAGAAGGTTGGCGTCGTTTCGACGAAGAGCATAAAGAGAGGGGCTATTCTCTGGAAGAAATCCGAAAGTACTGTCTCCAATCGGGCCTACGAGAGCTAGATGCTTGGGATGACTGGGAAACCTTTACAGATCCGGACGAAAGGAGCGGCAGGATCTGGTTCGCCTGGGAGAAACCGAAAGGCAAAAAAAGGAAAGCGGGGAGAAAGAACTATGAATAACCCAATATCCATCAAATGGTCGACGAACAAAGGCAAGCTGATCTTATTTGTCATCGCCTTACTGGGCACGGTTCTGATCTGTCTATTCCCGCCGCCGGAAGGTCTCTCCCGACGGGGGCTATACGCCATCGCCACTACCTTCTTTGCCGCCTTCCTCTGGGTTACCGGCGCCCTGCCTCTACCGGTAACCGCCCTCTCCATCCCCGCATCGTTGACGGTTTTGGGGGTATATGCCGACATAGACAGCGCCCTGGCCGGTTTCTCCAACCACCTGATCTTTCTCTTTATCGTCGGTTTCATGCTGGCCAATCTGTTGGGAAAGTACGAAATAGATAGGCGTATTGCCCTCTACATTCTTAGCAGGATGGGTTCTTCGCCACGGCTACTTATACTGGCGGTTATGATAGCGACGGCCTTCCTCTCCATGTGGGTCTCCAATACCGCCACTACGGCGATGATGGCCCCCATAGCCTTGGGCTTGCTGGCTCAATTATTGGGCAGGGAAGGGGTAAAAGAGGAAGGGGACCCGGCCGAGGCCTTTCCCAATTTTCAGGTCTCCCTGCTTCTGGGGACGGCCTACGGGGCCAGCGTGGGAGGGATCGGCACGCTGATCGGGTCGCCGCCCAACGCCGTGGTGGCCGCCCAACTGGAGGATATCTTGAATTACCAGATCACCTTCACCGATTGGCTGATGATCGGTCTGCCCGTGGTCTTCCTCTCCTTGCCCCTAGTCTGGTACGTATTGACTTTCTGGCTCTACCCGCCGCGGATAAAGGATGTGGGAGGAGCCCGGGAAAAGGCGCGACAATATTTGAGGGAAGAGGGAGAACTGGACAAGAGAGGCAAAAGGGCGGCCGGCATCTTTCTGATCACGGCCTTCTTCTGGGTCCTGGGCGGACTTGACTTCCTTTTTGAAGGCCTAATCCCTTCCCGCTGGCAGGTGACCCTTTTCGGCGGAGAGGGGGCCCATATCTTTGGAAGTGGCGGACACCAAGGGGTCTTTTACTACGTCCTAGTCGGACTTTGTGCCGTGCCGGCCATGATCCTCACCGACTGTGCGGAGTGGGAGGACCTGGTCGATATCAATTGGGGCACCATTTTGCTTTTCGGCGGCGGACTCTCCCTAGCGGGAGCGCTTTCGGATACGGGGGCCACGAAGTGGATAGCTTCCGGTCTGTTCCAGGCGCTGAGCGGTGCGCCGATGATCCTGCTTTTGGCCGCGGTCATCTTCTTCGTCATCTGGCTGACTAACGTAACTTCCAATACGGCAACCACCGCAATCTTGGCTCCAGTGCTGATCGGCATCGGCGGCACTCTATCCGCTACAGTGGGATTGCCGCCTTCCGCTACAGCCGTCTTCCTGTCCGCCAGCGCCGCTATCGCGGCCAGTCACGCCTTCGCCCTGCCCGTTGCCACGCCGCCGAACGCGATAGTATTTGGCACCGACCGGATCAATCAAAGCCAGATGATGAAAGCCGGTACGGTCCTCAATCTAATTATGACGGTCGTACTGACTGCGGCCATCTTTCTTCTCTTCAAATTCTTCTGGCCCCTCTTCCTCTGGTAGTTTTCACTCAACCGATTTCCTTTCCCAGTTCATTTCACCCTCTGTCTCCCGTCATTTCCCCTTTTGATCTCCATCATAGACCCTTGAAGATTGAGGATTATAATAATTCTGGAGGGAATGTAGAAAAGTTTCAGGAGGGGGTTTAATTGAGAACCGAAGTGAGATTCGCCGGTTTTGGCGGCCAGGGAATCATCTCCGCCGGAAAAATCCTGGGGCAGGCCGCGGCAATCAACGAGGACAAAAACGCGGTCTTGATCCAGTCCTACGGCCCCGAAGCCCGTGGTGGCGCCTGCTGTGCGGAAGTGGTAATCGACGAGGAGGAGATAGATTACCCGCAACTGGAACAGCCGGACGTCTCCGTACTGCTTTCCCAAGAGGCTTTCGACAAGTACGCTCCCCAGGCTCCCACAGAAAGCCTGTTGTTGCTGGATTCCGACCTGATCGAGAACGGTGGAAAAAATCGGGCCAGCGAACAAGTGATCAAAATAAGGGCGAGGAAGATAGCCGAGGAGCTGGGAAATAAGATAGTGGCCAATAGCGTCATACTGGGCCGTCTCGCCTCCCTACTCCCACTAGTTTCCCCCGATTCCTTGCTTCAGGCGCTATTGGACCAAGTACCGGAGAATACGAGGGAGATAAACCGACAGGCCTTCGAACGGGGATTGAAGGAGGGACAATGAAACCATCCGAGCAGGGGCGAACCCTAGTAGTCGGCGTGGGCAATCCTATCAGGGGAGATGACGGTGCGGGTATACGCGTCGTCAGGGAACTGGAAGACGAACTCCAGAGGGCAAAAGTGGACTTCGTCGAAGTCGCTGCCGGGGGAATGCCCCTGGCGGAACAGTTTCGCGGCTACGAGCACGTATTGATGATTGACGCCTTGCTAGGGATTGATAAGGGACAAGTGTTAGAAGTAAATCCCGAAGAACTGACCGCCGAAGAAGGAGCCTACAGCGTCCATTCTCTGGACTTCAAGACGTCACTGGGTCTGCTCCGCTCCACTTATCCCGGAGAACTGCCGGAGCTAAAGGACATTGTGATTATCGGGATCGGGATCGATCCCGATCCCAATTTCTCCGAAGAACTCAGTTCCCCCGTACGCGAGGCGGTAGAGGAGGCAAAAGAGCTGGCCGTGGAAAAGTTGGCCGAGCTGGGAAGAGGGGAAAAAGGAGGGAAAGAAGGATGAACGTCGAAACCGAGCAAGAAGGAGAGGACCTTTTATACTGTTGGTCGATATCGCGAGGCGAACTATGTTTAAGGGAAAATTATTGTAAAGGATGCGCTTACTGCGTGGAATTTTGCCCCAACGACGTTTTAAGCGTCTCGGAGCAATTCAACGAGAAAGGCTACCATCCGCCGGAAGCGACCGATCCGGAAAGATGTACGGGTTGCGGCCTCTGTGGTCTGATCTGTCCCGATTTCGCCATCTGGGTCGAGGAGGAGGAACGAGATGAGTCCTAAAAAGGAACGTGCCCCAGCGCCTAAGACCGCCAAAGAAGGAGAAGGACTGCTTCAGGGAAAATTCTTCTTCAACGGCGACGAAGCCTGCGCCGAGGGGGCGATAGCGGCCGGATGTCGTTTCTTCGCCGGCTACCCGATCACGCCCCAGTCCGAGATAGCGGAACGGATGGCCGCCCGTTTACCTCAGCTGGGCGGGACCTTTATGCAGATGGAGGACGAACTCTCCTCTCTGGCTACGGCCCTAGGCGCCTCCTGGGGAGGCCAAAAGGCGATGACGGCCACTTCGGGGCCGGGTTTTTCCTTGATGATGGAAAATATCGGCCTGGGAATGATGACGGAGACGCCCTGCGTCATAGTGGACATACAGCGGGCCGGGCCCAGTACGGGTCTGCCCACGGCGGTCAGCCAGGGGGACGTGATGCAAGCCCGCTGGGGTTCCCACGGAGACTACGGCGTCATCGCTTACGCTCCCTGCTCGCCCCAGGAGATGTATGAGCACACGATCAAGGCCTTCCGCGCGGCCGAGCGGTTCCGCATGCCCGTATTCGTGCTGGGGGACGAAAAGGTGGGCCATATGCGAGAACGCGTCGAGCTGAATCAAGCCGAAGTGGAGCAGGCAGTCCGCCGGGAACCAACGGTTCCGCCCGAAGAGTACCTCCCCTACGAACCGGAGGAGGATCTAGTGCCGTCGATGGCTTCCGCCGGCGAAGGCTATCGGACCCACGTGACCGGCTTGACCCACAATGAACGAGGTTACCCTCAGCTGGACGAGGAGACTCAACAGAAATTGGTACAAAGGTTGATAGAAAAAGTGGAAAAAAACAAGGACGAGATAATCGAGCTAGAGGAGAGGGAAACGGACGAGGCCGAAGCCCTGATAGTATCCTACGGAATAGCGGCCCGCACTGCCTTCGGAGCGTTAAGCTTGGCCCGCCAGCGAGGGATAAAGGCCGGCCTACTGCGTTTAGTCACGGTCTGGCCCTTTCCGGAAAAGCGCCTGCGAGAGCTAAGCGAGCGAGTAGAGAAGATAGTGGTGCCCGAACTCAACATGGGGCAGATATCTTTGGAAGTAGAACGCGTGGTGGCGGGTCGAGCGGAGGTAGAGGGGGTAACCAAAGCCGGCGGTTCCCTGCACCGTCCGGAAGAGATAGTGGAAGCGATCGAAGGAGCCTCCTAAAAGCTTGGAGGGGGGAAGGAAAAAGTTTAGTATCGAGGAGGGGTTATTGTGAGCGTCAAAACGAAAAAGAAAAACGTCCGGAGAAGGTTCAAGAGGAGGGGGACCCATCCCTTACAGAAATATCTCCGCGAAGGCAGATTGCCCCATATCTGGTGTCCCGGCTGTGGCCTTGGTTCCGCCTTGAACTGTCTCTGTCAGGCCTTCTCCGACGAGGGGTTTGGCTTGGACGAGCTGGCCGTAGTCTCCGGCATCGGCTGTTCAGGAAGGGCCGCCGGTTATCTGGCGACCGATTCCTACCATACTACTCACGGCAGGGCCATCCCCTTTGCCACCGGACTGAAACTGGCACAGCCGGAATTAAACGTGACCGTCTTCAGCGGAGACGGCGACCTATTCGGCATTGGCGGAAACCACTTTATTCACGCCGCCCGCCGGAATATAGACCTGACCGTGATCTGTATCAACAACTACAACTTCGGCATGACCGGGGGTCAATTTGGCCCGACTACGCCTCAGGGAGCCAATTCGACAACCTCCCCTTACGGCAACCGGGAAAGACCCTTCAACCTACCGGCCTTGGCCAGCTCCGCGGGAGCGGTCTACGTGGCCCGCTGGACGACGCTTCATGTCAGAGCGTTGAAAGAGGCGATCGGCGAAGCCCTGCGTAAGGACGGCTTCTCCTTCGTCGAGGTGCTTTCCCCCTGCCCCACCAGTTACGGCCGCAGGAACGAAATGGGAGATGGAAGGGAAGAACTGCGCTACTACCGGGAGAAATCGGTCATCAAGGACGGCGCCGATCCCCGGGAGGCCGCCATCGAAAGCGAGAACCAAGAAGAAATCGTTTTGGGGAAATTCTTGGACGAGGAGGAAAGACCCTCTTACCCGAGGGTTGCGAAAGCCAGTCTCGGGAGCTAGATTTGTGGCGTAGTCCAGCAAATTATCCCGGAGGTTTAGATCATAGTGACTGAACCGGAAATGACGGAGGAAGAACTGCTGAACAAAGCCCAAGAACCCGCCCGCAAGGCCTCCCTCTATCATCCTTTCTACGAAGGCAAAATCCAGACTAACCCCAAATGCGCCATCAGGGGCATGGAAGACTTCGGCTTCTGGTACACGCCCGGCGTGGCTCGCCCCTGCGAAGAGATCGCGGAGGACCCCGCTCAAGTCTACCGCCATACCAGCAAGGGCAACATGGTTGCCGTGGTCAGCGACGGCTCGCGCGTCCTGGGGTTGGGCGATATAGGCCCTCAAGCCAGCCTGCCCGTAATGGAGGGGAAGGCGATCCTATTCAAATATCTAGGAGGAGTAGACGCTTTCCCCCTGCCGCTCGAAGTGGAGACTCCGGAGGAAATGGTCGCGACGGTGAAAGCGTTGCAACCGGCCTTCGGCGGGATCAACCTGGAAGATATTTCCACTCCAAAATGCTTCCGCATTCTGAGGCAGCTGAGAGAAGAATTGGAGATACCCGTCTGGCATGACGACCAGCAGGGAACGGCGGCCATAGAACTGGCTGGCGTGATTAACGCCTTGAAGGTCGTCGACAAAAAGCTGACTGAGGCTCGCTACTGCATATTTGGAGCCGGGGCTGCCAATATCGCCCTGACCAGGATCATGTTTGCGACCGGCGTGCCCCCCGAACGCGTCGTGGTCTGTGACAGTAAGGGTATCTTACACGAAGGAAGAGCGGATTTGAAGGAAAACAAAGAAGACAATCCTTACAAGTGGAAACTGGCCCGAAAGACCAACGGTTTGGAAAAGCGGGGCGGCCCCAAAGAAGGAATAGCGGGGACTGACGTCCTAGTCGCCGCCTCTACTCCCGGTCCGAACGTAATCGAGAAAGCCTGGATAGGGGGAATGAACGAGGATTCCGTCGTCTTTGCCGTGGCCAACCCAGTGCCAGAGATTTGGCCTTGGGAAGCAAAAGAGGCCGGCGCGCTCGTTGTGGGGACCGGCCGGTCCGATTTCCCCAACCAGATAAATAACTCCCTCGGATTTCCCGGTATCTTCCGGGGCGCACTGGACGTAGGGGCGAAAACGATCACGGACCAGATGACTATCGCCGCGGCCCACGCTATCGCCGCGACGGCGGAAGAAAAGGGACTTAGCGAGGAATATATCGTCCCCCAGATGGACGAACCACAGGTATTTATCAACGAAGCGGTAGCCGTGGGGGAGAAGGCCATCGAGCAAGGCCTAGCTCGGAAGGAGCTTTCCCCGCAGGAACTGCGAAATCGGGCCGAGAAAAAGGTAACCGGCGGACGCAAGTGGACGGAGAAAATGATGGAAGCCGGTCTGATCAAGGATCCGCCGGAGGAGACCGCCTGAACCTTTCAGTCTTCCCCTATTCTTATCGATGAAGATCCCGCCAATCTCTCTTGACTTTTTTTGTGCATATGCTAAAATAGATTATGAGAAAGATATAAATCGAAACAAGTTTTCATCCAACTTTAGACAGGAGGGATTTTCATGCCAAGAGGAGACGGAACTGGTCCTGCCGGTTACGGACCAATGACAGGTAGAGGTTTGGGCTATTGTGCAGGATATGATACCCCTGGATATACCAAAGGCGTCCCCCGCGGGGGCGGTGGATTCGGAAGAGGTTTCGGTCGCGGATTCGGGTTTAGAAATAGATTCTACAATCCGCCCCGCTTCAACCCCGCTTACAGAGGCTACGCTCAACCCAACCCGCCGGCGCCCGCCGCATACCAGCCGCAATATCAAGGGGGAGCAGGAGCGATGAGTGCCGAAAATGAGTTGAGGATGCTTGAGAACCAAGCTCAGGCTCTAGAGGAAGAATTGGCCGCCATCCGCGAACGGATGGAGGAGTTAGAAGAGGAATAAGTATAATAGGAGCCTTTGAACCATAATCCGGCCCACCCGCCCGGGTGGGCCTTCACCTCCGGAGGGGCAACTGGGAAAACCAAATATCAACTTTCATCGGAGTGGACCTCGATCAACCCCCTCGCGATGGCGTACTGGGTTAGCTGGGCTACGTTGTGGAGGTCCAGTTTGTTCATGACGTTTTTCCTGTGAGTGGAAACGGTATTTTCACTGATAAACAACATATCCGCGATCTCTTTCGTGGAATTACCTTCCGCGATCAACTGCAACACTTCCCGTTCTCTTTCCGTCAGCCTCTCAAAGGGGGCTTCCTTCTCCAATAGATCGGACTGGGCCCTAAACTTTTCTACCACCGATTTAGTAATGGAAGAGCCCAAATACGCCCCTTCCTCACAGACGGTATGAATTGCCTTCAATAATTCGTCGGGGGCAGTTTTCTTTATCAGATAACCGGAGGCACCGGCCTTGAGACTTCGGAATATGTATTCCTCGTCCTCATGGACGGTTAACATCAAGACCTTCGTATCGGGGAAAGAATCCGTAATACGCCGGGCCGCCTCGAAGCCGTTCAATCGGGGCATGGAAATATCGATGACTACGACGTCCGGCCTCTCTTCCTCGGTAAGCTCGATTACCTCCCGGCCATCGCTTGCCTCCCCCACTACCTCGAGATCCCTTTCCCGTTCAATCAAAGAACGTAATCCCTTCCGTACCATCTGATGATCATCGGCAAGAACTATTCGAATGGGACTCATCCTTACCCCCTAACATCTAAGACCGCTCGATGGGAATTTCAACCGAGATCGTCGTACCCTGACCAGGGCTGGACTCAATCTCAATCGACCCCCCCATGGAGTAGATCCGTTCCCGCATGCTGATCAGCCCTAGCCTCTGCTGACTATCTTCCCCTTCGGCCAATTGCTCCAGATCAAAGCCGACCCCGTCGTCCTTCAGCGTCAAACTCACTCCATCGGCCCTTTCGCGCAGAAGGACTGATATATTGCCCGGATCTCCATGTTTCAACGCATTGTTGATGGCCTCTTGAGCCACTCGATAGAGGTGAACCTGATCTTCGGGTTCCAGGATAGATTCAACATTTTCATCCGCGCGTAACTGAGTGCTGACCCCCTGACTCTTTTCAATCTCGGCCAGATCGGACTTCAAAGCGCAATTTAACCCCAGCTCCTCAAGGGCCGGGGGACGGAGGTCGACGGCCAGATCTCTAACTTTTTCGTCGAGCCTATCTACGAGTCCGATGACCTCCTCTACCTCTTTCCAACCGGCGGATTCCTGGGAAAACTCTTCCTGCTTCAAGTTGGAAAGGGCGAGAATTATGGAAGTGGACAGCTGCCCCAATTCGTCATGGAGTTCTCTCGATATGCGATTCCTTTCCTCTTCATGGGCGTCGAGCAGATGCTTGGAAAGATCCTGCAATTCCTGTTCGTAAGACCTTCTTCTCTCCCGTTCTCTAATGGCATGAATACCAAAAGCCAAATCATCGGCCAATTCTCTCAACAACTCCACTTCCCTCTCCTCGAAAGCGTCCGGTTCGGTGGAATACACTCCCAAGGCGCCATAGGTAGTGTCTTCGTAGTTCAAGGGTAACGCCATGGAAGAGGCATAACCCCGGTTGACGGCCTTCCGTCTCCAGGGGCTAAAATTGGAGTCGCTCATAATTGATCTCGCCCGGGAAGGTTGCCCTTCACGAATCGCCTCCCCCATTGGCCCCTGACCCGTTTCCTCTCCGGACCAAGTAATTTTAACCTCTTCCAGATATCCCCTACTAAATCCGCTTTGAGCAACGGGCTTAACGGTCTTCTCCTGGTCCTCTTCGGCATATCCCACCCAGGCAAAACAATAACCGCCAATCTGGACGATCGCTTCACATATTTCTTCCAGCAACTTCTCCTCGTCAGTCGCCCTTATCAAAAGCTGATTACAATGAGTGAGCAAAACGAGATCTCGACGAGATCTATGAAACTTGGCCTCTATTTCCTTCCGAGGCGTGATGTCGTAGGCGTAAGCCCTTATGACGCCTTCGTCGGGCAACAAATATATATGTTCAACGAAAGACTTATCCCCGACGTTTAACTCCCTAAACTTGGAGTCTTCCTCACCTTTCCGAAGATCGTCCACTATGGAATCCAGATCACCCGGGGTCAACGGATGAGTCGAAGAGCTACCTTGGGCGGAAAACTCCTTGGCCGCGGGGTTTTGATAAGTTACGTTGAGCCGCTCATCCCATTCCAACACGGGGGTGGGAGTTTTCTCCGGAAAGCTCGCCAGCCAGGAGAGCTTGTCTTGGGCCTTACGCTGCTTGGTGATGTCGTCCCAGACTTCCAGGACGAACAGTTCGTCATCTACCTTGATGGTTTTGTGAATGAATTTAACTACCTTGTCCCCCAAAGCTCCTTCGCATACGGCTTGTTCGGTCTCACCTTCAGTGGGCAGTTGACTGAGGGAACATTCTTTACATTTGTCCAGGTTTTCCTGATAGACCTCGTAACATTTCTCCCCCAAATTCTCAGTCCCCACCAGTTCCCTCAGCTTTTCATTCATATAAGCGATGCGCAAATCGGCCGTCAAAATAGCTACTTCAGTGGGCAAACCTTCCAGGACCTGAAAGGAACGTTGGGACAAGTTTATGGCTAACTCTTGGACGTCATCCAACTTCCTCTCCCCCTCTCTCGGCATAGCGGAGTGCAAATTCCAAAATTTGGCATTTTATGCAATAAAGTCAATCGCCTCCCGCTCCCTATCCTCCAGCACTCACTTGAGGAATCTCACTTGGTTAATTCCTTGAGGGAAAAACAGTCTCCCGTAGACTAT
>Ga0207797_1001102_pt1 | contig 19985 bp, 18 predicted proteins | sample PRCRCaboRojoPR_6_FD_187275 | JGI IMG/M metagenome (GOLD analysis project Ga0207797, IMG submission 187275) | Marine sediment microbial community from Cabo Rojo, Puerto Rico - PR CR 10% Liquid 1 (SPAdes) | ecosystem: Environmental > Aquatic > Marine > Coastal > Sediment | place: Cabo Rojo, Puerto...
GGTCTCTCCAAAGGGAGACGTTGAACTCCCGCCCAGCGATAAAGGTCTCAACCAGCGCGGCCTGTCGATACCGCTCCACCACGTAGGCCACGCGCTCCCGCAGCGCGGACACCCCGTTCACCACGGCGCTCGGGCCGATGCCAATGCTGGCATCCTCCGCCACCGGCTTCACGATCAGCGGAAAAGGCAGGTTCTCGGCGCCAGGCCCCACCTCGTCGGGATGACGGAACAGCCGCCACGGCGGCGTGGCCACCCCCTCCCGTGCCAGCAGAACCTTCGCCTGGGCCTTGTGAACCGAACGCGCGATGGCATACCCTCCCGATCCGGTGAAGCAGTAGCCCATCGCCTCCAGGGCCCAGACGATACGCGGCTCCTCAAAGAGCCGTCCCTCCAGCCCCTCCCCCAAGTTAAAGATCAACCATTCGGTCGGCGGATATGGAACCAGGGCCAGCTCGACATCGGTGTGAACCGGCACCTGTGCCACCCGATACCCCACACCACGCAGCGCCTCGCTCACCGCGCTCGCGCACAACGTGACCCCCTGCTCGGCCAGGTGATCCTTCGGCTCCCCCTTGATCAGGCCGCCGCTGGCGTTATAGAGGACGGCGACGCCGAGGGGCTCCCGCCCGGATGCCATCAGAGCCCATCCCAGGCCGGGACGGACGCCCGCAACGTCGAGCGCTGGAGGAAAGCTCCGCCCCTCCTGCCGCTCGCGCCCTCCTCCCTGGCGCGCGCTATGGCCAGGTTGAGGACCTCGTTGATCAGATCGGTGTAGTGGAAGCCCTCCGCCTGCGCCATGATGCATAGATCGCTCACCCGAGGGTTCAAGCCCGGCAGCGTGTTGATCTCCAGCAGATACGGTTGACCGTCGTCTCCTAATCGAAAGTCCACGCGTCCAAGATCCAAGGCCCCGATCGCCTCGAAGGCCTCCACGGTCAGCTGCTTCAACGTCGCCTCCAAGGCGTCCGGAATATCAGCCGGACAGAGATAGAGCGGGGCGCCGCCCTCGCCGGGGTTGTAAGCCTTGGAGGCCGCGTTGTAGAGCCCCTCCCCGGCGCCGACTCGGGCGTCGATCTCCAGCACCGGGAACACGTGATAGCCCCGTCCGTCGTACAGACCGTTCCAGTGGCTATCCGGGCCGCGCCCGTTCCCGATCAGGCCCACCGTGAACTCCCGACCGGGCAGATACCCCTCCACCAACGCCGGCTGCCGGTAGGACTCGACCACCCAACGCACCTGCCGCCGCAGTTCGGCCTCATCCTGGACGACCGAGTCCCCGTTGATGCCCATCCCGGTTCCCTCGTGCACGGGCTTGACGAAAAGCGGGAAGCTCAGCGCTGGCTCCAGGGGCTCGTCGTCCCGGTGGAAAACCTGGAACGAGGGCGTCGGGAGGCCGGCCTCGCGCCAGATCCGCTTGGTCATCGCCTTATCCAGGGAGATCGCGTGGGCCAGCACCTTCGAACCGGTGTAGGGAATGCCCAGTATCTCCAGCAGAGCTGGCACCTGCGCCTCACGGGCATCGCCCCGCAGCCCCTCGGCGATGTTGAAACAGATATCCGGCCCCGCTAGCCGCGCCGTGTCCAGTAGCGTCTCGTCCGCCTCCAACAGAACGACCTGATGCCCACCGGCCCGTAGGGCCTCCTCGAGGGCCTCCACCGTCTCCATCGAGTCGTACTCGGCCAAGGCGTCAGGTGGGGCGCCAGCCCCCACGGTGACGTTCTTCTTCAGGTTGCATACCAGCGCCACGCACGATCTCCAGGCCATCACGTTCCCTCCCCGGTTCCACCGGTCTCGAAGCCCCGGTCGGAGGCCTCTCTTGACGTGGCGCAGGCCAACGCGCGCCGAGGCGCGCCCAATGGAGCCCGCGCTCCTCCCCGCCAAGGATCTCCGAGGCCCGTGCCCACCTCGTAAGTGAGAGAGTCGGGCACCCCGCCTCGACGATGAACGGCGTGCCACCCCTCCGGGCTGATCGTCCGGGCCTGCCCCGTCAGCAGTCCGGTCACTCCCTCCTGAGCACCTTCGTCCCGGCGCGATCGGCAGTAGGGACACGCCGCCGCATCGTGCCCCCGGTACTCCGTCGGCTGAGCATAGGCGCTCAACAGCCCCTCATAGTTGCGCACCACCACGACCCTATCCGACATGCTCAGCAGATAGTTGGGCAGCAGCGGCACCTTGCCGCCTCCCTCCGGCGCATCGATCACGAAGGTGGGGACAGCGAAGCCGGACGTGTGGCCCCGCAGCGCCTCCATGATCTCGATTCCCTTCGCCACCGGCGTGCGGAAGCGGCTGGCTCCCGTCACCATATCACACTGATAGAGATAGTAGGGCCGCACGCGATTTCTCACTAACCTCTGCACCAACGTCAGGATGACGTTCGGGCAGTCATTGATGCCAGCCAGCAGGACCGTCTGGCTTCCCAGGGGGATCCCAGCGTCCGCCAATCGCGCCAGACCGGCCTCCACCTCCGGCGTCAGCTCCCGCGGGTGATTCACGTGCACGTTCATCCACAGCGGATGATACCGACGCAACGTAGCGACCAACGTCTCGGTGATCCGCTGCGGGAGGAAGATCGGCGCCCGGGTGCCGATGCGGATCACCTCCACGTGGGGGATCTCCCGCAGGCGTCTCAACAGGCAGTCCAGCAGGCGCGTCGGCATGGTCAGCGGATCACCGCCGGAGAGCAGCACGTCCCGCACCTGGGGCGTCGCGGCGATGTAAGCCAGCTGCCGGCCATAGTCAGCGCCGTTGAACTGTGCGTGGGCATCACCCACCAGACGGCTCCGGGTGCAGAAGCGGCACGTGCTGGCGCACTGCGTGGTGACGAGCATCAAGACGCGATCCGGGTAGCGATGCACCAGTCCAGGAACGGGGGAGTGAGCGTCCTCGCCCAGTGAGTCCACCAGGTCCGATTCGCAGGGTACGAGCTCCTGGTCAGTGGGTATCAGCTGGCGACGAATAGGACACGTCGGGTTCCCCGGATCCATCAAGCTGGCGACGTAAGGCGTCACGTCGACGCGTAGATGACCGGGATCCGAGAGCCCAACTCTTTCTTCTGGCGTGAGATGAATGACCTGCGAGAAGTCCTCAACGGTGTGGAGACGATGGGACAGCTGCCAGCGCCAGTCGTTCCACTGGGCAGGAGAGACTTCCTCCCACGGGTGAGGCGGCCTCCCACCACTGGGAGGCACGGATAAATCGGCTCGTCGATTGCCGTTGTCTTTCATGCTCAGGTGTCGCTCCTCCAGCGCCCCTTCTACAATGGATAGAATGTCCAAGCCCGATCACCGAAGCACCAGGAGCACGGCCCTCGTCTCCGAACGCCGTGCTCCCCATGCCCCGCACCAGACCGCCGTCCGGACCATCAGGCTTCGCCCGGACGCCATCATCTCATACCATCATATCACGTCTCGGCCCCTCCGCGCATCGGTCACAAGATGGAGTCGATCTCAGACAAAAAGACGTCCTGAAGCCAGCTGGAGCTACATCAAATGTCGCAGCTGTGGGGAGACGCTTTGAGAGGCCCCAATCAAAAACCGGGGCAAGTCTGGTAGTCAGCGCCGATAATCAACCGGTATTGCGCGCCGATTTGGGGATCGGGCGCTGCGATGACGTTCTCGGGTGAGATCTTGAACATCCACTGCAGATAGGATGCAGCGCCTCCTTGGCCCGTCGGTGTGAAATCCACCAATTGCGTATGAGGATAGTCCCTTCGATCGGACTCGCCGATCACCGCACCGAAACCCGAGCTCCACAGGCGGTCGGCCGCCAGCTGATCCCACGTGGCGTTGTCCGTCCCGTTCCAGACCTCGATCGTATAGGTCGTTCGCCAAGTCCGCGCCGCCGGCACTGGCCCCATCGCCTCCGCCACCAGAGGCTCGATCATCTCCCAGTTGGGGAGAAACACGTTGCCCCCTTTGGGTGTCGTCCACGACGTGACGTGCTGATAGCCGATGCTGTGGGTGCGCACGTTCTGCGAATCCAGCCGAAGGGCGACCTCCGCTAACCGTAGCACGTCGACCAGATGCAGATCGGTGACCACCATGTGGCGATACTGATCCCAAAGCTGAGGTAAGCGCGGCAGAACGTCGAGGCTGCGCGCCTGGCGCCAGATCGCCTCCAGCACCTGCTGCTGGCGCCGCTCGCGGGCGAAGACGCTGGACGTCTTCCGCGAGCGCGCGTACCAGAGCGCCGTCTCTCCATCCATAGGGTGGACCCCGGGCTCCAACACCTTGATCGGATAGTCGCCGTTCTCGTCAGGGTACGGCCAATGATCCTCCAGGCGACAGTGCACCGGGATGTCCACCCCGCCCAGGATGTTCACGATGCCAATGAAACCGTCAAAGTCGACGCGCACGTAGTGGTCGACCGGGATGCCCAGGTTGTAGAGCAGCGTCTGCTGGATCAGGGCTGGCCCACCCCCCTCGTAGCTGTAGAGATCGCCATACATGTCCGCGAAGTTGACGCGACTCATCCAGAAATCAGGAATGTAGACGTAGAGATCGCGCGGGATGGACAGAATGCTAACCGCAGGCATAGCGGGTTGAACGGAGACAACTTGGACGACGTCGGTGTGCCATTCGTTCCAGTCAGGGCGGCGATCGCTGCCCAGAAGAACGATGGTGATCGCTTTGGGCGGCACCTGGACCACCGGCACCGCCGTGGGCACGGGCGTCGTGTCCGATACGGTCGGCGTCACGCCGATCAGGACCGGAGGGTTGAGAATGAAGGGAGTCGGCGTGACCGTCGGCGAGGGCGTGGCGGTGGGCGTGCGGGTGCGTGTGGACGTTGGCGTCGGTGACGGCGTCACCGTCGACGTAGGCCTGGGGCGCCGCGTCGGCGTTGACGTGCTCGCCACCTGACTCCGCGCGGCGGCCGGATGCGTGGGATCGCTCGCATCAGCCATAGCCAAGCGCATCGACGGCAAAGACGGCGTCGTGAAAGCTCTCTCCGGCGGCACCGGCGTCCCCATGGGCGTGCTCGTCAGCGTGCCGCCCACCGCGCCGTCGAAGACTGAGCACCCGAAAGCGATGCCACCGACCGTCGAGGCTACCAGCGCCAGGGCGATCCAGCGCCGACGCCTCATCGCCGGCCCCCCCTCCCGGCGGTCCATCGACGCGCTCCCCGGTCGCTCTCAAGCCCTCCATAACTGGCCGGTCACGCTCATCCGTCAGGCCTCTGCCTCGCACCACACGCCTTCAACCGGCCAACAGGACTTCCACCGTCTCCGCGAACTTGTCGGCGGGAAACCCTTTCAAGAAGACGGCGTCCGCCCCTGCGCTCCTGGCCGCCTGCTCCTGCGCCGCGTTATCCGCTAGGGCGATACAGCGCAGGCCGGCCCGCTGACGGCGACAGAGCCGCAGCAGTCGGCATCCCTCATCGTCCGGCAGGCCGGCGTCCAGCAGCAGCAGATCGAGCGGCTGTGCCACAGCAACGCTGAACGCGGCGGACGCCTGCCCCACTGTGGCTATGACCTCGACTTGGGGCACGGAGGCCAGAAGCGCCTCCACGCCCTCCCGCAACGGACCTGGCCTCGCCACGATCAGCGTCAACGCTCGGGTCTCTGCCATCCGGCCCCCGGTTCCCCTTCGCAAGCACCGGCCAGGGCGTGCCGCCCCAGCTCTCGACCGGTCCTTCTCACCGCCGTGGAGAGCCTCACAGGTGCGTTCGAACCTAATCCATCAAGACAACCGTCAGGACAATCGCCTAGTAGTCCTCATCCTCGTCATCCCAGTCGTCGTCCCAATCGTCGTCGTAGGGGTAATCTACGTCGAAGGGATCCGTGCTGATGACCTCAAGCTCATCCCCACACTCGGGGCAGTTGAACTTGGCCCCCAAACGGGGGTTGTCCATGACGATCTCGGCATCGCACGTGATGCAGTACGTCCTTGCCATGTCAGGCCTCCTCTATCCATCTTCTATGATCCGGTCCTAACGGCTGACAGCTCTGTTGCTGATCTAACGACAAACCTCGGCTTCTTCCTTGGTTGCAGACCCCGTCCCGGATGCGTCTCTTGATCGAGGGCAAGTCGGCACATACGGGTCGCCCCGAGACGGGACTGCGAGCAGTCGAGAAGCCCAGGTTGGACTTCGAGACGCTCCTAGTAGTCGTAATCGGGCATCTGGGGGGTCTTCTTCTTCTCCGGGATATCCGTGACCAAGGCCTCCGTGGAGAGCACCATCGCCGCGATAGAGGCAGCGTTGGCCAAAGCCCCCTTGGTCACCTTCGCCGGATCGATGATGCCCCGCTCTACCATATCGGCGAAGTCTCCCTGGATCACGTCGTAGCCGATCCGGTCGTTCCCCTTCTCCTTGTGCAGCCGCCGCACAGCCTCCAGTGTGACGGCCCCGTCCGCTCCGGCGTTCTCAGCGATCTTCCGCAGCGGCATCTCCAACGCCTTGCGGAGCATAGTGACGCCCGTGCGTTCGTCGTCGTACGCCACTGAGACGTCGTCCAACGCCGAGATGGCCTTGATCAGAGCCACACCGCCGCCGGCGACGATCCCCTCTTCAATGGCCGCTCGCGTGGCCGACAGGGCGTCCTCCACCCGATGCTTCTTCTCCTTCAACTCGGTCTCCGTTGCAGCGCCCACGCGAATCACTGCCACACCGCCGGCCAACTTCGCCAGACGCTCCTGGAGCTTCTCCCTATCGTAGTCGGAGGTCGATCGCTCGATCTCCACTCTGATCTGCTCCAGGCGCCCTCTGATGTCGGCCTCTGCGCCGTGCCCGCCCACGATGGTCGTGTCATCCTTCGTGCAGACGACCTTGTCGGCGCGGCCCAGATCCTCGATGGTCGCCCCCTCCAGCGTGCGCCCCTCCTCCTCGGTGATGACGTGGGCGCCGGTCAGCACGGCGATGTCTCGCAGCATCTCCTTCCGGCGATCACCAAACCCCGGGGCCTTGACGGCCACGCAGTTGAGCATGCCGCGCAGTCGGTTCAAGACCAGCGTCGCCAGGGCCTCGCCGTCGACCTTCTCAGCGATGACCATCAGGTTCCGCTCCCCCCGCTGAACCAGCTTCTCCAAGACGGGCACCAGATCCTGGGCAGAGGAGATCTTCTTGTCGTGGATCAGGATGTAGGGCTCCTCAATCACCGCCTCCATCGTCTCCGCGCCCGTGACGAAGTAGGGAGAGATATACCCTCGGTCGAACTGCATACCCTCCACATACTCGATCTCGAAAGCTAACCCCTTGCTCTCCTCGACGGTCACCACGCCATCCTTGCCCACTCGATCCATCACCTCGGCAATCAGATCGCCGATCTCCCGATCCTGGGCGGAGATGGCCGCCACGTTGGCGATCTCCTCCTTCGTCGAGATCTCAATCGCCTGCTCCCCGATGGCCTTGACGACGGCATCGGCGCCGGTCAGGATGCCTCGCTTGAGGAGCATAGGGTTCGCGCCAGCCGCGACATTCTTCATCCCTTCCTTGACGATCACATACGCCAGCAGCGTCGCCGTGGTGGTCCCATCGCCAGCGATGTCGTTCGTCTTGGTCGCTGCCTCCTTCAGAAGCTGCGCCCCCATATTGGCGAAGGGATCCTTGAGCTCCACCTCCTTGGCCACCGTCACGCCGTCGTGCGTGATGGTGGGGGCTCCCCACTTCTTGTCCAGCGCCACGTTTCGGCCCTTGGGGCCCAGCGTGGTAACGACAGCTGCAGCCAGCGTGTCGATGCCAGACTTGAGCGATCGACGCGCTTCCTCGCTAAAGACCAACTGTTTTGCCATGTTCGTTCCTCCTCATCAACTGTATACCTTTGCTTGCTCCTAGCTCCCGTCCCCGAGGGCGCTCAACCGGCCTCCAGCACGCCCCCTCTTGCTCCTAGCCCCCGTCCTCGGGGGCGCTCAACCGGCCTCCAGCACGCCCCCTCTTGCTCCTAGCCCCCATCCTCGGGGGCGCTCAACCGGCCTCCAGCACGCCCCCCTCTTGCTCCTAGCCCCCGTCCTCGGGGGCGCTCAACCCAGCGTCCAGACATTCCAACCAGACTGCGATCTCCCGCCCGGGTCCCCCCTCCATCGGATCAACCCGGACCACGCCCAGACGTACCGCCTGCCCGCTGGCGAGGGCTCCAGACACGTAGGGCCGCTCGTGTTCCACGGCCCGTCAGCTTCGCGCCAGAACGCCCCGACGATGCTGTACCCCTTGCCTGGGCCGTCAGGCTCTGTCGCCACGCCGATGCCCGTGCCTGCCTCGTTCACGTTGGTGGTCCATCTCTCGATGATCTCCACCTCCGGGCCCCGGGCGGCGAGGCCCCCCAGACACCGCCAGCGCCGATAGCAAGGCCCAAGATCAGGGGCAAGATGACCTTCACATTGTCCCACCTCATAGCGACGCTTCTTCCTCAGGGCCTCAGCAGACTGCAGGCCAGCCTACGCCAGGATCGCCAGCACGTCGCTCTCCTTCATCAACAGGAGCTCTTTCCCATCCTCCCCCTTGAACGTCGTGCCAGCGTACTTGGCGAAGATCACCGTGTCGCCAACGCTGACATCCATCGGGATGCGCTCGCCCTTCTCGTCCCGGGCACCGGGGCCGACGGCCAGAACCTTCCCCTGTTGCGGTTTCTCCTTCGCCGTGTCCGGAAGCACCAGCTCGCCCCCGGCGAAGGTCTCCACGTCCTTCTCTACCGCTTCTACAACCAGACGATCAGCTAGCGGCTTTAGATTTGTCATCTGTGTCCCTCCGTAGACTCTATTTCTGACTTGATTTGCTCGCTTTTAGGGCAGTCGCATCATACCACCCCAGCTCCACGGGCGCATCGGTCAAAAGTCGGATTCGGCCTGGAACAAACGTCGCATTCCGAGGATGCGAAAAGCCTACGCGCTGGTTTCAGACAGGGTTGTACAGCATGAAGAGGTCGGCCAGGAAGAGAGAGAGGTTGAGACTGTACGGCCTATCGAGCGGATAGTCAGCCATTCACTGATGACTGAACGCGGTTTACGACTCGTCCAGGCTCGCCAATCCCTTCCTCAGCGCATAGAGGGCCGCCTGGGTCCGGTTCGCCAGGTGGAGTTTGGCCAGGACGTTGCTGACGTGCGTGCGCACCGTCCGTTCGCTGACGAAGAGCTTGTCAGCGATCTCCTGGTTCGTCAGGCCCCGCGCCACCAGACTCAGGACCTCCGCCTCGCGCTGGGTCAGAGGGTCCTCCGTGGGCGGCAGTTCCGACGAGCGCTGGAGCTCCAGCATCAGCTTCCGTGCAATCGTGGGGTGCATCGACGGCTCGCCGCGGTGGACGTCTCGAATCGCCCGCAGGAGTTCATCTGGCGACGTATCCTTCAGCAGATACCCGTGGGCCCCGGCCTTGATCGCCGGGAAGACCTTGTCGTCCTCCGCGAAGCTGGTCAGCACCAGAATGCGCGCCGACGGCGTCGCCTCTTTGATCTCCCCGATCGCCTCGATACCGCTCTTCCGCGGCATCACCAGATCGAGCAAAACGACGTCAGGATCCAGAAGCCGCGCCTTCCGCACCGCCTCGACGCCATCCGACGCCTCCCCCACCAGGACCATCCCCGGCTCGGTGTCGATCAAGGCGCGCAGTCCCTCCCGCACCACGGCGTGGTCATCCGCCGTGAGCACACGGATCTCCTCACTCATCTGGGCACCTCCACGTCAACTCGTACCCTCGTCCCCTCGCCCGGAGCCGAGACGAGAGATAGGGACCCGCCCAGCCGCTCCGCGCGCTCCTGCATGCTGGTCAGCCCCATGCCGCCCCCGTCCCCCGCCCCCACGTCGAACCCTCGGCCGTCGTCCTCCACCTCCAGCGTCACCCGCTGCGCGTCCGTCCCAATGCGCAGGATCACCGTGCGTGGAGCGGCGTGCTTCAGGGCGTTGTTCAGCGCCTCCTGGGCGATCCGGTACAGCCCTTCCTCCATCGGCGCGGGCAGATCGAGCGCTCCCTCCACCAGAAGCCGCGCGTCCACACCGGCCCGCTTCTCCACGGCATCCAACCGCTGCTGCAGGGCGCCCACCAACCCCTCCCGCTTTAGCACCAACGGCCGCAGCTGGTAGACGAGCAGCCGCATCTCCTTCAGCGCTTGCTGCGCGATCTCGCCCAGGCGACCCGTGTACTCCGCCGCCCGCTCCAGATCGCCGCCACCCAGAAGACGCTGGCTCGCCTCGGCCAGGAGCGTCAGGCTGTAGAGCGACTGGGTGACCGAATCGTGGAGCTCTCGCGCCAGGCGCTCTCGCTCTCGCACCACCGCCAGCTGCTCCGCCTGACGGTGCAGCCGGGCGTTCTCCACCACCACCCCTATCTGATCGGCGATGGACGTCAAGAGCGCGACGTCTTCGCCGTCGAAAGCGCGCCCGGCCCGCCCCACCACGCTGATCAGGCCCCGGCTCTCGCCTCGGGAGCGCACCGGCACCCCCATGTAGGCGGCGATCCCCCGACGGCGACCGTAGGCCGCCGATTGCCGAAGACGCTCGGCGATCTGCGGCACAATGTCGGTTTCAGTCTCCTCACCCGACCACGCTGCCCAGTCGAACGGCCCCTCTATCTCATCGACCTCCTCCAGCACACTCTGCGGAACCCCCCGCGAGGCTGCCAGCCGCAGCGCCGCCCGCTGCTCATCGAAGAGATGAATCGCCCCGACCCTGCTCTTCATCATCCGCAAGACGTGGTCCAGCAGGCGCTTGAGGACATCCCGCAGCTCCAATGATTCGGCTGCCACCGACATAACCTCCCGCAAAGCGGAAAGCTCCCGCCGATAGCCAAGCACCGCTCGTTCCAACGCCTCCCGGCTGCCCACCCGCTCATCGGCGTCGATGATGAGATGGAGGAAACCATCAACCTCCTCCCCGCGCATCAAGGGACAGACGACCAGATCGCGATAGACGACGCCTTCGCGCTCGTCGAACGCCACCGCTTCCAGGTAGAGAGGCTCGCCGTCGAGCAGCCGTGCCATAGCCGGTTCGATGAAGGGCGCCATGCCGGGCAGCAGGTCCAGCATGCCCCGGCCCACACGGACGTCACCGGCTGGCACGGAGCCTCCAACTTGGTCAACCCACGCTCGCTGCCAACCGACCAGGCGCAGATCACGATCGAACCTGGCCACGCCAACACCGCTGCTGGTTACCGCTCTGGGGCTGAGATCAGTCATCCCTCCCATCCCCTCTCCACCACGCTGGCCGAGATCCTCCTCGCCTGTCGGCTACTCCTGGGGAACGAAGAGCGAGACGCTCTCCACGTGATACGTCTGCGGGAACATGTCCACCGGCTGCACCTCGACCAGGTCATACCCCTTCCCCCGCAGCCGCTTGGCGTCTCGGGCCAGCGTGGCCGGGTCGCACGAGACGTAGACAATCCGCTCGGGCGCCAGGTCGGCCAGGGCATCCAGGGCGTGGCGATCTACGCCGCCGCGAGGGGGATCCAGCAGGACGGCGTCCAGAGGTACGGCGATCTCCGGCAGCACGTCCTCGACCGCCCCCTCGATGATCTCCACGTTACCCAGCTCCTCTGTGTTCACCAACAGATCATCAACGGCCGATGGCGACGACTCGATGCCGATCACCAGCTGAGCCGCCTCCGCCAGGCGGGTGGTGAACAGCCCCACCCCACAGAAGGCGTCGAGCACCGTCTCGTCCTCCTCCAGGTCGAGGTACGCCAGGGCCAGGCGCACCAACGCCTCGGCCTGCCGCGTGTTCACCTGGAAGAATGAGGATGCGGAGATGCGGTAAGCGTGATCCGCCACGCTCTCGATGAAGTAGTTGTCGCCGATCAGGTTGGCGTAGCCCCCCTCCTCAAGCAGCATCACACAGGAGACCGTCTCATCCACCTCCACCGCCGGCGGCTTGTCCTCCTCCATCTCGAACCCGATCAGACGGTCGCCAGTGGCCGTGCCCGTCCGCAGCACCAGCCGCACCAACCCCTCGACATCCAGGTCGATCAGGCCGTAGAGGTCGGAGAGCGCCGGATGGAGAATCATGCAGAAGTCAATGGGCACGATCCCGGCCTCGTCGCCGTCGGCCTGCCGGAACCCCAGCCCTCCTTCAGCCGCCGGCCGGAACTGCGCGTGGTTCCGGTACGCCCAGCCCGTCTGGTCGGGCATCGTGGGATGCACCAGAGGGTCCTCGAGGTCACCGATGCGCTCCAGCTGATCGACCAGGATCTCCTGCTTCAGTCGCACCTGCGTATCGTAGTCGATGTGCTGCCACTGACAGCCCCCACACTTCCTCTGGCCGAAGTAAGGACAGGGGGGCTCAACCCGCTCAGGGGCCCTCTCAACGACCTCCACCAATCGGGCAAAGGCGTAATGCTCCTTGTCCTCCGTGATCTCAGCCCGCACCGTCTCACCGGGGATCGCGTAGGGAACGAAGATGACCTTCCCCTCGTGCCGGCCCAAGGCGTCGCCGCCGTGCGCCATTGTCGTCACCTCAACCGTGATGGTCTCCATAGCCTGCCCAGTCCCCCTCCAAACCTGATTACCCTTGACGTATCTCGTCTTCGCCCAACGTCCGTTCGTCGTTGCGGTCGGTGGCCGGTGGAGGCGTCGGCGAAAGCGCCGAGATCTCCGCCCGAAGTGCCGGCGTCATCTGAATCTCGGCCGCGCCCAACGAGCCCTCCAGCTGCTCCAGATTGCGCGCCCCGATGATGGGCGCCGTGACGGCCGGGTGGCTCCCCACCCAGGCCACGGCCAGCGCCACCGGGTCGAAGCCGTGCGACTCGGCGAACTCGGTGAAGCGCTCCGCCACATCGTACATCCACGCGTCGCCGTAGCGGACCTGGTAGGTCTCGTCCTCCACCAGCCGCCCCGACGCCGGCCGGCGCAACGTGCCGTATTTCCCTGTGAGCAGCCCCCCGCCTAGCGGGCTGTACGTGATCACCCCCAGGTTCTCCGATCTCGCCATAGGCAGCAGCTCCACCTCGGCCTGGCGCTTCACCAGGTTGTACATCGGCTGGATGCACCGGAATCCCATCCAGCCGTGTCCTTCAGAGATGCCCAGCGCCTTGGCCACCTGCCACGCAGCGAAGTTGCTGGCCGCCGGATAGAGGATCTTCCCCTGACGGACCAGGTCCTCCAGCGCCCTCAGTGTCTCCTCCAGCGGAGTCTGTGCGTCGAAATGATGGATGAAATAGATGTCAATGAAATCGGTGCCCAGACGCCGCAGGCTACCCTCCACCGCCTCCATGAGGTGACGTCGCGAGGCGCCGGCAGCGTTGACGTGAGCACCGACGGAGAAATAGGCCTTGCTCGTGATCACCACCTCGTCCCGGCAGTGGGCGATGAGCCGCCCCAGGATCTCCTCGGAGCGCCCATCCTGATAGACGTCGGCGCAGTCGAAGACGTTGACACCCACCTCGCGGCAGCGATGGAACATCGCCTCCGCCATCTCCTCGTCCGTCTCGCCGCCGAAGAGCCACGTCCCCATGCAAAGCTGCGAGATCTGAATGCCCGTGTCGCCTAAGAAACGATACTCCACCTCTCCTCCCCAAGATTGCCGGCAGGTATGGAAACCTACCCTACCCGCATGCCGTCAACCGCCGCTTTGCCCTCCGGCCAGCGCACCCTCCAGCGCGTCCAGGGCCGACTGCCACAGGAAGAAGGCGTCCATGCCCAGGGCGATCAGCGTGAAGCCCTGCTCGATGTAACGGCGGGCCATCGGCACATCGGCAGCGAAGATGCCCAGCGGCATCCCTGCCGCCTCACAGTGACGTCGGATCGTCTCGATAGCCTCCAGCACCTGCGGGTGGCCCGTCTCGCCCAGCACCCCCAGGCTCCCCGAGAGGTCAAACGGCCCGACGAGCACGGCGTCCACGCCGTCCACCGCCGCGATCGACGGGATATCCTCCACGGCCTCTCGGTGCTCCGCCTGAAGGACGATGACCAGCTCCTCGTTCGCCTCGTCCACGTAGTCCTGAAACGCCATACCATACCCGTGGGCCCGCGAGACGCCCACGCTGCGCCGCCCATCCGGCGGGTAGAGGCTCCACGCCACAATCTCCTCCGCCTCCGCGGCCGACCGGATCTGGGGGACGATGATGCCGTCGCACCCTGTGTCCAGGGCCTTCTTCACCCACACCTCCTCCTTGTCGGGGATGCGCACCAGACAGGGACAGCGCCCGCCGACCGCCTGGATCAGCGACTGAGCCTGCGCGAAACCCATGGCCGCGTGTTCGGTCTCGATCCACAGGTAGTCGAAACCGACACGGGCCATGATCTCGGCCACGTCCAACGACGGCACGGTGACCAGCGACCCCACCAGCGGGCCTCCCTGCCGCAATCGCTCTTTCAAACTCATCCGCTTCCCCCCTTAATCCGTGAGCCTCACGCCACCATTATAGCCCATGGGCAGCGTCAATACAAACAGTGCCCGCCCAGGTCGTCTCATCTTCGCGGTGACCGGCCCGTGGAAGCCCCGCTCCAATGCCCGAGTTGGCTCAGGTCTGTACCTCCGTCGGCTTCTCGATATCTCGAGCCAAGTGCCGGCCACCTCCACGGCCTCCAATGAGACCATCCAACCCGCCACCATGGGCTTGGTCTTTGCGGCAAGGCGTGCTATAATGAGCAGCACCAGGGGGCAATCCATCATGCCTCCGCCGGAGGAGAGAAGACGTATGGCAAGCGATCGCATCCACGAAGAGACCCAGGTCTACCCTGCGGGACCCTACCACCGCTGGGACAGGGCCACCAAGCGGACCGTAGGCCTGATTGTCCTGCTCTTCCTGACTCTCGTTGTCTATCAGTTTCGCAGCCTGCTGCGACCGCTGCTTATCGCTTTTCTGCTCGCCTTCATCCTCAACCCTATCGTCGATTTCATGAACAAGCGCGTGGGCATGCATCGCGGCCTGGCCTCGGGCCTGCTCTTCTTTCTTCTCTGCCTGGCTCTCTTGGGCGCGCTGGCTGCGCCGGTGACCGCCGTGCCCAGCGCGACCCGGGCCATTCTCTCGCTCCAGCTCGATCTCAAGCAGATCATCAGCGACATCGGCGCCTTCTTCGAGCGCCCCATCGAGATCGCCGGCTTTGAGTTCGACCTGAGCGATGTCTACCAAGAGCTAAGCGCCTCACTGCGCCGCCTGGTGGAGAGTCTCGCCCAGGGAGCCCTGGACGTCGTGCTGAGCATCGCCTCCGGCGCGTTCTGGGTCATCTTCGTACTGGTCGTCGCCTTCTACCTCGTCCGAGATGCCCACCGCATCGCCGAGCAGGTCGAGAAGCTGGCGCCGCCGGGGTACCGCCAGGACGTGACCCAGCTGCGTATGCAGATCGCCCAGGTCTGGAACGCCTTTCTGCGCGGGCAGTTGGTGCTCGGCACGGCGATGGCGGTGGCCACCGCCGTGGTCGATACCGCCATTGGCCTGCCCTATGCCTGGGCCCTGGGCCTCTTCGCCGGCGTCATGGAGCTCGTGCCTAACATCGGCCCCTACATCGCCGCCGTGCCGGCCGTGTTGCTGGCCCTCATCCGCGGCTCGATGTTTCTGCCCCTGCGCAATCTGTGGTTCGCCGTGCTGGTCGCCGGACTCTATCTCATGCTCCAGCTCATCGAAAACAACTTCTTCGTGCCTCGTATCCTGGGGCGCAACCTGAAGGTCCACCCCCTGGCCGTCATGATCGGCATCCTGGCCGGAGGACAGCTCGCCGGCATTCTGGGCATCCTCCTTGCCGCCCCGACGCTGGCCACCTTCAAGGTGCTGGGGACCTACATCCTCAATCGCCTTTACGACCGGGATCCCTTCCCCGGCCCAGACGAGGAACAGGAGGAGACCCCGGCCGAGCCTAAGCCGACCGTGGTAGAGAAGGTGGGCAAGGCCGCCCTGGAGCATTTACAGAAGAAGGTCGCCCGGGCGAAAGAGCAGTACAGCGATGCCCCGGAGTCGAGCAGCGCGAGCCACTCCCGATCCAACGTCGAGGCCAACTGACCCAACTCGCTGCCTGGCGACCGTGAGAGTCGCCGGGGCACCACGACACAATCAGACAAAGGAGAGCTATGGAAGAGCCAACCATCAAGACGCTGAGTGAGACGAAGAACTTCGAAATCTGGCTTGCCGAGGAGCCAGATGGCGAGAAGACCTATCATCTGGAGATGGGTCTCGTCACGCTTCACCTCTTTGGTGAGGAGTGGGAGGAGTTTTTGGAGCTGATCGAGACCGGCAAGGCCAATGCCGAAGCAAGCTAGGTCAGCGTCCCCGGAAAGCGACGAGATGCTGCAGCAAGAGACGGAACCCACACCGCAACTGAAGGAATGGATCGACCGGTTGGCACCGGTGGTGGCGGAGGCCAAGGAGGCCCTCCAGCATCGCCAATCCGGCAAGCTGGTGATGCTCACCGGATGCGAAGAGGACGACGAGGGGAACTTCCACTTGCCCTTCTTCTGGCGGGAGTACGTCGTCTCCGCCGACGACTTCACCGTGTGGCGCGCCGAAGATGGAGAGTCTCCCTCGTCCTTCATCCAGAGCCTGATTCTCACCTATCTGGCCACGGCCGACGGCACCACCCCTTCACGCCGCTGGATCGGGTTCCGAGAGCTCCCAGACGGCATGTTCTACGTCCAGGCGTTCCGCGGCTACACGGGCATCCGCCTGGTCCGCCAGTTGGAGGGGGGCATTGAGGCCTTCCGCCGCGCCGCCGAGAGCATGGAGAGCGAGCCGGTGGAGGCCATCGGTGACGCCGGCTACGCCTTCAGCCTGCTGCCCCGAGTACGGGCGGCCGTCGTCTACTGGCAGGGGGACGAGGAGTTCCCCTCCCAGGCCCGCGTGTTGTTCGAGGATACCGCCGCCCACTACATGCCCACCGACGGCTTGGCCATTATGGGCAGCCACCTGGTGGGTAGTCTTCTCAGAGCCGCCCGCTAGGAGGCCGCCGAGGTGAGGTCGACCTACCCCGTGGCGAGACCTCAGCCTATGCTGACTTCCCCGTCAAACGGGGGGGCACCTGCTTCGGCCCTGGCCTTCAGCTCCCCCAGGGCTTCCCGTGCCCTTCGCCATGTCTCCGGCGGCAGGGACAGCGCAGCGAACTCGTCCTCGTCCAGCACCGTCATCTCGCCGTCAGGAGCGACCCAGAGATCCAGCACCAGGTCCTCGGCAGCGACTTCGTCCTCGGTGATCCGAGCCGGCCGCGCCACGTTGCAGTACCAGCCCTTCAGGCGGCCATCGCCGTCTCGAATCTCAAAGACGTTGTACCACCGATCGGCGTAGAACGTCTCGATCCAGGCGTCATCCGGCTCGAGAATCACGAACCCAAGGTCCATCGGGTCCCGATCCCAGGAGGTGCGCAGCACGATGGCATCGTCCCGCCGTTCCAGGACCTCTCCTGGGTAGGAGATGACCTCCTGTCCGGTGTGATCGAGCTTGCGAACGGTGACCTGATCCATCCCACGGTATTCTACCGGAGGCCCGCCCCGCGTACAAGAGCGCATCGAACACGATCGCGGCGGGTTATCATACGTGAATGGCAAGACAGAGGAATAAGAGCATCCCAGAGTGACCGACGCCTCGCCTTCGCTTCGGGGACAGCCCCTCGTAAGGGAGCGTGGGCGCCGCTCACCTCAACGGACAGACGTGCACATGGAGGTGACTATGAGTAGAGAACAACTGCAGGGACGATGGGCCCTCGTGCTCGGCGCATCCAGCGGCTTCGGCGCGGCCACGTCACGCGCGCTGGCCGAGGCGGGGATGAACATCTTCGGCGTCCATCTCGACCCCAGATCGCGGCTCCATCGCGCCAAGGAGGTCATCGCCGACATCGAGGCGAGCGGAAGCCAGGCCGTCTTCTTCAACACCAACGCGGCCTCCGCCCGCAGACGGGGACGGGTGCTGGACCAGATCGAGGAGGCTCTGGCCGACGATCCGGCCGACGGCGTCCACTTCGTGCTCCATTCACTCGCTTTCGGCAGCCTCCTTCCCTTCATCGCCGAAGATCCCGAGGAGGCCATCAACGAATCACAGATGGAGATGACGCTTCGCGTCATGGCGCACACCCTGGTCTACTGGGTGCAGGACATGGTGCGACGCGATCTGCTTCCCCGCGGCAGCCGCATCTACGCCCTCTCCAGCGGAGGCGCGGAGCGCATGGCGCCCAACTACGGCGCCGTATCAGCGGCCAAGGCCGCCCTGGAGAGTCATATGCGTCAGCTGACCCTGGAGGTCGGATCCCTCGGCATCGCCGTCAACTGCCTCCGTCCCGGCGTCACCGACACGCCGGCGCTTCGCGCCATCCCCGGCCACGAGGCCTACATGGAGGAGGCGCTGAAGCGAAATCCCGGCGGCCGTCTCACTACCCCTCAGGACGTGGCCCAGACCCTCGTCGTCCTGGCGGATCCGGCCATCACCTGGATCAGCGGCGCCGTCATCCCGGTTGACGGCGGTGAGAGCATCGTTGGGTAATTTGACATTCCCTTGTGACGTGATAGAATAAGTTTTCGCAAGCCTTCGCTTTGGCGAACCGGCCTTAACATCCTTCGGAGGTGCGCAGAGTGTAGCGATTCCGCTTTGCATTCAGTGGTGTCCGAGGTTCCCGAACCCGACATTGTCTGCGCGCTCATGGATGGCAGACAGGTCGGGTTCTTTGCGAAGGTTAAGATCATCATATAGGAGCAAGTTAAGTCGATGAATGAGGAAACCCTACCAATCAACGAAGAAGCTGCCGACCAGGAAGAAGCCATGGCAACCATGATGGACCAGTTCGAGGAGTACCTCAGCGAGGGCGAGTACGACTATCAGCTGCCCAAGCGTGGGGACGTCCACACTGGTATCGTCATTGAGATTGGCGACCGCGGAGCGATCGTGGATGCTGGGTTCAAACGCGACGGCATTGTCCCAGCCGGCGATCTAGACCGCCTGGATGACGAGACCCGCGAGAGCATCCAACCTGGAGACGAGGTCACCGTCACAGTCAGAAAGCCTCAGGACGACGAAGGTCGTCTCATTCTGTCCATCTACCAGGCCCTGGTGCGGGAGGATTGGCGCAAGGCCGAGCGGATGATGGAAGAGGGCGAGCTCTACGAAGGCACAATATCGGGCTTCAACCGCGGTGGCCTTCTGGTGCCGTTTGGCAGGATCCGGGGCTTCATCCCCGCATCTCACACGGTTGGTATGCCTCGCGGCTTGAAGGGCGAGGAGCGCCGTGAGCGTCTTGCCGATATGGTAGGGGATGACGTCGGCCTCAAGATCATCGAGGTCGACCGCCATCGTCGCCGCCTGATTCTGTCGCAGCGTCAGGCGCGACGGGCCTGGCAGAAGATCCAGCGCAAGCGCGTCATGGAGGAGCTCACCGAGGGCGAGACCGTCGTGGGCACCGTCACCGGCATCACCGACTTCGGTGCCTTTGTCGACCTCGGTGGAGCCGATGGCCTCATTCACATATCCGAGCTCTCCTGGAAGCAGGTCGACGATCCTCGTGAGATCGTCGAGGTCGGCGACGAGGTAGAGGTCTACGTCCTCAACTTGGACTGGGACCGCACCCGCATCGCCCTCAGCCTCAAGCGGCTCAAGCCGAACCCCTGGTCCCAGGTGGCCGATCACTACGAGGTGAGCCAGCTGGTCGAGGGGAAGGTCAGCCGCGTGCTCGACTTCGGCGCCTTCGTCGAGCTGGACCTGGGGGTCGAGGGGCTGTTGCACGTCAGTGAGATGACTGGCGCCTCGCAGCTCAGCCCCACCGAGATCCTCGACACGGGTCAGAGGGTGCTGGTCAAGATCATCGGCATCGATACCCACAAGCAGCGCATCACCCTGAGCGCCCGCCAGGTCCACCGGGATCAGTGGGAGCGCTGGATGGCCGAGCACAAGATTGCTGAAGAGGAAGAGGCACCCCAGGAAGAGGTCGTAGCTCCCGAGGCGGAGGAAGCCGAAGAAGCCGCAGAAGCGGAAGCGACAGTTGCTGAGGCGGTTGCCGAGGAAGAGGTCGAGGCCACGGAGGAAGAGACCCCTGAAGCCGTCATCGAGGAAGAGGCCCCCGAGGCCGTTGCCGAGGAACAGGTCGAAGCCGAGGAAGAAGAGGCCCCCGAGGCCGTCGCCGAGGAAGGGGTCGAAGCCGAGGAAGAAGAGGCCCCCGAGGCCG
>Ga0207797_1001103_pt1 | contig 19956 bp, 21 predicted proteins | sample PRCRCaboRojoPR_6_FD_187275 | JGI IMG/M metagenome (GOLD analysis project Ga0207797, IMG submission 187275) | Marine sediment microbial community from Cabo Rojo, Puerto Rico - PR CR 10% Liquid 1 (SPAdes) | ecosystem: Environmental > Aquatic > Marine > Coastal > Sediment | place: Cabo Rojo, Puerto...
CCCTCCGAGCAGCGGACACGCTCCGCGACTTCCGCGGCGGTCGCGGGCTCGTACAGCTGGACGACCGTCTCGTAGACCCGGTCGCGCACGGAGCGCCCCTCGTCCCAGCGCTCCCGCTCCTCCTCGATGGCAGCGGGGTCCCCGGGGCGTGTGGGGTCGGGCATCGGTCCCGGGTACGCGTCTGCAAGACAAATGTGCTTTCCACAGGCTAATATATTGGCTGGAGTGTGGAACCCACGTTCTGTTCGGGACCACGATCTCCGCCGCTCACGCGTCCTCTGGCCCGGCTCTACGCCTGCTGGACCGACGTGGAACCGCGATAGGGTCGGACGCCGACGGGAGTCGACTGGCCACGATGGGCCAGGTCGAAGGAGATCACACACACGGACTCGAACTCGAGTTCTGCAGGGTAATGGAGCGGAACGAGGCGAGCAAGTGTCCATCGAGCGTCGGCCCCCACGCTATCCGGCGAGGGTCAATCACACAGCACCTCTCGAAGGATGTCCCCGAGAAGGTCGTCAGCGACCTCATGAACGTGAGTCTCGATGTGATTGAGAAGCATTACGACAGGCGGTCAGAGCGCAAGAAAGCGGAGCAAAGAGGTGAATATCTGGAGGATATATAAGGACAAACATTCTTAAGTCGTAATACTCTAATCGAAATTATGACAGATATTCGTGGGTATATCGCGGCCGGGTTTGCTATCCTTGCAGTTCTGTTCGCTCTCAGTACCTATCAGGACATCATCCACGGAAATCTTAACGAGGGTCTGACACCGGGTTGGATTGATTTTGCAATCGCTCATCCAACTCTGTTTGCACTCATGCTGGTTGCGGGGGCAGCGCTGTTCGGAGGGTCGTTCAACGCTGCGGTTAGCAATACCTGACCACTCAGGTCAACGTGAGTAGCGCGGAAGATACTCATTATATTACAATAACCCGAAGGCTAACTAATCGTAATTAGATGAGGGCAAAAAGGTGCGTGATACTCGCGGTTCAAATCGAACGGAATAGACCCTTCTATTCAGGAATTTGTTTCACGGAAGTAGGTGGCCGGAGAGGCCTACCACGCTGACCCCGGTCGGCTACGAACCAACCGAAGTGTTGGATGGGCCAGCTCGGATTTGAACCGAGGGCCTCCCGGTTATCAGCCGAGCGCTCGTACCTAGCTGAGCTACTGGCCCCGTCGTCGCACTCCGACGTACCGCCGAGAATCGTTTAAGCGTTCCGCTTTGGCAGACCGGCGTGGCCCGCTAACACGGCGAGGGAGGCCTCGTACCGGGAGGGACGCTCAGTCCTCCGAGGTGCCCGCGTCCCGCGGGTCCCGCTCCCGGTCGCCGGCGTCCTCGAAGCGGTAGTCCTCCTCGTCGACCTCGACGGTCCGGCCGCCGCCGGTCTCGCCCGCGCCGGGGAACCCGCCGGTGTAGACCGACCCGGTGACCATCCCCTCGGCCTTCGCGTCGAGATACGGCGTGACGACGTACTTCTTCAGGAGCACGCGGACGGGGTAGCGCGTCGGCGGGAGCACCAGCACGAGCCCGACGAGGTCGGTGACGAGGCCGGGCGTGAGCAGCAGCGCCCCGGCGACGAGCAGGAGCCCGCCGTCGAGCAGTTCGTCCGTCGGGATCTCCCCTGCGCCGACCTTCGACTCCAGCTTCCGGAGGGTGTGTCGCCCCTCCGCGCGGACGAGCAACAGCCCCACCAGCGCGGTCAGGACGACCAGCGCGACGGTGGCGACCGCGCCCAGCTGCGTGGCGAGGATCACCAGCAGCATCACGTCCAGCAGCGGGATGAGCAGCAGGACGCCGACGAGACGCAGATCCATACCATACAGTAAGTGTGGGGGTCTTGTAACCCTTTCCGGACTGGGTCCGGCTCGTGTGATCGCTTCGACGGTGACCCGGTTGCGAAAGCGAGTCGATCGAACTACAACGGAACCTCCGAAGCCCTCGGCCGCTCGGGTCGCGCGGCTCGTTGCGCGCTTCAGTCGCTCGCCTCGGCTCACGGTTCGCTTCCTCACCGCTCGCCACCGAGGCCTCCCTTCGGTCGGCCTCGCTTCGCTCGCTCCCTCCAGTGCTTACTTCGCCGTGCTTCCCCGAGCGCGGGTTGCCGGCGGAGCCGGCAACCTCATGACGTGGCGGCGGAGCCGCCACGCGCTCGCCCTTCGGGTCCGCCAGGGACGGCAGCGGCAAGCGCGACACCTGACGTCGACCGTGCTCTTCCGCCACCGAACGGCAGGGCTTTCCCACCCTCGCCTCCAACCCGGGTTATGACCGACGACGCCGATGCTAGGGGCGACAGGGGCGGGACCGGTTCGAACCGTACCGCCCGCCGCGGGACGCTCGTCGACTGGCGGGAGTGGGGACGGGACGCGTTCGATCACGCCGACGCCCGGACGAAGCCGATCCTGCTCTACCTGACCGCGCCGTGGTGCGTGGCCTGTGCGGAGATGGACGCGACCACCTTCTCCGAGCCCCGGCTGGCCGCCCACGTCGGCGAGGGGTTCGTCCCGGTACGGGTGGACGCCGACCGCCACCCGCGGGTCCGCGAGCGGTACAACATGGGCGGGTTCCCCTCGACGGTGTTCGCCACCCCCGCCGGGGAAGTGATGACCGGCGCGACCTACCTCGGCCCGGACGGCTTCCGGGGGATACTCGACTCCGTGCGCGGGTCGTGGGACGCGAAGGGGACCGCGGCGGGCCAGGTCCCCCGGGCGCTACAGGACCCCGATCCGCCTGCGGGGGAGGTCACCGCGGACATCGAGGCGCACATGGTCGAGCAGGTCGGGGCCTCCTTCGACGAGGAGTTCGGCGGCTGGGGTCAGGGCGGGAAGTTCCCCCTCCCGCGCACCGTGGAGTTCGCGGCCAAGCGCGACCGCGACCGCGCGATCCGAACCCTCGAGGCCGTCCACGCCCACCTCCACGACACCTACGACGGCGGCTTCTACCGCTACGCCGAGAACCGGAACTGGTCGGGGCTCCACCGCGAGAAACTGCTCGACGAGAACGCCGCCGTCCTCCGGGCGTTCGTGACCGGCTACCTCTACACCGGGAAGGACACCTACCGCCAGGCGGCCGAGAGCGGCGCGGACTACCTCACGACGACGCTCTGGACGGGCGAGGCGTTCGCCGGGAGCCAGGCCGGCGGCGACTACTACACCCTCGAGGCGAGCGACCGCGAGGAGGCCGACCCGCCGTACGTCGATCCGACCGTCTTCGCCGACCGGAACGGCCTCGCGGCCGACGCGCTGTTCCGCCTCCACGCCGTCACCGACGTCGAGGCGCCCCGTCGGTACGCCGAGCGCGCGCTCGACCACGTCCTCGAGACGCTCGTCGACGGCGGGACGGTCACCCACTACCGCGACGGCGAGGAGGTCGGCGAGTCGGGACTGCTCGTCGACGCCGCGCGGCTCCTCGCCGGACTGACGACCGCCGCCCAGGTCACCGGCGAGAGTCGCTACACCGACGCGGCCCGCGAGGTGGCACGCGGGACGCTCGACCTGCAGGCCTCCGACGGCGCGTTCCTCGACGGACCCGCGACGGGACCGGGCCTGCTCGACCGCCCGCTCCGGTCGCTGGACACGAACGTCGAACTCGCGGACGCGCTGATCGACCTCGCGTTTCTCGCCGACGAGCCGCGGTACCGCGAGACGGCGGGCGAGGCGCTCTCGGCGTTCGCCGGCGCGGCCGACCGGATGGGCGTCGAGGTGGCGGCCTACGCCGCCGCCTGCGCCCGCCACCACTACGATCCGCTCGTGGTCGAGACGCCGCCGGCGGGGACCGACCTCCACCGCGCGGCGCTCCGGGTGGCCGACCACGAGAAGGTCGTCGTCCCCGGCGACCGGGAGACGGCGGTCGTCCGCCGCGGGGGCGAGCGCTCGGCGCCGGCCGCCGATCCCGCGGAGCTCGCGACCCGCGTCGGCGAGACCGACCAGCCGTCCCTGGAGTGACCGCGGCCGCCCGGCGGACCCGCGGTCGAGACACGTCGTCGACGGGGACGGCCCGGTCCCGGACGCGAGACCGACCGGGACCGACCGGGACCGACCGGGACCGACGGTCGCGCGACAGCCCACAGCAGAAAACTCGCGGAGTGTTTATACGTACCGGACCGTTCCGGTCGGTGATGGCAGACCTGAGAGACCTCGGCCTCTCCGAGTACGAGGCCCGGGCCTACCGTTCGCTGCTGAAGACGGGACCGACAACCGCCAAGGAGTTGTCCCAGGTCAGCGACGTCCCGATGGGCCGCATCTACGACGTGCTGAACAGCATCGAGGGGGCGGACATGGTCCGCTCGCAGTCGGCCAGCCGACCGAAGAAGTACGCGGCGGTCGAGCCGGACACCGCCCTCGAGCGGCTGCTGGCGGACAGGCGGCGCGAGCTCGAGCGGAAGGCCGACCAGTACGAGGAGATCGTCGCGTCGCTCCAGGACGAACTCGAGAGCGCCGATCCCGTCGAGGAGACGTTCTGGACGGCCGCCGTCGGGCCGGAGGAGGTGATCGACCTCCTGGTCGAGCGGCTGGCCGCCGCCGACGAACAGGTCGTGTTCGTCCTCTCGACGTACACCGAGCGGTTCTTCGAGGCGCAGGTCGACGGCGTCGACAGCCTCATTCTCGACGAGCTCGTCGCCGGCCTCGACCGCGGGGTCGGCGTCCGCCTGCTGATGCGCCCGGACCTGGTCCCGTTGCTCCCGGAGTCGATCGGCGCCCGCTACCGCGAGTCGCTCTCCGGTCACGACCGGTTCGAGGTGCGCGTCAGCGAGAACGTCTCCGGGACGTTCGCGCTCGTCGACCGCGGGGAGACCGTCATCGAGGTGCCCCACCCGCTGAACGCCGAGGAGGTGTTCGGGATGATCGCCCTGACCGATCGCGAGTTCGCCGAGTCGGTCCGTGCCGAGTTCGAACCGCGGTGGGGCTCCGCCGAGCCGCTCGAACTCTAACGGTCGGCCGTCGCCGACGACCCCGGCGGGGTCGAACCCCGGGCGAGGGCGCGAGCGGCCCGAAACCGACGGCGGTCGGACGGACGTCTGACGTAGCCTTTTGTGCGAGCACGGGCAACGAGACACCATGGCTAGCCTCTCGGAGGTGTACGAAGGGGACAGAGGAGGGGCCGACCTCCGACGGCTCTACGCCGGCGTGGGGCTGTTCCTCGTCGGCGTCGCGCTCGCGGTGACCGGGCTGGTGTTCGGCACGTCGACCGCGGTCGCGGAGGCGTTCGGGCTCGGGGTGTACGAGGCGCGCGAGGTCGCCGCCATCGCCGGCGGGATCGGGCTGCCGTTCACGTTCCTGGGTGTCGTGACGGTCCTCCCCCAGTCCGGCCGGCGCGTCCGCGTCGCGTCGGTCGTCGGCACCGCCATCGCGCTGTTCGGTGTCCTGCTGTTCTGGGAGTTCTACCCGATGCAGTGGTACGGGATGGCGACCGACTACACGCTCCCCGTCTCCGCGATCTACTTCCTCGGCGTACTGACGACGTTCTGGTCGGTGTTCGTCGCCGTCGCGAACTTCAAGACCCGCAACGACCCCGGCGGCACGGTCAAACTCGAGGTGACCAAACAGGGGCGGACGCGGGTCGTCGAGGTGTCCGACGAGGGGCTCCGGAACCGCCTCTCCGGGATCGGATTCCTCGGGAACACTCCCGACGGGGCAGCGCAGACCCAGACCGCCCCGGGCACCGGCGACGGACCGCCCGTCAGCGACGGTGGCTCCTCGGCGGCCTCCGGCCACGACGCGGAGTTCGTCGACGAGCCCTCGCCGGACCCCCGCGGCGACGTCTACTGTGGCAACTGCGCCCACTTCAACTACGTCCGGACGAACGACGGCATGAAGCCCTACTGCGGGTTCCACGGGGAGGTCATGGAGGACATGGACCCCTGCGACCAGTGGGAGGGGAACGCCGCGGGCATCGACCGGATCGAGTAACCGCCGTTCCCGTCCTCTCGTCTCCCGACGGCCGCCGACGGCCGCCGACGGCCACGAACTACTCCTCGGCGTCGAGCCCGGCCAGCGTCGCGCGGACCCGGTCCCAGTGGCTCCCCTTCCAGAACACCTGTCCGCACGCCGTACAGCGCCACTGTGGGGTCTCCGACGGTTCGGGCGCGTAGTCGGGGGTCGCCTCCTCGGCCGGCACCGGCTCGACGGGCCCGTTGCATCGGCCACAGCGCGACGGCCGCTCCTGCAGGTCGAGCGCGACGCCCGCGGCGGCGAGCTCGCGGAGCTGATCCCGGGGGTCGCGTTCGGTCAGCAGTATCGAGCGGTCCGCCCGTCTCGCGAGCCCGACGTCACGGGTCAGGACCGTCCGGCCCTCGGCACTGGCGAGGGCGAGAACGTCCCCGTCGGCCTCGACACCCCTGTCGAGGGCGTAGGCCGTGTCGTGGCCGCACATCCGGAGGTAGCTCGCGAGCGAACCGAGCATGACGTCGAGAAGGAACGGCCCGTCGGTCGCGGGGCCCGAACCGCCCTCGTCCCCGTCGCTCACAGCCCCAGGAACTCCCGTACCCCGTCGGCGTCGCGGGCGTTGAGCACGTCGGCCGCCTCGGCCCACCCCCGGCGGGCCGTGTGGACGCCGTAGCGGAGGAACTCGAGGTGGACCGGCGCGTGGGCGTCGGTGTCGACGACTACGGTCGCCCCCTGTTCGAGTACGGTCTTCACCGCCGCCCCCCGGAGGTCCAGCCTCGACGGGTAGGCGTTGATCTCCAGTGCCACGCCGTGCTCGGCTGCGGCCTTCCCGACCGTCTCGAAGTCGAGTGTCAGCCCGGAGCGCCGGTTGAGCATCCGGCCGGTGGGATGGCCCACGATGTCGGTCTCGGGGTGCTCGATGGCGGCGACGATGCGGTCGGTGCCGTCGCCGTCGAGCGCGGCGTGCGGCGAGGCGACCACCACGTCGAGCGCATCGAGCGCGTCGTCGCCGACGTTCAGCCCGCCCTCCCGGTCGAGGTTCGCCTCGACGCCGGCGAACACCTCGAGGTCGACCCCTTCGGCGGCCTCGCGGATCTCGGGGATCTGATCGAGCAGCTCCTCGTCGGTGAGGCCGACCCCGCCGACGATGCCCGGCCCGGTGGCGTGGTCCGCGACGGCGTAGTAGTCGTGGCCGAAAGCGGCTGCCGCTTCGAGCATCTCCGCGATCGTGTTCTTCCCGTCCGACCAGTCGGTGTGGGTGTGGAGGTCCCCGCGGACGTCCGCCGTGGTGACCAGATCCGGCAGTTCCCCCGCGATGGCGGCGTCGACCTCGCCGCGGTCCTCGCGCATCTCCGGTTCGATCCACGGCAGGTCGAGGGCCTCGTACATCCCCTCCTCGGTCCCCCCGGCGACCCGCTCGCCGACACGCTGACCCGAATCGGGATCCTCGACCGCCGAGACGTCGAAGACGCCGTACTCGTTCATCTTCAGACCCCGCTCGATGGCCCGGTTGCGGAGCCGGACGTTGTGGTCGCGGCTCCCCGTGAAGTACTGCAGCGCCGCGCCGAACTCCCCGGGGACCGCCACCCGGAGGTCGACGCGCATCCCGTTCGACCGGACGGAGGCCTTCGTCGGTCCGGCCTCGATCACCTCGTCGGCGTCCCCCCAGTCGGTGAACGCCTCGACCGCTCGCTCGCCGTCCTCGCTCGCGACCAGGACGTCGACGTCGCCGACGGTCGGCCGCCACCGCCGGAGCGACCCGCCGGTGTCGGCCCGCTCGACCGCATCCGCCCCGCGGAGGTACTCCAGCAGCCGGTCGGCGACCGGCCGGGCGTCCCCCAGCAGCGCCCGCTCGCGGGACTCCCGGGCGAACGGGATGGCCTCGAGGATGTTCTCCTCGGTCTTCGCGCCGTAGCCCGTCACCTCCCGGACCCGGCCCTCGCGGGCCGCCGCCTCCAGGTCGTCGAGGTCCCGCACGTCGAGCGCCTCGTAGAGGTCGCCGACGGTCTTCGGGCCGACCCCCTCGACCGCGGTGAGCGCGTCGATGTCGACCGGGAGCTCCGAGCGGAGCTCCTCCAGCTCCTCGATCTCGCCCGTCTGGAAGTACTCGAGGACCTTCGAGGAGATGGCGTCGCCGACCCCCTCGATCTCCTCGACGGCGTCACCTCCCTCCGCCGCGAGCGCCTCGATATCCGTCGCGCTCGCACGGATGTTCTCGGCGGCCCGGCGGTAGGCCCGGGGCTTGTACTCGACGTCCATCGCCTCCAGCCGGTCGGCGAACTCCTCGAGCAGCGCGGCCACCTCGGCGTTGCGGCTCATCGGCGCCCCTCCCGGTGGCCCGGGGGATGAAGACCCATCACCGCACCCCCCGGCGCTTCGAGGAGTCGTCGTCGCGGCCGAGCGCCTGCTTGATGAAGTTCATCCACCGCTTGCGGTCCATCGCCTCCTGTCGCTTCGCCTCGGCCTCGACGTCGGAGGGGCCGAGGCTCTCCAGGGCCTCCAGCGCCCGGTCGATACCGACGACGGACTCCGCGAGCCGCTCGCCCTCCTCGAAACCGATCTCCCCCGCCTCGATGCGCTGCTTGCGCTGGAGCCGCTCGCGCCGGAGGTTCCGCTTTGCCTCCTCGACCCGCTCGCGCTCGCCCGGGGGCACCGTCTCCCGGCGCTTGATCTCGAAGACGAACTCGTGGAGGTCGATCTCCTGGCCCTGGACGGTGATCCGCTCGGGGATGGAGACGCCGACGGTCGCCCCCTCGCGGCCGATCCGTTCCAGGAGGAGTTTTCGCTCGTACTCGTCCATTCCTTGGGTCCGTTCGGGCCGCCAGCGACAAATATGGACTGGACGCGGCGCCGGGACGCTCCGGGGCCGCCGTTCGAAACCCACAAGCGCGCCCCTCACACACGGGGGACATGGACGTTCTCGGCCGGTACGAGCCGCTGGTCGACGATCCGGCGGCGTTCCGCGCGGCCTGTGAGCGCCCGCTCCCGTCGGTCGTCCGCGTCAACACGATCAAGGCCACCTCCGAACGGGTCCGCCGCGCGTACGACGAGGCCGGCGTCGGCTACGAGCGCGTCGACTGGCACGACGGCCTCCTCAGACTCGAAGGGGGGAGTCCGGGCAACTCCTGGCCGTACGTCCACGGCTGGGTGTACGGCCAGGAGGAGGTCTCGGCCGTCCCCGCGGCGGTGCTCGACCCCGAGCCCGGCGAGCGGGTGTTCGACGCCGCCGCCGCGCCGGGGAGCAAGACCACACAGCTCGCCGCACTGATGGACGATACGGGTCTCCTCGCGGCGAACGACAACAACCTCGGCCGGCTCTCGGCGCTCCGGTCGAACGCCGAGCGCTGTGGCGTGACGAACGTCGTCGTCACCAAGCAGGACGCGCGGAACTTCTCGCTGAAGCCGTTCGGGAACGAGGCGTTCGACCGCGTGCTCGTCGACGCACCCTGCTCCTGCGAGGGGACGGTACGGAAGAACCCCGACGCGCTCGACGAGTGGACGCTGTCGCACGTCGAGGGCATCGCGGGCGTCCAGAAGGGCATCCTCAAGCGGGCCGTCGAGGTGACCCGCGAGGGCGGGACGGTCGTCTACTCGACGTGTACGTTCGCGCCCGAGGAGAACGAGGCGGTGCTCGACTTCGTGCTCGGCGAGCGGGACTGCCGGCTCGTCGAGTTCGACCTCCCGCTCGACACCTCTCCCGGCGTCACCGAGTGGGAGGGCGAGACGTTCGATCCGTCGGTCGAGCGGGCGCACCGGATCTACCCCCACCGGAACGACACCGGCGGGTTCTTCTGTGCGAAACTGGAGGTGGGCGCGTGACCGGGAACCGCCCGCACGTCTTCGAGCGCCTGCCCGCCACGGCGGCCGACCGCGAGGTCGAGGGCCGGGCGACCCGCGAGGCCGTCGTCGACTTCTGGACCGGCCGGTACGGCCTTCCGGCGGGCGCGTTCGAGGCCTACACGTTCTGGGAGAAGGGCGCGGGGAAGGTGTGGGCGTTCGCCGCCGACCTGCCCGCGCCGGCCGACGTCGAGGCCGTCGGGATGACGTTCCTCCGCACCCGCCAGGAGCACTGGAAGCCGACGACGGACGCGGTCCAGCGGTTCGGGCGCGAGGCGACGCGGAACGCCATCGAACTGGGTCCCGACGAGGCCCGGCGGTTCCTCGCCGGCGAGACGCAGGAACTCCCGGCGTGGGACGGTGACTGGGGCTACCTGATCGCGACTCACGGGATCGCCGGCGCGATCGAGCCGATCGGCGTCGGGCTCTACGTCCACGGGGAGCTCCGCTCGCAGGTGCCGAAGGGCCGGCGGCGGGAGCTCGGCTGAGCGCCGGCCCTCGGCCAACCGGACATGAACGCGCGCACACGCCTCCTCGTCCTCCTCGTCGCGGCGGTCCTGGCGACCGTCGGCGTCGGCGTGGTCCTCCTCGGGCCGCCGTCCGGACCGGTCGAGAGCGAGTACGGCTACTCGGTCACGCTCGCGACGAACGCGACGCTCTCGAACGTGACCATCTACCTCCCCTACCCCGCCACCGCGGACGACGGCGACGCCCCGTTCGACGCGGCGTTCGGGGGGACCGCGGGGAGCGTCTCGATCCCCGACGGCTGGGGGGTCGCGCCGGTCGACACCGAACACGGCCGGATGCTCCGGGTTCGGGCTGCCGAGATACCGACGCGGAACCGGAGCGACGGGCACTCCTACGCGACGCACACCCTGGAGGCGAGCGTCCCCGCCGGCCACGACATCGACACGGTCGATCCCGTCGGTTCGGAGCCGCTCCTGCGCCCGGCCGAGGGGTTCGAAGCCGTCCCGTGTCCGAACCGGGGCGGGCTCCCGTCGCGGTCGACCTGCCGCGTCTTCGGGAGCCGGCTCTACGCGCGGTACGACGCCCCCGCCGACGCCGACGTGGACGTGTTCGTCGTCTTCGGCGGCTACGACGACGGCGGCGGTCGCGGGAGCTGGTACTCCGAACGGGTCATCACGCGGCTCGAGGGGCCGCGCGACGGCTGGGTCGAGGTGTCGGGGGACCTCCAGGCCGGGGCCGGCAACGCGCCGTAGTCCCGCTCACTTCCGGCGGAGCACGCCGCCGCCCAGTCCCTCCCACTCGACCCGGTAGCCCAGTCGCGAGAGGACGGCGCTCGCGTCGTCGATGCCGTACTCCTCGAGGCGGGCCTCGGCCTCCTCGAGCGACAGCCCCGCCTCGAGTCGATCCCCCAGCGCCTCCAACACGCGGGGCCGCACGAGCGTCCGGCCCACCCGCTCGTGGTCGGGGAACCGCTTCCCCTCGACGGCCGGCTCGCTGACGCCGTAGTCGGCGGCGAGGTCGGCGAGCGTCGTCACGTCGGGGTCCGGGACGAGCGCCTCGGGCAGGTCCGCGGCGCTCTCGGCGACGAGGCGATCCTCGTAGGCACGGAGTGCGTTCCGGACGTCCTTCACCCGGACGGTACCCCGGTAGGGGATGGCGCCGTCGGTGAGCGACTCGACGGCCTCGCCGACCCCGAGCGACTCGTCGACGGCGACGAGGAAGGCGACGTCCTCCAGGTCGCCGAACCGCGAGAGCTTCTTCTCGACGTACTCCGGCGTCCAGAACCCCATGATCTCGAAGAAGACGCGGTAGTCGCCGTGCGCCCAGTCGAACGCGAAGTCGGGGATGACGACGTGCTCGCCGGCGGCGAGGGGTTCGGGCTCGCGGGTCAGCGCCCAGTCGAGGTCGAGCGACTCGAACCGGGCGGCGAAGTCGGCCTCGACGGCCGAGTCGTACGTCGGCTCGACGACCGGCTCCGTCCCGGGCACCCCGACGTCGCCGGTCGAGAGACGGAGGGTGCGCTCTGTCCCGCGGTCGTCGATCGTGGCCTCCAGGTGCCACTCGGCCGACGCCGCGACCGTCCGGAGCAGGCGGGCGAACCGCGTCCCGTAGCGCCGCGACCGGCGGAACAGCGCGTCCGGCCCCGTCACGACCACCTCCCGACCCTCGGGAGTGCGGCGTATCTCGTAGAGCAGGCGGAGCCGCTTCACCGACGAGATCAGCGCCTTCGGGTCCGAGGAGCGCACCCTCATCTCGGTGGCGTCGAACAGCGCCGTCTGTGCCAGCGAGAGGTCGTACTGCGCGAGCAGTTCGTCGGGTCCCCACCGCGAGTCGAAGGCGGCGAGGGTCTGGCGCGCGTCGAGGTCGGCGTACAGCGCGTCCTCGACGTCGTCCGGGACGACCCCGAGCCGGTCGGCCGCCCGGTCGAGCGCGGCCGCCCGCTCGGCCCCGGTGACGACGCCCACGGTCTCGCCGGCCTCGAACGTCGCCTCGCGGGCCCGCTCGGGGTCGACCGCGGCGCGGGTCTCGAACGTCGCCTCCCGCTCCAGGAGCTTGGCGAGCCCGCGAACGAGCTTGAAGTCGGGCGCCTCCCCCTCGACCTCGGCGAGCGCTCCCTCCAGCTCCTCGCGCGAGCGGTCGAGGTGCCCCTGGAAGACCCCGATCACCCGGGCAGCCGTCTCGCGGGCCGCCGGCTCGTCGCGGGCGAACTGGGGGTGGTAGCCGCCGCCCGCCCGGGACACCCGGAGCAGGTCCTTCGTCAGCACTACCGGGGGTAGTCCCGGACAGTACAAAATCTCCGCGGGATCGGCCGTGTCCGGGGCGGTCGGCAGGGGTTCGGCGAGACGACCTCGACGGTATCCGGGGGTTGCGGGACGACCATCCGGCCGTCCACCGATCGGCTTCCACGCTGCCGGTCCCGGCGGGCTTTTGACGACCGCAACCGAAGAGGTCCGCATGAGCATCGGTCGTTTCGCGGACGTCTCCGGGTACGGCGGTGTGGAGTGGGCCGTCATCGGCTTTCACGCACTCGTGGGCGCGCTGTTCCTCGCCGGCGGCGTCCAGACGCTCGCGAACGGGGGTGCGCTCGGCGGAGCCGGGCTCCAGACGCTCATCGGATTGATGATCGTCGGGCTCGGTCTCGTCGTCGCGAAGGCGGTCAGCCGGCGGGAGTAGGGACGACGCCCCGCTACTCGAGACAGGCGGCGACGACCCGCAGCGGCCCCTCGCCGCGGACCTCCTCGGCGAACAGCGGGACCCGTTTCACCTCGACGCCGCGGAACAGTCCCTGTGCCCGAGAGAGGGCGTCCCGCTGGACCGTCCACCGGCGCTGGCAGAACGCACAGGACTCGAGGTCGGGCGCGACGAACCAGTCGGCCTCCACCCCCGAGACCTCGGCGAGGTCCTGCATGACGCGGTTGACGACGACGGTCCCGACCGGGATGTCGAACCCGCGGAGCCGTTCGACGAGCCGCTCGGTCTCGACGACGCTCATCTCCTCGGGCACCATCACGACCCGGAAGTCCGTCCGTCCGGGGTCCCGCAGCGCGTCGCGGAGCCGCTCGACGCGCGCCGAGAGCTCGCGGAGGTCCTCGAGCCCCCGGTCGGTCCCCGGGTCGTCCCCGCCGAACATCCCCGTCATCGAGCCCATCACGCCGGAGAGCCGCTCGCGGAACGAGAGCAGGCGCCCGACCATCGAGTCCATGACGTCCGGGAGTTCGAGCAGGCGGAGCGTGTGGCCGGTCGGCGCCGTGTCGACGACGACGCGCTCGAACCGCTCGTCGTCGAGGTACCGCAGGAGCAACTGGACGGCGGCCGCCTCGTCGGCCCCGGGCATCGGTCCCGAGAGCGGGTCGCCGTCGCCGCCGTCGGGGCCGTCGGAGCCGGCACCGAACGGGTCGCCGTCGCCGGGCGTCCCCTGGCCGCCGAACGGGCCGCCGTCCCCCCCGAGCATCCCTCCGAGCCCGCCCAGCCCGTCGACGTCCATCTCGCCGCCGGCGAACGGCCCCTCCTGCATCCCCTCGGGGTCTATCTCGACCCCGTAGAGCGGGTGTTCGTCGTGGACGCGGGCCGGTTCCGACGGGACCTCGGTCCCGAGCGAATCCGACAGCGAGTGGGCCGGGTCCGTCGAGACGACGAGGGTCGACGTCCCGCCCCGGGCGGAGGCGAGCGCCGTCGCCGCCGCCATGGTCGTCTTCCCGACGCCGCCCTTCCCGCCGTAGAGGACGTACTCCGGGGCGTCGACGCCCCGCGGGACGTCCGCGTCGTCGAGCGACTCGACCGCCTCGACGTGCAGGTCACTCATCGACCGGGGTTCGCGGGCCGGACAGGAGTACCCGTCGGTCCCGACGGGTGCGCCCGTCCGCGGTCGGCGGGCGATACCCGCCGGCGACCGACGAAGGTTCAAGTACGAGGGCAGGTCCACCGTGTCCCGGGCGTCGGTCCCCGGCACGGTCCGGGGGCGGCGGTCGCACCCTGCCGGGCGACCGCCAGTCCGTGTAGCCGCATCGCTATCGTGCCGTGCGGCCGAGCCAGTGGCGTGTCGCTTCCGTGTCAGCGCCCGAACCGTCCCAGGAGGCCGCCGTCGTCCGGGAGGTCGGCCCCGCAGGCGAGACACGACTCGTCGCGGGGGGCGTTCAGCGTCCGACAGTCGGGACACTGTCTCGTTCGGTTCCGGCGTCGCGTCTTCCGGGCGATCCGCCCGTCGAGTTCGGGGTCGAGGTCGGAGGGGTCGAGGGCGGGCGTCCCGAGGACCGATGGCGTCCCCGGATCGTCCGTCCTGTCGGCGCCTTTCATCCGCTGGTCGAGACGGTTGACGAGGTCGTCGTCGCGAAGCTTCATGAGGAGACGCCAGAGCCCGAGATACATCGCCGTGGGGGTCACGACCATCACGGCGGTGAGTGCGGCGTCCACCACGGGACCCATACGCGGAGGAGGGGAGGCTTCGACTTCAGTCTCACGACGCCGACGATAACTGCACGGTCGCCCGGGCGGGCTGGACGTCCGACCACGGCGGTCCCGTGGTCGCGGGATTCATGTCCGTCTCGCCCGACGCGGGCCTATGCGCCAGTACGCAGCGGACCCGCCGATCGAGCGGCGACTGGGCGGGGTGCTCCGCGAGCGCGGGGAGACGATCGCGGTCGCCGAGTCGGCCACCGGCGGGCTCGCCGGGTCGCTCCTGACGGACGTCCCGGGGTCGAGCGACTACTTCGACCGGGCGGTGGTCACCTACTCCTACCGGGCCAAGCGAGCCCTGCTCGCCGTCCCGCGGGAGGACCTCGACGAACACGGGGCGGTGAGCGAACCGGTCGCGCGACGGATGGCCGCCGCCGTGCGCGACACCGCCGACACGACCTGGGGGGTCGCCACCACCGGCGTCGCGGGGCCGGAGGGCGGGACCGGGACAAAGCCCGTCGGGACGGTCTTCGTGGGGGTCGCCTACGCCGGCGAGTGGGGGACGGGCACGTCGACCACGAGTGCCGAGCGCCACGAGTTCGACGGCGACCGTCGCGAGTGCAAGGAGCAGTTCGCCCGGCAGGCGCTCCGGGACTGCCTCGCGGCCGTCGACCGCCACGACCGACGATAGAACGGAAACGCTTGTGGGCCCGACCGGCCTCGTCCACGACGATGAACAAGCAGGGTCACGTGCTGAACGCCGTCCTCCTCGGTGTGGGGCTGGGGTACGTCCTCGAACCGGCCGGCGACCTGGGGACGTTCCGGACGGTCGCCGAGGTGTCGGTCCCGGTCGTCCTCGGGGCGCTGTTCCCCGACGTCGACACCGCGTTCGGCAGACACCGGAAGACCCTGCACAACCTGCCCACCCTCGCGGTGTTCGTCGCGTTCCCGCTCTACTTCGACAACCTCTACTTCGTCTGGCTGGGCGTGCTCACCCACTACGTGCTCGACGTGCTCGGGAGCAGACGGGGGATCGCGCTGTTCTACCCGCTCTCGGACCGCGAGTACGGCTCGCCGACCGGCGTCACGACCACCAGCCGGTTCGCCAACGCCGTCACGCTGGCCGTCACCGGGTTCGAGCTCGCCGCCGCCGCCTTCCTCGTCCACGTGGCCCCCGACCTCGTCCAGCAGGTCGTCGAGGCCGTTCCGTACACTCAGTAGACGGCGTCGTCGTCGAACCGGCCGCCGTACGCGGGGTGGCGCGGGTGTGTCGCCTCGCGGCCCTCCAGCACCACCCGCTCGAACTTCTCCCAGGTGTTCTCCCAGCCGAGGTGGGCGAACTCCGCCCGGCGGCGGAGCGCGTGGCGTCGCCCGCTCCTGCGGAACACCCGGCGGGGGAGCCCCTCGCGGAACGCGCCGACGACCGTCGCGAGGCTCTCGAGCGGCCCCTCGAACGCCGTCCACACCTCCCCGACGCTCCCCCGGAGGTGCGCGTACGAGGAGCCGAAGGCGGGGAGCCCCGTCCTCCGGGCGAGGTCGCGCGCGCGGTCGTTGTGCCGGCGCCAGTGCTTCGGGTTGTACACCTCGACGGCGTCGACGACGTCCCGGTAGCGGTCGAGGTCGGCGGCGTCGAGGCTCACCGTCGCGAACTCGGGGTGGGGTACCAGGACGGCCGCCCCCTGGCGGTCGAGCTCTCGCATCGTCGCGTCCAGCGAGAGGAAATCCGGGACCGGCTCGGAGAGCCCGACGGCGAGGACGTGCTTGCGGTTCCGCCAGGTCCCCGTGAACAGCTCCCGGGCCGGCACCACCAGCAGTTCGTCGTCGGAGAACGCCCGGGCCCGGGACTCGATGTCGGGTAGCCGCGTGAAGTGTGGCGCGTAGACGAGCGCGTCGAGCCCCCGGCGCTTCGCCCGGACGACGACACGCTCGTCGAGCACCTTCACGTGGGGATCGACGCGGAACCCGGTCACGCGACGCGGTTCGTCCGAGGCGGGCTTAGGGGTTGTCGTTCCCCGGGACGGTCGGTCGATGCGGCCGGGGCGGTGGCGAGGCTCAGACGCTCCCGTCGAGGTCGAACCCGAGCGACGCCGCACCCCCCTCGTGTCGGAGGAGGCGCTCCTTCAGCCCCGGGTAGCGGTAGCCGCGGAGCGAGTCGGTGCCGACGACCCGGTGGCACGGGACGACGACCGGGAGCGGGTTCCGCGCGTTCGCGCCCCCGACGGCGACCGGCGCCGTCCCGAGTTCGGCCGCCAGCTCGCCGTACGTCCGCGTCTCCCCGTACGGGATCCGCTCGACCCGCCGTCGGACCGCACCCGCGAACGTGTCGGGGAACTCGATCCCCAGATCGAACGACTCGCGCTCGCCGGCCCCGTACTCGCGGAGCTGGCGGCACAGCTCCGATCGGGACTCGGCGACGCGGGCGGCGTCGAGCCGTACCGTGTGCCCGAGGAGGTCGACGTCGAGCGGGCGGCCCTCCGGGGCGCCGGTCACCCGAACGCCCCGAGCTCGGCCTGGACGTGCGCCGATACCCCCTCGTGGGCGAGCAGTGCCCGCTTGGCCTCGACACCGCCGGCGGCGGAGAACCCCCCGAGCGAGTCCGTGCCGACGACCCGGTGACAGGGGACGATAAGGGGGACGGTGTTCCGGCCACAGGCCGCGCCGACGGCGACCGGCGCCGTCCCGAGTTCGGCCGCCAGCTCGCCGTACGTCCGTGTCTCCCCGTACGGGACGGCCGCCATCGCCGCCATCACCCGCCCGGTGAACGACGGGGGGAACTCGACGGTCAGGTCGAACGACTCTCGCTCGCCGGTCCCGTACTCGCGGACCTGCCGCCGGACCGCCGCCCGCGGCTCCGCGATCCGGTCCGCGTCGATCCCGAACTCGTAGCCCAGAGCGGTGACGTGCAACACCCTCGCTCGGTGCCGGGCCGACTTCTACTTTCGGGAGCGCCGGGCTCAACGCTGAAGGCGACCCGCTCCGACGTCCGGATATGACTCCGAACCCGGACCCCGATCCCGACTCGGGCGCGAACGGCTCCCCGGAACCGGTCCACGACGCGGACGCGCTCCGTCTCACGCCGGCGGCCGTCGAACGCGAGCGCGACTGGGTGCGCGACCGGACGGCGGTGGTCGACCTGATCAACGAGACGCGTGCGGCGCTCGGCGAGGCGTTCGGGACGGGCGTCGACCCCGTCACGACGCCCGACTACCGGGCCGAGGTCGAGCGCGTGTTCGCCGACGGCGACGTCGCGGTCAACGCCGCCGCGCTCGTGGTCCTGCTTCGCGGACTGGACGTCGAGGGGGACTACCCGGGGTTCGTCGTCGACGAGATACTGGGTCGGGAGCTCGCGGCCACCGTCGCGAGCACGAAGGGGCGGGCGTTCTCGCTGCTCGCCGAGGCCACGTTCCACTACGCAGACATCCGGACGCACGGCGCTCCCGACGAGACGGCGGGCGCCGACGACCTCGACGCGGCGCTCGCCGCGGGGTTCCAGACCCGACTACCCGGCTGGGCCTGGACGGAGGACGAGTCGCCCTTCGCCGTCGAGTGACGCCCCGGAGTGAACCACGCGACGGCACGCGGAGGACCGGATCGACGTCCGATTCAGGGGGTTTTTATCCGAACGTGGAGTAGCACCGGTAGATGACCCGTATCGTCGTGGTGGACAACCACGGGCAGTTCACCCACCTCGAGCGGCGGGCGCTTCGCGACCTCGGCATCGACACGGAGATCGTCGACAACGAGGTCGCCCCGGCGGAGGTCGAGGCCGACGGCGTCGTCCTCTCGGGCGGCCCGTCGATGGAGCGTGCCGGCCGGTCGGCCGACTACCTCGACGCCGGCGTCCCGGTCCTCGGGATATGTCTCGGGATGCAGGTGATGGCGGACGCGCTGGGCGGTCGCGTCGGCGCCGGCGACTACGGCGGCTACGCCGACGTCACCGTTCGCATCGAGGACGCCGACGACCCCGTCGTGGGCTCGCTCGCCCCGGAGACCCGCGTCTGGGCCTCCCACGCGGACGAGGTGAAGGAGCTCCCGCCGGGGTTCACCCTGACCGGCAGCAGCGACGTCTGTGCGATCGAGTCGATGAGCGACGTCGACCGCGACCTCTACGGCGTCCAGTGGCATCCCGAGGTCGCCCACACCGAGGAGGGGGAGGCCGTCTTCGAGAACTTCCGCGCGGTGTGCGAACGGGCGTCCGACGGGTGACGGACCGAGGTCCGACGAGCGAATATATAACTGGACGCGATAGGGTTCGAACATGAGCAACACGCAGGGCGACCTCGCCTCGCTCTCGCGGTTCATCTTCCGGGCGCCGTCCTGGTACTCCAGCGTGGCGTTCTCGCTGCTCATCGCCGCCGTCGCGGGCGTCGCCGCCTTCGACTCCCGGTTCGTCCTCGAGGACGCCTGGCAGGGGGTGTTCTTCATCGGCGTCCCGACCGTGGTCGCGAGCCTGGTGACGCCGTGGATCGACGCGCGCCTCGGCGGCCAGCTCACCCCGAACCGCGCCTCGCTGCTCGCCCTGACCTGCGAGCTCGTCGTCGTCGTCGTCCTCACGGCCGCGGGCGTGGTCGCGGTCCTCTCCCCGATGTTCCAGCAGGACTTCGTCTTCGACGCGCTGGTCGCCTCGCTGGCGAGCATCTTCGCGCTCCGACTGCTCGTCGTGATGGCCGTCTCCCGCCGGTCGCTGCTCGTCGCCGCCGTGCCCGCCAGCGTCCAGACCGTCGCCGGCGCCGTCCTCCTGTTCGTCTACTCCGGGACGATGCGCTACTTCGAGGTCGGCGGGCCCATCCTCAGGTCGTACCTCTCGCGCCCGGAGAAGGCGCCCCCCGAGCTGCTGCTCGTCGGCCCGGAGTCGTTCGGCCTCCTGGCGCTGACCTGCGTCCTCTACGCGGGGGCGGTCTACCTGTTCCTGGTCGTCATCGACCGGCCGTGGCGCCAGTCGCTCGGCGTCTCCGTGCTCGACTTCCTCCGGGGGTTCATCGGCCACATCGCCGAGGGGTCGCGCGAACTCGAGGAGTTCTTCGAACAGCTCGGCGAGGAGGCCGTCGTCCCCGTCACCGTCCTCTCGTTCCGGACGGGGGCTGGGGAGAAGGCCCGGTTCGTCCTGCCGATGATCCACCCCGGGCCGATGGGCGACATCGGCGGCGGCAACCTCCCCGAGCGGATCGCCCGCGAGGCCGACGGGCTCGCGTTCCCGCCGCACGCCACCGCCGGCCACGACTTCAACCTCGTCACCGCACGCGAGGTGGAGAGCCTCGTCGACGCGGCCCGGAGCGCGTACGACCGCATCGAGTACGCCGCCGAGGCGACGCCGGCCGCCCGCGAGACCGAGGGCGAGGCGAAGCTCCTCGGCCAGCGGTTCGGCGACGG
>Ga0207797_1001104_pt1 | contig 19938 bp, 24 predicted proteins | sample PRCRCaboRojoPR_6_FD_187275 | JGI IMG/M metagenome (GOLD analysis project Ga0207797, IMG submission 187275) | Marine sediment microbial community from Cabo Rojo, Puerto Rico - PR CR 10% Liquid 1 (SPAdes) | ecosystem: Environmental > Aquatic > Marine > Coastal > Sediment | place: Cabo Rojo, Puerto...
GAGGTCGGCAGCGTCCTCATCGTCGGGGGGAACATCGCGCTGAACACGCAGAGCGGCGAGCAGGTCAGCTTCACCCGGACGCTGACGACCGCCATCACCCTCGAGGCCCGCAAGGGCAACATCGAGACCGGCATCGCGCTCGGGGTCGTCCTGCTGGGGCTCGCGCTCGGCGTGAACGCGCTCGGCAACTACGTCCGGGAGCGGGGCCGCGCATGATCGCCGCCGAGGACGTCAGCTACGGCTACAGCGACGCCGTCGTCGAGGGGGTCTCGCTCGCGGCCGAACCGGGCGAGGTCCTCGCGGTCATCGGTCCCTCGGGGACGGGCAAGACCACGCTGTTGCGCCTGCTCGCGCTGTTCGATCCGCCGGACACCGGGCGGATAACCGCGGAGGGACGCGACGTCTGGGCGCTCCCCGACCGCGAGCGGTTCGGGGTGCGCCGCCGGATCGGGTTCGTCTTCCAGGACCGCTCGCTGTTCTCGACGTCGGTCGCCCACAACGCCGCCTACGGGCTGTCGGTCCGGCGGTCGTGGACCGAGCGAACCCGCCGGTGGCTCTCCGGCCTGGTGGGCGAGCCGTCCGTCCCCGACGAGGTGCTCGACGCGCTCGAGACGGTCGGCCTCGAGGGGAAGGTGGACCGTCCGGCGCGGTCGCTCTCGGCGGGGGAGGCACAGCGGGTCGCGTTCGCCCGCGCGCTCGCGGTGGGCCCGGACGTGCTGCTGCTCGACGAACCGACATCGAACCTCGACCCGCGGAACACCGCCGTCATCGAGGAGGCGGTGCTGGCGGCCCGGGACCGCGGTATCGCGGTCGTCGTCGCCACACACGACATGCAGCAGGCGGGACGGATCGCCGACCGGGTCGCCGTCCTCCTCGACGGGACCGTCCTCGAGCAGGGGCCGGCCGACCGGGTGTTCGAGGACCCCGACGACGACCGGACCCGGCAGTTCGTCGCCGGCGAACTGGTCTACTGAGCCCGGCCGGGGTTCGGTCGCGGTCCCCCGCCGCGATCCGGAGGGAAACCACTGAGGGTTACGTGAGGCGACGGCGGGACCGGTTTCGGTTTCCGGAAAGCGTGAAGGTCTCGCGGCGAAAACCCGTACCCGATGGGCGTTTCCTTCCCGGACTCCCGCGAGCGCGGCGTCGAGTTCTCGCTCGGCGAGCTGACCGGGGCGGTAGGGGATTCGGTTACGGTCCTCCCGCTCGTGGTCGCGCTGGGTGCGCTCACCGACGCGTCGCTGGCGCACGTCCTCCTCGGGTTCGGCGTCTTCCAGGTCGTCTGGGGGCTCCGGTACGGCCTCCCCGTCTCCGTCGAGCCGATGAAGGCGCTCGTCGGGCTCGCCATCGCCGGGACGCTCACCTACGGCGAACTCGTCGCGGCGGGGCTGCTCGCCGGTGGGGTCCTCCTGGTCGCCGGCTACGCGGGACTGGTCGGGCGGGTCCGGGCGGCCGTCGGCCGTCCGGTCGTCCGCGGGGTCCAGCTGGGCGTCGCGCTCCTGCTCGCCCGGGCGGGGCTCGACCTCGCCGTCGCCGACCCCGTCGTCGCCGCCGCGGGCCTCGGGGTCGCGCTCCTCGCCGCGCTCGCCGACCGCCGGCTCGCGGCGCTGGCCGTCCTCGTCGCCGGGACGGCCGTCGCCCTCCGCGCCGGGACGCCGACGGTCTCGGGCCCGACGGTCTCGGTCCTCCCCGCTGGCGATCCGGTCCTCACCCGGGGGACGCTCTCCGGGCTGGCCGCCCAGCTCGCGATGACGGTCGGCAACGCCGCCGTCGCGACGTCGCTCCTGCTCGAGGACCTCTACGGTGCGGACGTGAGCGCCGACGAGCTCTCCCGCTCGATGGGCGTCACGAACCTCCTCGCCGTCCCGTTCGGCGGGGCGCCGATGTGTCACGGCTCCGGCGGGCTCGCCGGCAAGCACGCCTTCGGCGCCCGGACCGGCGGGGCGAACGTCCTCCTGGGGCTCGGCTACGCCGGCGCGGCGCTCGTCGCCGGCCTCTGGGTGGGTTTCCCGACGGCGATCCTGGGTGTGCTCCTGCTCGTCGTCTCCGTCGGCCTCGGGCGGGTCGCACTCGGTGACGTCGCCGGGCCCGACCGCGGGCTCGTCCTCGGTGTCGGCGTCCTCTCGCTGCTCGCCAGCGTCGGCGTGGCGTTCGTCGCCGGCGCGGGCGCGTGGTGGCTCCTCGACCGGACGCGGAACGGTTGATCGCCGACCGCGAGCGCCGGTGTTAATCCACCCCGACTCGGTTGACCCGTATGGACGAGGCGAACGGGGACGGGGAGGCGCCGACCTGGGCCGACCTGTTCTCGCGTGCGGAGGCACACGGGATCGACCTGGAAGCGGTCCACGGGGCGCTCGCCCGCCGGCGGGGATCCGCGGATGAGTGACGGACGCGAGCGGCCCGCCGGGTCGCCCGACCCCGCACGGGTCGTCGCCGACGCGGACGTGCTCGCCGCCGACCTGCTCTGTGGCGGCGACGCGAGGGACGCGCTCGACCACTGCCGACGGCACTCCTGGGTCCAGCTCGTCGCGAGCGACGAACTGCTCGACGACGCCGGGGCCGTCATCGCCGAACTGGCCGAGGGGGGTCTGGCCGCCGACTGGCGGACGAGGGTCGAGCGGTGGCGCGTCCGCGTCGAGCAGACCCCGGGCGACCACCCGGGGCTCGCGTCGGCCCACGCGGGCGAGGCCGCCCACCTCCTCTCCTTCGACGAGGGGCTCCGGAGCGCGAAGACGGGCGCCACGCTCCGGAAGTACGTCGACGTGAGCGTCAAGCACCCGCGGGCGTTCGCCCGGCTGTTCGATCCCGAGCGGCTCTACCCGGCCGTCGCCGACGGGGCGTACCCGGGACCGGACCGCGACCCGCGGCTCTAGAGCTCCTTCCGGAGCACGATCACGTCGAGTTCGGTCCCGCCGGTGTCGTACGAGTCCTCGCGGACCCGTTCGTAGCCGGCACGCTCGTAGAACCCGACGGCGTTCATCGACGCGGTGATCCCGACGGACTCGACGCCGACGCCGCGGGCGTACCCCTCCAGCCCCGCGAGGATCGCCGCACCGACCCCCCGGCCGGCGTGTCTCGGGTGGACGTACACCGCCCGGACGTCCGCCTCCGCGTCCACGTCCTCGGAGTCGGGGACCAGGTCGCCGAACCCCGCGACCTCCCCCTCCCGCTCGGCGACCACGAGGTGGTGATCGTCGTCCTCGATCGGGTAGGCCTCCGGGCCGTGGTCCTTCCGTGCCCACGCCCGAACCTGGTCGGGGGCGTACCCGTCGGGCCCGAGCGCCCGGATCGAGGCGACGTGCAGGGCGAACACGGCGAGGGCGTCCCCGGGGGTTGCGGGACGGACCTGCATGCGGGACCGCTCGGACGCGTCGGACCTGTGCCTGTCGGTCGGACGGGAGCGACTGTCGGACCCGTTCAGAGGGGCACGTTTCGAGTCGAGCGGGCGCGACCCCGGCGGATCGGACCGGCGGGGCCCCGGTCGCTCACGCCGTTCGAGACTGGAACCACTCCGCGAACTTCGCGAGCGCCCGCCCCCGGTGGGAGACGGCGTTCTTCTCCGCGGGGCTCATCTCGGCGAGCGTCCGGCCGCCGTGCTCGAAGATGGGATCGTAGCCGAAGCCGCCGTCGCCGCGGGGTTCGACGATCGTACCGGCGATACGGCCGGCGAACAGTTTCACCGGGAGGTCCCCCCCGGCGACGGTGTCGTCGGTCGCCGCCGAGCCCCGGACCGCCGCGGCGAGGTCCTGCCCCCGACGCTCGCCGCGGTCGACGGGCTCGGGGGTGGCCTCGAACGGGTCGCCGTCGCAGTAGGCGACGACACACCGGAACGCGGCGTCGGTCGCGCCGGCCTCCCGGGCGATCCGTCCCACGAGGTCGACCCCGAGCGTGTCCTCGACGTACGCCGAGTACGGCCCCGGGAACCCGTCGAACGCCTCGACGAACAGCCCGGCGTCGTCGACGATGACGGGGTCCTCGCCGCCGGCCGCGAGGAACGCCTCCCGGGCGCCGTGGGCCGCGACCGGCTCGAGGTCGTCGGCCTGGACCTCCGTGTAGTCGTGGTCCAGCGGCTCGACGGCGTCGAGGTACTCGCGGGCCTCCCGGACCTTCCCCTCGTTGGTCGTCACGTACCGGAGCATACCGGCCCGTCGGCCGAGGCGGACAAGAGCGCGTCGCTTGCGCGCCGCTCGGCCCTCGATCGGACGGCACCGGAGAACGAGCGCGTCGACACCGCGGGGCGTCGGAAACGGTATCAGTCGTCGACGATGACCTCGACGGGGTCGTCGGCCGGCTCCTCGGCCGCCTCGTCCCCCCCGGACCGTCGTTCCTGGTAGAGCAGCCCGCCGACCACGAGCAGCGCGACCCACGACCGCCAGTTGGCGAGGTTGAGGGTGTAGCCGATGCCGAACGGCTTCTCCACGACCATCTCCTCCCCGGGCTGCCAGTACGAGGAGAACATCCGTCCGAGCGAGGGCCGTTCGAAGTTGTACGGGATACCGAACAGTTCACCGGACTGGGGCTTGTCTGCCATACCCGTGAGTAGTACGTGCCCGGTTAAGTCGTTTCCCCACGCTCGTCCGTCGTCGGGCGCCGGACGCCGATCCCGTGGGTCCGCTCCCCGATCGCTGTACCGAGGCGTTCCCTCCGTCGCGCCTCGCTACTCCCGAAACGTCCCGTCGTATCGCGCGACGTCCTCGTCCGTCCCGGCGAGGACGAGGCTGTCGTGCTCGCCGACCTCCGTCCACTCGGCGAGGTCGGTGTCGACGCGGCCGTCCCGGCGCTCGACCGCGACCACCGTACAGCCGGTCCGCTCCCGGATCGAGAGCGCCTCGAGCGTGGTCGTCTCGGGGGCCGGGACGCTGACCACCTTGATCCCCTGGCCGAACGAGACGACCTCCTCGCCGACGATCCGCGAGGCGAGCAGGCGACCGGTGACGCTCGACAGCGAGAGGACGTAGTCCGCGCCGGCACGGTAGAGCTTCCGGACGCTCTCGGGTTCGTCCGCGCGGGCGATGATCTCGACGTGGGGGTTCAGGTCCCGGATGACGAACGTGGCGACCAGCGTGGTCGTGTCGTCGTCGAGCGCGAGGACGACGGTTCCGCCCGCCTCGACGCCGGCCTCGCGGAGCACCTCCGGGTCGGTCGCGTCGCCGACGACGTCGACCGTCGGCCCCTCCTCGATATCGACGACAGTGCTGGGGACGCCCGACTCGGCGAGCGCGTTCCCCACCGCCGACCCGACGACACCGTAGCCGGCGATGACCACCTCGCTCCGCCGGTGTCGGCGGACCGTCGAGCGGGTCAGGTCGCGGAGCCGCTCCAGATCGTCCTCGCTACCCACCACGAGCAGGACCGTGTGTTCGTCCAGCACCAGGTCCGGGAACGGCGGGGTTCGGAACTCGCCGGTCGACCACGCCCCGATGACCCTCGCGCCCGTCCGGTCGACCAGCCCGCTCTCGGCGAGGGTCCGTCCGCACAGCGCGCTCCCCGGGTGGAGCGGCAGTTCGCCGATCGAGAAGTCCCGGCCGATCTCGACGCCGCCCTCGAGGTCGGACGAGACGGCCGTCGTGATCTTGTTCGCCAGCCCCCGGCCGAGGAGCGTCCGCGGCGAGAACGCCTCCTCGACGCCCGCGTGCCGGTGGTAGGTCTCGAACGCCGGGTCGTCGACGATGCTGTAGACGGGGACGTCCGGAGCGGCCTCGCCCGCGGACATGACGATGCTCAGGTCGACCTCGTCGTCGTCGTCGGCGACGACCGCCCGGGCGTCCTCGACGCCGGCGGCCCGGAGCGTCTCGACGGAGTCGGGGTCGCCGTGGACCACGCGCCGGTCCCGCTCGAAGAGGTCGGTGGCCGTCTCGCGGTCGGGTTCGACGAGGACCGTCGGGACGTCGCGTGCGGCGAGTTCGTCGCGCAGGGTCTCCGTGCGGGGGCTGTGCCGACAGACGATGACGTGCCCGTCGACCCCTTCCAGCGCCGTCGGGGGCGAGGTCGCCAGCGCGTCCTCGACCAGCGGGACGATGACGATCGGGAAGGCGGCGAAGATGAGCACGAGGCTCGTGAACTGCATCGATACCACGAGCAGCGTCATCTCGGGGCCCCACCCTGCGTCCTGCCCGTAGCCCGTCGTGGTGAACGTCTGCATCACCACCTCGAACGAGTGCAGCAGCGTCCGCGGGCGCCCCTCGAAGAACGACATCCCGAGGTCGTACGCGAGGGTGAAGGACACGACCGCCCCGGCGAACGCCGCCGCGTAGTAGCGGATGAGTCGCCGCCGACCGACCATGGCCCCGACTCGGCGGCCGGCGTCTTATACTGTCCCCCCGCCGCGTCCGCGGACGGGGCCACCGGTCGGGAGGGACGACTTATGCCCCCGGCCGATCAATCCCGGGCCGTGCGACGACGCGACTTCGTCCGGGGCGGCGCGCTCGTCGGTGTCGGCGGCCTGACGGGCCTGGCCGGCTGTACGGGCTGGACCGGCGAACGGGCGTTCCACGAGGGGTTCGAGTCCGGCCTCGGCGACTGGGCGGCCGACGCGGCCATCGGCCCCGAGGTCGACGTGGAGGCGTTCGAGTGGACGGTCGACGTCTCCGGGGAGCAGGCCGCCGAGGGCGAGCGGAGCCTCCGGATCTCCAACGAGGGGACCTACGACGACGGCACGACGTGGGCCGTCCACCCCGTGTCGGTCGAGCCGGGGCGGGCCTACACCGTCGACGTCGACGCCCGGTTCTGGAGCGAGTCGGAGTCGTTCAACACCCTCCGTGACGCCGTGATGCGCCTCGGTCCCGAACGACCGACGGCCGAGGAGGAGTTCCCACAGCCCGGCGTGAACACGAGCGCGCTCGGCGAGACGCCGTACGGCGGGCTTCGCGAGCCGCTCTGGCTCGCCGAGGGCTGGCGCGAGTACGCCTTCGAGTGGACCACTCCGGAGCTCTCGACGGACACGCTGTACGTCGCCGTCGGCACGAGCGTGATCTGGGAGGGCGACGCGACCCACTTCGTCGACGACGTCTCGGTCGAACTCCGACCGCGGTGACAGCCGGGGGCCCGCCGGCGAGCGACCCGGTCAGTCGATCCCCGCCTTCAGTTCGAGCCGGTAGCCGAAGGGGTCCTCGACGTACACCGCCGGGGCGCGACCGGTCGCCCCCAGCGGCGACTCCAGTTCGGACTCGACCGTGACCCCCGCGTCCGAGAGCCGCCCCTTCACGGACTCGACGTCGGCCTCGACGACCAGCGCGAGGTGGTCGTAGCCGTTCCCGGACGGCGGCTCGAACTCGTCGGTCGGCCAGAGGTGGATCACGTGGTCGGGCGCGAGCCGGACGTCGAAGAACGGCTGGTCGCCCGCGCGGTGGTCCGCCAGCCCCTCGATCCCGAACCCGAGGCGGTCTCGATAGAACCCGAGCGCGTCGTCGACGCCGTCGGCCGGGATCCGGAGGTTGACGTGATCGATGCTGCGGACGTCCATGTCCGGGGCACCGTCGCCGGTCGGATAAGCGCCGCGCTCTCCCCGCGGGAAGCGGTGCTCAGGCTACCAGCCCGAACAGCACGACGTCCTCCGCGGTGAGCAGGACGAGGATCAGGAAGCCGCCGAACTGGGCGACCGGACCGGCCGCGAGCGCCGCCGTCGCCCGCGGGCCGCGGGTCCGGGCGGCCGCGACGAACGCCGCCGTCAGCGCGAGCACGAACCAGCAGAACACGCCCGCGTCGAGCAGGAGGAACTCCCACGTCTCGTAGGGGCGGGGCAGGCGGGTGCCGATGGCGAGCAGGACCGTGAGGAGCCCGGCGGCGGTGGTACCGGCGTACCCCCACGCCGCGAGGGCGAGGACGCGCCGCCGCCCCGTCCCGGGACGGACCCGGAGATAGGACAGGACCGCGACGGGCGTCGGGAACAGGAGGTAGGCGACGGGCCCTGGGCGGGCGTGGGTCGCCGCGTCGAGGAGGAGCGCGCCGATGCCGACGACCGCGACGACGGCCGCGGGGAGCGCCGACTCGCGGGGGTCGAGCCAGCCCGGAGTGTCGACCATGCCGGTCCGGACGGCGCCTGTCGGCAAAACCCGTTCGTGGTGGCCGGGCCGGTCCGTCGACGGCCGGATCGGGAGGGGCAGTCACACGACGGGCCGGGGCGAGGGTCGATGGTTCGCTCGGCCAGTTGGTCTCGAGGGAGCCACGGTCGCAGCCGGGGACATGACCGACGAGCGCTGGTCCTCGCGTCTCGGGTTCCTGCTGGCGACGGTCGGCGCGGCCGTCGTCGCCGGGCTCGTGATCTTCCCCATCGTGTTCGGCCTCGGCCTCGAGCCGACGCTCGGGACGGAGCTGGCCTTCACCACGCTGCCGACGGCGTTCGCGACCATGCCGTCCGGTCGGGTCGTCGCCGTCGGGTTCTTCGGTCTCCTCTCGTTCGCCGCCCTCTCCTCGGCCGTGTCGCTGCTCGAGGTCGGCGTCGCCGCCGCGACGAACACGACGCGCCTCGGCCGCCGGCGCGCGACACTCCTGCTCATTGCGGGCGTGTTCGCCCTCGGCGTCCCCTCCGCGCTCAGCTACAGCCCCGTCCGCCTCGCCGTCGCCGGGCGGCAGGTGCTCGACCTGATCGACGAGTCGGTCGGCACGTTCGCGCTGCCGATCTCGGCGCTGCTCGTCCCGTTCGTCTTCGTCTGGCGGGCGGACCTCGACGGCGTGGGCGAGGCCCTCGGCCCGCTCCGTCCGCTCGTGCGGTACCTCGTCGCGGTCGTCCTCGTCCTCGTCACGGCGGCGAGGGCGTCGGGCATCGCACGGCCGGCGTGGCGGCTCCTGGTCGGACCGGCCCGGGACGGGCCGGTCGCCTCCTCCTCGCCCTCGCGGTGCTCCTCGTCTTCGCGGCGGTCGGCTGGTGGTTCCGCGACCGGATCCCGACACCCCGGCGCCCCCGTCGTGGACGGCGGTGAGCCGTTCGCGAGACGGCTACGACGACCCTGACCGGGCCACTTCGAGGTAGCCGTCGACGGGCTCCTGTCCCTCCTCGAGCGGTCGGTCCTCGTGGACGCTCCGCAGGCGGAGCGTGGTCCCCGTCTCGGCGTTGAACTTCTCGACGAGCGCGTCCGCGTCGGCCTTCGACTCGAAGCGGACCCGTTCGCCGACCTCCGCGCGGTACTCGGCGACGGCCGGGGCCGCCGCCGCCGCTTCCTCGGTCACCTCGACCACGTAGGCCATGACGGGGTGTCGACGAGGAGGGACAAAAACCCCGAAGACCGATCCCGGGCCCGGACGCGCCCGGTGGGATGGCGGCGGCGGGCCCGCCGACGGGGGCCCGGGACACCCGGAACCGACGGCCGCCGGGCTTACCCGGGCCCTAAACCGGGTTAGCAGCCCTATAATGAAGTCGGTACGGCCACGAGGGGTACGTGGGCGTGGAAGACGCCCCATGGTGTTCGTTCATCATGCACCGGCGCCGTGCTCGACCACTGCGTCCCCCGTTCGGGGGTGGTCCCGCACGGATCCACCCAGGGGCTCGCCGTCGGGGCAACCCCCCGGCCCGACGGCTCGAACCCCGACCCCTTACACCCCTCCCCACCCCCCTGCCGAACCGCGCCGCGAGCCGTCGCTCCCCGCAGGTCGATCCCGGATCGAGCGGGGTCGAGAGCGGGACCGTCGGTCGGGAGTAGAGCGTCCACAACGGTTGCAACGGGCCCGAAACAGTGTGAAACAGTCGGGAGAGTCGACGGCGTTTATCGGCATCTCGCGAGACGGGGCCTTCGAGATGAACTCCACGTCCACGCTCGGCCCCCCCGACGAGGAGGGGGGAGGGGTCGAGTCCGTTCCGGCGCGTCCGAGCGTCCCCGACACCCGGGGCGCCCCGGAGGCCGGTATCGGGGGGTCGCTGTCGAAGGACGAACTGTTCCACCTGTTGCAGAACTCGCGCCGGCGGGCGGTGCTGCGGTACCTCCGCGGGCGCGAGGGGCCGGTACGGATGCGCGACGTGGCCGAGCAGGTGGCGGCGTGGGAGCACGACACGACGGTGGCGGGATTGAGTTCCGACGAGCGCCAGCGAGTGTACATCGCGCTCTACCAGTCACACCTCGACGCGCTGGCCGAGGCGGGGGTGATCGCGTACGACAAGTCCAGGGGGACCGTCGAGCCACTGCCGCCGCTCGACCGCGTCGCCGCGTACGCGGACCGACCGGCGTCGGACGGATCGGTGGCGGAGTCGGGGCCGGCCGGCGTGGAGGACGGTGACGACGGCCCCGACCCGGAGATCGACCGTGCGGACACGAGCCACCGCGACGGCGGGGGCGACGCCTGGGCCCGCCGGTATCTGGGCGCCTCCGTCGCGGGCGCGCTACTCCTGGCCGGGGTCGCCCTCGACCTCCCGGTGTTCGAGGCGCTCTCGGGGGTCGCGTCAGGGGTCCTCGTGCTGCTGCTGTTCACGGGGCTGACGGCGGCGAGACTGGCTCTCGGCGCGGAGGACGACCGTATCCGGGCGTCGGAGATCGAGGGGTAGGTCGTCGCGTGCGCGGCGCCCCGCGGTAGGAACGAGGTTACTTACTTCTCCGTCTCGTGCGGTGGCAGTAGATGCCGGTGAGACCGTTCGGACGGACGACTGGCGGGTTCGTCCCCGGGGGGCGAGGCGCGGTACGGCTGCGCGGCTCCGGGAGTGCTCCGACGACCGTGGGGTCATGAGTCGCCGTCGAGCGTCCGTGGCCTGTCTCTGGGCCCTGTTACTCGTGGGTGCGTTCGTCGGGGGCGCGGCCGGAGTGGGTACGGGGGCAGCCGACGCAGAGGCCGACGGGCCGAGGATCAGCGAGGTCGGCTTCCCGGAGGGGAGTGTCGCCGACCGCGGCGACGGGCGGGTCTACCTCTGGCGGTCGGCGCTCGATTCGATCACCGTCGAGGTCGACTCCGGCAACCGATCGGCGCGCGTCCGTCTCTGCGTCGAGGCCGTCGACGAGCGGAACGGGACCAGCAGTCGGATCGGCTGTCGGGAGCAGTGGGTGCGTCCACGGAACGGGAGCGTCCGGATCCCCCTCGACGGGTGGGCGGCCAACCAGAGCGGTGCCCGTCGACTCGGGGTGTCCGTACACGGCCCCGACGACGGGACGGTCCTCGACCGCCGCGTCGTGACGGTCGTCGTCGTGGGGCGTGGCGAGGACCTCGACGACGACGGCCTCGCCGACGGCGAGGAGTTCGAGAACGGGACGCGCGTCGAGCGGGAGGACACCGACGGGGACGGGCTGCTCGACGGGACGGAGGTCGAGGAGTCGGGGACGGACCCGCTCTCGAACGACACCGACGCCGACGGCCTCCGGGACGCCCGCGAGCTCAACGGGAACACCAACGCGACCGACCCGGACACGGACGGCGACGGCCTCTTCGACGGCCAGGAGGTGCGTCGGTACGGCAGCGACCCCACCGCCGTCGACACCGACGGCGACGGCCTCGCCGACAGCGAGGAGGTGCGTCGGTACGGCAGCGACCCGACCGCCGTCGACACCGACGGCGACGGCCTCCTCGACGGCCAGGAGGTCGACGAGTACGGCAGCGACCCGACCGCCGTCGACACCGACGGCGACGGCCTCACCGACAGCGAGGAGGTACGTCGGTACGGCAGCGACCCGACCGCCGTCGACACCGACGGGGACGGCCTCACCGACAGCGAGGAGGTCGACGAGTACGGCAGCGACCCGACCGCCGTCGACACCGACGGGGACGGCCTCGCCGACGGCCGGGAGGTCGACGAGTACGGCAGCGACCCGACCGCCGTCGACACCGACGGGGACTTCCTGAGCGACGGGCAGGAGGTGTCGCTGGGGACCGATCCGACGGACGGGGCGACGACGCCGCTGGCGCTGGTCGGTGCCGCGACGGTCCTCCTCGGGGCGTTCGCCGTCGCGCGGAGCCGCGACGTGCGCGTCCGGACCGGCGGCGGTGGTTCGGAGGCGGCGGGCGGCGGCCCCGGCGCGGGCGCGGGCGGGGACGGCAGCGTGGCGGCCGAAGCGCCCGTAACCGACCCGACGCCGCCGACCGACGAGGACCGTGTCAGGCGGCTGCTCCGGGAGAACGGCGGCCGGCTCCAGCAGGGGGAGTTCGTCGATCGGACGGAGTGGTCGAAGTCGAAGGTGAGCCGGCTGCTCTCCCGGATGGCCGAGGACGGCGAGGTCGAGAAGATCACCCTGGGGCGCGAGAACCTCATCGTGCTCGCCGGCGAGGAGCCGGAGGGCGCGAGCAAGCCGTTCGAGGAGTGAGCCAGCCGGGACACGCGCCCGGGGACGGGGTCGAGGACGGCCGGGACCGCCGTATCGGTCGGCTCTCGCTAAACGGCCGATTTGAGTCTCCACCGGAGCTTTATCCGGACGGGACGGACGGTCGGGTATGAGAGAGACCGCCGCAGTGCGTTCCGACGGATCGGTCCGGCGCGTCGACAGCGAGGACGTCCACGTCCGGAACTACGACGCCCGCGAGACCCACCGGCTGGGGGTGCGTGCGGTCGGCGGCGGCCGCACCGTCGAGCGGACCTACCGGGTCGGCCCCGGCGCGACCGAGAGCGAACGGGACGCCCTCCCGCCCGGCGAGTACGACGTCGAGGTCGAACTGGACGGCCTCCGGCGGTGGACGGGTCACTGTCGGGTCGACGAGGGCCCGGAACACACGGTCCTGATCGAGGTCGGCAACGGGCTGGTGAGCATCACCGAGGGCGTGCCGAGGTGAGGTTCGAGGAAGGGGAAGGGTCCGCCGGCTTCCGGGCCGCTATAACGACCCCCGTCGAACCCCGGGTATGCCGCTCGGCGAGTCAAGACTGCGGTCCGAACGCATCCGCACCCCGGGCGACCTCCTGCTCGACGACCCGGAGGCGAGCCACGCGTACGCCTGGTTCTACGGACACCGGCCGGCGACGGTCGCGGCGTACGTCGAGGCGGTCGACGTCAACGAGCGACAGGCGCGGCTCGCAACGAACCGGCTGGAGGCCCACGGCCTCCTCGAACGGACGGACGCGGGCTACGAGGTCGAGCCGATACACGAGACCGTCGAGGGGGTCCACGTCACGCCGGGCGTGGCCGCGGTCCTGGCGGTCCAGCTCGAGAACTACGCGGCCAGGGGGTTCGTCCAGCGCCACGGGACGCGGACCCTCGCGACGGCCGTCGCGTGCTGGCCGCTCGTCCGCGACGGCACACTCGACAGCGACCGCGTGGGGGACGTCATCGGGGTCAACGAGCAGGACGGCGTCGCCGCGACGAACTTCATGCGCGCGGTGGAGGACCACCTCGAACGCGATCCACACCTCGACGAGCTACCGACGCCCGACGTCGGGCCGGCGATCCGGTAGCTCCGGCGCGGCGGTCGGAGCCGGTGGGCTCCGCGAACCCGAACGCTCCGGGGGTCCAGCGAACCGACTATACCGGTGCTCGCTGTACGCCCCGTGTGATGGCGACCCGATACGGCGGCCGGACGAGCGCGACCGGAACCGACGACGGAGGGCCGTAGCGTGCACTTCGGGCTCCTCTACACCCGGATCCGCGAGGACGAGAAGCTGCTCCTCTCGGCGCTCCGCGACCGGGGCCACGAGGTGACGAAGGTCGACGTCCGCGAGCCGTGTTTCCACCTCGACGCGGCGCCGGCGGTCCTCGACGGGCTCGACCTCGCCGTCAACCGGTGTCTGGAGTCCTCGCGGAGCCGATACGTCGCGCGACTGCTCGACGGCTACGGCGTCCCCGTCGTCAACGATCCGGAGACGGCCGCGACGTGTGCCGACAAGGTCTCGGGGAGCCTCGCGCTCCTCCGGGCGGGCGTGGCGACGCCGCGGACGACCCTCGCGTTCACGGCCGAGTCCGGGCTCGCGGCCATCGAGGAGTTCGGCTACCCCTGCGTGATGAAGCCCGTGACGGGCTCGTGGGGCCGGCTCGTCTCGCGTATCGACACCCGGGCGGCCGCCGAGACGGTGCTCGAACACAAGGACGTCCTCGGCGGCTACGAGCACAAGGTGTTCTACGTCCAGGAGTACGTCGAGAAGCCCGGCCGGGACGTCCGCGTGTTGACCTGCGACGCCGAGCCCGTCGCCGCGATGACCCGCACGTCCGAACACTGGCTGACCAACGCCGCCCGGGGCGCACGGACGGAGCGGTTCGACCTCGACGATGCGGCCCACGACGTCGCGGTGCGGGCGAGCGAGGCCGTCGGCGGCGGGATGCTGGGTGTCGACCTGATGGAGACGGGCGATGGGTACGTCTGTCACGAGGTCAACAGCGGGGTGGAGTTCAAGTCGCTGAACGCGGCCGTCCCCGACGTGGACGTCCCGGCACGGATCGTCGACTGGCTCGAACGCCGGGTCGAGGGGTAGCGCGGCGCGGCCCGGCCCCTACGCCCCGTTCGGCCCGTCCTCCTCCCGGCCCCGCCGGTCCCCCCCGTCCCGCCACTCCCGCTCCAGGAGGCCGAAGTAGTGGGTGTCGCGGTACTCGCCGTCGAGGAAGACGTCCTCGCGGCCGACGCCCTCCCGGGTGAACCCGAGCGACTCCAGCAGCGCCCGCGATGCCGCGTTCGGGCCGTAGGCCTCCGCGGTCACCTTGTGGACCCGGAGTTCGTCGAACGCGTACGCGATCATGAGTTCGGCGGCCTCGCGGCCGTAGCCGCCGCCGTGGTGGTCGGGGTGGATCCAGAGGGCGAAGTCGGCCACGCCCGCCTCCCGGTCGATCGGGTCGAACTCGACGACGCCGACCCGCTCGTCCCCGGCGACGGCGAGCACCGACACCGCGTCGGTGCGCTCGTCCAGTTCCTCCAGGTAGCGCCGCTCGCGGGCGACCGACGTCGGGAACGTCTGGCCGACGAACGGGCGGACCTCGGGGTGGTTGACGCCACGGGCGAGGAACCCGAGGTCGGCCTCCTCGATCGGCCGGAGCGTGACTCGCTCGCCCTCGGCGAAGACCACGTTCGACATGGCCCGGCCGACGGGCGGAACCGGGTTCAAGATACCGGCGACCGTCCCGCGCCCGGCGGGAGCGGCCGGCCCGGGGACGGGGGCCGGCCGTTCTCACACGTCGAACACTCGGGCGACCGAACGCTTACGACCCCGGTCTCGCGGCACGGCCGCTCATGAGGGCCGAGAACGGCGCACAGGCGGGACACCCGAACACCTCGTCCTCGTCGTTCCCGAACACGCGGGCGAAGTCGGGGGTGACGTACGTGCCACAGTTTCGACACTGTATCATTTTGAGCTTCGTGTAGATAATGAATTATTCCTGATAGACTATTAAAGATTGAGCCTCGTCCATCAACCCGGACCCGCGGTCGCGGGCCGGTGACCGACGGCACGGTCGCCCGGAACCGGTGTGATGGTCCGTCCCGATCCGGGGACGGGCCGCCCCCAACGGTTATCGCGGTCCCGCGGTTCGGGACGGTATGGCGTTCGAGAACGTCGTCGTCGCCGGCATCGGGGAGACGGCGAAGCACCGCCCGAGCCGGCGCAACGACCAGCCCTATCACACCCTCGAGGAGTACTTCCGGGATGCCGCCGACCTGACGCTCGCCGACGCCGGGCTGGAGTGGGGGGACGTCGACGGGCTCGGGGTGGCCCGCCCCTCGACGGAGACGCCGTACCGCTACCCGCTGATGCTGGCCGAGACGCTGGGGTTCGAGGACCTCCACTGGCTCACGACCACGGACCACTGCGGGGGCCAGGGCGTCCCGCTGCTCGCCCAGGCGGCGATGGCCGTCGACTCGGGGATGGTCGACTCGATCCTCTGTCTCGGCGCGGACACGCCGAAACACCCCGAGAAGGGCTCGGGCGAGGTGTTCCCGCGGGACCCCCGCGGGTTCGCCCGCGAGTACGTCGACCCGTTCGGCCTGCAGGGGGCCAACGCGCTGCTGGCGATGGCCCAGCGCCGGCACATGGACCGCCACGGGACGACCGTCGAACAGCTCGGCGAGCTCTACGTCGCCCAGCGGGCGGGCGCGACGCGGAACCCGCTCGCGTACTTCGACGAGCCCGTCGGACTCGCGGAGTACGTGGACTCCCCGATGATCGCCGACCCCGTCCGGCTGTTCGACTGCGTGCTCCCGGTCAATGCGGGGTTCGGCTTCCTCCTGACGACGCCCGACATAGCCACTGACCTCGGCGTCGAGCCCGTCTCGATACGTGGGGTCGGCAACAGCCACAACCCCGAGGTCGCCCCGCGGCGGGAGTTCACCGCCATGGGGATCGGGACCGCCGGCGAGCGGGCGTTCGGGATGGCCGGCTTCGGTCCCGAGGACATGGACTTCCTCCAGCTCTACGACGACTACCCCATCGTCGAACTGATGCAGCTGGAGGAGCTCGGCTACACCGAGCCGGGCGAGGGCGGCGCCTTCCTCGAACGGACCGACCTCGCACACGACGGCGACCTCCCGATCAACACCGGCGGCGGCCAGCTCTGCGTGGGCCAGGCCGGGGTCGGCGGCGCCGCGTTCGTGCAGGTGCTCGAGGCGGTCCGCCAGCTCAGGGGCGACGGCGGCGACCGGCAGGTCCCCGGTGCGGAGCGGGGGCTGGTCACCGGCGTCGGCGCCGGCCAGTACGGGAAGAACCTCACGGCGCACTCGGTGGCCGTCCTCGAACGGGGTGTTCCGTCGTGAACGTCGACGACGTCCCGCTCCCCTCCCTCGACGCGGCGGTCGATCGGGTCTTCTGGGAGGCGGCCGCCGAGGGCCGGCTGCTCGTCCAGGAGTGCCCCGACTGCGGGGAGCGACAGTTCTTCCCCCGGTCGTGGTGTCACTACTGCGGTGCCGATGGCGTGGAGTGGATCGAGAGCGCGGGGACGGGCCACGTCCACACCCACACGGTGATCCGCCGGGAGACCGAACTCCCAGAGTTCGCCGACGAGGTCCCGTACGTCGTCGCCTACGTCGAACTGGACGAGGGGGTCCGGCTCTGCACGAACGTCGTCGGCTGTGATCCCGGGGACGTCGAACACGGGATGCCCGTCGAGGTCAGCTTCGCACCCGTGGACGAGTCGGTCGCGCTGCCGCGGTTCCGACCGCGCTGAGCCCGGGGATCCCGGACGTCGATCCGCAGTCGGCCCGGCCCGGCGTCACCGCGGTCGCCGGCCGATCACTCCGCGGACCGCCACCGCTCGCCGAGCCGCTCGCGGGGGTAGTCGTCGAACCCCCCGTCCTCGAAGACGGTCACGCGGCCGGTCTCCTCGCTCAGCGTCACGGCCGCCCACACGTCCTCGCGGACGGAGATCTCGGCCGCGCTCAGGTGTTTCGTCCCCATCCAGTCGGCGTACTCGACGGTCTCCTGGCGGCGGGCGAGCCGGTCGTCGCCCGGGCTCTTGATCCGGACCATCTGGCGCTGGATGGTGCCGTCCGTGCTGATCAGGACGGCGCCGTCGCGCTCGAAGGCGACTGTCCGGGCCGCGTCGACGAACGTGTCGAGGTCGTTGTCGACGACCCGGCAGGTCTGCGTCGGCCACTGGTTCTCGCCGAGCGAGTCGGCGTACTCGCCCGAGTGGACCCCGGCCACGAGGACGAAGTAGAGGCTCGGCCCGCGGACGTACGGCTCCTCCCAGCGCTCGAACCCGAGGCTGATGCTCTCGACCGCGTACGTGACAAGCTCCGTGAGCTCCGTGACCGTCGTGTACGCCACCTGCAGCGGGTCGGCGCTACTCACCGCCCCGACCCCCGTTCGCCCGTGCCGTCCCCGGCTGGCCTACCATACCCCGAACGTGGGTGTGGACCGTATAAAACGTGGTCCCCGGGAAGGTCCCGTCCCGGGGGTCGACCCCCCGTCAGCGCCCCTCGAACGACGGCTCGCGGTCCTCGAGGAACGCCGCCATCGCCTCCCGCTGGTCGTGACTGCCGAACGCGCGGCCCGCGTCGCCGACGCTCGCCGCCATCCCCGACTCCAGGCCGTTCGACCGGAGCCGTCGCATGACCCGCTTCTGGAGCCGCAGGGTCAGCGGGCTCTTCCCCGCCAGCGTCCCCACGAGGTCCTCGAACGCGTCCCCGTAGGCCGCGGCGTCGACGGCCCGGGTGGCGAGCCCGAGCTCCGCCGCGCGGGCCCCCGAGACGGGTTCGCCGGTGTAGATCAGCTCGTTGGCGACGCCCTCGCCCACGAGCCGCAGCAGGAGGCCGCCGTGGATCACCGTGGGGAGCCCGACGTCGACCTCCGGGAGACCCAGCACGGCGTCCTCGGTCGCCACGCGGAACTCACACGCCAGCGCGAGCTCGAACCCGACGCCGAGCGTGTAGTCGCCACAGCCACAGACGGCGACGGCGTCGGTCTCCCGGAGCGCCTCGATGGCGTCGTAGAACGCCTCCAGCAGGGCCTGTCCCTCGTGGGGCGTGAGCTCCTTCGCCCACTCGAGGTCGAGCCCGGCGGACAGTCCACGGGGGGCGTCCCCGTCCGCGCCGACCTCGTCGTGTCCCTCGGCCGCGACCGTCAGCACCGAGACCGCCTCGGGCGTCGACTCGACGGCCCGCCGGAACGACGACGCCGTCTCCGCCGTGAACAGGTTGAGGTCGCCGACGTCGAGGCGGACGTGGGCGACGTGCGGGCGCTCCGGGTCGCGTGTGCGTTCGACGCTCATGGCCCGCCTTCCCCGGGACGCGGTATAGGATCACGGGACGGTCGGGGTGCATCAGGGACGGTCCGGGTCGTGAGGTGCATCAGGGACGGTCCGGGTCGTCCTCCCGGAACGGACCGATCGGGGGTCGGCCGGACGGGTCACGCGAGGTCGAGCGACTCGACCGGGCGACCGCGCTCGTAGACCGTCACCGAGATGGCGTCGTCGACGACCACCTCGGCGTGGGTCCCGGTCACCGGCGCGTCGGGGAGCTCCTTGCTGAAGGCGTTGATCGTGGCGTGGTCGAGCCCCCGGAACCGCGTCGAGCGGGTCTCGTGGATGTGTCCCCCGAACGTGGCCCGCACGCCGCCCGTCCCGGCGAGGACCTCGAGCAGCTCCTTCCGGTCGCCGAGGAACGCCCGCTCGGGGAACTCGCCGAACCAGTGGTTCCCGCGGAGGTCGTAGTAGCCGACGGGGTGGTGGACGAGCAGTATCGTCCCCTCGAGCGTCGGGAGGAGCTCGCGGAGGTACTCGAGCTGTTCCCCGCCGACCTCGCCGCGCGCGCCGGCGAGCCGCGGGGCCGAGGAGTCGAGGTAGACGACGTCCTGCCCGTCGACGTCGACGTGGCCGAAGCGCGGCTGGCCGTCGAGCGCCGCCGAGAGCCCGGCCCGGGAGAGGTTCTCGACGTCGTGGTTGCCGAGCAGGTAGGTCGTCGGGAACGGGGCGGCCTCGAAGGCCTCGACGACAGCCTCGACGTTCGCGCGGTCGACCGCCGCGGTCGTGCCGTCCTCGATCAGGTCGCCGAGCACGAACGTCCGGTGCGGATCGAACCCCTCGAGCCGGTCGACGACCGCCCGCAGCTCCCGCTCGATCGACTCGCGCTCCCCGTCGCGCATGTGTACGTCCGAGACGAGTCCGATCCTGGTCATGACCGACGCCACGCGCGGCGTGGCTGGCGGGGAGTCCCCGGGTCCGGGCATAAGTCCGTCGGCGCGTCCGGCCGAGGAGGGGCGCGGGCGGCGCGGTCCCGGACCGGCGGCCGGCGACTGTCCCATACCGTAAGAATTTCATGTGTATATCATGTACTGAGCCACGGCTCGGCCGTCGGTCGCCCGGCGGGAACTGGATCCGGGGCTCGTGGCCGAGCCAGCGACGGGCGCGGCTCGGGGACTCCGCTCTCCCCCCATCCCCCAATCCCCCGCCGCGTCCGTTCCTCTCGCGGTCGGCCGCGAACGTCAGACCGACAGCCCCGCTCGGGCCGGTCCCGCCCCTCCGTGGGACGGCTCCCCCGGACACCCGCCCGCTTCGGGACGACCGCGTCGCGTCCCTCTCCCCCGGCGAACGCGACGCGATCGCCGCCCCGCGTCGACGACGGCTCGGTCGCCGCCGCGACTCGACGGTTGGTCCGGACGAACATTACCCCAGCGGCTGATGGGGGGTGTCG
>Ga0207797_1001105_pt1 | contig 19935 bp, 13 predicted proteins | sample PRCRCaboRojoPR_6_FD_187275 | JGI IMG/M metagenome (GOLD analysis project Ga0207797, IMG submission 187275) | Marine sediment microbial community from Cabo Rojo, Puerto Rico - PR CR 10% Liquid 1 (SPAdes) | ecosystem: Environmental > Aquatic > Marine > Coastal > Sediment | place: Cabo Rojo, Puerto...
ATAAACACCCAAACACCTGAACACCCAAACACCTGAACACCCAAACACCTGAACACCCAAACACGTCTCACTTCCGCGCCTGCCACAGAATGCCAAGGGCCACCACCGCGAACACAAGGTGCGGCACCCAGGCAGTAACGAGGGGGCTGAGGTCGCCCGAATACCCGAACGGCTCCGTCAGTTTCTGAACGGCCAGGTAGATGAAGGCCGTGAGCAGTCCGATCGCGAAGCGGACTGCCTGCCCGCCTCGGCGGCGCACCGAGGCTAGGGGAACGCCAATCAGCAGGAGGATAAGGTTGGCGAAGGGATAGGCAAACTTGTTGTAGTACGCGACGTACGGGCGGGCCAGCTGACTGGCGCCGGACCGCTGCAGGGCTGCCAGGTAGTTGGACGCCTCCGGAATGGTCATCGCCTCAACGTCGTTCTGCGAGCGAGCCAGGTCGCGGGGATAGATTTGCAGCGTCGTGTCCAACTCGGCCGTTTGGGCGCGCGTCTCGATGGCGGCTTCGGTAAAGATTTTTCGCCGTACCTCCATCAGGCGCCACACCTGCATCGAGTCCACCCACACCATGCGCTCGGCGTCGATGCGGGAGCGGAGCCGCGAGTCTCCGGCGAACGTTTGCAACGAGATGTGGTGGGCCTTCTTCGCGTCGGCCTCGTAGTAGCCGACCGAAAGCACCGAGTTTGGACCGTTCTGCCGATGAATCTCGCTGACGTCAACGGTGCGTTGGCCCGGAAAGAGGTACTCGTTCTCGTACTGCACGACCGTCTCGTTGGTGCGCGGCACCACCCAGCCGTTGAAGAAGAACATGCCGATCGTGATGACCACCCCGACCGCAACGTAGGGACGCATCAGACGGTACAGCGACACGCCCGTTGTTTGCAGCGCGATCAGTTGCAGCTCCTGGGCCAGCGTGCCCGTCACGTATATGCATCCCAGAAACAGCGCCAGGGGCGAGGTCAGGCGCACGATTTCCGGGATGTAGCTGGGATAGAACACCGTGAACACCTCCACGACCGTCGCCCCGCGATCCAGGAAGTCGTCGCTGTACTCGACCCAGTGCAGAACGATGAAGAACACAATCAGCGCGCCGACGAAGAGCACAAAACTCTTCAGCAGGCGGTAGACGATGTGCCAGTCGAACGTGTTCATGAGGCCTCTGCGTAGCATCGGTCCGCGGGCGCGACCGGGGGCCGTGCGGGGACGAAGGAACCGAAAAGCGAATGGGCACGCCCGCCGGCGTATCGCCGATCGCCGGCCAGGCACGACGCCATACAATCACGACGCCATACGAATCGCGTCTCCGACAGTGCCGGGGACAATCGAACAACCGGCAAAGATGGGCAGCGTGGTAGACTCTTTCGCCCGTGCCCCCTTACTTTACCGCCAAATTCCTGCTCATCCAACCCGCCCGACCTCCATGAAGCTCCACGAATACCAAGCCAAGGACATTTTGCGTGAGTACGGTGTGTCCATTCCGCCGGGAACGGTCGCCGAGACGGTCGACGAGGCCGTAGCCGCCGCTGAAGAGATGGGGGCGGAGGGCGCCGATTTGTTCGTAGTGAAGGCGCAGATCCACGCCGGGGGGCGCGGCAAAGGCGGCGGTGTACAATTGGCCGAGAGCATCGATGAAGTGCGCCAACACGCCGATGCCATCCTCGGCATGAACCTGGTCACGCACCAGACCGGGGAGGAGGGCCAGAAGGTGCGCAAGGTGCTTGTTACCAAAGGTGTCGACATCGAACAGGAATTCTACGTCGGCGTCACGCTCGACCGCGAGACAAGCATGAACGTCATCATGGTTTCCAGCGAGGGCGGGGTGGAGATCGAGACGGTGGCCGAGGAAACCCCGGAGGCCATTCACAAAGTGTGGGTCGATCCGACGCTCGGGCTGCGTCCGTTTCAGGCGCGGGAACTGGCGTTTGCGCTCGGCTTGGAGGGCGACGCTTTCAAGCAGGGCTACCGCTTCATCACGGCCCTGTACGAGGCGTTCGAAGCCACTGACAGCACCATCGCCGAAATCAATCCGCTGGTCTTAACGGAAGCGGGCGACGTGGCGGCCGTCGACGCCAAGATCAACATCGACGACAACGCGCTCTTCCGGCACGAGGACCTGGCCGCGATGCGCGACATCCACGAGGAGGACCCCACCGAGGTGGAGGCGGGCGAGTACGGCCTCAGTTACATCAAGCTTGACGGCAACGTCGGCTGCATGGTCAACGGTGCCGGCCTGGCCATGGCAACAATGGACATCATCAAGCTGGCGGGTGGCGAGCCGGCCAACTTCCTGGACGTGGGCGGCTCGGCCAGCGCTGAGACGGTCGAGGCGGGCTTCCGCATCATTCTCAAGGATCCGAGCGTCGAGGCCATCCTCGTAAATATCTTCGGCGGCATCGTGCGCTGCGACCGCGTGGCAAAAGGGGTCATCCAGGCGGCGAAGAACATCGACCTCGACGTGCCGCTCATCGTGCGCCTGCAGGGCACCAACGCCGAAGAAGGGAAGGCGCTGCTCGACGAGAGCGGCTTGGAGCTCCGGTCCGCGGTGCTGCTGAAGGAGGCCGCCGACAAGGTCACCGAGGCGCTTAAGGCGTAACACCAGCCCGTCTGGATTACCTCGGCCATCTGGCGCGGCACGGCCGAGGGGCCATCAGAAGCGTGGACGCCCCCCGCCGCCGATGCCGCCGGACACGGTCTGCCCGATCTGGCGCCCGATGCCGCCGAGGCGGCTGTCGTCGCCCTCGCGCGGAAGCTGCAGGCGGAGAAGCCGAGACAGCTTGCCGCTTTTGACGGCGAGATTGAAGCTGTACTGCTGAAACTCGCCGAAGGGCACCCACGAGAATGACATCGTCCAGCAGCACAGGTCCCGGTTGATCGTGATGCGAGTGGTTGACAGCTCGCCCTGCACGAAGTCGTAACCCGTACGCCCGCTCACCTTCCACTTCGGCGTCACATTGAAGTCGAAGTTGGTGTCGAGCACCGCGTTCTGGTTCGTGATCTCCTTGGCGGGCTTGCGGAAACTGTAGTTGAAGCTGAAGCTCAGCGACCACGGCACGCTGAAGTCGACGTAGCCGGTGGGCGTGTTCGGGTAGGCCGCGTACGGGTTGCGCCGGTCGGCGAGCGTGGCGCCTTCATACGGGCTGAGGCGCCCTGCATTGCGCGCATCACTGAGATTGGCCCGGGGTTCCGAAACCGGGTTGCGCGGGCCGCGAGCGTCCGCCCGGAAAGACCCGCGCAGACTCATGTCAAATCGCGTCAGGCGGACCGGTTTCCAGGGCGTGTCGCTCGCCATAAACCGATCGACGCGCTGGAACTCCACCTTTCCGTCGTCGTCAGTGTCGCCGCGCGACTCCAGCGCGTACGGCGAGAACGTCATGCCGAGGGTGAAGTCGTATTCGTCGAAAAGATCCGTACGCGCTCGCGTGCGAATGTCGCTGAGCGGAAAGCGGTCGGCGGCAAAGTTGTACGACGTGCTGGCATCGAAGTCCAGCAGCTTCAGGCGGTCTTCCTGCCGCTCGCCCGTCGTGTCGGTGCGGACGCGCTTCGTCTCGAACTCGTTGTCGAGCGAAAAGCTCAGGTTGCGCTGTGCCGTGCTGCCCGTGACGCGCCGCCCCGTCAGTATGTCGTAGCGCTCCACCACGTTGTTGGAATCGTCGCGCACGACCCGCGTTCGTCCCCAGAAGGGGTCGTTGAAGTTGGGCTGGAAGCTGAACGACAGCGAGGGGCGAATGGTGTGGCGCAAGCCTTCGAACGGCCCGGCGGAGACTGGGAAGGTCCCGAAGACGGAATTGCTCGCGCTCAGGCTCGTGCTGAAGTCGTGACGGGCGTAAAATCCGGGCACGCTGAAGGGTTCGGTGCTCTCCCGGATCGTCGTCGAGTCCTCGGTCACTTGAACGGTGTCGCGAACAAGCCGCTTGCGGGTAGTCGACAGGAACCAGCGAGAGCGGTAGTCGATGTTCGGGCTCAGGTTGGCGTTGAACCGCTCGATGCGGAAGGAAGCACGCAGAGGAATGCGGTGATTGGCCTCGAAGTCGAACGGATCCTCGTTGCCGGTGGCCAGCTGGTACTTGTCGCGGTCGAACAGCGCCTCGTACCAGTCGATGTCGGCCTCCTCAATCCGCTGCGCCAGTGTCGAGTCGCCCTCCTGGCGCAGCTGATCCGGGTCGCGCGGGCGATAGTTGAAGTTGTTATCCACCGAGAGGTTGTACTGCGTCGTGATCTTCTCGTACCAGCGCTCGTCCCCGATCGCCGTCTCGCGAGCAAACGGCTTAAAGCTTTGCTGCGAGAACTGCACATTGGGGAACGAAAGGCTGACCTGCCCGCTCTGCAGTTGCTGCTGCTGACTCGCATTGAGGCTGATGCTACGCCCGCTGCCCGACCAGCTTTTGTTGAATCGGATGGTGGACGAGATCTGCTGGCGCACGGCCTCCTCGAACGACTCCGTATTGCGACGGGCGAAGTCCGACGACGTCACGAGGTTGACGTTGCCCCCGAAGCTGGCCGTCGGACTTAGCTCCTGCTGGTGGTTCCAGCGCAGTTGTCCCTGCTGCCGGTTCGTAAAGTCCGGATCCTCCTCCTCGCCGCGCCGGTCGCGCAGGTAGGTCAGCTGCAGTTGGCCGTTGTAGGCGTAGCGCTTGCGGTAGCGGTACAGCGGTCGGATTTCGAAGCTTCCCTGCGACCACACGCCGGCCTCGATCTGCAGGTCCATGTAATCGTTGAGGGCGAAGTACCAGCCCCAGTCGCGCAGGTAGAGCCCCCGCTGATCCTCGCCGTACGACGGCGGCAGCGGGCCGCTTCGTCGCCCCTCAACAGCCGGCAGAAAGCCAAAGGGCAGCCAGAGAGGCGTGGGAATATTGAAGAGAAAGAGCTGAATGGGACCGGTATACACCCACTGTCCCTGCACCTTCATTTCGCTTGAGCGGAGCGAGTACGAGGCCGTCTGCTCCCGGTTCGGGCGGCATTCGAGACTGCAGGTGGTGTACGTGCCCCCGCGGACGAACACGGTGCTGTCCTCGAACATCTTGACTGCATTGCCCTGAATCAGCGCGTCCGAGCGTTGCGTCCGAGCCGCAACGACGCGCCCCCGCTGCGTCTCCAAGTTATACGAAAGCCGATCGCCCGTGAACGATTGGGCCATGCTGCCGCCGCCCCCAGGACGCGCGCTGCCTGCGCTGCTGGGACGCCCCCCTCCACGGCTTCCGCCCCCGCCGCGCTGGAACGTCGGGCGGCCTTGCTCGCCGGGACCAGGGGCCCCCGTGGCCAGCAGTTCCTGCTTCTCGAAATCCAACTCGATGGAATAGGCCTCCAGGGTGGCCTGCTTGTGCGTTACCGAGGATTGGCCGTACAGCGTGCCACGATCGCCGCCGTCCTCGTCAAAGACAATGACGAGCGAGTCCCGAGCGGTGCCGACCACGGCGCCGGACGTGTCGGTGGGGGGCGGGCCGGACGGGCTTTGCGCGCGCAGCGAATCGACGCGTTCCTGCGTGGTCTGGGCCGGCCGTTCCTGGGCGGCCGTGGACGGCGCGAGAACCGCCATGAGAAAAACGGCGAACAGCCAGCACCCGAACGTGGAGCGTGCGACGATCACAACAGCTTACACCTTGGCCTCATCGCCCGCGAAGGCGAGCTGAGCGGCCCCGAGGAGACTGACTTCGTTGCCCATCTTTTCGCGAACGATCTTCAGGTCGTTGCGCATGGGCGGGATCACGTACTCGGGCAGCGTCTCCCGCGCGGGTTCCAGGAGATAGTCACCGGCGGCTGAAACGCCGCCGCCGACGATGATGGTCCGAATGTCGAGGAGGTTGACGACGGACCCGAGCAGGACGCCCAGCTTGTGGCCGGCCCACGCCAGCATGTCTCGGGCGGGTCCATCGCCGGCCTCAGCGGCTTCGTACAGCATGCGAGGATCCAGGTTCTCCAGGTCGGTGCTGGCGATGTCATGCACCTTCGAGTCGGTGGCCAGAAGCCGCATGCGGGCGTGATGGGAGAGGAACTGCTGTCCAAGGTAGGCTTCGGCCGAGCCGCCGATGCCGTAGCGCTCGAACGGGCCGGCGTAGTCGATCGTCATGTGCCCGATCTCCCCGGCCGCACCGGTCGACCCGCGGAAGATCTTGTTGTTGTAAATGATGGCGCCTCCGACCCCGGTGCCGAGCGTCACCATCACGAAGGAATCGTGCGGCCGGCCGACGCCGTAGAACGCCGTGCCGAGGCCCGCCACGTTGGCATCGTTCTCCACGTACACCGGGAGGTCGCCGAGGCGGCTTTGCAACTCGTCGCGAACGTTTACCGTGCCCCATCCCGGAAGGTTGGGCGGTTGGCTCACGGTGGTCCCCTCCCAGTTGATGGCGCCGGGCGATCCAATGCCGATGCCTTCCACCGAGCCGGTCGGGGACGCGTCGATCAACTGCTGCACGATGGTTGCGATGCCGTCCAAGACGTGCTCCGGCCCTTCCTCGGCATCCGTCGGCGTTCGCGTGGATTCACAGAGTCCCTCGTCGCGCTCTACGAGGGCCGCTTTCAGGTTGGTGCCCCCGAGGTCGATTCCAATGGTGTACGTCGGCATGGAGTCCAGGTCAGTGAAGCATCAGGAGTGGCGAAACGAACGGCGGATGGCCTCCGGCGGGACCGAGCCCGCCAGATCGGACGCGAACGGCGGCCCGGTCGGCGTTACTTGGCCTCCAGTCGGTACACCGTCTCACCGGGACGTTTCATCCCGTACGCTTCGCGGGCGATGTGCTCCACCAGGGAGTCGGACAGCGGACGGTCGAGGTCACGGCGGAGGCGTTGGATGTCCTCGCGCAACTGCTGGTTCTCGGACGTGAGCCGGTCGAGCTCCTGATGCCACTGGTAGCGCTGCAGCAGACTGTGGCTGTCGAAGAAGAGCAGCCACAGCGTCAGCAGCAAAAGGGCACCGCCGATGAGCCAGCGGCGCAGGCCTTGGCGGGAGCGGGGGAGCATGCCCATGGGAGACGGGAGGCAGATGAGAAAGGCGGTTACAGCGGGAAGGCGTCCAGGCCGGGATACGTGGCGGCTGTGCCGAGCTGCTCCTCAATGCGAAGCAGCTGGTTGTACTTGGCGACCCGGTCGCTGCGGCTGGACGAGCCGGTCTTGATCTGCCCCGTTCCGGTCGCAACGGCGAGGTCGGCAATGGTCGTGTCCTCGGTTTCGCCCGAGCGATGGCTCACGATCGCCGTGAAGCCCTGGGCATGCGCCTGCTCGATCGCGTCCAGCGTCTCAGACAGGGTCCCGATCTGGTTGGGCTTGATGAGAATGGAGTTGCCACAGCCTTCGTCGATGCCGCGCGACAGGCGCGTGGTGTTGGTCACAAAGAGGTCGTCGCCCACGAGCTGCACGCGGTCGCCCACGGCGTCGGTAAGCTGCTGCCAGCCCTTCCAGTCGTCTTCGTCCATCGCATCCTCGATCGACAGAATCGGGTAGGTCTCGACCCAGCGCGACCAGTAAGCTACCATGTCGTCGGCAGTGCGGTTCGTGTCGGGATCGCTCTTCCAGAAGACGTAGTGGCCGTCCTCGTACATCTCGGCCATCGCCGGATCCAGCGCGATGTACACGTCCTCGCCCGCCGCGTATCCGGACAGTTCCACGGCCTCCAGAACGACCTCGATGGCTTCCTCGTTGGACGAAAGGTCGGGGGCAAAGCCGCCCTCGTCGCCCACAGCGGTGCTATAGCCTTTGTCGCCGAGCACCGACTTCAGCGTGTGAAAGACCTCGGCGCCCATGCGCAGCGCCTCGGCAAAAGTGGGGGCACCGACGGGAGCGATCATGAACTCCTGCATGTCGACGTTGTTATCCGCGTGGCGACCGCCGTTCAGGATGTTCATGAGGGGCACCGGCAGCGTCCGGGCCGTGGTGCCGCCGAGGTAGCGGAAGAGAGGGAGGCCGACCGATGCAGCGGCGGCTTTCGCGGCAGCCAGCGAGACGCCCAGCGTGGCGTTGGCACCGAGGTTCGACTTGTTGTCGGTGCCGTCCAGGGCCAGCAGGCGGTCGTCCAGGGCGGCTTGGTCGAGCACGCTTGTGCCGCGCAGCTCGGGCGCGATGCTGTCGTTCACGTTGGCCACTGCCTGCGTGACGCTCTTGCCGTTGTAGCGAGAGGCGTCCCCGTCCCGCAGCTCGACGGCCTCGTAGGCCCCGGTCGAGGCGCCACTGGGAACGGCGGCACGTCCCATCACGCCTTCCTCGGTCGTCACATCGACCTCGACGGTTGGGTTGCCACGGCTGTCGAGAATCTGGCGGGCAGTGATCCGCTGAATGGATGCCATGAGGGGCTCGGGAGAACTTTGGTGAGGGAGGGTGGACGAAAACGGAGCCGAGACACGGGGATTCGAACCCTGTCCGGGTCGGAGCACACGCGCCCCGCGCCGGTGCGCTCGCACCGGTGCGAAGGGGGGTGGAACCCGCTGCGTATGTCACAGTCGGCCTGTAACTTCGGGATCACTGCGAACAACCACAACCGGCCGGACGGCTGGGGGAGAGCAGCGGGCACGCAAAAAGAAAGCCGGCTGGCTCAAACGAGTCAGCCGGCTTCGGGAACCGGTGGTGCGGAGGGATCGCACCGCAAGAACCGAGAACGGATCCGCCGTTAGGATGCAGCGCGAACCGTGGTGCTTTCGCCAATCCAGGAGTAGCACCCGTAGTCGATGCGCACGCTGCTGCCTTTCTCCCACTCGTCGATGAAGAAGATGTCTTCATTTGTCGGGAAGTACTTGCGGTACGTGTTGATTTTGCTGTTGGCCGTGGACGTCACCGACGAGTCGACCTGCTTGGCCCTCCGGTACATATCAACGGCGAGCCAGTAAACGGCCTTGTCCCGGCGGCTCATCTTGCTACCGCCGCACTCGCTCACGGCCTTCGCGTAGACGTCGCCGATGGCGATGTAGGCCTGACCGTAGTCCGGGCGCAGTTCGATGGCCTGCCGGAAGTACTTGCGGGCCGCGGGGAGGTCGCCGCTCCGGTTCTTCGCCAGCCCCATGTTAAAGTAGTCCTGGGCCTTCAGCTCTGCGCCCTGTTCCAGCGCCCGTTGATACGTAGCAAACGCTTCCTGTGGGCGGCCGTCGTCAAGGCGCATCTTGGCGACCTCGCGCACGACGTCGGCCGGCGGGTTCGTTGCCATGAGTCGGTCGGCCAGCTTCGAGGCGGCCTCCACGTTTCCGCGGTTCGTGTAGGCGTCGAACAGCTTCTGCATCAGTGCAGCGTCCTCCGGATTCTTCTCCAGCTGCTGCTCCAGATACTCGATGCGCGCCTGCGGATTCTTTCCAAAGATCTCCTGCCGCGCGTCGGAAATGATCTTCGACACTTCCTGGTCGTCGCCGCGCTCCGCTTCCACGGCATTCACGAAGTTGAGCGCCTTCTGAATCTCGTTGTCGTCGAGGTGCGACTGGAGAATCTGGTCAATGTAGTACGCGTTGATCTCCTTCGGGGCAAGATCGAAGGCCGTCCGGTAGTGCTGTGTCGCACTGTTCAGCCCGCTCACGTCGTTCGGGAGGGCCGTGCCGAACTGCTCCATGAACCGGCCCTTTTCGAGCTCCCACTCGTACTTGTCGTAGTCGAGGCCCTTCGCCTCCATCTTGTCCACCGACGTGGTGAGGTACGTGGCGGCCGTGTCGAGATACGCGGCCCGCTTCTCGTCGCTCTGGGCCTGTTCGGCCATCCCTTTGTACAGCTCCACCGCCCGCATGTAGTTGCGCTGATCGCTCTTCGGGAATCCGGGCGCGTGCTTCAGGACCCACATGAGGTCCTTGCGAGCGCTCTTGAAGTTGTCATTCTTGAAGTTCTCGTAATACAGGCTGTAGTGCATCGCCTTCTCCTGCTGGCTGGGGCTGCTGTCCTGGGCCTGGACCGCGTGGGGGGCAAAGGCGAGAACCAGGAAGCCCGCACACACGGCGCCGAGAACCATGGTGCGGAGGGCGAGGGTGCGGACGGCAGATCGCATGGCTTGACCGTTCATGTGTCTGAGATTATAGACAGGTAGAAATATTAGACTGGACGCCGGTACGGGAGTTTCGACGCTCTTCACAAAACTGTGGGGGACGTCGAATCCTCCGTGCTGGTGGGGCGCACAAGCCGCTTCGTGCGTGTCCGTTGCGGGCGCGGGGGCCAGCAGCGCGCGTTACCGCAGTTTGCGCTCCTGGAACCAGCGCTCCCCGATACTGACGTGCACAGAGAAGCGGTAAAACACATCGCGGACGAGATTGTCTTCCGTCGTGCCGCGCGTTCCAACACTCGCATTGAGATCAACACGTGTGCCAGAGATCGACGTCGGTAGGCTGAACCCCCCGGTCGCAGCCAATACGTGAACGTTGGTATCGAGATCCGGGCGCACGTAGAGCTTCTCGGCATAGGCGCCCAGCCGGTATCCGGTGCGGGCGAAGTAGCCGGCCAGTTCGTCCTCGCCGGCCGGGACGATCTCGGCGCCGACGGAGGCGCGCCACCGGTCGGTCAGGGTACGGTTGCCGCCGACGGGAAACGGAGACGGCGCCGCCTGGTCGGTATCAAACGAGCTGGAGGCGGTGCTCCAGGGGGCGTAGAGGCCGTCCAGCACGAGGCTCCAGCGCGCGTCCGGGTGGTACGCGAGGCCGGCCCGCAGCTCCCACGGGAGGTCCACTTCGCCTTCGACTTCGGTGCCGAGCGTATCGCGGGCCAGGCTCTCATCGATGGTCCGCACCCGTTCGCCGTTCAGCGTGGTCGGGAGGGAGAAGGCGACACCGATCGACAGGGCATCGTCCTCGGCAAAAACGTCGGCGAACGAGAAGTGGCTGCCGAAACTGCCGGTCACGCCCGAGAGGCGCGTACCGTCGGTCAGGATGGCGTCGCGCGTGCCCGATGGGGTGCCTGTAAGGCCGGGGCGGGTAAAGCGAGTGCTTCGCTGCGCCTCGATGATGCCGAAGATCACGTCGAGACTGGCGCCGACACGAACGGTCTCGTTGATCGTCCATCCGAGGCCGCCCCGGATGGTTTGCAGTCCGCCGATGCCCTCAAACTGGGTTTGGTAGTTGAGCGTGTCGGCTCGGTTCGGCCCGGTCGCGATCTGGCCCTGCCGGAGTGTCTTGTAGTTGGAGCGGGAGTACGGCTGGAAGACGAGCCCGACGCCCAGGCTGCGCTCGTACAGCGGAAAGCTGAACTGGACGGACTCCAGGTTGCCTGCCGTCAGTTGGCTGGTTTGCTGGCCGTCGCCGGAGGTGCTGATGGTCTGAAAGGACGCGCCAATGTTGGCCCGCGTAAAGACCTGGTCGCTCCAGAGCGCCGGGTTGCCCGCCGGATTGTAATTGAGGGAGCGAAGGGCATAGCCGCCCCCGCCCAGAGCCTGACTGCGCGACGACGAGAAGTCCTGCAGCAGCCCGAGGCCAAAGCGTGAGTAGATGGAGCCGTCGCCCGTCGACTGGGCCTGGACGGACAGCGGAAGGAAGGCAAGCAGAGCCGCGCACAGAAGCGCGTGCGCAACTCCGAGGGAGCGTCGTGAGATCATCGCAGCGATGCGTACTCTGTCTCTGGGAAGGAATCGGCGGCGTCGCGTCGAGCGCGGTCCGTCGGGGCGAGGCTTACTTGGGCGTGACGGTCAGGGTCAGGCGCGTCGAGTCGGTGGACGCGGCGCCGGAGGCGTAAAACACGACCGGCACCGTTGAGGGCAGACCGAGACTGAGGGTGTTCTGCTGCGGGCGGCCTTCCGCGATCTCAACCCGGTAGCCCGCGAAGACCGGCCCCGTCAGCAGCGATTCCCGGAAGATCTGCAGCGACACGTTGAGGTCAGTCAGGGCAGACGCCGGAGCGGCCTGGCCGACCATCGGGACGGCGCAGGTGGTGTCCGAGAGTGCAGGCACACCGACGGCCCCACAGGAGACGCTGGCGGTGTCGGCCAGGGAGGCCACCGTGCGATAGCCGATGTTCCCGCGAGGACGCACGAAGTTGTCGGGGCGCGTCTCGTTCCACGCGTTGGTGTCCACGGGGGCGAGGATGGAAGCGCGGTTGACGAAGGCACCGGCGAGGGTGTCCAGCGGCGGCGCGTCGTGGTCGAAGGAAAAGGTAAGGCCTTCGCCGAGCCCGTCCACTGCAATAAGACGATCGCTGAGTGCCGGCTTGGCGCCCGTGCGCTCGATGTGGGTGAACTGCTTCTGCGTCTGGAACTGCGACGAGAGGTCGGCGCCGATGCGGCGGATTTCCATCGTTGTTCCTGTGCGACCGAAGCCCAGGATGGCATTTCCGCCACGGGCTTCGACGCGGAAGCCATGGAAGGCATTGGCAAAGGCTTCCCCGCTGTCGGTCGTGTCTTTGAGGACCTCGAGGTTGTCCTCGATCCAGCGGGTGGGAAGATCGAAGGAGACCAGCGAGTCGTTGCTGGCGGCGGTGGTCACAGTAAGCTCGGCGCCGCTGCCGTTGCGGATGGGTGTGGCCGGAAACGTCTGGTCGGCGGTGGCGCGGGCCGCGTCCATCTCGTTCTCCACCTCATACAGGGCCAGGGTGACCGTCGAGGTGGAGTCGCCATGCAGGTACGAGGGCTGCAGGTCCAGTTCGACCTGCAAGCTCTCGGCCGGGGCGTTAAGGATGGTGTCCGGAATTGCCACCGGGCTCTCGACGTCGAAGTAGGCGTTGGCCTGGAGGGGGCCGGTCAGCGGATCGTCGACGCGTCCGGCCAGCATGCGCCACAAGGAAGCAGATCCGCCGTTGCCCGTGACCGACGGGTCGGGTGCAATGCGCTGCGAGGCGGCTCCGACGTCGAGCGTAATCGGCGTTCCACCTTGCAAAGAGTCGGGACCGACCCCGACGCCGACTGTCGAGGGATCATCGCAGGCCGTGACGGCCCACAGAAGCGCGGCACACAGGAGAACAGCGCCGAAGCGACCGTACATCATGGAAACCAATGCATGAGGGAGGGAGGCAGGAGCGAGGCTGGGCACAGGCGCAAACCAAAAGCGGCCGAAGGGCCAGGACGCAGGATGAGAGAGGGGCGGGGCGCCTCTGCACAGACACTCGAAAACCCCAAACGACGGTGCCGCCGTTGGGGTTCTCGATAAAATCGCAAGCCTATATGCTCCCCTGTACCGGGTGTTTCGGAGTCCAGCGCGGCTCAGGCGGGGACTTCACTGAGCATTTGATCGTAGAGGCCCAGGGCCTGCTCGCCGTGCTCGTCGGCATCGCCGCTGAACTGCGGGTGGCCGTCGGCGGGCGAGAGCCCGTCCGGATAGATGGAAGCGTGAGCGTGCTGGAGGCCAAGGCCCGTAAGCGTGGCGTCGGGGTCTTCCACCGCGAGGCCTGCCGCGTCGATAAGCGTCGTCGGAAGCGTCGTCTGCAGGTTGTGGCCGTCGGGCGTGTACACGACCTTGGTGTTTTGCAGAACGTCGTCGTTGGCAAACGTGGTCGACAGCAACAGCGGGAGGAGGCCGCCCATCCAGCCGAAGGCGTGAATCACATCAGGCCCCCAGCGCAGCGTGCGTAGCGTTTCGAGCACCGAGCGGTTGAAGAACAGGGCGCGCCGCGCGTTGTCGGCGAACGCGTCGCCGTTGCCGTCATGGGCAATCCCGTTGCGTCCGAAGTGATCGTCGTGGTCCATGAAGTAGACCTGCAGGCGGGTGTCCGGGATCGACGCCACCTTCACCGTCAGGGTCTCGGTCGCGTCGCCCATTGGAACCTCGGTGCCCGACAGCCGGATGACCTCGTGGAGGCTGTGTTTGCGTTCGTCGATGGTTCCGTAGCAGGGCATCATGAGGCGAGCATCGAAGCCGCCTTGATTGCTGAGGTGATCGGGCAGCGATCGCATCAGGTTGGCGATGGGAGAGGCCTCCGAAAAGGGGGCGACTTCGCCGCCGACGAAGAGAATACGAGTAGATTGGGCCATACTGCTGGGGGGTTGTGACGAAATGTGAACAGGCAGCCGCACGGACCGCGGCACGATCGCGGCCGGATACGCTCGGGATGCCCTCCTGCGAAAAAGCTCTCCTGCGTACAGACCGGAGCGCCTCCCACGCAGATGCCGCCACCGAGCCCGACGGAAGGGGCAAGGGGCGACGGCGATACCGTCACCGTGGTGACGTTGAAGGCAGGATCAACGCAATTGTGCTCGTGGGGGGCAGCGGGCGCCGTGTCTCCGAATCGGTGCTTTCCGGGTCGGAGCATAGACCGGCGCGATTGTGGACAACGGAACCCGCACGGATCCGCACCCCGACCATCGGGCGCTGTCGACGTGAAGGCACCCCGTGCACTTCGGCCAGCGTGCTGCCGCGGGTGGTTGTCGTGTGCGGCTCCAATGTATCGGTACGAGGCGAAAGAGTCAATGGAACCGCGGATTTGCGCTTCTGAAGGGGGCTTTCCCGCGGCTGTAGGAGGAGGACCTGGGGGAAACGCGTGCCTGAAGGCGAAGGGCTGAGAGGCGGCTTGGCGGTCTGCACCGTCACGGCCTGCACCGTCACGGCCTGCGACGACGCGGGGCTGGGCTTCTCATCATCCGCCAAACAACTTCGGAAGGCGCGGCACGCATCCTGGGGCGCGGCGGCCTGGATCATTGGGGACGCGAGGAAGGTACGCCGTTTTGCCAATGGTTCCACGCAAATGCACTGTGCACATGCCTTCTTCCTCCTCGACCCCGGTTGCCGCGTCCCAGCCGACGAACGGACAGGCCCCGTCTCTGGGCATGACGGGGAACCACGGCGTCTTGCTCTTCGACGGGGTGTGCAACCTGTGCAACGGCTTCGTCAACTTCGTCATCGACCACGATCCCGAAGGATACTTCAAGCTGGGCGCGCTCCAGTCGGACGCCGCCCGTCCGTATCTGGAGGCCTTTGACGTGGACCCCGACGCGCTAGAGAGCGTGGTGCTCATCGAGAACGGCACCGCCTACCACCGGTCGACCGCTGCGCTGCGCGTTGCCCGGCACCTGACGAGCCCGTGGCCGCTCCTCTACGCCTTCATCGTCGTGCCGCCACGGCTGCGAGACTGGGTGTACCGCCAGATCGCCACCAACCGCTACGACTGGTTCGGCAAGCGCGACCAGTGCCGGATGCCCACCCCCGAGCTGCAAGCGCGCTTCCTGTCGAACACGTGACCCGCCGAACACGGGACGCGCTCACGAGTCAGTTTCCGGATTGCTGCTGCTGGAGAAGCTCGAAGTAGCGCTTGATGAGTTCCTCGTAGTCCGGGGCGTAGCCACTTTCAAGTGCACGGATGAGGTCGCGGCGTAGCGTCTCGGCCTGCTCCTGCGGCGAGAGCTCGTCGGGGCTCTCTGGGTTGAACGCCTCGTCGGACGTGCGCCCCTTGCGCTCCGGCTTCTTGCCCTGAGTGCGAAGAGATTGCTGGGCCTGCAACATGCGCGTGAGGATCTGCCGCTGTCGATCGATGGTGCGCTCGTTTTGGCGCCCCTGCTGCAGCTCCTGAATCGTTCTCTCCATCTGCTCCGCGATTTTGTTCAGATCGCCCAGGACTTGGTCGGCGTTGGCGCCGCCCTCTTCTGCGAGGTCCTTGAGTTCCTGCTGGATGCGCTGCTGCTGTTTGGCCAGCTGCTGCAGCCGCTCCTGCTGATCGGTCGAAAGGCGATTGCCCTGCACGTCGTTGAGAAACTGCTGGATCTGCCGGTTCAGCTTCTGCTGCTGCCCGGACATCTTCTGCATCTGCTGCATCATCTGCTGCATCGACATGCCGCTGCCCGACCCGGAGGCGTTCTGCATCTGGCTGAGCAGATCGGACAGCATGAGCGCCAGCTCGTTCAGATGCATCATCGATCCCTTTTGGTGACTGCCGGCCTGCGGGGCGCTGCGCTCGCTGAGGTCGGTGGTGGCGCTTTCCATCTCGCGCAACGCGTTGCCCGTTTCCTCCTGCACCTTCCGCGACATTTGTGGGATCCGGCGGGCCAGCTTCTGGAGGGAGTCGCTCACGGTTTGCAGGCCGGTGGATAGGTCTTTCTGGTCCTGCGCGTACTGCCGCAGGGTCGGGGAGTTGGAGGACAGCTCGCCGATGGTCTGCCGGAGGGACTCCTGGTTCTGTGACAGCCGAAGGATGTTGTCGAGGGCGCTCTGCAGGCCGGCCATGTTGATCTGCATCTGCTGGCCCTGCATGCCCTTCTTCATCTGCTGCAGGCGCTGCTGCATTTGCTGCAGTTGCTGCTGCATCTGCTGCTGGCCCTGCTGGGCCTCGTTCATCTGCTGCTGCCGAAGCTGCTGTGCGTTCTTCTGCATTTGCTTCGGCAGGTTCTGCTGTTGCATCTGCTGCTGCATGTTCTGCATCTGCTGCTGCGGCGACTGGGGGACGTCTTCCATGTCCTGCGCCGCCTTCTGCATCTCCTTCATGAGTTCGCGCATGCGCTCGGCGGCCCGCTCCTGCTCGCGAGCAAGATCCTCGTTGGCGCTCGGCGACTTCTGTTCGGCGCTGAGCGAGTCCGGCTGCTGGGTTCGCGAGGACGGATCCTGCGTGTCAGACGTGGCGGTCGAGTCTTGGGCAGAATCGTTCTCTTGTGCCTCTGCCTTTTGTGCCTCTGCGTCTTCGTTCTGCGGGGCGGTCTCCGTCGGGTCCTGCGGTTGGCGTCCGGTCGAATCCGTCTCGGTCCCGGGTTCGGGCTCCTGGTTGTCCGCGTCCTGCAGGCGCTTCTTGGTTTCCTCGGCGAGCTGCTTCTCGACGTCGCTGAGCTCGCCGGCACGACGCGCCATCTCTTCGAGCTTCTGCTGGGCCTTCAGGTTTTTGAACAGATCCAGGGCGCGTTGCAGGCGCTGCTGATACTGCTGCTCGTTGAACTCAAAATCTTCCATGGCCTTCTGCATCTGCCGCATGTCCATGTTTTTCATGGACTCCTGCAGCTTCTGCAGGGCCTTTTGCAACTCGGGCGAGTTGATCTCTTCGATCACGCGCTGCAGCTCCTGATACTTCTGAGCCGTCTCCGGGCTCGTCAGGTTTTCCTCCTGCATCTGCTGCGTGATCTGCTGCATCTGCTTCGAGAGCTGATCCACCTTCTGATCCAGGGATTTCTGCTTCTCCTGGATTTGCTGCAGCTGGCGCTGGTCCTCCCAGTCGGACTGCTGCTTGCTGCGCAGTTCGTCGCGTAGCTCGCGGAACTGCCGGTCGATCTCTTCCGCGTCCCGCTGCAGGTCTTCCATCTGGGTCTCGGCCTCCTGCTGCTCCTCATCCAGCTGTTCGAACGATTCCGCGAGGGAAGGAAGGCGGAGGCGCTGCTTGGCTGTGCTCGCGGCCTTGTAGCCCGCCACGGCGTCGTTGTCCCACACGCGAACGTAGTACTCCACGACATCGCCCGGCACGAGGTCGAGGCCGCTGTCTTGGGCCAACAGCCAGTCGAAGACCACTTCCTGGTCGAGGGTGCGAGGTCGCTCCATCGGCATCTCCATGGAGGAGAACTCCGTCTGCGGCTCGCCGAAGCGCTGCTCGGCCAGGCGGTAGTAGAGCCGCAGCTGCGAAAACCCGAAGTCGTCGCTGAGGCGGAGGCGAAGCTGCTGCACGAGGTCGTCGTCAACGGTGGACGCCGGCTCGGGGGCGAGGAAGGAGACGGAGGGCTGTGCGTCGGCCCGCACGGCGAGGTCGTACCGGATGGGATCGCGGTTGCGCACGTCTTCGGTGCTTCGGAGCCGCACGGAGTAGGTGCCCTCTTCGCGGAGCGGAAAGCTGCCGGAGGCCGTTCCGTTGTTCACGGTCAGCGGCACGGCGCGACCGTCGTCGAACTGCAGAACGGCCTGCTCCACCTCCGGCCCGCCAAGTGTGGCCTCGACCGAGACGCGGGTGCCCGGCAGGCCGGTGACGTTGCCTACGTTCGGGTCCAGCGTGCGAGTGGGGAGGCCGGTGTACGACGGGGGGGTGGCCTCCACCTGCAAGGTGCGCACCAGGGGACGGGCCATGACCTCAACGTCGTACCAGGCGGTCTGCACGGGGTCGGCCTGCACGCGGTACTGCATCGCCTCGCGAAGACCGGCCACGGTGTGCCGATACACGCCGGCGGAGTCGGCGGCCACTGCCACGGTTTCCACCCGCTGCTCGCCGCGCGCCTGTGTGGCCAGCACCACCTGGTCGGGCGTCTCGCCGGTGGCGTGCACGGTCACCTGCAGCGAATCGCCCTTCACAAGGCGCACGTTGCCCGGCTGTACGGTCAGCTGAAAGGGGGCCGGGCGCTGGAAGTGCGTCTGGGGCGCGAGCAGCCGCTCGGACGCGCCAAGGAAGGTAGAAGGGGCCACCAGGAGAAAGGCCAGAACGCCCACCACGGGCAGCGTGGCCAGCCGAACCGCTTTGCGAGCCCGGCCGAAGTCCTCGATCTCCTCGAAGGGCACCGACTCAATGTCTTCGGCCAGGCGCTGGACGGCCTGGTCGACGAGCGGGGCCGGCGCGTGGCTGCTCTGGCCCTCGGCCAGCTGCAGCAAGTTGAGCAGGCGATCCGAAACTTCGGGGTAGGCTGCACCGATGGTACGTGCGATTTGCTCCTCCCGGGGCTCGGGCACCAGCCCCAGCAGACGGCCCAGCGGCTTGGCGAGAAACAGGCCCAGGAGGACCAGCGCTCCCCCGCCCATCACCAGCGCCAGCGCGGTGCGGGGCGTCGTGCCGAGCCACAGCCCGGCCTCGACAGCAACGCTCAGCAGCCACACGGCCGCCAGGGTGCCCACGAGGACCGCTGCCCCGAAGGCCGTATCGGCCAGCGTCACGCGACGGACCGTACGCTTGAGGCGAGCACGAAGGCGATCAACCAGACGGGCAGTTTGCTCGCTCATGAAACCAGCGTTCAATAGTGAGGTGGAGCGGATCTGCGCGAGACGACGCGACCGGCGAGCTCGCGGTACATCGTGACGTACCTCCCCTGTCGGTGGGTGTTTCTCCGAACGTTCACGGAGGGCGATGCCCGACAGGGCCTGGCTGTGAAAAGCAGGCAACGTGCTGAGTGAAAAAGGACGGAAGACCGTTGCCGGTACGTGACAACAAGACGATGCGACGTGACATTGACATTCCACGGTCTTGCTCCGGCATCATCGTCCGCCCCGTTTCCGGTGTCGGAGCGGCCGTCTCTCCTGATTCTCCGACGCAGCTTTCGAATTCCGATGCTTCTTCTCCGTCGCCTTGCGGTCGTCATTCCGCTCCTTGGGTTTCTGCTTCTTACCGGATGCCGCACGTACGGCGGCTACGGCTCGGAGGAAGCGACCTACACGCAGATGCAAGAAGCCAACCGTCGCTTCTCCGACCAGCTGGAGCGCGCAAAGACCGATCTGGAGACGCTCAGGCAGGCGGCCGATACGAACGAGGCGCTGCAGCCGCTGGCCCAGCGCTTTGCCGACATGGTTCACACCCACGAAGAACTCCTCGGTGAGCATGAGGAGATGGTTGCATCCATGAGTGCCGACGACAGTTACCGCGCGCTCCATAGCGCCTACGGCACGCTGATTACCGAGGCCCGGCTCATGCGCAAACAATACAATCGCGTGGTTAATAACGTCCAGGCAACCGTTCGCGGAACCGCGCTGCACCCCGAGGAACAGCCGGCCCAGAGTGCCTACTACATCGCGCCACTTGAATACGCGCAGGCCGAAAATCGCCAGCCGCTCACCATGCAGGACGCCCTGCGCGGCGCTGCGCGCTGAAAACCGACAGCCCGGTACACCGCCCATACAGATCCCGCCTCATACCGAGGGTGCAGGTCCGGTGCCTGCACCCTTTTTCCGTTCTGAGCGTACAGGCCGCACGGTCACGTCGCACGGTCACGTCGCACGGCACGACAGACCCGCAAGCCGGACCGGCGCGTTCCTGTTGTGAACGGGACGCTCTGTGTCGTGAACGGTTTGGATACCAGAACGAAAATCCCGCAGTTTAGAATTGCGCGGGTCCCGATGCGTCTGCCCACCCACGAAGTCTCCAGGGTTTAGAGCGCTTCGCGAACAGAACGCAGCGTGGATCTATTTCCGTCGGGGATCATTCTGCGCACCATGTCTTGCTCGGCTCAAAGTAGACACGAATGCCTCATG
>Ga0207797_1001106_pt1 | contig 19935 bp, 19 predicted proteins | sample PRCRCaboRojoPR_6_FD_187275 | JGI IMG/M metagenome (GOLD analysis project Ga0207797, IMG submission 187275) | Marine sediment microbial community from Cabo Rojo, Puerto Rico - PR CR 10% Liquid 1 (SPAdes) | ecosystem: Environmental > Aquatic > Marine > Coastal > Sediment | place: Cabo Rojo, Puerto...
TGCTCCGACGGGGATTTGAACCCCGGTCATTGCCTCGAGAGGGCAATATGATTGGCCGGACTACACTATCGGAGCGCGGCAGTTCCGGGTAGCCCTGAGCGGGGTTTAATCATTGCGCTTCGCCCGGAGGATGGGAGGAGCTGTCACTCTTCCTCGTCGAAGGGCGACCCGGCGGCGTCGGGTTCCTCGCCGACGAGACTGATGATGTTCTCCCGGCCCAGCCGAAGTTTGCTGATGCGGTTTTCCTCCTCCATGTCCGAGAGCAGCATGCTCACTTTCGACTTCGACCAGTCGGTCTCCTCGACGATGCGGACCTGTTTCATCCGCCCGCCGTTCTCCTCGAGGAGCCCCAGGACGCGGTCCTCGTCAGAGAGGAGCTCCTCGCTCGGTACCTCCGGCGTGGCCGCCGAGGCGTCGGCAGCCCCCTCTGCCGTCTCGGCCTGGGTGCCGGCAGCGTCCCCGGACTCCGTCGCCGTCGTCCCGCCGGTCGGGAGCAACCCGGCGTACCACGCGACGCCGAGGGCAGCGGCGAGCAGGAGCACGAGCCCGCCGATCATCGGCATGGTGCCGTCCGAGTCGGACTCCGCCGGTGTCGCGTCCTGGCCGTTGCCACCGTTTGCGCCCTCGCCATTGGCGGTGACGGCACTGCGCGGCGCGAGGACGGCGGAGGGCTGCTGGTCGGCGAACTGGGTCTCTCCGAACCAGGTCACCGATTCACTCTCGGCGAGTGAACTCTGGTTGGTCATGGAGTCCGGATCCGGGTCCACCTCCACGAACGCGAGCGCCGGGCCGCGCCCGATCTCGAGGCGCTGACCGTCGCCGACGTACATCCCGCCCTCGAACACGTCGCCGACGCGGACGCGATCCTCGTCGGCCCGCCCGAAGTCCGTCCACACGAAGGACATCTCGACCACGCCGCGGGTCTGCCCGAGTTCACTGACGTACGCGTCCCGGTCGAAGCCGGTTGCCGTCATGTCCCGGCCGGTCACGTTGCGACCGAACGTGACGAGGTTCTCGGCACGCGTCTGAAACGCCGTATAGGTGGTCGTGTTCTGGGACTCGAACTCGTCGGCGAAGGTCTCGAAGCGATCGACCTCCGAGTCGTTCAGCGGTCGGGAGTGCTGGATCGTCCACCGGGCGGAGGCGTTCTCGAAGACGCGGATGCGAAAGAGGGTGTTCTCGAACTCGCCGGGCGTGGTCTGGGGCTGAGCGAGCTGGGCACCTGTGCCGCCGGTCCCGCCGGCGGCGGCGAGCGCGCTGGCGACTAGCAGGACGGCAACCGTCGCGAAGAGGAGGAACCCCAGCCGACGCGTCATCTATCCAGTACCACCCCAGGCCGGAATAAAAACGCTGTGCCTGCAACGACGGAGGGCGGGGTCAATCGACGCCGCCGGCCAGCACCTCCGCCAGGATGGTGGCGGGGTGCTCGACTCGCTGGGTACCGGGCCCATCCCGGAGTTGCGTGCGGCAGGACGCGCCCGGCGCGACGGCTATCTCGCCGGGACTGTCCTCGACCTGGTCGAAGAGAATCCGTCCGATCGCCCGGCTCATCGAGTAGTGTTCGGCCTCGTAGCCGAAGCTCCCGGCCATCCCACAGCACCCAGAGTCGAGCGCGTCGACCTCGAATCCCGCCTGCCGGAGAACCGTCACGGCGTGGTGGTCGGTGCCGAGCGCCGTCTGGTGGCAGTGGCCGTGGTAGGTGAGCTCGGGTTCTGCCCGCCTGCTGGTGCCATCCTCGAGGAGGTCCTGAGCATCGAGGTACTCGGCGAATCCGTACGTGTTGGCCGCCACCCGCTCGACGGCGTCGTTCTCGAGCAGGTCCAGCGCGTCGGACTGGTACATCGTGGCGTCACTCGGCTCGAGGACGACGACGTCACGCCCCGCCTCCACGGCGGATTCCAGGGCCTCGACGTTCGACGCCACTCGTTCGCGCGCCAGGTCAAGAAAGCCCTTCGAGAACGCGGCTCGACCACTGGCCGTCACGTCCGTCGGAACCTGCACGCGGACGTTCAGGCTCTCCAGCACGGCGACAGCCGCCTTCGCGATCCCCGGCTCGACGTAGGCAGTGTAAGGGTCGGGGAGCAGCACCACCTGCGCAGTCGCCGAAGCTGCGTCGACGTGCGGCCCGCGCCCGGCGAACCAGTCGGGGAAGGACTGTGCGGCGAACTGGGGCACGTCGCGTTCGCGCGCGACGCCCAGGAGCTTCTCGGCGACGAGGCCGCTCCCGGGGAGCCCCGCCAGCCAGTTCGATACCGGCGCCAGGGTGCTGCCCCAGGCGCTCAATCGGTGGACGTTGGCGAACAGCCGGTCACGGAAGCTCGGCCCGTGACGGCGGTGGCGCTCGTGGGTGACTTCGGCTTTGAGCTTGGCCATGTCCACCTCGCTTGGACAGTCCCGGGCACAGCCCTTGCAGCCGATACAGAGGTCGAGCACCTCCGTCGCGAACTCGTCGGCCGTCGGGTCGGCCGGCAGATCACCGCTCATCGCCTGCCGCAGCGCGTTCGCCCGGCCGCGCGTGCTGGTGATCTCCTCGTCGGCCGCGCGGAACGTCGGGCACATGACGCCGCCGGCCGTCTCCTGGGGACCGCGGCACCCGCCACACCCGTGACAGAGCTCGACCATGCCCTGCATCCCGTTGTCGTTCGCCCAGCGAAGCGTCGGCTCGAACCCGAGGTCGAAGTCGTAGTCCGGCGAGAACCGGAGGTTCTCGGTCATGTCGACGTCACCACAGACCTGGCCCGGGTTCAACAGCCAGTCCGGGTCCGCCGCCGTCTTCAACTCCCGGAACAGCGCGGCGACCTGCTCGCCGTAGAGCGTCTCGTTCCACTGGGTCCGGGCCCGGCCGTCGCCGTGCTCGCCGGAGACGCTCCCCCCGTACTCGACGACGAGGTCCGCGACGGCCTCGGCAATCGCCTCCATCCGCTCGACGCCCTCGACCGTCTTCGTGTCGATCAGCGGCCGGACGTGGAGACAGCCCGGGCCGGCGTGACCGTAGAAGCTCGCGTACGTGTCGTGCTCGTCAAGGACGGCCTGGAAGTCCGCGACGAAGTCCGGCAGGACCGCCGGAGGCACGGCGGCGTCCTCGATGAAGCTCACGTGCTTCGCGTCGGTCGTCCGGCCGAGGAGGATCGGCAACCCGCTCTTGCGGAGCGTCCAGAACCGCTCGCGCTCGGCACTCTCGTGGGCCTCGCTGGCCGCGATCGCCCGCGGCGGCTCGTCCCCTCGCTCGCTCGCGCCGGCGGACGGGACGGCTTGCGCCGTCGCCGTCGGCAGTCGATCTGCGAGCATGTCGGCGACGCGTTGCCGGCCCTCGCGGTCGTCGGCCGCGTAAAACTCCACGAGGAGGACCGCCCCGGTGTCGGGCGTCAGCATGGATTCGACCAGCGACCCGAAGGCCTCGGTGTCCCGCGCCAGGTCCAGCAACACGTCGTCGAGCACCTCGACCGCGGCCGGATCGTGCGCGAGGATCGCGGACACGTCGGCCATCGCCGCACCCAGCGAGTCGTATTCCAGCAGCGCCATCGCCTTCGTCGCGGGTTTGGGCTCCAGGCCGACGGTCGCCGCCGTCACGACGGCAAGCGTGCCTTCACTCCCGGCCAGGAGCCGCGCGAGATTGACCGTCCCCGATTCGGCCTCGGCGACCACCCGGTCGAGGTTGTACCCCGACACGTTCCGCTCGATGTCGGGATAGGCCTCGGCCACCGTCTCGGCTTCCTCGTCGACGAGCCGCGCGACCGCGGCACAGAGTCGCGCTTCGAGGTCCTCGCCGTCCGCGTCGGCCTTCTCCCGGAGTTCCTCGAGAGTCACCTCGCCGAGTTCGGTCACGGTGCCGTCCGCGAGGACCACCTCGCAGGACTGGACGTAGGCGTCGGTCGTCCCGTAGACCAGCGAATGAGAGCCACTCGAGTTGTTCCCGATCGCCCCGCCGAGCGTGCTCTGGTCCCCCCAGGCCGGATCCGGCCCGAAGTGGAGGTCGTGGGCGGCGAGCGCGGCGTTCAGGTCGCCCAGCCTGACGCCGGGCTGGACCCGCGCCGTTCGCTCGTCCGGGTCGATTCGCTCGACCTCGTCCATGTACCGGGAGAAGTCGAGCACGACCGCCTCGTTCACCGCCTGGCCGCCGAGGCTGGTGCCGGCGCCGCGGGGCAGGATGGGAATCGATTCCGACGCACAGTAGGTCGCCACCGCCGCGACGTCGGCCGTGGATTCGGGAAACACGACGCCGATCGGGGTGACCTCGTAGGCGCTGGCGTCCGTGGCGTAGAGCTGCCGCGTGTACTCGTCGAAGCGGACGTCGCCGGCCACGCGCTCCCGCAGGTCGGCGACGAGGGCCGGTTGCGCGACGTCGCCGCCGCGGTAGTCGAACGCGGCACGCGGATCGGCCGACGGGTCCCCGGTGGAGTCGTCCTGTGCGCCCATGGCGCGGGCTTTGCGCGGACGGTGATTAAACTCCCGTCATCGCGGCGGCCTCAGGGCGCCAGGCGATTCTTGCGCCGCTTCATCTCGGCCTCGTAGTACTCGAACGTGATGGGGCACCACTCGGCGGCCAGGTCCAGCACGCGCTCGGTGAGCCGACGGATTTCCCACTGGGCGTCCGCCGCGGCACGCATGTCGGCGACGTGCATCAGCATGCGGACGTTCATCGACATGACGATGTTCACCTTCGTCCCGATCGGCAGGACGAACCGGGCGTCCTCGGGTGCCATGCCGAGCTCGAGGAGGTCGTGGTAGGACTCGACGGCGTCCTCGATCGCGTCCTTGTAGACCGCCTCGCGGCGCTCGCGCGTCTCCGCGTCGACCTGGCCGGTCGGCTGGTTGCGTCCCACCCAGTCCGCGTCCGTCACGGCCGGCGGAATGACGACGAGCTCGCCCTCCCGCACCGCGGCCGGATCGACGTCGTCGAAGGACACGTAGCGCATGGACTGGACGTCGAAGGAGACGTGCCGGTGCCGGGTTATCTGGGCCATGCACGACCGGCTGACCCCCTCGATCGCGAACGTCGCCTGCGGGTGCTCGAAGGGCCCGAAGTGACCGTGCTCGAGCAGGTGATGGATCAGGGTCTCCTGGCGGTCCGTGATCGTCTCGCCCTCGATGTCCGCCATCGCCTCCTCGAAGCTCATCTCACCCACGTAGCCCTCGAGGTAGTCGTTTCGGGCGGCCCGACAGATCAACCGCTCCGGGTCGGGCGTGGCCTCGAGTAACTTGACCTCCATACAGTTCGGGCCGCGCGGCGGGCAAATAATACTGCCCCCTCGTGGCCCTACAACTCGACCCAGTCGGAGGGATCCGGCTGGATGCCCCGCACCCGCGCTTCGCGCGTCCCCTCGCGCTCGCGCACCTCGATCAACCCGTCGAAGGGCTGCTTGACGATCTGGAGTGCCTGCTCGTCGTGAGCGCTGGAGTCGATGGCGAACGCGCTCACGTAGCCGGCGGCGTCGACGCGGGAGGAGAGCACGTGACAGAACTTGAAGACGGTCTGCTGGTCCGTGTAGGTCAGCATCGTCGACAGGGAGCTGAGTCCCAGCCGGATGCGGTCGATGCCGTAGTCCTCGAACCGCTCGAAGCTCTGCGTAATCCCGATCCCGACCCCCGTCAGGTCGCTCGGGTCTCCCGCGTGATAGAGGTACGCGCCGTCATCCGTTTCCGAGCCGCCCGTGTCGCCCTCGCCCCGGCAGTCGATCGCGCTGATCGCCGCCGGGTCCGCGTCCGGCGCCCGCGCCAGAATGTCTTCGATCGCCGTCGCCGCCCGGTCGTTGGTCGTGACCGAGACGGCCCCCTCGCCCTGGCGGGCGCCGCTGGCGAGGACGTCGCGAACGAGTCCAGCCGTGCCGCTCATCGCCGGCCCGGAGACGAGGATACTCGTCCCGGGCTGGACTGCCCTCAGGGCGTCCACGTTGAGTACGTCCGACAGATCGTACATAGTCGGTTAGGGTTGGCCCCCTTCGCTCAGCTCGCGAATCGTCGTGATGAAATCCGCGTCGTCGCTGACGCCGTCGAGCGTCTCCGCCAGTTCGGCCTGGAGGTCGTCGACCTCCCCCTGGAGCGCCGTGTACTCCGCGCTGTTCTCCAGTTCCGCGTGGCTCTTCGTCGACTCCAGGGTCGCCTGCTTCTCGACGAGGGAGTAGTACTCCTGGAGGAGGGCGTCGTACTCGGATCGCTCGAGGAGGTTCTCGACGGTGTGGCGCAGTTTGGCGCTCTTGATCGGCTTCGACAGATAGGCGTCGAAGCCCATCTCGAGGATGTCGAAATCGGGCTCGACCGCGGTCACCATCGCCACTCGACAGTCGAGTGACCGGTCGCGGATCTCCACGAGCACTTCGTCCCCGGACAGGCCGGGCATCATCCGGTCGAGCAGGACGACGTCGACCGATTCATCGAGCAGCTCCAGGCCCTGGTCCCCGTCGTTGGCGACCCGGACGTCGTAGTCGTCCTCGAGCCAGAGTCGGTAGGTCTCGGCGACGTCGGGCTCGTCCTCGACGATGAGCACCACTGGGTCCGCTGATCCGGCCATAGACTCTCGACCGCCTGTTTGCATAGCCTGCCACTAAGCGTTGTGGGTCCCTTCGGCGGTCGATGTCCAGTCGTCACGCACAAGCGGGCCCCCGTTCTACGGGCGGGCATGATAACGAACCTCGCCGCGAACCAGGCTGGCTTCACGAGTAACGTCTTCCTCGTCGAGGGCGACCGCACCGTGCTCGTCGACCCCGGGAGCGGGTTCGACGTCGTGAGCGAGGTCCGCGCCGCGGTCGACGGGCTCGACGCGGTCGTCCTGACGCACACCCACCCGGATCACGTCGGCAACCTCGACGCCGTCGTGGACGCGTTCGGCGTCGACGTCTGGGGCTACGACGCGAGCCTGGACGGGATCGACCACGGCATCGAGGACGGCGGGACCGTCCGGCTCGGCGACCACGACTATCGAGCCCTCCACACGCCCGGCCACAAGAACGACCACCTCTGTTTCTACGCCAGCGTCCCGCGCATCCTCTTCGCGGGCGACCTCGTCTTCGCCAACGGCGGCTTCGGCCGAACGGACCTCGAGGAGGGCGACCGCGCACGCCTGATCGAGAGCATCGAGTACGTCCTCGAAACCGTCGGCGACGAACTCGAGGCCCTCCACGCCGGACACGGACCGAGCGTCACGACCGATCCACGCCACCACGTCGAACTGGCCCTCCAGGGCGCACGGATGGGCCGTTGAGTCCTCACGCCGAGGAGGCGACCTGCCGGGCGACGCCGTGGACGCGGTCGTAGACGTCACCGTACGCCGCCGCTACCGCCTCGGGATCGGTCCGCGTTTCAGCCGGTAGCGCCTCCAGACCCACCGTCGCGACCGGGTCGAGCAGGTCCACGACGGCGTCGACTCGCTGCTCGAGGGTCCCGTCGTTTCGGCCCCGGGGTGCGACGTCGCTGGCTTTGGCGTACCGCTGTCCGTCGTAGAGACGAACCCGGCGCGGCTCGACCACCGCAACGGCGTCGGGTTCGAACCCCGTCAGGGGCAGCGCGACGTCGCCGTAGGATTCGACGACGGCCCGGTCGGTCGCCCGGACGTCCGCGAGCAGCGCCGCTTGCGCCGGGAGGTGGCGCCGCTCGGTGACGTCGTTCAGCGCCTCGAGGGAGTCGACGACGGTCGCGCCGGCGAGGTCCAGCGAGTCGCGGACGAGCGGCGGGAGGTCGACGGTGCCGTTCACGACGAATCCCTCGCCGACCCGGTCCAGGAGGAACTCCCGGTCTGACTGACCGAGGAGCCCGGTTTCGGGCCCCGGCGACGGCTGCCAGAGCCGATGCACCGGGTTGAGGGTTTCGGGCTCGAACCGGCCGGGGCTCGCCGCGGCGATCCGTCTGGCGTCTTTCCCGTAGAGGCGTCCGGACTGGAGGGCGTCGACGCAGTCGTCGTGGTCGAACCAGTAGTCGTTCCCGGCGCGAGGCTTGAACCCGACGCCGCCGGCGTGCGCGATCAGGCCCGTGGCGAACGTCGTCTTGCCGGCGTCGACGCGGCTGTCGCCGGCGACGAGGACCCTCATTCTGCGAGGCCGTAGTACCCGGGCTCGTCCGGGGCGGCCGGCTCGGCGAAGACGAACGAGTCGGCGTTCAGCAACATCCACGGGATGGCCCAGTCCAGCAGGACGTTCTCCGTCTCGACGTCGAGTTCGGCGTCAGGCTCGAGCCCCTGGAGGAGTCGACCGATCTCGAAGACGGTGTAGAGCGCGTCCGGCTCGAGCACCGCCTCGGGTTCCCGGAACTCCAGTGGCCGGAGGTCGTCGTACTCGGCCTTCGGAACGGGCATGGTCACGGATTCGCCACGGGCGGCGGTAAGGGCTGCGATTCGCCGGCACCGGAACGAACCACTTTACTGGCCCTGCCGAGTGGCCATCGCATGGACGCGATACACGTCTGCCTCAACGTCTCGGACGCGGACCGCCTCGCCGACTGGTACGTCGACCAGCTCGGGTTCGAGCGGACCTGGGAGTTCACGACGACCGACGGCGAAACGCGGAACGTCTACGTCGCCGACGGCAACGGCTTCGAGCTCCAGCTCTCCGACACCGAGGGGGAGTCCCCCGAGGCCGGCTCGGCGTGGGACCACCTCGCGGTGAGCGTCGCGGACGTCGACGAGGCCTTCGAGCGCATCGAGAACCACGGCGTCGTCCAGCCGCCCGACGACAACGAGCCGGCCGGCGCGCGGACGGCCTTCATCGAGGACCCCGACGGCCACGTGATCGAACTCGTCGCGCCGCTGGAGTAGCGGTCGCTGACCGGTCGTCGTCGCGAAAAACTGCGGTGTCTGCGGGAGCCCTACTCGAAGTGATCGAGGCTCTTCTGGTACTCTTCGGCGGCCTTGTCCCAGTTGACGACTTCGAAGAACGCGTCGACGAAGCTCCCGCGGTCCGGGCCGTAGTCGTAGTAGTAGGAGTGCTCCCAGACGTCCAGGGCGAGGACGGGGTGGGAGCCCCACAGGGCACCCTGGTCGTGCTTGTCGACCTTGACGTTGCGGAGCTGCTTGGCGACCGGGTCATAGACCAGGAGCGCCCACCCGCCGGCGGCACCCGCTGCGGCGCGGAACTCGTCCTCCCACGCCGCGTACGAACCGAAGTCCGCCTCGATTCGCTCGCGCAGGTCGCCGTCGGGTTCGCCGCCGCCGTCGGCGCTCATGTTCTCCCAGAACAGCGTGTGGAGATAGTGCCCACAGCCGTTGTGGGTCACGTTCCCCAGGGCCCCCGGCGTCGAGCCGTGATCGCCGCTGGCGCGGTTCTCCGCCAGGGTCTCCTCTGCGGCCTCCAGGCCGTTGACGTAGCCCTGATGGTGGGTGTCGTGGTGCCAGGTCAACACCTGCTCGGAGATGTGGGGCTCGAGGGCGTCGTAGTCGTACGGGAGCGGTGGTAGCTCGGGGTCTGAGTGCTCGGGCATTAGGTAATCCCTCCTTCCTGTTCCCTCGCCTGGAATCCTGTTAAATGTTGAGATGCCGGCCACGCGCGGGGCCTTCTGCGGGCCGCGACCGCCGCCGTCAGCGGTCCTCGCCACGGGCGGCACGGAACATCGCCAGGGCGGCCTCGCGGGCCGCCGCGTGGTCGACGATGGGGGCGGGATACGCCGGGGCGTGGGCGGCTCGCTCGGCCGTCTCGAGCGTCGGCCAGTCGTGGATGACCTCGGTCGGGGCGTCACGCAGCTCCGGCACGTACTCCCGGACGTACTCGCCGTCCGGATCGTGGGTTTCGGCCTGGCTCGCGGGGTTGAAGATCCGGAAGAACGGCTGGGCGTCGGTCCCCGTCGAGGCGGCCCACTGCCACCCGCCGGCGTCGTTGCCGGGGTCGTGGTCGACCAGCTTCTCGCGGAACCACCGGTAGCCCCGCCGCCAGTCGATCCGGAGGTCCTTCGTGAGGAACGAGGCGACGATCATCCGGACGCGGTTGTGCATCCAGGCCTCCTCCCGGAGCTGGCGCATGCCCGCGTCCACGATCGGGTAGCCCGTCTCGCCGGCACACCAGGCCGCGAACGCGGCGTCGTCCCGCTCCCACTCGATGGGATTCTCGAAGGTCGTCAGGTTCGTCCGGACCATCTCCGGGTGGTGGAAGAGCTGTTCCGCGTAGAAGTCCCGCCAGGCGAGTTGGTCCCGGAACGTCAGCACCGACTCCCGCGCCGCCTCGGTCTCGGCCCGTTCCAGGGCCTCGTCGGTCGCGGCCGTCACTTCCCGGATGCCGATCGTTCCGAAGCGGAGGTGTGGCGACAGCCGCGACGTTCCCCCTTCGGCCGGCAGGTCGCGACGGTCCTCGTACCGAAAGATGGCCTCGGCCACGAACTCCCGGAGTCGCTCGCGGGCGGCGGCGGTGCTGACCGTCGGAACGGCTGCTTCCGGGGCGGGAAAGTCCAGAGCCGCGAGCGTCGGAATCGGCCCGGGTTCGAGGTCCGGGACGGCGCTCGGCTCGGCCAACGCGTCGACGGGTACCGACGCCGGGTCCGGCGCCGCCCGGTCGTGCCACTTCTTCGCGTAGTAGGAAAACACCGAGTAGGGGTCCCCGGCGTTCGTGGTGATCTCGCCCGGTGGGACGAGGACGGCGTCGTGGCTCGTGGCGAGGGCGGCGTCGACGTCCTCCAGTCGTTCGACCACCCGTTCGTCCCGGCGCCGGGCCAGTCCCGAGTACTCCGCGGCCGCAGTCACCGTGGTGCCGTCCAGCCGATCCACGAGCGACGGCAGGACCGTCTCCGGCGCGCCCTGCCGGACGATCAGCTCGCTACCGCGCTCCCGGTAGGCCCCTCGGAGGGACTCGAGGGCGTCGAGGAGGGCGGCCATCCGGGGCGGGGACGCGTGTCGGTGGACTCCTTCGTCGACGACGAAGACGCCCAGTACGGGCGAGTCGGCGGCTGCCAGGGCCAGGTTGTCCGCGAGACGGAGGTCCCGGCGGTGCCAGTGGAGGTCCACAGGTCGGGCTCGTCGCCGCCGTTCACAAAACTGCACCCCAAGTAGTGGGGTGAGCTCGGTGGACGTTCGGGCGACGTCCCGCTAGGTGGCGGCTCCCCGAGCCCGCCCTAGAGGTTGCTCTCGGCGTCCTCGGCGAGTTCCTTCATCCGCTTGCCGACACGGCCGGCGTCGGAGAACTCGTCCTCGCTCATGGCGTTGGCGAGTGCGTTGCCGAGGACGAAGACCGCGTGCTTGTGTTCGCTCTTGGACATGTGGACGTCGTCCGGGGTCACGTCGAGCTCCTGGTAGGGCTCGAACAGGGCGGGGTCCGTCGACTCCAGGTCCCGGAAGTACTCCATGATGGCCACCATCTGCTCGTGCAGTTCCAACAGTTCGTCCTTGTGCATGTCCACTGATTGGTCGGGTCGTCGGTTAAACCTTGTTTGCTAACGTGTACCAGCTACCACCCAGGAGCGCGGGGACTGCTGCACGGGACAGACAGCTCAAAAGACGTACTCGTCGTCGTGACCCATCATGCCGTCGTCCTCGAAGCCGGGCTCTCCGTCGTCCTCGACCGGCCCGCTCGTCTTGTAGGCTTTCAGACCGGTCGCCAGGAGGTCCTCGATCGCCTCTTCGCGGTTGAGAAACTCCCCCTGCTCGACGAGCTGGGCGATCTGCATCTCCAGATGCTCCGGGATCGTGATCTCTACCTTGGGCATCGCAACATGCCTGGGTTCGACTGAGGGGTATTTAAGCCTGACGGGGAGAGTTCCGTATCCAGCCAACTACACGCCGGTAAAGAACAAACATTATTTCTAATAGGGAAGGATTCGTTGTACTATCCCCCATTCGAATCTGCCGATTGATAGGTTCGCCCCCGTCCGGCGCTGATCCGGTGCCGTCGGATAGTTAGGCTCAAAGGTCGGCGGTCCGAACGGGTCGCCAATGGAGCAACGGACCGACGAGGGAACCCACGAACGTGGCGAGTCCCTGTCGGTCGTCGGCCGCGAGGTCCCGGCGACGTCGGTCCGGTCATTTCTCGGGGCAGTCGAGGGACCCAGCGTCGCCTGGTCGACGAGCGACGCGACGATGGTCGGCGGCGGCACGGCACTCGCGTTGACGGCGGCGGGCGCCGACCGCTTCGACGCGATTCGTCGCGCCGCGACGGACGTCTTCGAGCGACTCGACGGGCCGACCGACGTCCCCCCGGCGGCCAGGCCACGACTCTTCGGCGGGTTCGCCTTCCACGAGGACCACGACCGACCCGAGGCCGGCCCCTGGCGTGGCTACCCGGGCGGCCGGTTCGTCCTCCCGGCGATCCAGCTTACCTCGACCGCGGACGGAACCTGGTTGACGGCGGCGGAGACCGGCCCGAGTGCGACCGCGGCCGCAGACGCTCGGCTGGACGCCTGGACCGATCGGCTGGGTGCCCTTCCGACGGTCGCCGAGGCGGCCCCGCCCGGAATCGAGGCCCGGGAGCCGACGCCCGACCGGGCCGGCTGGCGATCCCAGGTTCGAGCGGCGCTGGACGGGATCGACCGGGGCGACCTCCGGAAGGTCGTCCTCGCACAGTCCCTGGCGGTCGATCTCGAACGCGAACTCTCGGTCCCGGACGCGCTCGCGCGCCTCGGCGCGACCTATCCGGACTGTGCTCGGTTTCTCGTCGAACCGCCCGGAGCCGGGACGTTCTTCGGCGCAACGCCGGAGGAACTCGTCACTCTCGAGGACCGCTCGGTGCGCACGACCGTGCTTGCCGGATCGACGGGCCGGGGCGACACCGCCGAGGAGGACGCCTGGCTGGCCGACGAGCTCCGGGACAGCGCGAAGGACGTCCACGAGCACGAAGTCGTCCTCGAGGCGGTCCGCGACCAGCTCGCCCCGATGGCCGCCGCCGTGGACGCCGGGGATCGCGACGTCAGGCAACTCGCCACCGTCCAGCACCTCGAAACGCCGGTGCAGGCGCGACTGGACCGCGACCGGCACGTGCTGGAACTCGTCGAGGCACTCCACCCAACGCCGGCCGTCGGCGGCATGCCACAGGACGCCGCCCTGGAGACGATCAGGCAACACGAGGCCTTCGAGCGGGGCTGGTACGCCGCGCCGGTCGGCTGGATCGACGCGGCCGGGAACGGCCGGTTCGCGGTGGCGATCCGGTCCGCCGTCGCCCGCGATCGGCGCGCGACCCTCTTCGCGGGCGCCGGCATCGTGGCCGACAGCGATCCGGAGCGGGAGTGGGGCGAACTGCAACTGAAGTACCGGCCGGTGCTGGACGAGCTCGAATGACGGCACCGAACCGCGCTACCCTCTGGGGGCAAGTCCTCGTCGACGAACTCGCCGCGGCCGGAGTCGCTGCGGTCTGCCTCGCGCCGGGCAGCCGGTCGACCCCCATCGCCGTCGCCGCGGCCCGCCATCCCGACCTCCGGATTTACTCCCACCTGGACGAGCGCTCGGCGGGCTTTTTCGCCCTCGGCCGCGGGCGGCGGACCGGCGAGCCGACGGCGGTCGTCTCGACGTCCGGCACGGCCGCGGCCAACTTCCACCCGGCCGTCGTCGAGGCGAACCGGGGCCGGGTGCCCCTCCTCGTCCTCACGGCCGACCGACCGCCGGAACTCCAGGACAGCGGCGCGAATCAGACGGTCGACCAGGCGGGCCTCTACGGCGACGCCGTCCGCTGGGAGCGGACGCTGCCCGAACCGGCGCCGGAGCCCCGCCGACTTCGCTCGCTCCGCGTCAGCGTGGATCGCGCCGTCGCCGCGACCATCGGCTCGAACCCCGGGCCCGTCCACCTGAACGTCCCCCTGGCGAAGCCGCTGGAGCCGACGGACGTGCCCGGGGACGTTCCCTCGGATCTCGCCGACCGGGCGCCCCTCGCCGTGCACGGTCGCGACGGGCCCTTCACCCACACGGAATCGGGCCGACCAACCCTCGCGCCATCGCGCGTCGACGCCGTCGCGGCCGCCGTCGGCGAGGCGGACGGCGGGCTACTCGTCTGTGGGCCGGCGGACAGCGCGACCCCCTCGCCGGACTCCCTCGGCACGCTCGCCGACGCGACCGGGTTCCCCGTGCTGGCGGACCCCCTCTCGGGCCACCGGTTCGGCCCCCACGTCCCGAACCTCCCGATCCGCGGCGGCTACGATTCCTACCTGGCGGCCGCGACTGACTGGCCCGAACCCGAGGTGGTCATCCGGTTCGGGGCGTCGCCGACCTCGAAGCGCCTCCGTCACTACCTCCGTGACGCGGACGCGAGACAGTTCCTCGTCGACCCGGCCGGCGGGTGGCGCGAGGCGGAGTTCACCGCCACCGACCGGCTGGTCGCCGATCCCACCTGGCTCGCCGCGGAACTGGGGCGGCGGCTCGAACCCGGCTCGCCCTCCCGACTGGCCGAGCGATTCGCCGACGCCGAGGCGCGGTACTGGTCCCTCGTCGAGGCGGACGTCGACGGGGCCTACTTCGAGGGCGCACTCCTCGCGGACGTCGCCGCCCGGACGCCCGATCCCGCGACGCTGTTCGTCTCCAACAGCATGCCGGTCCGGGACCTCGACCGCTTCGGCCGGCCTCGAGCCGCCGAGGTCACCGCGCTGGGGAACCGCGGCGCGAGCGGCATCGACGGCATCGTCTCGAGCGCCCTCGGCGCCGGGAGCGGGACCGACGAGCCGCTGGTCGCCGTCGTCGGCGACCTGGCCTACTACCACGACATGAACGGCCTGCTCGCCATCGGCCGGTGTGACGTGGACGCGACGATCGTCCTCGTCGACAACGACGGCGGCGGCATCTTCCACAAGCTGCCGATCGAGGACTTCGACCCGCCGTTCACCGACCTGTTCCGGACGCCCCACGGCCTCGACTTCGCGCCGACCGCCGACCTCTACGACCTCGAGTTCGTCCCGGTCGACGGCCGGGAGGCCTTCGTCTCGGCCTTCGAGGACTCGGTCGCGAGCGAGGGAACGCAGGTCATCGCCGTCGAGTTTGACGCCGAGGCCAGCCACCGTCGGCGCGAGGCCGTCGACGCGCGGGTGCGCGAGGAACTCCGGTGAGGATCACGACCTGGTCGGAGGACGGTTCTGGCACCGAAGTTGTGGCGCCGTCGTTCCCGTTACTGTAGATTTCGAAGCCACGGGTACTGGGGCTCGACCGGCCGTTCAATGGGCGATCGAGGGTTCGAGGCCGGCCCGGGGGCTTGGCCCCGGTCCCACTGGCATCGCACAGCGGTGGGCGCGTCAGTCGACGGATGCAGGGGGCTCTTCCCGGTCGGCCTCACCCGACTCGGCCACCTCGCCGTCGTAGAAGTCAGCGGGCACCTGCTCGGCCTGGCGTTCGTAGAGATCGAACAGGTCCCGAGCCCACTCCAGGACGGCGGGATTCTCGCTCATGATCGACGCGTACGGGTTCTCGCCCTCCGAGTAACTATCGGCGATCATGACGAGGTCGTCGAAGATGAATAAGTTGCAGGGGATCTCGTCCGGGTAGCACGAGAGGGTACAGCCGGCCTCGAGGATCGCCCGATGCCGGTCGCGATGGTCCGGGTGGCTGGCGAGGTACTCGAGCAACCCCTCGGTGGCGACGATGGAGAGGTCCAGCCGCCCCGACCGGAGGCCATCGAGCATGCGGTGTTCCTTCGCTTCGATCGGGACGAGGTGGGTGAAGACGCGTAACTCGGTGGTCTCCTCCAGCAAGTCGATGAAGAAGTCGGTTATCTCGACGGGATCGTGGCGGTCCGGCCGCCGGACGACGGCATCGGTGAAGTGCCGCAGGTCGATGGCGAGGTCGTCGGCCGGGATCCAGTCTACGGCGTCGCCGAGCTGCTGGATGGCGGCAATCGACCCGACGAACGGTTCGAACTCATCCAGTACCCGCTTGCCGGCCGAGGTCGCCACGTAGCCGTCCTGCGTTCGCTCGGCCCACCCGCGGGACTGAAACTCCGTGAGGACGCGGCCGACGGTCGCCGACGACACGCCGGTATCGTCCACGAGGTCGCGACGCGGCCGGGACTCGTCCCGGAGCGCGTCCAGGAGCCGAACGCGGTTCTCCGACCGCGCGAGGAACGCCGTGGTCTCCAGCGCCTCGCTCGGGGGCTGGTCGTCCATACGTCATCATTCATGTGCTATGATATCAATGTTCACCCGGCGAGAACGTCACTCAGGGTGTGAAAAATCCCTCATCGGCCGAAAGATCCCCCATCGAGTAAGTTGACGGCCGTTTGGGCCGATGCCAGAGCTGGACGATCAGACCATGCAAACCTACGAAGTGACCTGCACCAGCGAGCGTTCCCCCGGTGACGCGATCGATCGAGTTCGGGAGACGACGACCGAGATGCAAGCGGAGGACGTCCCCATCGACCACCAGCGGACGACCGTCACCGAGCGGTCGGACGGGGACGGCCCCCAGATCGACGTCCGGTTCAGGGCGGCGACCCAGGGCGTCGTCGGCTGGCACCTCTGCCGGGCACGGCTCCCTGCCGGGGGGATCAGGCGAATCGAGCAATCCCGATAGCGCGGACGCGGCCGTCGTCGAAGGGTCGCTCCCATCCCAATCGATTCCAGTCGGTCAGTCTCGAGTCGGCTCCGCCGGGGCAACAATCCCTCGTGGCCCGTAACTTCGAAAGTCGAAGCTATTGCCGAGTGTCGCCGAACGCGTCGAATTCGGGGAAATCAGCCGGATTCGGTTAGAGGACCGCCGGCGGGCCGAAAAATTTTGACACCCCCGCCCCTGTGTTGACGGGTGACCTACGAGAGCATCTACGAGGCGGTGCGGGACAACTACGTCAGGGAGGGCGCGTGGGACCGGATGCTCGAGGCGGGCGATCCCGAGGCGTTCAACCTGGCGGAGGAGGCCCTGGGCCGCCACGGCGAGTCGACCGAGACGGCGCTGCGGATCCGCGACTTCGAGACCGGCGCGGACGAGGCACACTCCTTCGCGGAGCTCGACGCGGCCGCGAACCGGGCCGCGAACTTCTTCGAGGACGCCACGGCGGAGGGGGAGATCTACGGCCTCCTCCTGCCGCCCCGGCTCGAACTCTACGCCGCCCTCTTCGGCGGCATCAAGTCAAAGCGCATCTTCGTCCCGCTGGACACGAAGTTCGGCCCGGACGCCGTCACCTACCGGATGGACGACGCGGACGCGACGACCATCTTCACGACGAGCGAGTACGCCGACGCCATCGAGCCGGACGCGATATCCAGCCTCGAGCGCGTCGTCGTGTTCGGTGACGAGGCACCCAGCCTCGAGGGCGTCGAGGTGATCGCCGGCGACCGCCTCCAGGACTACGACGGGGACTACGACGCGAAGCGCGTCAGCCCGGCCGAACCCTACGGCATCGTCTACTCGAGCGGCACGACGGGCCAGCCGTTCCCGGGACTCTCGCCCCACGCGACCGCCGTGGCGATCGAGCCATACCTCACGTTCGTCGTCGACCTCCTCCCCGAGGACGAGTACTTCGCGGCCGCGTCGCCGGCGTGGTCCTACGGCCTCACCGTGGGGACGCTCTGCCCCGGGCTCGTCGGGACGAACATCGGGGCCTATCGCGGTCCCTTCGACCTGGAGATGTGGCTCGACACCCTCGACCGGTGGGACGTCACGAACGCGATGGTCGCGCCGACGGCCCTCCGGAAGCTCCAGGCCGCCGACGTCGACGCCGCCGCCTACGACGTCGACCTGCGGGTGCTCGTGACCGCCGGCGAGACGCTCGACGCCGAGACGACGGAGTGGGTCAAGGACGCCCTGGGCACCCCGCCGCTGGACGCCTACGGGCTGAGCGAGGCCGGCATGCTCCTCTGTAACTATCCCTTCCCCGACTGGGAGATCAAACCGGGCAGCATGGGCAAGCCCCTGCCGGGCTACGACGTCCGGCTGATGGACCCCGACACCGACGTCGAGGCAAGCGGCGAGAACCCCGCCGACGCCGACGAGGTCGAGTTCATCGACGAGGTGGGCGAAGTGGGGGAAATCTGCGTCCACCAGTCCGCCGGGAGCGGTCCGCTCGCGGACGTCCGGCCGGCCGGCTGGCAGCGGACGGGCGACCTCGCGGAGGTCGACGAGCAGGGCTACTGGTGGTACCGCGGCCGGGCGGACGAGGTGATCATCTCGGCGGGCTACCGGATCGGCCCGGAGGAGGTCCAGGCCACGCTCCGGGACCACGAGGCCGTCGAGGAGGCCTCCGTCGTCGGCGTGGACCACGAGACCCGCGGCACCGTCGTCAAGGCCTTCGTCTCGCTCGCGGACGGCTACGAGGACTCGCCGGAGCTTCGGGACCGCCTCGTCGAGTACACCAAGCAGGAGCTCTCGAAGCACCAGTACCCCCGCGAACTGGACGTCCTCGACTCCTTCCCCCGCACAGCCAGCGACAAGATCGACCGCCGCGAACTCGAGCGCTGGCACGAGAACGCCGTCCCGCCCGCCCACCGGCCGTAGCGAAACGCGCACGCTTTTGACACCCGGGGACCCAGGGAGCGCATGGTTTCCGAGCTGTTCGATCCGGATCGGTGGGAGCGGGTCGACGGGTTCGACTTCGAGGACCTCACCTATCACCGCGGCGCGGACGTCCCGGCGGTCCGCGTCGCCTTCGACCGGCCGGCGGTTCGGAACGCCTTCCGCCCCGAGACGGTCGACGAGCTCTACACCGCCCTGGATCACGCCCGCCGGCAGACGGACGTCGGCTGCGTCCTCCTCACGGGGAACGGGCCCTCCCCGAAGGACGGCGGCTGGGCCTTTTGCTCGGGCGGCGACCAGCGCATTCGGGGCGCGTCGGGATACGAATACCAGGAGGACGACAGCCCGGAGGCGGCCCAGGCCGGAATCGGCCGCCTCCACATCCTCGAGGTCCAGCGACTCATCCGGTTCATGCCGAAACCCGTCGTCTGCGTCGTCCCCGGCTGGGCCGTCGGCGGCGGCCACAGCCTCCACGTCGTGTGTGACATGACCATCGCCAGCGACGAGCACGCCGTCTTCAAACAGACCGACGCCGACGTCGCCAGCTACGACGCCGGCTTCGGATCGGCCTACCTCGCCCGCCAGGTCGGCCAGAAACGCGCCCGCGAAATCTTCTTCCTCGGCCGGGACTACGACGCCCGGGAGGCCCACGAGATGGGCATGGTCAACGCCGTCGCGCCACACGACGAGCTCGAGGACGTCGCGCTCGAGTGGGCCGACGAGATCACCCGCAAGTCACCGACCGCGATCCGGATGCTCAAGTACGCCTTCAACCAGATCGACGACGGCCTCGTCGGCCAGCAGGTCTTCGCCGGCGAGGCGACCCGCCTGGGCTACATGACCGACGAGGCCCAGGAGGGCCGGGACGCCTTCAACGAGGACCGCGAGCCCGACTTCCGGCAGTTCCCCTGGCACTACTGACCACTACCCCCGCAGCGCCTCCACCGGCGGGTCGTTCGCCGCCTTCCAGGCCGGATACAGCCCGCTCAGGAGACTCGCCGCGATGCCGAACCCGAACCCGTAGAGCAGGTACCGGAGGCTATTCCACTGGAATACCAGCCCCGGCTCCCCGAAGAGGTAGTCGTTCAACAGGAGCCCCACGCCCAGCGAGAGCACCACCCCGACGACCGCGCCCACCAGTCCGAGCAGCGCCGCCTCCGCGAGGATCATCCTGAGGACCTCCATCCGGCGGATCCCCACGGCACGCAACAGCCCGATCTCGCCGCGCCGCTCGATCGTGCTCATCAACATCACGTTCAGGATGGCCACGCTCGCGACGAACAGCGAGATCGACCCGATTCCCAGCAGTGCGATGTTCAGCGTGTCCAGGAACCGCTGGATGCTGTCCTGGACGCTCTCCAGGGTCGTGACGGCGAGCACCTCCTCCCGGCTGTTGAACCGGTCCTCGACCCGGTCGGCGTACTCCCCGGCCGCCTGCCCGTCCGCCGCGACGACGGTCACCGTATCGTAGAACTTCTGGTCGGCGAACGCAGACAGCGGGAGCACCAGCGTGCCCCCGCCGGCCATGAGTGGACCGCCGCCGAACCCCTGCAGTTCGACGATGCCCCGAATCCGGTAGACCGTCCCGCCGTACCGGACCGGCTCCCCCCCCCCCC